>Ga0179593_1615583_pt1 | contig 10271 bp, 9 predicted proteins | sample CZODoug2_1_08_16_FD_185931 | JGI IMG/M metagenome (GOLD analysis project Ga0179593, IMG submission 185931) | Vadose zone soil fungal communities from Angelo Coast Range Reserve, California, USA - CZODoug2_1_08_16fungal (PacBio error correction) | ecosystem: Environmental > Terrestrial > Soil >...
CGATCGAAGGAAAGGGGAAATAACAGATGCCGGCGAAGGATGCGAATCGGACTGATTATACCTGACCTATTAACGAAAGTGTTGGGAGCCACTGGCTTCGGTAGTCTTCGTCGAAGGAGGGCTACTCGAAGAAAGGTTTCCGATCCGAGGGGGGCAAGGGGAATGTCAGGAGAAAGGCCTGCTCTGTTCTGCGTTTATCCAGAAAAAGCTAGACTAGGGACGTGAGCCATTTAATGCCTAAAAGAAAAGCTCGATCAGAATGGAGCAAAGGAGAGGCGGAGTTCGCTAGCGATCTAGGGTGGCGGCGGCGGGAAGGGCAGCACCGCTCCTCAAGTGGGACAGGGAAGAGAAAACGGCCGTGGCGAAGAGAAAAAAAGACTCGCGCGAGAAGGGGGGGTCCGTCCGTGCGCATTCAGAATCGAACCTTGCCGACTACAGGGCAGACAAACCATACGCCACAGCAGTTGAAACCTTAAGAAAGACGCAAAAAGGGGATACGATTTGCTTGGTATGGGCCTGACTCAGCCAAACGTATCAGTCGGGCGGTGAGGTAGGTGGAGCGTAGTGTCTTATCGGGTTGACAGAAATCCACACGGCAAAAGGGGGAGTCATCGGGCAGATGCAAGTTTTATCGGGAGGGGGGGATCGGGGGATCTGGAAAGGGACCGTCGAGTCCTTGGGGGCTTAGAGGAGGAAAGGTTTGGGGCTGTCAGGCCGGTTAGTTGTCGTTCCCAAGCTTTGCGGGGGAAATAAAGAAGGAGAGCGTATTCAAGAACAGGAGAGGGATAAAACCAGAAGGAGGCATCGATTACCGTTCATAATATCCCTGGGCAGAGAGGCGGTCACGATGATAGGATCATCGGCCGGGAGACGACGAGGGGCAAGTCCGGATTTGTTGAAAGGCTTGGGGTCGACTTGAGGGCCAACCCGGGAGAGGGATCGCTGTTCGTGCTAAACGTAGTAAAAATAGGGAGACTCTTGACGGATGAGTCAGGAAACGCCACACTCTGATTCATGGAAGGAAGGGATCGTGTACTCGGACGTTTTACGAACAAGGCCGCACCCAGGCGGTGTCGACATACCACGCGGACGCCGAAAACAGCGTGCTGCAGACCCGAAAAAACAAGCACGTTTTAGAAGGGGGGGAACCTCGCTGGTCAGGTGTTTGTCTGGCGGAAAGGAGTAAAAGGCGGGCAGAAGGGAACGCGGTGAAGAACAGGTAACGTGCTTTCTTGAGCAGGCGGCGCTCTGGGAGAGAATTGTCGCGAATCTACAATCGGATGGGGGGGGGGGGGGGGGGGGGGGGGGGGGGTGGGGGGGGGGGGGGGGGGTGGGGGGGGGGGGGGGGGGGGGGGGGTTTGAAGAATGGGGGCGGCATCGGATTTTTGTACGCCCGGCGTGGAACATGAAGATGAGTAGCGTCATTGCCCCTACTCCGGGCTGAAGAGAGGGCCTCGGGGTTAGCTTCTGGAATGAAGGCTCTGAGCCGGGGAAGGGAGAAAATTGACGCAATCGACGGCAGGGCCCGTCGAGCCTGCGGTCGGGAAAAGAGAATAGGGGAGAACAGAAGCGGAGAGGAACTGTTAGGGAAGGGCAAGCTGTTCGTTCGGAGAAATGCAACCGATCGGGGGCTGGGGGGGGAAAAAGGTCACGATCACTCGTGCTGGAAACGAAACGCTGACTTACATAGGAAGGGCTGCCGACTTCGATAATATGGACGAACGAACAGGGGGGGGAGGTAGGAAGGGATCAGTGTAAGCTAAAAAGAGACGCGCCGTGAACTGGGGGAAAAGATCTAAACAACAACAAATCGAGGAAAAGAGAGAGATATATTTTTGGGCCTCCTCGATGTAAGGAGGGGCATGACTCGTATCACTATCGGCCTCAATCCATAAAAAAACCCGTTGGGGGGGGGAGGAAATATTGACAGAATCAAGCGTGAAAAAAAAGAACATAGGTAAAGCTCATATGGGACGTCGGGAAAAATCCAGGACGACAACGGACAGTTGCGAGAATACTCCCGAAACATTCAAAGTCTTGGAAAAATGCTCTCAGAAGGGGAAAGGGAAACGCTTGACATAAACTGAAGAAGGAGTGGACAGACGTGTGGTCAGGAGCAAGCGGCCAGGATCGCGGAAAGAGAAACAGGAGGCAATGTACGGCGGATGGGGAAGAATGTAGGGCCAATCACGGGTAAAAAAAGTGCCCGGCTTAAGAACCAGGAAGAGGTGGGCAGTCGCGTAGGAAGTGAGGGAAGGAAGAGTCGGTAATTGTCGGCTGGGTTATACTGTCGAAAAAAAAAAAGCAGAATTCTACGGCGAACCACCGTAAAGAGCGTAAAAACGCCGGCAAAAAGGAGGGAAACATAACGTCTGTAAGGAGGGTCAAAATCCCCCAAAACAAAAAAAAAAAGACCCCCCCAAAAAAAAACACGCACCAAAGGCCACTTGATTCTCGGGGGAAAAGCAGGTCGGGCGCGCACACTGAGTAAAGGGGGCGGTACGGGGGAGGACGGGTCAATAATAACGGGGTGCTTTTAAGGGGGGGAGTAAACAACGCTAGAGCACGATTCGACGTAGAAAAACACGGTGGATAACACGTGGGAGTCGTTCAGGGGTAAAAAAAAATAAGAAGAGGCTCGCCGAGATGAAAGGGGAAATACGACGATGAAGGGGGAAGGAATGGTGCTCTCTTACGGACTGGGCGAAATCACGAATGCCAGTAAGAGGGATGAGGATCTAAAGATGAGACATAAAAAAAAAAGGAAGATTCACGAGAGAAGGACGCACCTCGAGCGGTTATTACTATCCCTGGGAATTATATTTTTCATACGCGTGCGCATGTGCTTTCTCAGAATACGGTGGGATCTCTAGCACCGGAAAAAAGGGAAAAAAAAAAAAAGACCCAGACAGTCGAAACAACGCAGGGCACGTGAATCTCGTAAGAGGACGGGGTAACGCAAAAAAAAGATCGCAAAGGCAAACCAAACCGATGGCGACACGGAAAAAAGGACGAGCGTTCGAAGGGAAAAATCGGCGTGGCCGGACGATAAATGCTTGAAAAGGAAGAGTAGCCAAGGAAAGAATCCAATCATAGAAGACCCGAGGGTTATGAGGCCGGCGCGGAAAAAAAGAACATTGGCACACGGAGATAGGCCCAGTGAAGGAGGGCGGAGGCTGTGGGGCGAGAAAGGGGGGGGGGAAGGAGTGCCGTCGCTGTATGTTGGCGGCCGTAAAGAAACCTGGGCAGGGGGAACAAGGGAGGAATGAAGTGGGTGAACTGAAGGGGGCCACTAGGGCCAGGGGAAGTGGAAATATCCCTGCATATAGTGACCCGAGAAGGACTACGATACAGGGAGGCGGGAAATCAACATTTTCAGCGGATCGGGAAGGAAGGATCGGCTAGGAGAGTCTCTCAGTAGTCGAAAGAAACGGTAGCCAGGAAAAGAATAGATTTCGGGTGATTTGGCCTAAATGTCTATCGTGGGCCGGAGAAGCATGAAGTGGTCCGTGAAACCGATCTATCACCATAAAAAACGGTACACAGAAGGGGACTAGAAAAACCAGTGCTGAACTGAACCGGGGGAGGGGAGAAGAAACAAAAACAAACACTTGAACGTCAAGGTTAAACAGAAATGTGATTTCGCCCAAGAGGCGCCAGAAAATGCTTCGGGATGAATGGGTATTCGGCGGGGATCTAGCACTCGAAAAAGGACAGATGCTACAACAAAAGGGAGAAAGAGGGGGGGAGAGAGTGAGGCGCGTGATCGAAAAATTAAAAAAAAAAAAAAGAAACGAATTCCAGAGATTTACGAAGAGAACATCACATGAAGAAGTACCCTCTAGATGAAATGGCAGTAAAAAAAAGGAGGTCGGTCTGCGTCGTGACGTTCTGGGCGTACTAGGAACAACCTCGTTGACCAACCGAGGGGCGCTGCGGACAAGGAGTGCTCACTTTGCTTGCGTCGTGCAAAAAGAACATGTCCAAGAGGGAGAAGGTATTTCGATCCTGGACGGCCGAAGGAACATTCCGCTCTACGGAGTGGCGGAAATGAAGGTGCAGGAAGAAGACGGATTTTAAAGTCCAGTGCATGCAAGGAAGAGAAATGGGCCCTTCGGCAAAAAGATATCAAGGTCGGGGCAGAAAATATGAAAAAAGGCCTGACGACAAGTCAGTCGACAGGGGTGCCGGGGGTCAAAGGCAGACTGCATTCAAAAACGGGGGGGGACGTTGCTCATATGGCAGGCGGCTATAACAACGCCTACCCGAAGTTCTGGCAAATAAGAAGTGGTCAATCTGGGCCAGTCCGAAATCAAAGTCCGGGGGGGGCGCGTCGATTATCGGATGGTCGGGTTTCGTGGGGGGGCGGTATTAAGGGAAAAAAAAGACCGGAAAGGTGACGGAATTCACGCAGGGGGAAACAGGGGGGCTATCGTCAGATCGCAGTCGGGGGGGCGTCAATGGAAGCGGAAGAGCCCTGGACCCGATGCAGGTCAGGGGACGGGGATGGAACGTTCAACTGGGCGACCGGCCAGGTGTTCGAGTGGAAAAGGGTGGAGGGGAAAGGAATGCCCTCGCTAGTATTCAAAGAACGAATGAATTTAAGCAGGGGGGGAATTCAGAACAGTACTCAGGGAAACTCATCGAGAAAGGGGAGTCTCGCTGAATATCGGGGTAAAAGGAGGGAAAGATTCTTCGGGATCCTCGTTGGGGGATATCGCTTTAAAAAAAAAATAGGGAGGGCAACGTCCAGACGTGGTTCATCCGTCTTCGGCAAGTACATGCGCAAAACGGAGGAAAAAGAGTCTGCGTGCTCATCAAGATCTATGGAGGCCTCTTGGAAGCGTCAGTCCAGTAAACGGAGAATGATGATTCATCCGGAAGGGAAGATCTTGTCGAGGGAAAGGGGGGAACAAATACCCGGCGGAGCATCAAAAAAGTTTTCGGACGCGTCGCGATGACGGACGCAAGACTCTGCCCAGTCTTGAAACAGGCTCCAGGGTTTCTGAAAAAATGCGAGGCAGGGTGGGGGGGGGGCACCGTATCCGACGGCAGGACTTAACAGGTTAAGGGCGTGTGAATCAGTGACGTGGGTCATGACCTCCTGGTGGGGGGGGGGAGGGGGGGGGGGGGGGGGGGGGGGGGGGGGGGGGGGGGGGGGGGGGGGGGGGGGGGGGGGGGGGGGGGGGGGGGGGGGGGGGGGGGGGGGGGGGGGGGGGGGGGGGGGGGGGGGGGGGGGGGGGGGGGGGGGGGGGGGGGGGGGGGGGGGGGGGGGGGGGGGGGGGGGGGGGGGGGGTGGGGGGGGGGGGGGGGGGGGGGGGGGGGGGGGGGGGGGGGGGGTGGGGGGGGGGGGGGGGGGGGGGGGGGGGGGGGGGGGGGGGGGAGGGGGGGGGGGGGGGGGGGGGGGGGGGGGGGGGGGGGGGGGGGGGGAGGGGGGGGGGGGGGGGGGGGGGGGGGGGGGGGGGGGGGGGGGTGGGGGGGGGGGGGGGGGGGGGGGGGGGGGGGGGGGGGGGGGGGGGGGGGAATCAAAGCAAAAGAATTTGTTTCCTTGCTCCTTTCTTCCAGCGGATTCGAGTAGCAGGGGGGTCTGACGCCGGCCGGGAATCGGAGATAGAAGGGTGGGGGAAGGAAAAATCAAAAGAGACGGTGTCGAAAGGGGGGGGAAAGGGGACGGCTGGTCTGCTTCGTGAGCATGGGAGGAAAAAAGGAACGGCTCGGCGAGAAATCTCGTCGATGCAAAGGCGCGGTCGATACTCGTCAGCGATATGGGAGAGGAAAGCAGGGGGGTCGTGATTCATCAAGCGGTGGGGCAGTGTGAGTTCTAGGGGAAAAAAAATGAGACGGGTGGGGATGTCGGGCCTGGAAGCATCAAGATGACGGACGAAAGAGCGTATACATCTAGAGGCAGAGAGGTGTTGGCTGATAGAGGGGGAAGAAAAAAATGTGGTTTTGCTTAGGTCGTTCGGGGAGATGGGAGAATCGAGAAGAAGGACGGGCGAAGGATAGAAATCCAACGGGGAAAAAAGAGAGATATATCATGATAGTAACTCTACTGTGAAAGAAAGGGTACGATCGCGCCGCAATCCGAACCAAAAACCATCCATGTTGGGGGAGTCCGATGGAAAACATCGGCTAGAAGGATAATGGAAGAGGGGGGAGTGTATAAAAGGTCGTACGAATCCAGGAAGCCAGAAGAATCAAGAAGGGGGGGGAAAAAGACTCCGTAACGCACCGGACAAAGTTTGGGAAACGACGGGTCTGCCTCACTTCTATTAGATACCAGTGAAAGATATCGACGGCAGAAGATAGAAAGAAGCCGGGGGGCGGCTCTTCTATGGAGAGGAGGAGGAGAAAAGGAGAGCAGGACGCAGAGGAAAAGAAAGAAAGTGATATGTTCGACGATGTGGGGTTCAGCGACGATATCTTCCGCCAAGATGTTCGGACTAAAAAGGAGGCCACGAAGGTATATCCGTGAGGGGCCGGAGCAAGTCGTGAATCTGGGAATAGGAGAGCCATAATAAGGTCAAAACCACGTCGACTGGGATCGTCAAAAGTAATCATAAAAGAAAGAACGTATGTTAGATCAAGTATTTGAAGATAAAACCATAAGGGGCAAGCGTGTATAGTCGGAACAAGGATCTAGGGGGAAGGAATCGCAGGAGAGTTTCTGGGGGGTCGCAGCGGCGCGAAAATGACAAACTGGGGGGGGAGCTGCCGGTAGCTGTGGGGTAAACGTACGGCAGCTCTAAATCGGTCGCCGCAGGGGTGATAAGAGGGGTTGCGTTGCCGTGCATGACCCCCCAAACAATAGAATATAATCTGCACGTACGATTCCAAGAAGCGACGGTGTCAGACTTTCCATTGCAGATGGGTAAAAAGGTAGGAAATCCAAAAAAGGGAAGGGACTTCCTATTGATGAGGATCAAGACAATGATCCGCGAGTATCAGGGGACGTTACAAAACAGGGAGCAAGAATGAAGGTTGAACGGCTGGTCCTATTATAAGAGAGGTACCTTGAATGATGTTTGGAGCATAGGGGGGGGGGGGGGGGGATATCGAAGAAGGAATCATGCCATCAACTCAGAAGGTGGCAACGACTAACCAGTAAGCAAAAAGGGACCAGGTAACGTCAGAGAAGGGAAAAAGATCAGATCGTCGCAAGACCGAAGTAAAACGTTCGATCCAAGAAATGAAAAAAACTGAGCCCTTCGATCTTGCAAATGAGGGTCAGCCGATCTCAGAGTGGGCGAAACGGAATAGAGCAAGAAAAAAAAAGAAGCCGAAGCACTCGAACGCAACCTGGCGATGATGGCCAACCATCAGATTGGGCAACTGTATCTTTTCCTGTTCTAAGGCAAAGTTCATATTCTGTGGGGGTTCGGGTAAGGGGTAGTGCAGCCAGAAGGAAGAAAAGAATTCGCAGTCGCTTTAGTAAGAACCGACGTGAAGGGGGGGGTCAAGAAACGTGGGCAGAGGCGTTATTTTGATGCATGTCAAAAACCGACTTGGGATAGAAGAAGAGAGCTGTGCAAGGAGGGCGGCCGGTGCCGACCGATCAAGAATCATCAGTAGAATAAGCAAGCTAAGGTGCGCAGGTAAAATGACGTCGGGGTATATTCGTGTAAACGGAGTTAATTAGAAGGAGACATAACTGGGAGTTATTAACAAATCTCGGGGAGGGCTAAACTAGAAAAGGCCGGGCGTTCCTTCAATGAAACAGACGAAGGAGTTGCCGTGAAAAACTCAAACGAGTCGAAGAGCCATGAACGGCAGGGCTGCAATGCAGCACTATCGGCCTATGGTTTATGTAAACGACTGAAAAGGGGACTGGCTTTTGGCATCTCATGTGGAGGGGGTCCTTCCACGCTTGATCGTCAAATTCTCTTTCTTCAGTTTTGTAGACGAATTCGAGTGCGAAGAAAATACCAGGAATACAACAAAAGTATTAGAGAGAGGTAGGCGCGTGAAAGATATAAGATAACTTAATGTGAAGAATAGAAGGAAGAGGAAGAATCACTCTTATCATACCATCTCAAGTAATTGACCCAGGAGTCGGGTCGTCGTCGTGACGTTCGGGCGGCGAGAGGTTCTAAAGGGGGAACGGCAACTACGGGCCTGGGTGTTCTAAGGGAGTCGAATGGTTATGAGGGGGAGAAAACGCCAGGAAAGCATTCTGGTCTCAAGACGTATCAACTAGGGACGTGATGCCATTGAAAGAGGCAGACGAACGCTCCGGATAGGAGGAAGGAAATGCGGAAAAAAGGAAGGACGAGTTCGGAAAAAATCGTAGGCCGGCCACAAAGCCAAGAAACCGCTCATAGTGGGCCCATAAAAACGGGAAAGGAGGAGGTGAAAATGAAGAAGAAAGCGAACTTCAATCGAGCAGTGGGACACGTCCGGCGAAAAAGGACAAAGAAAAAACGCTGGGAGGTGAATTAGGCCGCTCTCTAGCAGAAAATAACGAAGAAGTGGACCCGAGAGAGAGGGAGGGGAAATAAATATGGTCCGTGGCGTATGCCGGGCCTCGGGAAAGACTGTCGGGTCTAGAAAAATGGTCTGGGTTCCTTGACTTCGAAAGGGGAAATACAACTTCAGGGGGTCCAAAAACAAAGAGGGAAAGAGCAATTCGGGCTAGGGGTTGTTCGGGCTGGGGTCTCAAGGTGAGGGTGATGCAGGGACGGAGGGAAGATTGGGTCAAAGAGGGGATATGAGGAAGCTATTACGGTCACGAGGGGAGGCGGTCAGGAAAGGGGCATCGTCGTGCCAAAACTGTTGGCGGTGATTGGCTTCAAATTATAACAAGCAAGAGTATTCTGCGAAATCGGGGGATAGTTGCGGATACATAAAACAACGGGCTACTAAGGGGGAGGAAGGGAGAGAAAGTGACTCGGTCTTACCGATGATAGGGACGGGAGAACTTGAGATGCCTCGCATCTGATCCGGAGGGGTTTCTAAAAGCGGACTGGAGGTAGGAAAAAGGACAGATCATAGTCCTAAAATTGAGAAAGGACAGTCTGAACGCGTAACAATCAACAAAAAATGTTGCAGCGTGCGGGATCTCGATCGGGGGGGGGGGGGGGGGGTCGAGGACGGGGACCTAAATACGAGTGGGGGGGGGGGGGGGGGGTAGCACCCCGTTGCTCTCTGCCAGAAAGACGAGGATCGCCACGAAATATATTAAATGGATGGGAGAAATCCTCTGCCTGGTCGTGAAAAGAGGTTGGGGGGATGAGCTAACCGTATCCGAAACAAGTATTATGCAGTAGATTATGGGTAGAAAAACGGGGAAAGTTTGGAGCTTGCAAGGTGGGGGCTGGTCGCGCTGGGATAGAGGTCGGAGGGAGGCTCGATGCTGTGGCCGCGGCATGCGAAATTTGGGGAAGTCGCTTATGGGATTAAAGACTGGGACAAGAATGGGGGGTCGCAGGAGCTAAAGCTCCTAAGTCGCATGCTATAGGGGGAGTAGGGGGGTCTGGCCTCCTGCATATTATACCAAAAGGCTACGGCCAGGGGCTCTCAAGGCGCGAAGGACGGATAGGGTACATGCGAGATTAGCGCAGACAGGGAGAGGCATCTCTATTTCGGGAACAAAAAAAGGTGAATGAGGGAGTAGGGCAACACTTTCGGGTCTTTAGGGGAAAATCAGTGTAGGGAGAAGATGAGGAGGGAAAGACATAGATGCTCAGGAGGCGGCTTGGGGTCTGCGAATTCAAGACTGGAAGGGGAAACATGGGGGGGGAAGGGGGGGGGATTGCGGACCGGGGCCGTGATCGATACAGAGCCTAGAGAAAAAAAAAATGAGGATCATCAATGGCAAAAAAGGAGGTAGGAAAAAGAAGGGGGAGATCATTCAGCCAAGAGGTAGCGATTCACAGAAAGGGCAATGCCACGACAAAACCCACCATGTGGGGTGGACCAGAGAATCGACAGAAAAGAAAGGAGAGGAGGGGCCCGGTCAGCGCATATGTGATCAAAAAGTCCGTGAACCAAGGAACAGCGATCGTAAAAAGGATATATGAAAACGAAAAGCAGGGCAAGCTTGTGATCAACTAAACAGACTGAGGGGGGACGTGTCTGAAGGGAATAGAAGGCCGACTGATCGGACAAGAAACGGGGTCGGTTCTGGGCGCCGTGCTCGTCAGAAGGAAGCATAAGTGGAAAAAAAGGGAGGGGGAGGGGAAAAAACATCGCCATCCGAGTACCGGTATATGGGATGTATTGGGCCATTGAAATCAGCAGAGGTACGTCCGCGAACTCTGCCGGGGCAGGGG
>Ga0179593_1649442_pt1 | contig 10271 bp, 10 predicted proteins | sample CZODoug2_1_08_16_FD_185931 | JGI IMG/M metagenome (GOLD analysis project Ga0179593, IMG submission 185931) | Vadose zone soil fungal communities from Angelo Coast Range Reserve, California, USA - CZODoug2_1_08_16fungal (PacBio error correction) | ecosystem: Environmental > Terrestrial > Soil >...
AAGAAGAGGCTGCTTACTTCTACTCCCTTTTTGCAGAGGGGGGGGGGGGGAAGTTACCAAAAAGGGAAGAAAGAGAGGAGACAATCCGCTCAATATCATCCTATCACTTTATTTACGATGAGGGGAAGAGGGGAAATTCAGGAAGAAATGATAAGGGGAAAAAAACGAAAGATGAAGTCCTTCTAGTCTCTTTCGCCGTGACGCGGGAGGAAGGAAAAGGAAGCTGGATTCGGAAAGAAGGAGAAGAAAAGGGGGAAATGATCCGCATTCGTCCAATCCTTGGAATTACAGCGGTAGAATCAAAAGGGGAAGTAGAAAAGAAGCAGGGGAAAGAGGAAAAGAGCGCGCGACATCGCCGCCTCCTTCCCGTCTTTCTTCAAATCGCCCCTCGACGCGGGGAGGAGGGGAAGGAGATCAACGCACGCACGGCTAAAGAAAGAAGGAAAGGGAAAAGAGACCGCCGTGACCACCCCTCATTGAGTGAAGGAAAAAATTAAAAAGTAGCCGCTCCACAGAAGACAAGGAGAACTGGAACATATCTTCCTACACTGTCGAGAAGGGGAGGGAAAGATCTAAAAGGGACCAAAGGGAAAGAAAGGCGCCTTTAGGGGCTCAACCTACCCTTGTCTGAATGATATGGGGTATGGGGGGAAATGTTGAATAGGGAAGGAAAAAATATTTCCTTTCGTCTCAATCCTTTCCTTCTACACTCCGCCGCCGAGAAAGGGAAACGCTGACCCACTCCTATGAATAGGGGAAAGAAGAAAAGAGGGGAAACGGTGATCGTATCATTTTCCTCACTTACCTCTCCGTGAGGAAATCAATTCGAAAGGAAGGATTAAGAAGAAGAGAGCGGACAAGAAAAGAAAGGGGCAAAAAATCCGGCCATATACTAAACCTTATCCTCATCCATCCTCCTTTTTCCTCCGCGGAGAGAGGGGAAAGACTCTAGGTTCAAGGGAGGGAAAGAAGAAAAAAGGGTGCTGCCTGTTGCTTCCTAACTTTACGCCTCTACGGGTGGGGGGGGGAGGGGAAAGGAAACCTGAAGGCCGGCATCGGTGAAGAAAAAAAAGGGGAGGTCCCAAAGCTAACATCACTCTTTCCTCCCAAAGGAGCAAACGAACCCAATTTAAAAAAGGGAGGGGAGAAGAAGGGAAAAGGCTACTGCGACTTCAGTACACCGGCAAGAACGAGAAAAGCACCGGTGTTCCCTAGACGCCCATTTTCTTCTCTATCCTTTTCCCGCACTGCTCCCGAATCTAAACCCACACACGCAAGATAGACTGGGAAAAGAGAGGGGAGAGTCCGTCTTTGGAAAACGCCCGACAATACTACCGGGAAACGGATGCCGTTCCTGGAGTGGTGCTCGTCTATCATCCTCCTTCTTGCGGAGATCCAGAAGAGGGAAAATAATGAAACTGCCTCAGAGGAGGGAGGGGAGTCGCTGCCATTCCCTCGTTCTTACAATTAACCGGCCGGATCGTCGTCGAGAAAGGAGAGGAAAAAGGAAAAACAAAGGAGAGTGGTTGAAAAGAGGGAAAGAGGGTGAGGCTATCCCATCTATGTCATTGCTTCTTGGGGCTACCAAAAGGAGAATGAAGAAACCGTTAGTAACGAAAAGGAAAAACAGTTCACAAAGGGGGGACCTAGACTTGGGCGAGGAGGGGGCAAGAAAGACAGAAAAAAAAAGGGGGCCAGGAATCATCCCGTCATTTCCTTTTTCAGGGAAAAAGGTAAAAGCTCAAACCAACAAGGAAGGGGGAGGGAGGAAAGGGAAAGCCGCCCCATCGGCACTTTTCCCCTGGCCCTTGGCGGGAGGGGAAACGGGCCCCAAGTCAGGACAGGGAAAAAGGAAGGGAAAAACGGACGACGGTTTCGTGTTTTTCCTTCGGACGGAGGGGGAAACACAAAGGACACTCGATGGGATAGGAAGAAAAAGGGGAAGAGGATCGCGCGGGCACCCCTCATTCATGGTGACGGTGCGCGACTTAGGAAAAGGGACCGGAAGTGTCCGCCGCGGGCAAGAAGGGGGAAAAAAAGAAAGGGAGTAGAAGAGGGAAAGTGGATCTCCTCATCCTTCTTTCTTATGAAAAAGAAAAAAAACCGAAAAGCCGGTTGGGGGTAGGGGAAAAAAAAGTTGACTCGAATCATATTTTACCGTCTTATAGACGGGAGGGTGGGGGGGGGAAAAAATGACATCATTTTCTTGAACGCCCAGAGAAGGAAAGGGAAACACCATTCCTTTTTCTCCCCAAAGGGGGAGGGAAGTTGCCGAGTGAAGGGAGAAGGGAAGGGAGGAAATCCCGTCGTTTGAATTTTGTTTCAGCACTTTTCATATAAGGTGCGGGAGAGTGAGGGAGGGTGAACAGGAAAAGAAACAAAAAAAAAAAAAGAGGAAAGTGGCGGAAGCCGATTGCCTTCCTCGTTGTAATCCGCACTTAAAAAAGAAAGCATTGAAGGCAGCCAAGACGAAAAAGGGGGAAGGGGGGAAAAAGAAAAGGGAAGAAGTGAGAGTCAACCCCTTACATCTCTCTTTTAAGCCACGGCGATGAGAGGGGGGAGAAAGATGTGGCAAAGTGCCCAGTGCTGAATAAAAGGAAAAAAAGAGGAAAAAAGAAGGGACAGCGAACTTATTTTTGTTCTTTTCTATATTTATCTCCTCACGGACGTGTCCGGGGGAGGGGAAGAAAGACCCTAAAAGTGTCAAGAGCGGCCTGTCAGGGGGAAAAAAAAGAAAAAAAAAGAAAGGGGGGGGGGGGGTCCTCTCTTTCCTTCGTCGCGCGGAGGGAGGGGCCGAAAAAAAGGCTTGGGAGGAAGGGAAAAAGAAGACAAAGGGCCGTCCAGAGTATACTTATCATTTCGCAGAAGAGTAAAACTCCAGGGCGAAGGAAGGGAGAAAGGGGGAGGGGGAACGTTTCGATATGGGCCTTTCTTACTCAGACCGTGGTCGCCGCAGATGGGGAAAAAAAAGGCGGCCTTGGGAGCGGCATAGAGGGGAAGGGGAACTGCATCACGGCGGTGCCTGCGTTTCGCTGGGCCGTCGAAAGGAGGACTTAGGGGCGCGGGCGGCTGGAAGGGGAGAAGAGGGGGGAGAGGAAGGGGGGGAGAAGGGCGATTGCCTACCTCCTGTCCCTGAGGCGGCGAGGGAAAGATTTCACCCGGACACGAGAAAAGAAGGAAGGCTGACCGCTTCCTTCCCTTATTTCGAAGCGGAGCAAGGGGGAAGGAAAAGAAAACAAGGAGAAGCGGCATCTCCGATAAGAGGAAAAAAGAAAAGGAAAATCGCCATCTCACTACTTCCAGCGGGTTGCGAAGAAGAAGGCCCGGGGGTGATGAGGAGAGGAGGATCACCACTCATCGACATCATCTCTTATGCTAGGGGAAAGAGGAGGAGGAGAGAGGCCAGAGAATGGAGGAGGGAAAAAAGAAAAAAGGTACAGGAAAGAAGGAGAACGTAGCCCCCATGCTGTAATGTCCGCCCGAATAGCGAGCACGGGGAAAAGGAAATCAGGATAGGGGTCCAGGTAGGTAGGAGGGGAAAAAGAGGGAAAAAAAGGAAAAATAGGCCGTGGAAGACCGTGCCATTCCCATGTCCCATTACTTTCACGATTCCGCGTTTGGAGAGCAAGAAGGAGGGGGAACGGGGGAAAAATGTCAGTGGACAAAAAAGGAAGGGGGAAGAAGGGAAGGGGAAAAGAAACACGTCACATATCTCTCCTCAACAACAACAACTTATTCATTCTTAAAATATAAGATAATTGACGTGTGCGGCGGCACAAAAAAAGAAAGAAGGAGGCGCTGGGCTTGAGAAGGAAATAGAGGAAAAAAAAGCAGACATCAAGTCCCGTCAACATCCTCCTTTATCTCAACTGGATCGTGAAAGTCCATGGGAAGGGAAGGGGAAAGTTCTAAAACGACATGAAGATTACTGAAAAGGAGTAGAGAAAAAAGGCCCGACTACCTGCCCCTATCCTTTCAAGGGGGGGAAGAGAAGAATCGACCCGGGCGTACATATAAAGACGGGGGAAGGAAAAAAAGAAAAGGGGGGTTGGCCGAGGGGCGTTCCCGCTCTCCAGAAATTTCTCTGCATCAGACTCTGCAGACAGAAGGAGAGTCCTAGCGGATGTCGATGAAAATGGGATCAGAAAAGAAAGAGGGGGACATCTCTATCAAACCCGCTGAAGGAGGAGGGGAAAAAATGGAAAGGGCGCTGGAGTAGATAAAAAGGGGGGGCCGCGGCCTGAGCCTTTCTTCCCATTTCAATTCTCCTCCTTTAGAAAAAAAAAGGAGGAACTGAGAAACCGGCGGGGGGAACGGGGAGAAAAAAAAAGAGCCGACTCTCCTCCTCCTTTCCCCCCGGCGGTCGGCAAAAGAAAGAAGGAGACCGCCTCCGCGAGGAGAAAAAGGTACAGTACCGCCCCCATCTCCCCTCCAACGTCCAACGCCGGGGAGGAAGGAATGACAGCGTAAACAGAAGTGGAAAAGGTAGAAACACGTAGCCTACCCCATGTCCTATCCGGGGAAACTGGGAAACAAGGAGGAGGGGAGGAGGGACACATCTCTACACTCTTCCAAGAGTCCTAGGGCTCTAAAGAGAGGGAACATTAGGTCGTACCTTACCCTTCTTCTACTTTCATTATCCTCTTGAAGGGGGAAAGGGGCTAACACGGGTCACTATCATAGTTGCAGGAGGAAAAAAGAAAAGAAAAAAAGGACGCTCGACTGACGGTGCAATCTCTTACCCACATACACTCTTACTTATTGCCCTGATTCCGAAATTGATAAAAGAGAAGAAAAATTGAAAGGGAAAACAGGGGATCGGATAATGGGGAAAAGGAAAGAGAAAGCACAAAATAAGGTTCGGTACATCCTCCTCTATTCTTTCCCCTACCCGTGAAGAAGAGGGGGAGGGAGCCCTGGCAAATAAGGAGAAAAAAAAAAAGGGGAAAAAGGGCAGAGTGATGTCCAGGGATGACTCTCCATGTTTTCATTTTCGACGGCGAGGGCCCGTGTGCCGGAGAAAGAAATTAAGGGGGGATGCCGGAAGGGGAGAGGGGGCCGGGAATTACACAACCTATTCCTTCATCAGATGGGGAGTCGAAGAGATGGCTTTGAGAAACAAAAAGGGTGATGGTACTGGCCGTAAAAAACTCATCTCCCTCCCCTTGAAGTAAAAGTCTAAAAGCAAAAGGAGAAAATCCCTCTTCCATTAATTCACTGCGACTCAAAGGGGGGGGAGGGCAAGAGGAAGGGGGAGAACAAATTCCTGGGGGGAAAAAAGAGGAGAAAAGGAATTCTTCTCAACCCCCCCCTACCGTCTCTCCAGGAGAAGGGGGAGAAGGGGGCTATGAGAGCCGAGAAGAAAAATGAAAGACTACTCACTAAAGGGAAGAAGAGGGAGAGTTTCGATCATCCTCCCTTCTGCGGAGATCCATCAATGCTGAAGAGAAAGACGGGAGAAAGGAGTTCGGGGAAAGAGGTCCCGTCGCTGCCCCGAGGGGGAGGAAAGAAACGAGAGAACCGTCACCATTGACTTCGTGTTGCCCCGCGCAGATCGAAAGCCCAACAAGGGAAAGTAGGGCATCATCCCATAGAGTCACAGGGAGAAAAAAAGGGAAACGAAAACCGGTCCGTCAACGTTTCCGTATCAATCCAAGCGACGTTCACAGGAAAAGGAAGGTTGAAGGATGGCAATCCAGAAGAGGGGGGAAGAAAGGGGGGGACGTAATTGTCTCCAGTTCTATCTCTCTCAAAAAAAAAAAGTGAAAAGAGACTGGAAGGAAAGAGGAAAAAAAAAAGAAAGGTGACGCTGCCAGCCTTCAGCCTCAAGTCCTCCAGGGCTTGGGAAAGAAAGGGAAAAAGTGGGAAGTAAGTGACGACGGTTGAGGGAGAAAAGAAAAAGAAAGTAGGAGGGATAGATCACGCCTTTTAATTACTGGGGCGTCCGAATCTCGCAGACGGGGGAAAAAAAGAAATGGTGACTGCGCGACCTTAGTAGCAGGAAGAGAGAAAAAGAAGAGGGGTGTGCCTCTACCTTCCCCTCCTTCCCCCTACGCGGAGGGGAAGGGATTCTGAAAGGAGGTGTCTCTCCGCAAAGGAAAAAAAAAGAAAAAGACCAGGCCTGCCTCTCTTTTTTTCTTATTCATTGGGGGAGCTAAGAGATTGAAGCAGGGGAAGAAGAGGGGGGAAGGAGAGGGGGATGCTGCTCATTTCTTGAACTCCGTCCTAAACGGGAGAACAGGCCGGTGTTCGCCCAAGAGGGAGGGAGACCAAGAAGTCGGACGATGATTTGCCTGTTTGCTTCGATCCCGTCGGGTTGAATTGGGCAGAAATGGAGGAAAGGGATGGGAAGCTTTGACGCCAGGTCAAAGAAAAGAGAAGTGACAGGTTGTCGTTAATCCTATTCCGCCTCGGGTGGAGGAAAGACGGGGGGACACCCGTCGAGAGAAAGTACGGAAGAAAAAAAAAAAAAAGAGGGAAGCGAAAATGTCCAACCCTTTCATAGTCAATCCCTTTCACATCTGCTCATCTGGATCAACGCGGATGATAGGGGGGAGAGAGGGAAAAGGGGTGCCAAAGCTCCCCTGCCAACAGAAGGGGGGAGGAAGGAAAAAGAAGAACGGAACAACTATTTTTGTGCTTGTCTGCTATGGTGATCTCCTCACGGTACTTGTCCGTGCGGACAATGATCAGAGAAAAAAGGGGAAAAGTACAAAAAAAGGACCCCTGATCGTGAGAATTGCGGAAAAGCAGGAAGAAGAGAAGTCGACTCCTCCCCCCCTTGCCGCCCCAAAACACCCCCCAAAAACAAAAAAGAAAAAACCCCCCCCCACCCCCCCCCCCCCCCCACCCCCCCACGGGAAAAAAAAAAAACAACCCCCCCCCCCCCCCCACCAAAAAAAAAAAAAAAAAAACCCACCCCCCCCACCCCCTCCCCTCCTCTAACCCCCCCCCCCCCCCCCAAAAAGAAACCCCCCCCCCTCTTTCCGTAGTCGACGAGGGGAGGGAAGGGGAAGGCAAAAAAAACAGTGTGACATCCCGCAGGGCCCTTCCCTCTTCTACTTCTCATTTCTCCTTCCTTGTCTTTCGCCCTAAAGAGAAAAAAAAAAGTAAGCCGGGCGCGCTCGAGGAGGGCAAGAAAGGGGGAGGCACCGCATCCTATTTCCCATTTTAACTTCTGTGGGGGGGGGAAGGGAGTGGGGAGCGTAAGGGGGGGGGGGGGGGGGGGGGGTTTTTTTTTTGGGGTTACTGGGAGGGGGGGGGCCAAGGCCTTCCTCACGGCAGGGTGGGGAAAAAGAAGGAGGGAGTGAGGGAGCGGGCGGTCTTTACTTATCCTTCTTACTGTGGCGAGCGGCGTCGGAGGAAGGGGAAAAATTACGATTTGCCGAAAGAAGGAAAGGAGGAAGAGAAGGGCACAAAAAAGAGGACCACGGGAGTCTTCACATTTCACCCTCTACGGTGGGAGAGGAGAAGTGACGCAGGTCCTCCAATATTGAGAAAAAAAACGGTAAAGAAGAAGAAACGCGGCATCTCCGCCAATAACCATTCTGCTGCGGGTGAGGGAAGAAAAATTGAGAGCCGACGCGAATAGAAGAAGGACAAAAAAAGGGAAACAGGGGAATCATACATCTGTTCCTAATGAACGGCGATGATCCCCGAGAGGAGAAAGGAGGGGCTCAGAAACGGCTTGCTGCCGCGGCAACGGGGAAAAAAAGAACAACTCGGCAAACTTCGTCCTCGCCTGTCAGGCAAAGGAGAACGAAAAAGAATGGCCGCCCGTAATCTCGACGCCGTGACGTCCAGCGCCTGCTCGGGGAAAAAGGGGGGGGAAAGCGTGCCCAGGAACGTTATAGGAAAGGGGGAAAAAGAGGAAAGGGAAAGGCCCGCAAGGACGTTCACGTGCTCCCTTTTTTCGATCAATTAGGATGTTGCCGGGCTTGAGGGAGAGGGGGGGGGAAAAACCCAGGGGCAAATAGGGGGGGGGAGGATAGGGGGGGGGAAGAAACCACCACGTCCCTATCTCTCTCAGCACCAACAACTTATATATTATGAACAGAGGATATATTGGATGGGGAAGGGAAAAAAAAGAAAGAAGGCTCTTGGCTGCAGCAAATGAAAGGAGGAGGAAAAAGAAAAGAAAGAGCGCGCCTCTTGATAGCAACGGATAGTGGAGGGGGGTGGAAGGTTCTTCCAACGGAATGAAAAGGGAACTGGAGGGGAGGAGGAGAGCGCTGCGATATACCTTCTCCCCGACCAGGAAGAAGAAAAAAGCTCGGGAATATTCGGGCGGCAGCCATAAAAGAAGGAAAAGTAGGGAACCGGGCGGACGCCGTTTGCCTAGTTTACTTTCGCGCAGAAATGATCTGGCAATAAAAAAGGAAAAAAAAAAACACACAAAGAGATCCAGCGGAGTCCAGGTGAAAGGGAGAGAACGGAAGCAAGACCCCCGGTCATCTCTATCAAGAACCCGCTGGAAGGAGAAGGAAAGGCGCTGTCCGCCGTGGGAAAGGGGAGTAAAGAGGGGGAACAGCGGCAGTGGACCACGAGGCTGATCCTTTCGTTCCCAAGAGTCAATGCTCAGAAGGGGGAAAAAAGGGAATTAAGCGGTCAGATCAAAGTAGGGAAAAAGCCCGCTCGTCTTCACTTTCAATAGAAGGAGGAAAAGAAGACGAAAAAGGAGAGAGGTAAGGCCAAAATCGTGAAACTCCCTGGCGACGCTGCCGCTCGAGAAGAGAAGAGAGGGAAAAAAAACTAAGAACCCTCCCCGCAAGAAAAAAGAGGAAAAAAACGAAGTCGCGCAACGGCCGCCGTCATAACCTCCTTCACCCGCCGGGGGGGGGAGATAAAGCCGGCCCCTCTGAAAAAAAGAAGGAAGGGGGACGTTAAACATCGGAGGGGGACCCAGATACCCTGGGAACAGAAGAAAGGAAGAATAAGGAAGAGAAAAAGGGGGAAACACGGCCTCACTGTTCTATGCGCGCCGACGTAGGGGAAAGGGAAATCCGGGAGACCTTCCCCGCTGAGACGGAAAAAAGGGCAGAGGGAGGGAAAATGGTGATCGTTCCTCCGGCCCTTTTCACTGATCATATTCTTCGTCATCCAGCCTTTTAAGAAAAAAGGAAAAGACAAACGGCAAGACCGAGGAAAAAGAAAGAAGAAGAAAAGAAAAGGTGGCCGCTCTTGCAAGGTTTCCGCACTTTTATCTGTAATTCAGTGGAAGAAGGAAAAAAGAAGAAGTGGGAAAAATTATCGACAACACACAATAAGGTGCGGGAAGAAAGGGCAAGGACACATTCGGGTGGACTAGGGATTTAGTCCACTTGCAACAATCCGCGCCAAGAGAGAAACCGGAGAATAAAAGGAAATAAAAGGGGCAGGTCCAGGATGGAAATCGAAAGGGAAAAAAGGAAAAGAAGAAAGTGATCTGCTGTGGCTTCCTTAACCTTTACGCGAAAGGGGGGGGGGAGAAGTATTAGAAAACGATGCCGGCAAGAGGAGTAAGAAAGGGGAAAGACAGGGTGTTTGTTGGGGTTCGGCAATTGCTTCACACGAACGAAAGAAGAAACATGACTTCAAAGTGCTGCCAAGATGCAACAAAGAAAAAAAGGGAAAATCATCGCGCTGCGCAGGACCTTGATCTAGCTCAACCGGCAACGGCAAGAATGAAAAAAAAAAAAAAGAATGGCGGAGAACAAATGGGCACGGGGGTGCGGGCATAAAACAAACGAGAAGCCGCCAAGGTTTATTCCTTTCATTTCAAGAATGAGCCGAAAAAAGGAAAAAAAAAGAACAAAAACCCCTCCCGTCTCTCAGACGGTAGAGGGGAAAAGTATCCCTTCTTGCACTCACGCAAGAAAAATACCGACCTACCCTCCGCCCCTGATCCGTCCTGGATGGGGGAAGGCTTTTCGATCATCCCTCCTTAGGGCGGGGGAGAAAAAAAAAAATTAAAGAGGCGCTGTGCTTCAGGCTGGTCTCCTTTCTCTTCCCGCGTCGTAAAGGAACCGGCCGGGATCGTAGGAAAGAAGAAGAACCGGAAAATTGACTGTCTTTGGGCAACGGAAAAGGGCGAATGGAATAAACAGGGGCAGTATCTATCCCATCTATTTCATTGCCTGCTGGGGGAAGAAAACTAAGGAAGGAACGAAAGAAAAGAGAAGAGAAAGAACAAGAGACAGGTTCACAAGTACTTCCCTTTAATGACTTGGGCTGAGATGGAGAAAGCCAAGAGGGCCAAGCCGATGGGGGAAAAAAAGAAAAGTAAATTTACG
>Ga0179593_1699382_pt1 | contig 10271 bp, 12 predicted proteins | sample CZODoug2_1_08_16_FD_185931 | JGI IMG/M metagenome (GOLD analysis project Ga0179593, IMG submission 185931) | Vadose zone soil fungal communities from Angelo Coast Range Reserve, California, USA - CZODoug2_1_08_16fungal (PacBio error correction) | ecosystem: Environmental > Terrestrial > Soil >...
TTTATTAAAAAGCGCAGGTCGGATCTGACGGGTTGGGTACGGAAGAAACAACGGTAACAGAAAATCCCAATGCCGGAAAATTGTGCCGGGACGCCACCAAAGGAAGGTATTTCCCGCGTTTGCGGGAGGGAGGGCGAAGGACCTGCCTTGGTGCGCCAGGCTGGGAAAAAATCCACAAATGGTATCAGCCATAACCAGTGACCTAGGGGCAGTCAGAAAGGTGGGAAGACATCCGACTGCCGAAGAAATATTTAGAAAGACGAGATAGTGTCAGATCGGCCTTACAGGGGCCGGGACGAAGGGTGCCGTAAAAGGGGAGGTGCCTGAGGGGGGGGTTGGAGAAAGAACGCAAATTGCTAAAAAATTAAAGCCGAGGTCGAACGGCGCTGGTTTCTCTCCGCTACCACCAAGAAAGGAAATGCAGCGACATCATTAGTCCACCAGGGTTTCGCGCAGGAAAAATAAGAGCCTCAAGGGGAAGTTAGAGGGGGGAGAGTAGCCAGGGGGGGGAAAAGTTATCGCAGCTTAAAGGGGAGAACGATATAGAGAGCATCGTGCCTGCTGCAGATGTGAGTCAAAAGTCGGGGGGGGCAAACCGGGGGAAGGTTCAAGGTCAACGGGGGGAAACAATTTCTGGGGAAGTCTGTGCTAGGAAGATTCGAAGATTACGGTAGTGGGGGTAAACGCGCAAAGGGATCCGTGGAGAATCGAAGGTTGGATATAATCTGAAAATCAGGACCTAATTTGGTGACTGCAAGAAGCGGGAAAAAAGGATAAAAGAGGTACTTAACGGGCGGGGGGGTCAAAGTGGGACAGGTAGGTGGCTTATAAAGGAATAAGGGTGGTACAGTACCGGGACAGAGAATCGGTAGAAAAATGGAAAAGGATCAAGAAGCGGCTCAGAACGGTCCGCCTTGACGGGGAGAAATGCTAGCTGGAGGTCCTTGCATTCTTGGGATTTTAAAGGGAACAAAAAAAATAGGGGTCTTTCGGATGTCTCCGGAGAAAAAAATCGGGCCCTCCACGATCAAAACTTGAGATCAAGTACAGTAAATATCTGTATAACAATTCATACCTACTTGGTCAGTATAGGAGATGGGAAAGGAGGAAGAAAACCTTTGCCTCAAAAGGAGTAACCCGTCTGAATCTTCAAGAACTCAAAAAAGAAGTGAACATCCTGCATGATGTACAGATTTTCGCGAGGGGGGGACTGGGGCAATCCATTTTTTGTGGGTTTGGGAGGGCCCGAAAGGTCAAGAGGGAGGTAATTTCTATGAATCTTGGGCGGGCAGGATGTGGGGGGAAGAAGAAACGGTAGGATAAAATGTTCTGAAGGGGGGGCTATGGAAGAAAAGGGGAGGGGCGGAAAAAATCGGGCGGCTGTAAGGAAAGAGGAGGAGAGGAAAAGGCGTTGGGTAAGGGAATAGGGGATCTGGTGGGCAAGCAATTCAAGGAAGAAGGAGAAGGATTGCTATCACGAGCCGCCGGAAGATCACAGGCCTGGAGTCAGGAAAAAAAGGTTTTCTACGGGGGCGAAAAAAAACCGTCCATAACCAGGCCGCTGAGGGTCTTGAGGTGACCAATTCAGAAACAGGAAGGACGCAATGGTGACGCAAGGCATTTACGACGAAGATGCGGAGACTAAAAAAGGGGGGTTTCAGAACGAATCAAAAAACCTGGGAGGGGGGAAGGGCCTATCTGATGAAGGCCATGATATTAAGAAATTCTTCCCCCAGTCCAGAGATGGTGGGCTTTGCAGAGATGCATGGGAAAAGGTAAAGAAAAGGGAAAGGGCACTGGAACTGGAAGGAGGGAGTGGAAAGGAGCGAAAAAAAAAAGGGGAAAAAGCTATATCCAGAAAAGGCTGGTGGATACTATCATAGGCGGGGAGGGGCAAAGCAAGAACTGTATTATCATGAAATCACATTAAAAAAAAACCCGAATGGCAGTCCCGGAAATGGGGGGACTCGGGAAAGGGTATCAGTCCAAAATAAAAAGGGGTGGAGATTTGCATGCTGTCTAGACGAGCGTCGGGTTTCTTAAGGATTACCTGATAGAATCAAACCCAACTTATACAAGAGGATAATGGAGGAACCCCTTGGACGCCAAAAGCCCGAAATCAAAGGAGAGCCATCAAGAATCCCCCAGATACACCCAAGGGGGGGGGGGGTACATGGGGCCTCACCGAGGCAAGGAAAGGTCCCAAAAGTGAAAGGAGGTGAAAAAAAGGGACATTCATTTTCGAAGATGGGCCAGTAAAAAAAACCCGTAAAAAAAAAGAAGAGAAAGGGAGCACATCAGAAAAGAGCATCACCAGACGAGGGATGGTGGAAAAAAGGGGAAGAGGGATCACCTTTTGCCAGCTCACCAGCAAGGCTGGTCAAAAAAGCACAGAAATTGATCGAAAAAAAAAACGGCAATCGATGCGGGGGGGAAAAAGCACAATACCTGCGGGGGAAAAAGAAGGGCGGGATAGGATCTCCAGCACAGCCTGGAGAAAAAAGTCCCGGTTGGGGTATGAGAAAATTGCGGCGGTCCCCGGAAAGAAGAGCGAGAAACTTCCACTGTTCCAACCATGCGAAAAAGAACGGAAAAAAACCGGGGGCTTTAAAAAAAAGCGCCATCATCGCCGGAAGACTGGGAAAAAGAGAGAAAACGTCGTAACGGATCATCGTGATGTATCTGAGGAGGGATGGACATAAAGCCGGGACCAGCGAAGGAGAACCTCTCGATGCAAGGGGGAAAATTGGGCAAGAAGACTGAAGAATTTCCTTCACCAAAAAGCCAAGAAAAGAGGAGAATTCAGGAGAGGCCGCCCGCGGAGGAAAAACAAGGGGTCTTCACGCTGTCTTAGCCCTCGGCCAACAGGAGTCAAAGGAAACTCCAGAGGGTCGGACTCAGAAAAAGGGAAGACGGTCGCGCGGCCGCAAAAAGAACTAGAAAAAGGGAAAAACCTGCCCTTGATGTCCCAAGGCATGTCAAACCAAGAAAGCAGCATGCCAAAGAAATCATAATAGAAAAAAAAAAAAGGAGGAAGGGTAAAGAGGGAAGGCAGGGGAATTCTCCGGCTGGCAGGGCGGAATCCTTGAAATAAGGAAGCTGGGGGGAGGGGATAGGAAAAACGTCCACAACCCAGTAGTCACAAAGGGTGAAACAACGGCCCATGACGCTAATCGAGGGGGAGAAGGGGGATTGAAAGCTATCTCTAAAAGACCAAACTCCATCTGTGGTGATCGATTAGGGGAGAGGAAATAAGGAAAGAGAAGGAGGTGCCTGTTCAATCCCCGCGCGGTTCAAAAAGCCAAAAACCATCTAATAGTGAGCCGTCACGGGGAAGGAAGAGTGTTCATGCCAGAGATAAAAAATTTTGTTCAACAATAAAGGGGAACTTGGGTGGGGGTGGATGCAGAGCTATAAAATGGGTAGGTGAGGACTCCCTAAGCGTAAAGAAAGACCATGCAATACAAGGGAAGGAGGGGGCTGTCTGCTCTTCCAAAGAAAACTAAAGGTCGCCAGCCAATAACCATCACCCTCCTTAAAGTGTGCGCAAAAAGCAGGGGAATAGAGTCATTATTATAAAAGGGAAAAAAAAAGAAGAGAATGGGGTGCAAAAAAGGAAAAAAAGGCCTTTAACTTTACGTCATAATTCAAACTAACGTGAGAGGGGTCTCCGAAGAGAAGAGGTAGACCCCCATGGAAAAAAAAGTGAAAAAAAAAGAAAAGAGGAAACATAAAAGATGAATTTTGAGCGCGCAATCAGGCTCAAAAAATGATGGGGGCAAGCCGGAGTCCGAGTCGCTGCCTCTGTCTTTGGAACAAGGGAAAGAAGGAAACCACGGACCAGTTCGAACGCGCCTTAAAAAAATTAAAGGGGAGGCAGGGACATATTCTGTAGGGGAGGGACGAAAAAACCTGTGCAGCCGATTCCCGTCCCAGGGGCTTCGACGTCGAGGGACGAAGGGAAGTCAGTAAAGTTGAAAGGAGTGTAGGAGCAGCTGGGGAGGGAAGATACCAGCGGATTGGAGAGGTGGGAAAAGAAAAACGGAAAGGACTAACAGGTGCATTTAAGAAGAGGGATAGAAAAGGGCGTGGGGGGAAGGGGTCTACTTGCGGCACCATTGCTAGAAAAAAAAAATGGGGGAAAAAATCAGCGGTTCTTCATTCCACCCGGCATTGCGAGAGGAAAGGAGGCACAGCTACCATAACGAGGGGTAGAGGAGGACAAAAGGAGAGAAAATACATGAATTTTATGGTTCGCTTTGCGACCGCAGCGAGAAAGGGTGGAAAAAAATCTTAAAACTTCGCCAATGCAATTGAAGGGAGAAAAAGACACCAGTAAAAGGAAACAAAGGGTTATATCATCATAAGCCTAACAAGGGGTAGAAAAGGCTCGAAAAGAGTGAAAAAGAAAAGGTATTGACCGGAATATCCGCTGCAAATTAAGAATCAAGGGGGGGGGGGTAAACTCCTTACGGAAATGAATATGGGAAGAAAAAAAAAAATTTGGAACCAGGGAGAAGGGAAGACAATGGAAAAAGGCGGCCCGGGAACCTGTGGGGGTCGAAAGAACGAATCAAAGGAGAGCCGATTGTCGACATACATTAGACAACGCGGGCGGGCAAGAGGAGAGGGGGTCACTTAGAAAAAGCTGCAAACGACGCTTCCATCAGAAGGAAAGGGGAAGAAAAACGACTGTTGCGCCAAGTAAACGCAAAAAAAAGGAAGGGGAGGTCGGGGAACTGACTTTCTTAGATGAAGAGAAAAACCCTCGGCAGGGGGGACTACCAAGAAAAAAGGGTGCCGCGGCACGAGGTTTTACTTCGTACTTACTTTCATCGCAGTTCAAAAGAGGTGGGAAAAAAGGCTTTGCCTTCTGAGGATGGACTCAGGGGAAGCAAAGGATTCGAAATCCTAAAAGGGTGGACAAGGGAAGGCCCGTAGGGATCGCCGGTTGCCGTGCGGCGATCAGAAGTTCCACATTCCTAAAGGGTTAACGAAAAGTTGTTTCAGAAAAGAAGAAGAAAACGGATATGAAGGGGGGGGGGGGGAGAATTGACTGTCCTGTCTTAACTGTCAAGAATACGCTATAGGGGGTGGGAAAAAATCCGAGAAAGCTAAGGGGGAGGGGGGCAAAGATAGGGCAATAGCACTACGGGAAAGAGGACAAAAACTTGATTACCGATGTCGAACTGGGGCTGGCCGATAAAATGTGAAAAGAAACCCGAAAAACCCACCTCAGCGGGAGGGCTGTAAGCAGCGACCTCCAGATCACCAGATGTAATCAGGGGGGTCTCTGCTCTAATCTTCAGCAAGAAGGCAGGGCGAAAAGCGAAAAAAAATGTGCTATGGCACGTTGAGGAGACCTTGGTGGCGGCGATGAAATCAGCGGAACCCGGGGATCGAAGAGAACAGAACTGGCATCCACTGCAGGCGTGTACTGAGAGGGAGCTTGGGGAAAGGGTTTCTGCGGTAGCCTGAAGCAGGCAAGGGGGCTGCTTTCCTGTTGGGGGAGCGCGCTACAATGAGAATTTTAATGGCCAGGCCGAGCTTGGGGGAGACATTTGAAAAAGGGAGAGCATAAAAAGGGGGCGGGGAAAAAGCTGTGTCGGAGAAGATAGTCCCGAAAGGATCTGACGGGGAAAGGGCCAAATCAGTTTGTTCCCCAGTTATATCGTTAAAAGGGCATGGCAGACCGAACCCGACGCTGCGAAAGAAGAAGGAGGGAGGGAGGAAGAAACTGGGTTTCTTCGGACCGACAGTTCAGACCTGTGAGTCAAAAGAAAAATTTCCGTTCGGAAATCAGCGAATTGGGGGGGGGGAACAAACTTAGGAAGAGAGAGGGAGGGGAAAAAAGTGGAAAAGCCGCCAGATCACCAACATAACGGCGGCGTCAACACAAAGAAAAGGGGCAATTCCTAAAAAAGGCAGAGGCAACCCCATCCAAGGAAGGGTTTTCTGAAGTGCAGGGGCAGAGAGGGGGGGGATAACGTTCCTTTCTCATTTTTGCCCCGCCGGGGGGGGGGGGGGGGGGGGGGGGGGGGGGGGGGGGGGCAGGAGTGGGGAGGGACAGGGTTGATAAGACAGGGGTCCACTTGGGCAAGAATAATATCAAAGACGACCGCGGACGCTGGGTCTAGGGAGAGTATAGACCAAGACTGGGCATCAGGATACATCAATGAAGCGGCATTCCAGAATGGCAGTGAAAATTTGGGGGACGGGGGATAAAAAGAAAGGGTGGCTTTTTGTCGTCTTTCGTAGGCACGAGCGTCGGTGTTGGCGCAATTTTTCAGAAAAAACAAAAAAAAAAGGAGGAAATCAGAGTAGATAAGGTAAAGACAATGTCCAAGCCGAAGAGCCGTATAGAGAAAAAAAAATAAACACCCATTTGGATGTGGACATAGTTATCCCTCAACCGAGCCGTCCCTGGAAAAAAGGGGAAGAAAGGCCGAAATGATGCCCGTTCATCGCAGATGTTCACAGAAGGGGTACCCAGTAGAGATGAAGTCAAGGAAAGGGAATCCGATCCCTGTCTCATCAACGTGTGGGACTTGGAGGAAAAACTCCACCTTGGGACTAAACTCCAATGCACGGAGGGGAAAGAGCTCCGGGGTAAAGCCAAAAAGGCAGAGGGAAAGGTATCAAATCAAACCATGCCTTCCTGAATGTGTCATCTAAAGAAAGGCCAGCCAACCCGACTCAACTCGGGGAAGGAAGGACCGCAGGAATGCTTTTGCATGTCGGGCTGAACATTTGCGGGGGAAAACGCTAACAACGAAGGAAGAGAGAACTTCCACTGAACACCCGGGTCACGTCACCGGGGGAGGGGGACTGCCATCAACCATGAGAGGATGGCTTGAACTGGATCGTCTCGCGAAGTGAGATCTCCATCGAAGGGGTACTGAAAGAGGGACGGAGTCTCGGGAGACGCCATGAGAGATGCATGGCAAAAAAAAAAGATAAGGAGTGAAAATCACTTCTCAGACAAAGCCGTCCGGGTAGAGAGGATTGACCCAAAAACGCTGCGAAAAAAAAAAAAACATCGAGGGATAAAAGGCAAGAAAATGGTCTAGAGGAGGAGGGAATGGACAGAATTTAATTCTGTCCGAGCTCGGGCCCGCAAAAAATAAGCCTCAGCAAAAGGGGAATTTCTGTATTGAAAGGGAACGCGCGTGAATAATAATATCGCCGCGAAAGGCATGGGCGGTACCGACATTCAAGAAAGAAGGGAGAAAGGGACTTTCCGATGATTCCCAATGGATCGCAGAAAAAAATGGGAGTGGAAAAACCACACCGGGGGTGCCCGCGCCCGGGCAGAAGAAGGGAATAAGCCGTTTATTAAGATGTGTAAGACGCAGCGAACGTTGGGAAAAGGGGGAATGAAAAAAACATCTCGGATGCCGCCAAGAAAATGACCCTGCCCCTTGGCCACAATCCATGCCCCAGCTAGACATCAACTGCACGGATATATCGGGATCGTGAAAAGAAAGAAAAGGGATGGAAAGTCGGGGGGCCCGCATAATTAGAGGGGTCATACGACACTGCAAGAAAAGAGGGGGGGGGTATGGGATTACATTTTACGCCAAGAGTATAAATAGACCAAGGCAGAGGGAAAAAAGAAAGGGGATGAGGGGGGACTTCTTAAAGACGGAAACTTCAAAAAAAAAAGAGGGCTGTAATAATGGAGAAGACTCCAGGGAAAAGGTCGAGGGGCCCACGGGCCAAGTCGGAACTATAAGGAGCAAATACGAAGCCGAAAACGGAACAAAGCGTGCCGGAGGGAAAGGAGAATGAAAGAAGTCAGCGCCCATCGCCGGGCAAGATTCTAGATCTCAGAGGAAAAAGTAAAAAGGGGCAGTCAAGACAAGAAAGGGCCGAACCCTAATGAATTGGAGCGGCGCTTCGCCGTCCGAAAAAAAGTGGGCAAAGAAAAAAAGAAAGTAGAGGGTAGATGGCCAGAGCGACAGGTGGGTATGGGGGGGAAAAAGGCCGACTCGCCCTGGCGAGTGTGTCGTTGCGCCAAAGGGAAAGGGATAGGAAAGTTACGTCGGGCTCGAAGCCAAACGCCGCCCTGAGTCCCGAAAATGTCAAAATTAAAGAGCATTAGGACATTAATATCATTAGGATAATGAGTGAATTACGGAAGGGAGGGGGAATTTAATGGCAAGGGGAAAACCATCGTATTGAAATTCAGGTGTCGCTCACGAAAAAAGAAACGGAAGTCATAGGAGTAAGAAAACGGCGTTAAAAGACGGGGTGGGGGGGAAAAAAATGGGGGAAGAATTTCGCAGCTAAAATGTTCCACGCGTGGACTGAGGAAAAGTCATATATCTCGGGGGGGCCGAAACTGAACCATAACCGCAACATCTCGACAAGGAGGATAAAAATGAGAGAGGGAAACCAAATGTGGAGGGGGGTGACTGGCCTCATGAATATCTGATCTGAGATTAAACTAAATGTAACCCATTGTCTGAAAAATCCGTCAATGGGGTCCGGCAGAAAACGTGGGGTCAAGTGGTAACTGCCGCTTTTTCATAATCTATCGAAAGAGAGGACCAAATGGGGGGGGTCAGAACAAGTCTATTGGAATAACAATATCGATGTTAGACGAAAGAAAAACAGCAGAAAGTACAAGGGGGGAGCAAGTTTAATACCCTTACTGGAAGGAGATGGGGGATTCCGCTGCGGCCGGGACCAGGGGGAGGAACTGAGGGGGGGGAGGGGACGGCTACGATATGAATATATACGGCTAAACGAACAGGGCGCGTGGGGGATGCCTTCACAAGCACTACAGGGTCAAAGAGGACTTTCTTGTTTCTTCCAAACCCGACAAGGTGCAAACGCGAGGAGAAGAAGAGGCCGGACGAACAGTTATCGGGACTTTCTTGTAGAAGCAAAAGACGACGTGGGGTTCCGCTGCTCTCGAGCCAAGCTTTGGCGCGGCAAGGGAAGGGCTAAAAGACGGGTTGAAAGGTACAAGCCCAGCTGTGGGGAGTTTGCAGAAAAAGGAAGGTGAAAGAGGGTCTGATGAATTCGCCTATCGCGGCTTTGGGGCTCAGAAGAGTTTGATATGAGGTGGCGTGTTTGGCCATCTTCCAGCGCCTCCTTTTACAAGGAGTTGGGGAAAAAGGGAAAAGGGAGGGTTAGAGATTGGCATGGGTCTTAGGGAGCGGCTGTAGAACTGGGGGTCAAAAAAAACAGAGAAGGTTGGGGGGGGAAGATGACCAAATGGAAGAGCAAGAGCCGATTCGCAAACGCGAGACGTGACTGGCTGAATTCTAGCTTTGTGCATGGGCCGAGGGCAGTGCAGGGGAGACAAATTGTCCGTATAAGAGAAAACTCAAAGAGAAGGAAGTGTACTTAGCTGACGATGAGAGATATCCTACGTCAATGATATCGGGGAGGCCCGGTGGAGGCAAGAGAGAAAATTTGGGAAAAGGACATCAGACCAGTCATGACATCGGCACTGGGAGACGCTCCAGTGGGAGGGGACCGCAAGATGATCAGCTGCGATATTAGTTGGAAACTCCGGTCGGCGGTGTAAATCGCCATGTGGGACATCAAGAAAGGGGAGGGAGTTCTATGAGATTTTGGTGCGGCCGAGACGAAAGCATAGTGTAAATGAGAACGCATGTTCTGGAAGGGGCTGAATACCAAGTGGTAGATACCGGGGGGGGGGGGGGCTTCTTCTCTTGAAGAGGAAGGACAGATTACAAGAGAGTAGTGAAAAGAGGAAATGCGGAACGGAGATCGATATCGATCAATAAAATACGAAGGAGAGATGCCGAAAGGGGATCAAAGAGGGAAAGGTCTTCGATTAGTATCCATTTTCCAGAACGGCAGATAGTGCGGAATATACCAAAAACAAGAACATTTTACTGGGCATTTCAATACTGCGGTAGAGGCCGAAAAGGTGGAAAAACCAGAGGGGGCTGGCGGAGAGCATTAAGTCTATCAGTTCATAATGGAACAGAAAAGTCCAAGGAACAAGGGTCCGAATCGATTGCATGGGTGTTCGCTGGACCAAAGGAAGGGGGAGGGAGGGTCCCAGACTTCTTTTATTTTCTGTCCGGATGGACTGCAGTCCCTGGTAAGGAAGAGAAAGATGCTCGACGAGGGATATATTAGAGGGTCCATGACTGGGGATCAAACGAATTGTAAAAGGGGAGGAAACGAATGGCCTGAAATGTGGACGATGGGGACTTCTCGGTGGTCCTTTTAAAGAAAAGAATCGGGTGAGGCATCGCGGACGGGGGGTGGCGGTGAGTACCTGA
>Ga0179593_1333119_pt1 | contig 10270 bp, 14 predicted proteins | sample CZODoug2_1_08_16_FD_185931 | JGI IMG/M metagenome (GOLD analysis project Ga0179593, IMG submission 185931) | Vadose zone soil fungal communities from Angelo Coast Range Reserve, California, USA - CZODoug2_1_08_16fungal (PacBio error correction) | ecosystem: Environmental > Terrestrial > Soil >...
TATGTGGAGGGTCAAGAGAGGGGGGGGGGTATTCTTGTAGTTGAGCGGCTCGATACCGCTTATGTCCAATTTTGAACTCGGGGTGGAAGGGACGGAATTTCCCAGGGCACGGGAGAAAAAGGAACCGGCCAAAAAAAGGGTTCAGAAAGCGGCTCACCTTCGTTCGCCCATAAAAACGGCAGCCGGGTTGAAAGTCAACAGAAGCCGCGCCCTCAGATGTGAGCGAGGCGACGACAGGAAACTACGCGAGTACAAAAATTTTTTCCGTGGAAAGGAAGAAAAAACGGGGAAAAAAAGAAGGTATATAGGATCAATAATTAGGTAGGGTTGCGCACCGCTAAGACAAAAGCGGAAGCGGGGCGGCGCGAATGTTACTAAAAAGTCAAGACTGTTGAGTGGAAGGGGGGGGGGAACTTCGTGTGGGTAGGGGGGGGGGAAAAGGCACAAGCTGCAAACGAAAAACTGTGTGGGCGTTTCATGCAGGTTTGGCGGCGGTTGTATGGGGGTTTCGGAAGACGTAAAAGTCTCCCTTGGATGACGGGGCAAAAACGTCTGGGGTTTGCAAAACCAATTGGCCGGCGTAACTCGAAAGGCACAGGATTGGCAATGAGTGGCCGGAATTGGTAAACAGAAAAAGAAATTCATGACAGGATGTTGCAGTAGCAACATCACGACAAAGTGAAAGCTGAGAAAAGAGTCCCTGTGGTCGAAGGTTTGCGCAAAAAAAAAAGTGTGGAAAAAAAAAAAGTGGGGAGAAAGCTAGCAATGGTGCGCAATTAGAGCTGATGTCAGAGAACCAAGAAGGGCCCACGCGGACACCGTACGGTTAGAATATTGTGGGAACCGTCAAGAGGGGGGGGGGGGACGGAAATAGAAGCGCGGAGGAATTCAAAGAGGCTCACAGCAAAACAAAAAGGATTGCAACGCCGCAAAGCTCCTAAAATAGGTTTACGCCTCAAGGGCGAAAACAAGAACTGGAACAAAAGGAACCGCCAGTGGCGAAAAAGAGGTTAACCTTATCAAACCCCCCAAACGCCGTTTCCAGTTCCATAGACACAAAAACGTCCCACAAACTATGGAAAACCTGGGGAACACATGTGTCGGCGGGTTGGAAAAAACCAAACAAACCGGGGTTGGCCGTATTTCGTTGGTCAGGTACCGTCCACAGCTGTGGAGCGGGGTGAGGACCACAGTGAAAGAGGAAGCAAAAAGGAACCGCCTTCCTGTAATAACGCCATGACTAAAACCCCGATAATCAGGAAAAACATCGGAATCGGCTGACGACATGTCTGGGCACGCCGCTACCGTGTGACAGATGGACCGTCGTCTTTGGGGTGAAATCGGAGAGAACTCCTCGGGGGGCCCTTGCAACAGGAAAAAAGCTGGAAGACCAATTTCAGGTAAGCAGACATTGAAGATCAATTGGGTACCCGAAAAATTTGCGACAGGTCCCAGAATAAATTCGCAAACAAAAGAAACCTAAATCAGGTTGGAAAGACATGTGAATTGCCCCCTCCGACAGCCAAACCCCCCCGGGCACCGGTTTGGACTGGTGAAAAGTCAAAAAAAAGGCGCCTGGCGAAATCGAACTAAACAGCTGGGCTGCGACAGAACCGCCGCCGAAAAAAATCCCAAAACCCCTCGTAAGTCCCAGCAAAATGGGAAACAGCGGGCCAGGGGACTGCAAAGGTAGATACTTGCAAAAGGGAAAAAAAAACAGAAAGAAGAACGGGAGGCCGCGAAGCAGAAGTTTTGGAATTTTTTTGAGCCAAAAAACCCCCCGAACGGTAGTTTGAAGGAGTCTTTGAAAACGGGTTTCCGTGTGGGAAGACTGAATGCACGAAACGAGATTTGGGGACAAAAGCCGGTCTCCTGCTGGGGAAAAATTGGAAAAACAAAAGAATTGCCGGGATCAAAAACCGTGGCTGGGGACTTTGCGATGCGACTGAATGAAAAGCGCGGGCCGACGGCCCTCGGCGTAAGCGCGTAAAATCACTAAAAATCCGAAGAAAAGGGACCGCGTCCCGCCCGGTGATTGGATTGCCTCCGCCAGCTTGGGTTGAAAGGACCAAGAAATTCCGGCGGACGCTTAAACACCGAAAAAGTATGTTCCCCTCCCCTGCACTACAAGAGGGGAATGTTAATCGAGCAGGTTAGAAGTAAACAGGCAATGTCCAAAAAAAAAAAACGGGGCCGACCATTCTGAGCCCAGGGGAGCCAACAATGAGCGTGGCTGGAAAGGCTCGCTCAGAAAAACTGTATTGTGGACACATTGGACGTCGAACGCCAGACTTGACCGGGGGGTTCAAACAAAAAAGGGGGGGTTGCATAAAGAGACAAAACAGGAAGGCAAGGTGTGGGACCAAAGGACCGAATAGCGATTCACCCATCGGCAACAACAAAAAGACTTAGTAGGGAAAGATGAGAAGTGGACAAAAAATCAAGGGTATTTTGAGGGTGGGAAAAGGGGCGTGGTTGGTTAAAATGACACTGGGTTGGCGAGTAAAACAATTTGTGTTGTTGCACGGTAAATTCCTGCACCGGGCCCGCCGGCCGTACCAGCAGCTATCCCTGCTAGCTCGGGGTTGAAAGAAAAAAAAAACTCCAGGTGGGAAATGGGATCAAGGGTAAGGACCCCGGACCAAAAACATGGAATCGTCAAAGGAACCTTGGGGGGGGACATTACGATTTTCACAGAGGGCTGGTTAAGGGGGGTCCCTTGGGAGGAAACAGTGAAAGGGGGTTGTGGGGTGAGCGCCGCGGATTTCCTTGGCACCAGGGTCAACAATAGCGGACGGAAGGCCTGCCCCAACAATCAAGCGACTAGTAAAAGGAGCGGTCCTGGAGGGGGGGAGTGATGTTTTGGCAAGCGGCCGGCGGCAACACTCAATGGGTAAGTCTATAAATGGACCATCCCACTGCACTGGTGTTGGGAATCTACAGTGGTGCGGGGGAGGAGCGAACGACAAAAAGCGCCAAATCGCCAGGAGAAGGGCCGAGTTCCAATCTCTTCCTCATAGAATGCAAACTCTGAAAAGAAACAGAGCAGAAAAAAGAAAAGAAAAAGATCACTGGGAGGGAAAGCGGATGAGAAAATAAAAACATTCTGCTTCGCGGAGTTCAAAAATAAAGCTTCTTAACTTGTCACATCACAATCGGCAGTGTCAAGCGCAAGTCCACCCCAGCCGACGAAGAGGGAGGAAGGGAAAGAAGGGGTTGGGGGAAGGCCCGAGCGGGGAACGCGTCGGCGGGAGTGGACCAGGTAAAACTCAGCCCACCTTTGTACGAAATCGATAGTTTGGAAGGACCAGCCGGGAATGAACCCGCCCTGAGCGTGACGGAGGCCAAATTTTTTCACTGCGCAATTCAATTGGAGGAAAGGGGGGGGAAGCGCAGAGACCAAAGACGAGTAAAAAACATCTGCCGGCAACTTTAACGTGAAAAAATCCATCACGTCGTGGGTGACTACCGAAGGCGGAAAACCGAGAAAATTCCAAAACAGCAAGGGAAAAAAATTAAGGGTCACGGTTCTAAAAGAGCGCAATTCGAAAAAAAAGAACATCGTTCCTTACGTCTTGTATAGACGGGGAGGTGAAAAGTGGGGGGCCGTAAAGGGGAAAACACCGCGGACGGCCGACTGGATCTAGGGTGTGGTTAACTGTGGGAAAAAAAGGAATAAAAAGACCCAAGGTGAATGGGGGACGGTACAAACGAAACTAACCTGTCCCTTGGTTTTTTTACAAAAACAAACATTGGGGAAAAAAAAGGGTGGGAAATCGGTTGAAGGACAGACCGGAGCGAGATATCAAATACGATGGGGTCGCGGAGTGGCAGTATTAACACAAACGCAGCGCACGCCGGGCCCTACCTGTAATGTTTTTGTCGAGCGGCCTACAGAAAGGGCAACGAAAACGGCCACTGGGGAGGGGGGGAGGGCGCAAACTGCAAATGGGGGCCTCAGCCCTCTAGAAAAACCCTCGCGTCCTATTTTTCGGAAACAACGGTCAAGACGGGCGAAATGAGGTCAAAAAGAATCGTACGTGGGGGGAAGGAAGCAGGGGCAGGCCTGGCTAGGACCTCCAAAAACCTCCGACTCCCTCGCGCCAAACACAATAAAAGGAAGGATCAAACATCCAGGGAAACAGACAGGAATGGTTGGGTGTTTTTGCAGCACACGGAAAGACGAAGAAAAACGAGGGCTAACGAATTTTCCAAAGTGGGGGCAAAAGATCCAATACTCGAGTGGACTCTCCCGGGGTCGGGTTGCAAAAGGAATAAACGGTGCAATGGGAAACACTCACCTAGGGGCGCTTTAATTCTTAGAATCACATTCATCAATAAGGTGGACAAAGAAGCTAAGGAAACAAAAAAGGGAAAATAAAAGGGGGGAGTTTTGTGCAAAACTGGGGGTCACAAACTCCCCCAACCCAGTGTGCCAGAACAGAGCACTGAGAAAATGGTTTTAATGAAAATTCAACCAAGAAACGTCGGGACCCAGGGAAAAAAACGACCAAAACCAGGAGGCGGGGCAGGGGCCGAACTTAAAAAAGAAAAAAAAGACCATCTAAAGGGGGAAGACAAATAAAAGAACGGCAGCAAAAGTTCTTTGACGGGAATTTAGTACGCGCGCCGAAAGCCTTCAGAGGGGGTCCCCAGGAAGCAAGAGGAGGGGAGAAAAAACAAGAGAAGGGGAAGGCCGTTGTCGATTCAATTATCCCCGCAACCCCACCACTCTATTGTTTGGCTAACACGCGAACTTAATTTGGGGAGCGAGGGGAAGTCAAAAACGCTAGTGCGCAATCGCGCAAATCTCCTGCAAAGGGGGGGGGGAGAGAGACACCCTTTGGAGGAAAACCAGATTCGTTGTTGGGTTTAGCGGAAGGAGCCGCGTTGGTCGACCAGGAGGGGGGGCAAAGGAATCAGTGAACTTTTTGTCATGGAAAAATCCAGTCACACCCAGGCAAAAGCCAAAACCGACTTGGGGAAGATCGGTCAATCGAAAAGAAAAAGACAGAGAAAGCAAAAAACTACGGGCATTAAAATCATCTCACTCGGGAACAAACCGGAGGGGGGGGGATAGTAGATGAAAATTAGGGAAAATAGTTCAGAAGAGTGGAGTAGCGGGGTCCGTTGAGCTTGCGTCGTACTCAAAACACCGTTGTACGCCTCGGGGACAGGGAATATCGGAAAGAAAAGGGATAGGCGCCAAAAGGAAAAAGGGGGAGAAACATAGGCTCCGGGAAGGAACTTTAGACCATAAACTCAAAAATCCTTTGGGGATCACCAGAGAGCACGCCATTAAATAGGGGGAAGACGGAGGGCAGGCAAGAAGAGGTTGAACAAAAGAGGGCCATTTCCGTAGCGTCTTCTAACCATATTCGAAGAAAAGGATGCTAGTAAAGAAAATGGGGGGAAAATTCGAGGGGAACACTGAGGGGTAAGGCAACGGAAGAGGACACTACAAAAAGAAGGGGACCGTACCATACTTTTTCCCACGTGGTTCAACCCGTTGCCTGGGCAGGGCAAGGTAAAGGGGAGGGGGCAGCAGATAAAAGGGGTTTGGGAGTGGCAGGCTGGCCGCCTGTGTGTTTCTGAGAGAAAAAGAAATGCGCAATGGCTTGGGGCAACGGAAGGTTGGGGGACTGGGGGGGGAGGCCAAAACGGAAAAGGAAGAGTGGCGCCTCACGGGGGGAACAAGGGGGGATTCGTGTGGAATCTCCCAGGATAGGATGAGGAGGAATGGAAGGGCCAAGAGACAAAAAAGAAAAAAGAGGAGACGGAGCTGAAAAAAGTCCGTGCTAATGGATTTTGGGGCAGGCCCAGAACTGTTCATTTCCAGGAGGGGGGGGGAGAACGAGACGGCAATTGTTAGGAAAGGGAGAGTGGGCTACATTGTCTACTCCCCATCGATATCCAAAGGGCACGGACACGTACGAGTGGAATTAATGGGGGGAACAGGGGAAGGACCAAGGGAAAGGTGGGGTCAGGAAAAAAAAAAAAAAAAAGTAGAAGCAGAGGAGGAAATAGTAGAGGTGAGACCTCGTTAGTGTCCCAGCGAACAAGTACACGTAGGTTGTTAACGAGGAGGGACAGAAAACAATCCACTTTGCTATCAACAGAAGGTTTATGACAAATCCCGCGACCGAGGGTAAAAGTTCACAACCAGAAAAATTACGCGAGAGAGAGGATAAAGATTGCACAAACTTAATTCTCTGGGTTGGAAAATACAAGCACAGGCGGTTACACAGGGGGGAAACGGGGAAAAAAGCACGGGTGTAGGTGGCCCATTGAAAAAAATGAGGGGCGTAACCGCCTTAAACGTGTTCAAGTACGGGACAAAAAGGAAAGACAACTATAGATACACAGAAAAAAAGGCCAGGGAAGAGTGTCGAGTGACCTCGCAAATCACTGGTCCAAAACGAGGTAGCTAAATGCCTATGGCCTCGTCTGGGTGAAAAAAAAGAGAAAGACTCAACGGAGGGAAGTCAACAAAAGGGGAAAGAACCATTTGCTATGATCATGTAGGAGGGGCCGCTGACTAGGTGACAAAGATCAAATTCATACAAAGTCAAAAATAAAAGGGCGGGTGGAAGAAGAAAAAAAGGGGGGAAGTGGGCAATAACGGAACGCTTCAAAGCTCGTATGACCTTCTTGGTGACTGGTGAAAATAACCATATGGCGAACTGCGACTATGGGGACAGGCGATAGCCAAGAAGGGAAGACGCCGGAACCACAAAAGCCAGAGAGGTACCAGAAAGGAACTGAGAAAGTTAGCGAGATGCTGAAGGGATGGAACTGGGAAAGGAAAAACAAGGAGGAAGAGGAATTAGAGGATCAAAGGAATATGGGGAAGTTGGAACGACGCTAACCGCACTGCATGAGGGAAAAAGGGAAGGGGAGGTCTTTAAGTTCAAAGCTTGCGAATTAAAAAGAACAGAGGTGGAGGAAACTCGCAGGTGTCCCATCAATGGCTTGGAGCAGGGGGAAGGGCAGCACGGGACCTGAACAAAGACGGATCAAAAAACAAAAAAGGGGGGAAGTGATTGGCTATTTCCTCCTTAGGTCACGACGAAAAGAGTGAGGCAGGACGTGAACATAAAAAGACAGACGATCCGTACTTCCACCTACACGAATCGGGAGGGGCAGCAAAGGACTCAAAACTAAGGGTTACATGGAAGACCAAAACAGGGGAAGCCCCCTTAGCACGCAAAATCAAGGTAATAGACCTTGGAAAGGCAAGGAAAAATCGCGGCAAAAACCAAGGTTTTAAGATGGCAAGAAAATGGTCACAAAGGGGGAAAAACATTCGATCCAAAGCATCCAAGGAAAAGGTGTCCGGACTTTCTCTATCAGCAAAGCTCGTGGTACACAGGGGAAAAGGCAGAACGACAAGTTATTGGGGGTTCACAAAAAAAAGGGGGGGTGGACAAAGAAACCAAAGGGTCAGGGCAACAAAAAAAAGGGAAGGGAGATGCGAGAATCCTCAACAGGAGTAGGAGGAGAGAGGGAGGCGGAAAAGCTCGCGGGGGGGAACATGAAACTGAATCTGGGGTGAAAAAAATGAAAAAAAGGGGGGGGGGGGGGGGTGAAAAAAATAAGGGCGGCCGGGTTCGAGGGGCAGGGGAAAGGTTGTAACCAGCAAACCGGCTCAGAAAAAAAGTTTACCAAAAAACAGATAAGGGGGAAGGATGGGAAAGAGAATGGGGGGAGGACCAAGGGGGGGGTGAAAAAAAGTGTTGGGGGTTACCCCTAACTGGGGTTTGCAATAAAAAGGGGGGTGGAAAGAAAACGGGCTGGGAGAAGTGCAAGGGCCCTGAGAACTGAAAACAAAAAAAACCGGTCTTGGGTTGTGAAGTCAGCCAGGGGGGAAATTTTTCCGGGCACATGGCCCCTAGCAAACCATACGAGAAAAAAAGGGTGGGCCCATCACAAAGAAAGAGAGGGGGGGAAAAGTCAGGGGGGGGGGAAAGACGGAAGCGGCTTGGGAATGGTAGTCGACGGGAAGTCGGAAACCAAAAGATCTTCGCAAGGAAAAGAAATCGCAAAAAAAGTCCCCGCAAAAAGGGCACGATTTGGGGTTGGGATCGCAGAGGGGGGGAAGGAAGAGGGTCAACAGATCCAGCATTGGATGAAGAGAGGTTCCAAATCTGTTCGCATGTGTAATTCAGTGCAAACTGAATGAAAGTGGGAAAAAAAGGAGGAAAAAAAAAAAAAGACAGCCTGAAAAGAAACCATGAGTTTGCGAAAAGATTCTGGCTGAGTGTAAGGAGGAGCTCTGCTTCTAAAGAGCAAGTCATCGAAGGAACAGGAAAACCCGCCAAAAAAGGCGAAAGGAGGCAAATGTAAATCTAACCCTGCGTCAAAAGGGAGAGTGCCAATGGCGAACCAGCAATTTGGTTGAGGATTCTGCAAAAAAAAAACAGGGAGCATCTGTGGGGGAATGAAAAAATAAAAAACAAAAGCCACCTGAAGCCCTTTTGTTAACCAGGTGTCGTTCCAAAGAAAGCCCGAAAACATTTGACGCGCCACGAAAGGGAGGAGGGAACCGGCAGAAAAAGGGAAAAACAGGCAAGGGGGAAAATCTGCCCCTAAAAACTGTATGGGTGTAGGTCCAAAAAGGGTGAAGGAAAGCGGAGCCGAACAGGAGGAAACAAAAACAAAGGGAACAGGGGGGGGAACGTGGGGAGAAGGAACAGTCAAAGAAACAAAATGGATGACAGCGCAATCGATCCGCGTCCTGACAGGAAAAAGGCAGGGGATATGAAGAGGAAGGTCCAAAATTACGGGACGGGACCGAGAGGGTACGTGGAGAAAGGCTGAGAGGGGGGGGGAAGGTGTCCAAGACTACACCAGGTGCTTGTGGGTGCCCCGTGAACGAAAGGCAAACCCAGTGTGGTGGTTTTCCAAAACTTTCAGAAAACAGACCCAGGGAGGGGGGGGGACGTTGCGTGGAGTGCAAAGTTAGCCGCAAATCGTATGGGAACGGAGAGTGGGGACTCTGGGAGTGAGCAGGGGAATTGGAAAAAAACCATAACGCGGGAGAACAACGGGAAACCCTGAGGGAGTGGGGGGGGGTGCGAACCGGGGAGAAAAACGAAAAAGCAGAGGCCGAGGGCGAGGCGCGCCAAAAACGGACCTACTCGGTCTTTTAAAAGGAAGAGAATATGGGGCGAAAAAAACTTGAAGGGGACGGCTAAAAGACAGGGGAAAGCCAAGGTTGGGGGGGTTCAGGGGGAAAAAAGGGGGGGGACTAGGCTGAGATACAATGGGACGGGGAATCAAGGCGCAACAGGAAGGAAAAGCGCTAAAAAAAAGCAAAAAGGGAAGGAAAGAGTAGGGTTTGGGACAGGAAAAAAACTGCAAGGAAATCATGGGCAAGACAAGCGAGAACGAAACCAATTGGGGGAAAGGTTTTGGTCTCAGAATGGGGCAAATCATTGGTCACAAGCGAAATCAAAAACTCAACGGCCCGCATGAAAGGACAATCAAAAAGGAAAGAGTTGCAAAAAAAAAAATCCTGTGAATCTCGGGGGAGACCACAGAGCAAAGTTGGGGGACGGCCCAAACAAAAAAACAACCCCAAGTGAGTGGGAAACTGAACTACTGGGGGTTTAGGGGAAAAAAGAACCGAAACCAATAACAACAAAGAAAACTGACGAAGCAATTATGAGGGAGTGCAGAAGGAGCGTTCTGGGAGGGAATGGAAAGACCAATTCACTAATTTGAAAAAAGGGGAAAGCCCAGTTTTAAAGTATCAAAGGGCACAAGAACCAAAGCCTCCGTCTGGGTTCGCCCAGACCAACAAAAAGGCGACAAAAAAAGAAAATCAGGCTTTCACAAAACCAGTTCCCGAGTTCCTCTCCGGCAAAAAGAAGAAAAAGCAGGGGGATTTTGGAGGAACGCGGACGGAAGGGGAGGGAAAAAAAAGAAATGGAGACCTTCTCCATGAAAAAACCAAAGAACACGTCGGCAGGTCGCTCACAATCCAACATAATGCAGGACCGGCGGCTTCGGGGAAGCGGCTGAAGTACTTTTATGAAAAAAGAAGATGGAAAAAAAGATAGGGCGAAGGCAAAAAAAAGGGCCGCGGTTGAGGAACCAAGACAGTTGTTGGGGGTCCGATCCTAAAAGTGGCCACTTGAAAGAAAGTCCCTTGAAAAAAAAAAAAACGAGCCAAAAAAAAAGGCCGGACACAAAAAAATGGGGGAAAGAATTACTAGAAAAGAAGCTCAACCTAGCAAAAAAATCCTCGAAAAGGGGGTTTCCAAGA
>Ga0179593_1346193_pt1 | contig 10270 bp, 8 predicted proteins | sample CZODoug2_1_08_16_FD_185931 | JGI IMG/M metagenome (GOLD analysis project Ga0179593, IMG submission 185931) | Vadose zone soil fungal communities from Angelo Coast Range Reserve, California, USA - CZODoug2_1_08_16fungal (PacBio error correction) | ecosystem: Environmental > Terrestrial > Soil >...
CTTCCATGGAAGAAAAAACTGAGCAGTAGACCTCAATCTCTGAGGCGTGAACTGGCGGCCCATCTTCTGAAACCGGAAACCGCGGCTTGACTGCCAGAGAAGGGGAAGGAGGTTTTGCACTCAGAGGTGCAAAAGACATGAGGACATACACTTGAATAGCCCGTGTAGAGAAAGAGGGGAGGTAAACCAGCTTAAAAAGCGACCGAGTGACCTCACGAAAGAGAAGCAGGTTCAGCCCGCCTACCGTGCATGCAATGATCAGGGCTGAAATAACCCTCAAACCTTCAAACCACTTCATCGCCTGAAACCCATGAAGCCGCCGTAGGAAAGACGCTTAAAGATGCCTGAAGAACGGAGCGAGTACAGAAAGGGGCAAGGCTTAACCATTCAGAGGAAAAAACGACGACTAATAAAGACACGCCGTGAGAAGAGGTCGGAAAAGTCAACGGCAGAGGCGAAAGCGGATCAGAAGACTTCGCGAAGACCCAGTGAGGGAACAGGTTAACGCAAACACTGGGATCAAGCAGGGGGGAAAGCGTGAAAAAAGTGCCGACGCGCGGCCGCGACGAACAAAGACCCTAGTCCTGCAGGTTGCGACATGAAAAAAAATCACTAATCCGCGACGCTACATACAAGCATGTTCAAACAAATCGATTATTACTCAGTCCCAGGTAGAATCAGCGGAAATCATAAAGCCTAAACGCGTCAGAGCAGACTACCCTTGTGGTGAAAAAGAAAGCAGGGGCCGCAAATAAGACGGGGGGGGTCAGCCGGCATAGCCACAAAGGAAGCTAAAAAAAACCCCGACGGCCCGACGAGCGACTTTGGAAATATACGAGAACGTAAAAAAAAAGCAAAGCAAAAAGAAAGAGAGGAGGTTGAATCACAAGACTTTTTAAACGGGGGGACGCATTCACCGCTGGTAGATGGCGATCATCAAGCATCGGTATCAGGAAAGCCGCGACACGTCCGGATCAAGAGGATTCCCATACTCTCAAGTCAAAGTCCGGATCGGCGAGCGAAGGGCTTGTCCGCCTCATTCGGCGGATGGTGTGTTGAACGAAAAAGGGCCCATAAAGGGTGAAAAACCGATATGGGCTGAAAAGAGGGGGGGGGAGGCGGACAACTGCACCGGCAAAGGGTTCTTCCTCAGCAGAGGGAAACTCCTTCGAATTGTGCCACTCGACAATGAGGACGGAGAGGGTGCCCTTGGTGGTGCCGGACGAAAACGGCAGCATACGATGTAAGGAAAAGACCCCTATCCAACTCCGAACTAAACGAGAGGGTCGCATCTAATTAGGCAAGGACTAGCCCAGGGGCGGGGCCAGCGATGCGGAACCTTCACAGCTCGAAGACGTAGCCACGAAAGGGACCAACCGTTAAAATCCGTTAATGGGTGATTAAAATTACCGCGGTGCAAGCCTAATAGGGACCGTCATCTTAGGCATCCAGCAAGGTCACCGGAGTACGTCAGGAGGAAACAAACACGTCCCCGACTAGAGAGGTCGCTAGGGAGCAGGTGTCCGAAACCAAATAGGCGAGGCTTGCTGTAGGACGCCCTGACCGCGGAAAGCGCGAGAATATATTGCACGATAGAAAACGCACCCTTAAAATGGCCGCGTTTTGACGCCGAATATCACCGAAGATCGCGGCCTGCAGAAGTCGAGAACACAACGGTGGGGGGAAGGAATTGCTCTCCGCAGAAAAAGAAGGAGGTACGCTTCGAAAAGCCCCGCATGGAATCGTTAAGTGGCGGTTGCGAAGGACGTCAATGAAGGACTTGATGGAATAACTTCGCCGCTTGGGGTAAAGCCTCGACAGGGCAAAGCAACTCTCAAAGGAAGGTTCGCCTATCTTCAGCTTCCTGGAGGGATGCATCACTAAGAATCACCTCTCGGGGAAAAAAAGGGAAGTTTCAAAAAGCCACCCCGGCCAGACGGATCAGAAAAACGGGTGAGGGAGACTTTATGACGACCTCGGCGCAGCGAGGTTTGAGAGCAGCCGCGGTTATACAATCTGATACTAAAAAGGAACCCGCGGAAAAAGTAGCCGTCTCGCTTAACACACAAACGTCGCGGTCCGAAAAGAAACGTCGCCAAAAAGAAGACTTTCGCTCGGTGTTCGCAAAGTACCGGGGAGCACTTCTGCCCCCGGGGAACGGGGAACAATAAGCCCGCGTCGTGATCAGAAAGCGCCAGGTGCCGCCTGATGGGGAAAGGAAGGGCTGAGTTCGGGTGAACGCCCTACCATCCCGTGGTCCGACGGAAGGGCAAGGTTCGACGAGCTTGTGAAATCCGCCTCGTCATGAGCCGGGCCCGGACCGGTGCGAAGGGGGAATCTTCGATCAGGCATACCGCGGGAGGCAGCGGGCGGCTTAACGAAAGGATAAAAGGATCAGTCCCCTCCTCTCAATGGGGGATCATCGAGGGACCCCAGAAGGGGGGAAGATGGTATCAAAAACGAGGCCGATTAAACGTCACTCCGGGAATACAAAGGTACGCCTATAGACAGAGACTGAGGAACTGCAAACGCAACCGATCCAAGACAGACGCAGGTTTTCAGCTGCGACTCACTAGGACGAAACACTTAACATCTGAAAGAAGAAACGCACAGCTGACACGACCGGGGCGTGAGATTAGAGGCGGCGAAAGTTCTGGCGGAGTATGACGAATGAGTGCTTATCTTCCCAAAAAGGGGGGTAACTGTCCGGTTAAAACGCAAGCGTGTGCACAGGGGTAGGGTACGGGACTGGCGGCGAAGTGAACCGGAGGGAGAACATGGGACCCGCAAAGCCTTAGACCGAGGACCGGGGGATCTTTCCGGAACGGGCCGCGAAGAAGGTCGCCTCTAACACACGAAAAAGAAAACTGGAGGTGCGCTAACGAGGCAACTGGAACTATGGGTTGAGAGGAAACACTCATCTACAAGCGAGGCGCGGCGAAGGAAGGAGGGGGGTCGGGAGGGGAGGCCTTGACCGAAGGAGATCGCACCTTCGCCGCGGGTCGTTCCAGACAAGCAAAGAGGCAAAACTTGCCGGATTTAAAAGTGGCAGAAGGAGTCCGGCGACGACAGACGCAGACGCGACAGCCGTTGGTCCGACGTCAGTCACGCAAGGAAACCCTCGGCTAAGAAGGAAGGGTACCATCTTTGAAAAAAAGCGGACGAAGAATTGCCAGGGTTGCCGTAGGATGGGGTCGGCTCAGGAAAAGAATCGCTCTTGTCTGTCAGCGTCCGGTGGAAGGGGAAGGGAGGGAAACGGAGGCGGGGTTTCATAAACCAGAAGGTAATACTCGGGGCAGTGTTAGAAAAACGTCCAGATTCTCAAAAGAGGAAGGGCTTCGAACATCTAACGCGCTGTGTCGGGGCAGGGGGGAAAGGATACGAATCACGCGAGAAGAGGAAAAAAAATCCAACCTGGTCACCTGCGGCCGTCGCACGAGATAGAGGAAAGAAGTTCCACCCAATCTTCACACAACACGGGAAAAAGAAAAAAAGGAAAATATATTAGGAGTGGGATCGCACGAGGAACTGAAGACTGGACGAGACTCAATGAAGCTGGTGCAGAAGCGAAGACGGGGAAAAAGAGAGGAGGGCAAGACCGCGCGGGGAGATGGTCAATCCTTGCAACCATTAACTGGCTGTCCGAAGGTAAACGAACCCGCACGTATGAAATTACGGGGGGGGGGGAGGAGAGGACTTCTAATCCTTGCCGTATGGTAAAGAGTCCCCTGGAAAAAACAAAACCGCCATCACGGCGAGAGGTGATCCCCTCGAAGAACATCCACATAAAAGAACGCAACCTGCGCAATCGTCGCCGCATTGGAATGGAGCCTCAGCGGACAGCCGCGCGAATAAACTTGGAAAAACAGGATCAAGAATGACAAAAGTCATAGGGGGGTAAGTGGAGGATCTGGTCATCTCTGAACACGCGCCCACTGTCGAGAAGACCAAGGAAGGTTTCCGCAATATGCGGGAAGGGAAACAGGGGGGGACTTCGGTCACTGCCCAAAGAAAAGAAGCGCCCGGAGGTCGAGCGCGGGCGGTCAACAAAGAAGAACCATCGACATTAAAGGTTATAAAGGTCGTCCAATCTGAGACAGGATTGTAGCACAAACTTCGAGAGCCTCGGGTCGGACCCCCGGTCGGGGAAAGAATGCTTTAGCCGATGCGGAAAAAAAAACCCTTGGAACGGAAAGCAACGCCGAGGAAAAAAATACGAGGTCTCCCTGAACACCGAAGCACGCGCCAAGCAGAAAAGCTCAAACGCGAAAAGGAGATCCATCCAGAGCGAATCGACAAGAAGAAGGGCCATAGAAGACGCGAAGGGCGCTTGTGAGGATGCCTATGTTCCACTTGCACGAATCATCCTACCAGGGGGGAAAGGCGTCGTCTAAGTGTGGGGGCACGGGGAAGTTCATCCGGTGCGGAGGCGAATGCGATAGACCACGGCTAATTTGGAAAGAGGACCGGACCGATTCAAACAAAAATTCATCGTTAGTCAATCACCGGAACGGTCAAAGAGGGGGGGAGGGAAGCTTCACTGAGAACTGACTCAAATCAGTCGTGGACAGCGCATCGGGCCAACACTGTTATGCACGGGGAAGCAAGTAGGACAAAGACTAAGAGCCTAAAACTTAATGACGAGGGGGGCGCCCATTCGTCGAAAAACGGGCTGGCCAAGCAGGACTGATAAAAAATCGGAGACGGCACCTAGAATAAAAGACCAGCAAAACACAATCATCAAGGAAAGGAAATTCCGGCACCTCGGCGAAGCGGGATCCAATGGGGCAATTTACCGGCTACGAGACAACAAGGGGGGGGGGGGGGTGGACAGAACGCGTAGGTCTTTGATCAGATTCCGAAAAAGGCGACAGGTGGGTGAAAAAAAACTGAGCTGAACATGTCCGGATGAGTAGCAACCCGGCGAAGTAAAAAATCTCGGCAACGAAGGTCTACGAGGGGAGAAGAAACAAAAAAAAAGCGGTGCGACCGCTTCGTGGACTCAGTTCAAGGCTAATGCGATTACGCGGGGAGGGGGCGGGAGTACAGGAGGGGAGGCACCTTCTTCTTGGCGAAGGAGCGGAGAGCCTGTCATGGGGGGGAGACAAAAATTACAAACAGCTATTCCGCTCACGCAAAGAACGAGCGGGGCGTTGCGAATCTTTCCAGACCGCGTGTCAGCGCAGTTTGAAAGGGGGGAGAGGGGGGGGGGACCTTCCAGAATCCGCTAAATCGGGCGGGGGGCAAGGGTCCTTCAGATGATGTTTCTCAAGTGGGCCACAAGACGGAGAAGAAATGCAGGACGGAGGGCGGCATAAAAGGAACAACGTAAAAGTAAAGCCACCGGAAACCGTCGGAACAGCGGCTTGGTTGGCTGAGAGGCAAAAGCACGGCAGGGGGGGGGGGGGGGAAAAGTCTCTTTCTCGACTCTTCGAAATACGGTCGGACCTGTCACCGCTGAGTCAGCAACCCAGACTGAGTACCATGGTGGTATTTTCAAGAGAAGGGGGGGAGGAGGAAAATAGTGCGTCTCGGCTTGAGGACCGGACGTCATAAACCGGGAAGTAGAAGCAAACGCAGGGTCCGACGGCGCTGGGAGTCTGTGCAAAACCGCATGAGTCGAGCCCGATCATACTAAAAACAAGGGGGGGAAACAGATGTTCACCTGAAGGAAAAAGGAAGAAGGGGGGCCGTAATAGTTGAAAAAAAAAAACGCCGGTTCCTGTCCGATACCAGAGTTCAGCAGACAATCGAAGGCTGGGCACGGGGCGTTCACCAGCCACAGACGCTGACGCGCGCACCAGCTCAGAAGAGAGGGGGAAGATAATCCTACGTGGAGGGGCGGGAGAAGGGGGGGAGGAGACGAGTGCGGTCGCGCGAAAGGATGGAAAGAGAGGTTGAAGATCAGCCCGCGGAAAGGAAGGACGCCAGAAGGCAAAAAAAGACGGACTATTGCTGCAAGGATTTAGGCGGGGACAGGATCGAGAGCCGATGCGAAGATCGGGGGCGAAGGAAGGGGGGGCTTGTGGGAGGCCGAATTGTCGAGGCAAAAAAAGACTTCAATCCTAAAATGCTTGACCAGTTTCACAAAGTAGAAGGGCGGAGGAGAACGACGTCACTCGTGAGATTGACAGAGTAGGGACTGGTTTCATCGGAATCGAAAACCGATCGAGATCATGAGAAAAATGAAAGAAAAGGAATTGTTTGTCGGCCGATGCGGTCCAAAGCCGGGAAGCGGGGGGGAAGAGAGAATTGGGACGTCACCTTGTACATACTACGGAAAAAGGGGAAGCCTGTCGGCAGGGTTGAAAATCAATCGTCAACCTTTCACGACTCGCCGGCCGCTGGCCGGCGAGGTGAAAATCGGAGGGACACCGCCACGTCCAAATGAGACGAAATGGGAGGCAAGAAAAAGGGACTGGTACTACAGGCTGCATGGTTCGGGCGCTAAGGTTTTTAAAAGGAGCGGGAGGGATCGCCAACATATCGCCGCGAAGGAGGCGTCGCAACGCCGCTTTCGCGGCCGGTCAGCGCGGAAGAATCAGGGTACAAGAAAGCCCGTTGCATCTCACAGATCCAAGGGGTGATGATACCTCAGAGTCAACGGCAATAAACGAAAACACGCAGAGGGGGAGCCGTTTGAGAAGACGAGGACAGCGAAAGAAAAAACACACAGGGCAAGGAAACGTCTCTATGCTGCCGCAGCGAAAAATTGAGAGTAAGATATCAAACAACAACGGAGGATTAAAGAGGGGGAAAAAACAGTAGAACTTCTGAAAACGCCGAAAACGGTCGTCTGGGCGCCCATATTCAAATCCTCACCGCGGCTGTCTAGGGGAAAAAGAGGACGCCGTCAAGGGAAGCAGGCTTTCGAACGAAAAGGGGATCATCACCCAATCGGGTGTAGAAAAGCGGTCTTTTGTAAACTGAAGTAGGGGAAAGAAACACGACCGAACCGGAAAGAGCGCTTTTGGAAGAAGAGGAATCCGGCGGCTTCCGAGGCAGAACGGAAGAGGGTCGGAAAACACAAAAGGACACAGCATCCCCTTAGACCAGCGCGGGCAAGAAACCGGGGTTCAAAGCAGAAAAAGAGTACATCTGCGGAGCGTCGTCACCAGAAGAAAGGGACCCAGCCGCGCACAGCAACAATCTTGACCATGGAAGACTAGTCGTCTGATAAAAGAAAAGCCCGGACTCCGACAAAACATTGAAGATGATGAACAGTTTCACGCCAAGAATAAGAGCGGTAACAACCTGGATGCCGACACGAAAAATAAAGCCGAGAAGCAGGAAGGGAAGGGGGTACGCGATTCATGATACTCGAAGAAAACAGCGGGGCAGGGAGAATAGTCGGAAAAAAAGATGCTTAAAATTCGATGTACGACCTAAAAAGCTAAAATGACCCTCCTCGGCTCCTCGGAGGGCGCGAACAGAAAACCTGATGCAAGCAATCTGTTGCGAGGAGGAGGGAGGGGGACGGTCAGACACACTGCCCAACGAGACCGCTCACAAGCCCACGACGGCAACGACAAGAAACTCTATCTCGAGCTGCCGCAAACTACGAAATCCTGCAGCAAGAAAAAGTCGGACAACCGCCTTGGAGGAAAGGAAAAAAGGGGTCGATGGATCGGAAAACAGGATGTTCACTTCGCGCAAACCTCCTCGGTCTATCCAACGTCAAAACACCGCCGAAAAAGCCGGAGAAATAGGAGCAAAGAGAGGAGGGAAAGCTTGCCGAGCGAAAGAAGATCAAGGGGGGAAAAAAACCACGTTGCCCAACTTTTCTCGGGGGAAGAAAAAGTTGAATCGGAAAGGGAACCAGGAAGGCAAGACGGATCCTCAATTGAAGAGAGGAGGCTGCGGACTGGGGATCGTCCGGTTCACCGAGAGGATTGGGAAAACTTCGGTGCGGATGCGGCGGGGCTCGACGATTGTCGTTTAGAGAAGTATCAGCGGGCGAAATCCGCACCATCGAGTGAGCGGATCAGATTAGTGAATCAGTTCGAAGGCCGGGAAAGAAAATCAGCGTAGCCGCAGACCGTCACTAGTCCGACGTATCCGAAATACACCAAGGAAATCCGTTCGGGGGTAGAAAATGACGACCATCGGGGAAAGGCACGAAGAGCTTAGCAGCGTAGGCTCCAGCGCGGAAAAGCAGTCTCTTGAACCGAGAACACCAATAAGGACTGGGGCAGGTGTAGGAGAAAAGGAAATGCAACGCAACCGGCACCTCAGGAAGGCAGGGCTATACAAAGAGGTCGCGGGTCCTGCATCCTGCATATGCGGCCACCTCTACAAACAAAAAAAGGAGGCACAGAACGGACCTCTTAATCGGCCGAGAGAGACCATCGGCCTAAACGCACCGTCGAGACAACTTTCAAAAAACGTGGCTTGAACGGCTGCACCGGTCCATCAAAAAATCAGCGGAAACGTCGAGAAAAGCCCATACTCTTTAGACTTGAGATCTGTCGGGGGGAAAAGCGACTGCGTTGAGGGAATAATGCTTCTGTCTCTTGAAATCAAGCCGGGCCTTTGGAATCCTCAAAGAAGAAATCCTTAGAAAAGTGTCCAGGAGGGGGGCCTTCGCGCAAAACCGACAAAACTCGACCTCTTCAACAAAACGTGCAAGGTGAGGCACACCAACGAAAAAGAAAGGGAAGCGTAAATCGAACGAGAGCATCACGAGGGCGACCGTCGCGGCAGGAGAGTTGGGGCTCGAGAGGCCGGAGGGGGTGGAAGCCAGTCTTCCTTGGTGCGGGGAGACCAAGCTCAAAAACAGGTAACTGTCTCACGCTCAAAAAAGGGAAAATAGCCGGTCCAAAACCTCTTCTACTAACGCAAACGACCGTGTCCATCTTTGTTAGCGTTCTGCCGGGAGCCCTCAAGAGCCCCTGTAGGTCAAAGACCTCTCCCGCTCGGGAGCGATCAAAAGGGGGAAGGCCCGGCCCATTTCGGGGAAGATGGACTTAAGGAACGAACAAGAACGCCCGGATGCGAACAAACTCTACGCGGGGTGGAAAAAAATATGGGGGCCGCCGAATAGATGAAAACGGAAATCGAGCCGGTTAAAAGGCCGCGTCGGGGCGGTCAAAACAGCGTCCAGCTATGCAAGCTTAAAAAAAAGAACGAGAGGAGCTTCTCCGGCCCGACTTGACTCCGCGGAAGCTATTCCGGCCCTCGCCATCATTTGGGGGAGGGCTGCAAATACGACCTGAGTCAAACTTCAATAAAGGTTCCCATCCCAGGAAGTTACGGTACGACTACGCTTCCCTGACCCCGTCCAAACACCCATCGATCCTCCCCGCTCGCTTGTTCCCGAATGTTGAGAACGACCCAGACATTGGTCACTTTGAAAGCATCATCAACACAACGAAACGTGGGCTGTCCTTCTTGCGGGAAGCTTACTTGCGGAACGGTCTAGGAGGGGAATCAGGAGGTTTCAAAAAGACTTTTCGGAAGACTTCCACCAAGAGCTTGTTTAAAGCCGTGCTTCAAACAGTGTGCAAAACCAGGGCGACCTCTAGAGAGGGGGGCGGTAGGGGGGGCGTCAAAACCCCTGACTGCGAGCCAGTGGAAAGGCGAAAGCCTGTCTTTCCCCGCGACCAAGGGAATCACTCAAGGACCTCTCCAAGGTTCAAAAGCGCTTAACATCATGGGACAAAAAAAAGACTGACGGTGCCTCACCGTCGGCAGGGAAGGGGGGGCCTCAAGAGATGACACCTAAGCAAGGCGCGCCTTCGGCGGCGGCAAGGACGGGCAAACTAACAACCTGGGGACGCGGGGGGCCGGCAAAGAAGAAGGGAGTCGGAATTGTATGCCGAAGTAGAAAAAGGGCGGGACAGGAAAAAACCCGACAAAAGAAACGCGGACAGACTCGAATGTCATATACGTCGCGAAAAAATCGCCGCGGCCCTTAGCAACTGCAAACCAAAGGTGAAGGAAAAAGAAGGTCGACCTGATTGCGCATTTGCCGCCGGTGGATTTGGTCGTTCGGACTCAGGGAGCCAGAACGGCCTTCTTGGCGGAGAGGGAAAGTAGTTCGTCAATCTGCAGGGCTGCTCCAATCATCCTTGCCAGGGCACAGAATGGGGGACATACGCGGCAGGTTTCTACCTCGGCCAGCGCAAGAGAAAAAGGCGAACAGAGAACGCGGCGGGACTGGGGAAGACCGGCACCAGCCGCTTCCCCTACGCGGGAGAAAGGAACAAACCGGTCACAGACCGGAAAGGACGCAGCGAGGGCCGAGGCGGCATCCCAAAGGACAAAAGAA
>Ga0179593_1374125_pt1 | contig 10270 bp, 9 predicted proteins | sample CZODoug2_1_08_16_FD_185931 | JGI IMG/M metagenome (GOLD analysis project Ga0179593, IMG submission 185931) | Vadose zone soil fungal communities from Angelo Coast Range Reserve, California, USA - CZODoug2_1_08_16fungal (PacBio error correction) | ecosystem: Environmental > Terrestrial > Soil >...
CTAGTAAAAAAAGGTGAAACCAAGGCGGTCAGAAGAAGGACGCCGGGGGAAATGCGTGACTTGGAAACTCCAAGAAGCAGGTGGAATTGTGGAAAGGCGCCAAGACCTGTGGGTGAGGTGCTCTGGAAAAGGTCCCAAACAAACACAAGCTAAAAAAACCGGAAAAAGGGGTAGTAAGAAAAAGGAAGAGAGAAGAAGAAAGTAGCCGAGGGAAGCAATCTAGCGCTTGAAATGGGAAGAGGACGACTTTAAAAGGGAAAAAGTCCTCAAAGCCTCAAGGACAAGACCAGCCAGCTTCAAATTGAAAAAAAAAACACATGAGAAGATAGAAGGGAGAAATCCGACAGAAAAAGGGGATAGAGCGCGATAAGATATTGAAAGGAAAAGCAAGGGCCAAACGCGCCGGCAACCTTCCCAAACACTCCGGAAACCGTGCTTTATAATCAGGAAATAGGGAGGAGAAACAGTCACGGGGGGATGCTAGGGGACGAAAAAGAACTACGCGGAGGAGGAGCGGAGTGACATCAAGCGGAAGGAGGTTATTTGAGTGTGAAAACTCGAAGAGAAGCCTTGGCGGGAGAGAATCCTGAATAAAACGACAGATGAATCAAAAAGGGGGTCGGGACCGACCGTTTTCATTCAAGAGCGAAAAAATAGAGGGATGACCTAAGTACTATGTCGAGTCTTGAGGACGTGGGTAATAGCAAAGCCGAAAGGGAAGCGGGCCAACAATTCACGATCGAGGGGATCGGCGGGGATTGCTAGGAAGCAGTAGGATAAAATTTCACTCGGAGGGAAAAAAAAGAAATTGAGACGCCAGCGTTCACAGAGAGCAGAACAAGAGGAAGAGCTGACAAGACGGTTGAGATCGAGCTGTAAAAAGGTGTCTAAGATGCTCAAGAATGGATGTGTTGAATGAGAAAGGCAGGGAAGCGTAAAACGGGCGCATGGAATGAACACTCACTCCAAGCAGAGTCAAAAGAGAGAAAGAGAAGGAAAAAAAAGGAAAAAAGGAAAAAGGAGAAAAAAGAAAAACGAGGAAAAGGGGGAAAAAAAAAAATAAAAGGGGAAGAGATAGAAAGGGAAAAAAGGGAAAAGAAGGAAGAAAGAAGAGGAGAGTGGAGGAAGAAGGGAGGGATGAAGAAGGGGGGGTAGAAAAGAGGAAAGAAGAGAAACAAAAGGGAAGAAGGGAGGGGGGTGTCAGTGAGCTGATGCGTTTCACGGAGAGAATGGATCAAGGTAGCAGCCAATTATTGTCCTGCCGGCTGAGTACACAAAAAGGAGCTAGACAAAAATAAGGAGATAGGAAGAAATTCAAAGTGAAATGAAAAAGGTGGAATAAGCGCTGTTGCCGGTGAGACTCCCAGTTTTAAGTGAGGGTACGAAAAAGCAAGGAGAAAAGTCGGAGGAGAAAAAGCAAGAAAAGTCAACTCAACAAGATCACCAGGTAATGGACGGGTAGGTCAGGAAAAAAGCGCGCGAAGAAGTTCGAGTCATGGCAGCAAGGAAAGAGGGCAGGGGAGTCAGTGAAGACTCACAAACCTCAATAGAACTTGAGACGTACTTACTGTCACGACAGGAAAAAAGAGGTGGGTTGGACGGCACGGATCAAGGGAACGGAGGGAGCACTTCTTGGGGCTGCACAGGAGAAATCTGTGATGCGGTAAACATGACCGTCAATACGAAGATACCCATGAAAAAGGCAAGGGGGAGGGGAAGGAGAGAAAGGAGACTCGAAGATAATTAAGAGAATGGTGATCGAGGAAGGCCGTAGGAAGAAAAAGCCGGAAAAAGAAACAGACTACGTCCCTAGGGGAGGGCGCTTTCAGGGTATTTGGGGAGGAAAGCGCCTTAAATGCCGACGGAGGAGACGCTGAACGGAAAAGGACGCTAAGAGCATAACTATGCCCTAAAGTCGATGGAAAAGAGGGAATAGCGACGGCGAGCACGGAAAAACAAACGAGAAGAAAAAGTCGAAAGTCTCGTCTAGATGGTGGGGACAAAAGGGTCGGTTTTTCTAAAGGAGAGAAGAGAGTGTTAATAAAAAAGGGAAAAGAAGTACAGGACAGGTCCGACCGAAGGTGGGGTTTAGAACTAGTTCGTAATTGACTCAAAATCTGGCGGCGCGAAGTATGGAAAAAAAGATAAAACGGAGAGGAGAGCGGAAAGGGAGGAGGTGAGCTCGGTCGAAGAAGGAGATAAGCCAAAGCGAAGACTCAGTGGGAAGTATCATATCATCCCAATGGAATTTAGCCCCGAGAGGGAAACCTTTAAAAAAAAAAAACTAGGCCTGGGGAGAAAAGGGTCTATGGTGACCAGCCAGAAAAGCCATAAGAGGAGAGAATCTCACAACATAAGAAAGAGTATACGCCGACCTCAAATAATGGGGGGGGGGGACAAAGAAACCGGGGGAAGAGGTCGAAAGGGACCAGCATCAGGCTTCTCTGGAAAAGAATCGCGGAAAAGGAGCGCAAAAACAGACTTCTGCAGAAGAAGCTACCGGAAAGAAAGGGTGGCGCTCGAAAAGGGAGGTAGAAAAATAGTCCAGGGCCTCTATTGGAGGACAGGCTGACGGCAGAAGGGTCTACTTGGAAAGAAGGGGAAAAGTGGGCGAGTCGGAGAAGACTGGAGGACTAGGAGGGGGGTACTAAATAGCAGAGTCGCTGGAGGAGAAAAAGAACAAACCAAGTGAACAGGTGGGGAAGGTGAGTTATCCGCGCGTGTGGAGGGTACAAGAGCTTCAGAGAGAGAAAGGGGAGTTACGGGGTAGCAGCGTTACGGTTAAAGAAAGAAAAAGGAGGAGCGAAGCGACGCGCTAAAGGAGATTCAGCAGATGGGTCAAAAAGAAAAGAAAAGGTATAAAGAAGGAAAACAAAATCTCCTAGAAACCCAGGGACGGATGTAGCAGCAGAGGATCGCCAAGAATTCTCAGAATACAACAAAAAGTAAAAAAAGGGAGAAAAAGGAGGATTATGGAGATAGAAGGCAGAAAGGAGGGCATGAGAACGAGCCGGCTTGCTACGACATCTAGGCGCAATCTTAAGGCCTCAAAAGGCAGCTAAGAAATGGAGAGGAGTATTTTAAGGAAAAAAGCAACAGACCGATGCTGCCAAATCGAGAAAACTCGGGAAAAAAACACGCAGGGGATCACACGTCACACTTAGCCAAGTGAATGTGTGGTTTCCAATCGGCCGGCGATCGGTAAAGAATTTATCTGCATAACCGTAAGAAAAAAAGGGAAAAAAAGGGAGCGCAAAAAGGGGAATGTCGAACTAGCGGTAGACCTAGCGGACCGTAATGTGGGTGTCAATGAATGTGACGAGGCAAGGGAGTGCGAAAAAAAGAAATCAGTTTGAGGCGCAGCGCAGCCCAGAGAGGAAGATGGTCAGGGAGAGAAGGGCGCCCAAGACAGTCGGCATGAGAGGTTGCGAAAGGGCTGAGAAAGAAGTGCGAAGTGCGCTTTTAAAGAAGTAGACCACGTCAGACGTTGCAACGGAGCGGCCGGGAGAAAACCAAAAAGAAGTTGGGGTACTATCAGGGAGGAAGGCAAGAAGTGGAGCGTCCGTGAGAGAGAGACAGTAGAAAACAGCGCGTAGCAGACTTCAGTAGGGGGCAGGTAAGTGGCATCGAAGTAGCCTCCCGGTGAGCTAATGAAATACTCTAAATAAGGAGCGGAACGACCGGCCGTAAGAGGAATGCGAATACTAAGAAGGAATTAATCCACGGAGAGACAAGCCTAAAAGAGGTAATGAACACAGAGTCTCATAAAGGAAATAAGGAAGTGTGAGTCGGAAAAAAGAAAACCAGGGGGGGGGAAGTTCAGTGTACCCGCAAATCGATTCAGAATGAACGTCCGTGATAAGGGGAAAAGAGAAAGAGAGAAACATCGCAGACGTCGTGAACACTTGAGGTCACTGTCAGCCGCTCACACCCCAAAGGAACGGCCCAGAAAATTTACTATAAAGGAGGTGTCAGGACAGGGACGGAAGTCAGAGCGCTGCGGCAACTCGATCTCTATGAGAGTTGAAAGAAGGGGGGAAGGAGGGATTCAAGAGGCAGGATTCCGTGAAAGGGGAAGTAACGATGGAGTAAAAATGTAAGGAAAGACGGCCTTGGTCGGGACGAAGAGAGATATGAGCGGCGAGGGCCGCGCCTCGGAAAACCCATCAAAGGAGGTCGCAGGTACATGAACGAACGCTGGAAAAAAGCCAGTCGCTGTAGGAGCGTTGGTCGTCAGTCCTGATAATCCAATGAACGGGAGGAGGAGCGAGGGGGCCGAGGATACTAAAAAAAGGCATGCAGATCGCTCAGGCAATCGACGGGTGATGGGGGTATGCGGCTTGGGGAGAGGGGATTAAACGGATTAAGCCCAAAGGATCCAACCTGGCGTAGGGGACAGCTACTTTCATTTCTAAGAGAATTGGGGGTTGAAAAAAAGGTGGGGTAGGTACTAAGACTGAGGGGACGTCCAAGAAGGAGCGCGCCGGACTCGATGAACTATCAGAGCAACATCATAGTAAGGACGGTCTGGAATAATCCCGAGGAGATCGGGGAAATGAAATTGGCTAAAAAATAAATCCCGAGGCTACGCGCAATAAGAGGATCCTCAAAAAGGGGAGACGGTCGGGTGAAAAAGAAGAAGGCAAGAGAGGAAGGGGAAGAGCGGCAGTAACGCAGAGGGGAAAAGTCAAGAGGGGGAGTCTTTGGGAGCCAGCCTCACCGACCTCTGCCTTCGGGTGTCGGCGGTAAGAGCAAAAAAGAAGACGGAGGACAGAAAAAGAACAATCCTAATGGTAGGAAGAGAATGCCCTGGGAGAAAAGAAAAAACGATAGGAGATTAAGAGTATGGGGAACGACTGACGTAAGCCATGTAAGGTCGATCAGAGGAGAGAAGCGAAATCTTGCTGCGTGATGAAGAAAAAACGGGACTGAGGCAAGTAAAAACACCAAAAGGGAGGGGGTAGCCGGATAGGGTATCTACAATCCTTGTCGAAAGGTTTTTGGCAGGGGAACGCGAAGTGGGGAAGATCGGGTAGGAGGTAACGGATAGAGTCAGCGGGTGACCGGCTGTTTCTAGATCGGAGATAGTGCTAATTTGATCCAAGAGCTTTGGCCAGAGGGCCTGGGTAGTCAAGAAAATCAGACGAGGTAGGGACGTGGTGACAGGAGGATAAGGATAACTGAACAGTGAAACGTCTATAAAACTCTGACGAGGGGGCGATCGCGTCCTCCCTTGGGAATATAAGAGTGGGTGTCGATCGATTGTTAAAGAAAACCAACCAAAGGTCCGCGCCGGAAACAGCAAACAGAGTTTGGGAGGGAAAAAAGTCAGGACAGAGAAGGGATGAAAGAACAAACGGGGTCAAAACTAATATCTCAGAATCACAAGCGGTAGTAGTAAACTAATAGAAGAGTAGGTGAAACAATGCAAAAAAAAGGGCCGACGCATGAACGTTTTCTTTTGGGGGAAAAGAAAAACACAACGGTGGAGTCCGTAAGAAACCGAAAAAGGTGGGTCAGTGCTACGTGCTAAAGAAATATCTCCCGATCCAGGGAAGCCGAAGAAGAGGCGCGGGGAAGAGAGAAGAATGTCACTTAGAGAGACTTGAAATGGGCGGGAAGCGTGATAGTCTACGAAATCATCACCACCACTTAAGGCGAATCCAGAGGACCCTAGAACCAAGGGATAACATACGAAAAAGCATGCAACGAAGACGAGAGACACAAAACCGTCGATGCGATACTTAAGATAATACAGGGAGCACCACGGGCAGTGCCAACGTCGCAACGTGAACAATGAAAAAAACCTTAAACTGCCAACGTCCTTGTAGTCACCTAGGACGGAAACAAATCAGGTTGGTTACGGAGAAAGAAAAGTTTCGCGGCGGAAAGAAAGAGCCAGATGGGGAGAGTGAGAGAGAGAGAGGCGATCCATGGCTGCTCTGTCCGAACGCGGATTGCCTGTCCACTCCGAGGGAAAGGGGCAAGAAGGGGTCATTCTCAAAAAGGACAAGCTGCTACGCGGGGCAGCCAGACTTAGAGGGAGGATCGCGAGCCTAAAGGGGGGAAAAGCCGATCGAGGGGAGGTACGGCAGAATGTCGTAAGAAGTCAGGGGAAATAATTTACAGAGCGGCGAACTTCACGAGGAGCCCGCCAGTTACTTCTCTAGGACCCACAAGGAGACACACAGAGGGAGAAGGATCTTGGACGCTTCGATCATAATCTCGAGATTGTTGAGGAGATTTAATTCTCAATATCAATGATGGGGAAAAGAATCGTCAGATAGAAGAAGCTGGAAGCTTATCTGTGAGGAAAATTCCTTTCTCTGATCAGATCAAGGGATTTCCAGGAAGGGCTCAAGGAAAAGAAGACAGCGATAGACCAAATGTAAGTTAGCAATTGGGGAGCTGGATAGAAAATGATGTGATGGGGGTCTAAGCCCGTTAGCACAACGCCTAATTCTCCAATAAACCTAGCGCCGATCGATCTGCAAAGAAGTAGGGCGTGAGTGACCGTGCGCGGCATCGGATAGTAAGGGTCAGTATTATCCTTCCATCCAACGAATCCATAGAATGGGACGTCTGGAGGCTTGAAAAAAAGCGAAGGGAAATCAAACTCGGGGATTTGTTGGGTCGACGGAAGAGAGTAAGAGACCCTCTGGAAGGCGAAAGATTACAAGATATGGAGGATGAGGCAATCCTCCATATGAATCCAATTAAAGAGACGGGGGGTCCTCCTAAGAGCCGAGAAAAGAAAGAGCCGGTGACTTCAAATTCACAATGACATCATGAGTCAGACACACGCTAAGAACTTGAGGAAGGTCGGGGCTGTGGAAGCAACGACGAAGCGTGAATGTTAAAGACGCTGAAGAGGATTGCAGAGAATGAAGAGACACGACGTTACGAAGCGGGGGGAGCGGGTCCGGTAAAAAGAAAAGAAACCTCTTGCAACGAAAGATCTAGATAGGGCAACGAGAGGAAAAGCGTCGGGGGTAGGGGGAGAAAGCTCATTCATAAGTCACCGAGGATCCGTATCTTCCGCCTTTCAAACTCTCTCGTGGGTGGTAAAAATTATCGGGAAATTGACGCCTGGGAGAAAAAGAGGCGAGGAATGAACAGTCGTATACGCGGGGATACGGCATTTGGAGGAGAAACTGCTAGGTAAGGCCAAGAAAGCTGATTAGAAAGACTGAACAAAAGGAGGTATTTCTCCTAAGCCCAGGTCTCAAAAGCGAAATGGAATAGGGAGGGAAAAGAAAAAAGCATCGGGGACAAGGCAAGGGTCATCGATGAGTCTCCACTCTCACTGGACGAAGGGAGACGTTCGCCATCATCGCTTCTTAAGGGGAGGCGACGCTAAGAAAGAGTTGAGGACGGAAAAATTGAAAATCAAGGTTAGGAGAATGAATCCTCGATTTGAACTATCCCTGCGGACGATCTACGGGGCGAGAGGCGGGTGAAGGAGGAAGTCGGAGAAAAGCGAATGGTAATATGACAGGGGAATGGAGGCGACTTCAAACAAATTGCCCTTTATATTTTACTAAACAGCTGTGATTGAAGCGATGGGCAGAGACGAGAAGGGCAAGCTGGGCCGTAAAGATACGGAAGAAACCATGATTACCGGAACTAAGAGACTCCGAAAGGAATAGTCAAGCAAAGCAAGGCCGGAATCAGCGGCCGGAAGGGAGACAATATTAGAACAATAAGAAGACTAGCAACAAAACAAGAGTATTATTAGTACTATATACTTTTCTATTCGGAAGAGATCGGCCGGAAGAAGTTGAAAAAAGGAGAGGGCGAAGGACGGCGCTGGAAGACAGTCGTATAAAGGCGCAGGGATTTGCAAGTACGCCCAAAAGATGGATCCATCGAAAAATAAGGAAACAGAACACCGGGACGGTATCAGCTTAAAATAGAAAACGTGTTTAAGGGGTGAAAATGGCTCGAAAGAGATGAGAGGCAGAGTACAATTCTATGAATCGACGAAACCGCGCCCACCTCTGAGAGCCAAAGTAGTCGGGGCGAAAAAAAAAAAAGATCGAAGCGAGGAAGGAAGTTCGAAATGGTAGGGAGGGGAAAAGGGGGGGAAGGAGAGGCAGGAAGTAGCGTGGAGCTCTCTCAATCATTCATCATCCGTCTGGCGAAGTGGAAAGAAAAGGTAAAATGCGCTGGAAAGGAAAAAAAAGGGTGATGGAATGAAGGGGAGAACGAGAGGGGCACTGGCCATGAACATCTCCAGGAGAGGACGAAAAGAACGTTTTCGAGCTCACAATTTTCAGAGCTGATCTGCAAGAGGGAAAAAGGGGGACATGACGAAGTAGAAAAACAACCGTTCAAGATAATGCCGTAGAAACATTTCAGGCCGCGCCGACACTCAGGAGTCAATTCCCGAGCTCGTAAAACAAGTCAAAAAAACGGACGAAGAGGAAGAGAGAGAAAAACCATCGGACTATAAAGGAAGGGGCGAAAAAACGCCTAGGAAGGCCAGCTCGCGGATGGGTAAGAATTTGTCTGAACAGATTTGAAGCAGTGAGACCAAAAGAGAAGATGAAGAGGGGACGGGAAAGGAATAGATTCAACCAGCTCTGAACGTAGGCACTTCGGGAAAGGGCGACAGGCCCACATCAAAGTAGCCTCAGTTCGCGAGTTGTGTCTAAGGATGGAAGTGAAGGCCGAATAAATGCCAAACGAGCATAGGAGATGGGGTCACTTCTTAACGGCCGAGAATCAGGGCAAGGGGGGATGATGGCGGTTACTTTGTAAGAAAGGCGGAATTTCTCTCCCTAGGAGGACGATCCCCTAAGCACCACGCGTATTTCAGGTCTGGACGGGGAAAAAGGAAGTCAGGTACTGAGCGTTTAAGCCTTAAAAAGAAGAAAAAAGGGAAAAGCGTAGCTGTTCGCGAAAATGGGTTTCCCACCCCCCTCCACACAACAAAAAACGAAAACCCACCAAAACAAACCAAAACAACAACCCCCCCACACACTAAAAAAAAAAAAAAAAAAAAAACAAAGAGAGACCCCCCACCAAGCGCAACATCCACCAACTGACAACCGAGAGCACAAGAGACCACCAAACCACCAAAACCCAAAAAAAAAACAAACACCCAAACCCCCCCCACCAACCACAAAACCCAAACCCAAACCAAACCAAAATAACCAACCCACACTAAAAATATCTATGCAATCTGAAGAGAATAGAAAACATCATGTTACTATTCTTATTCCTTGAAGGGAGAAGATAACCCACCTTACCCTCTGCGGAGTCCAATCTGGCCTCCAAGTTTCGAATAGAAATTGTTCAGAGAGACCGGATGGTAAGGAAGAAAAGACTGCTCGGACGAAATCAGATGCTCGTCTAACGGATGCACAAAGCGTCAACCGGAGATCTAACATGGGTTGTGTGTGTGGGGTCTTGTCAAAAAAAAGCGAATACAGGTAGTCAACAAGGAACGAGGGAAGCGAATAAAGAAAGAGCAAGAGAGAGAAGAACAGTGAGGACCGGGCGGTTTCGTATGGCCGTAAGCTGCGTCCTAATACTACAATTCGCCTGAGTGGGAAAATTCTAGGCTGGATTCTTGCGCACATCTGGAAGAAATCGAAGAGAGGCGCTGAAGCGGGAGAAACTCCGAGGAAGTAGGGGCCTATGAAGCGTCAAGCCGCCTTTGAAGACGGATAATTACCACTGAAAAAGACCTAGGCTGACGTCATCGGGGAAAAAAGGGGGACAGGAGAGGCGAGGAGGAAAGATCAGACGTCGAGCACGATAAGAGGAAAAAAGGCAATACTTATGAAACCGCAGAGGGTCTTCTGAGAAATGCCCCCGGTTTGTAGCACGAGCGGATCTAAAAAGGAAGAAAGGACCTGGGTTTGGAAACAAACCAAAAGGGAAAAGGAGAAAGTTGGGCATCCGGGAGAGGGGGATATGATTATCTTCTCATACGGTTGCAGGCAGGCGTGAAAAGAGGGAATCGGAGAAAAGTGTGAGGCTAAAAGCATGTGCCTAGGGAATGGTCGTCGCCCTTCATTAAGAGAATTTGCCGGGGTGTGGGGGCGAAAGAATCGCCTGCAAAATTGGAAAAGGCATGGGGGGACTTAGCCGAAAGCAAGGAATGAGGGAGCGAAGCCTTGCTGCGGATAACGCGGGGTCGATCGGAGGGGGGGGAGGAACACCAGCCACACCGGGGTAGGCGCTCCGGAAAATGCAAAAAGAGGGATGCGGCAAAAGGCAGCAGGCCGTCGCGAGGACGCAGTGGGTTCAAAAAAAAAGG
>Ga0179593_1374543_pt1 | contig 10270 bp, 13 predicted proteins | sample CZODoug2_1_08_16_FD_185931 | JGI IMG/M metagenome (GOLD analysis project Ga0179593, IMG submission 185931) | Vadose zone soil fungal communities from Angelo Coast Range Reserve, California, USA - CZODoug2_1_08_16fungal (PacBio error correction) | ecosystem: Environmental > Terrestrial > Soil >...
GGGAAAAATGAGGGACAAACAAAAAAAGAAATAAGAAAACGCACCGTCAATAGACGAAGGGCGCGAAAAAACTGATGCTGTCGACGGTGGGAAAAGAACATCGGGACATTTGAAAGGAGGAAGAGGGAGATCCCGCATTACCAAAACCAAGAGAGGGAGAAACGCCTCCATTACTCAATTGGGGGGCCAGTGTAAATGGTCGATGACGTAAAGTGCGCAGGAAAACCGCAGCAAAAAACTCGGAACTAAAAGCGATTGGTGCAGTGAACAACTACGGAGTGGGGGGTCCAAGCGGGTCATATTGCCCTGGGCGGAGAGGGGAGCGATAACATCAAACGAAACTGTCTAATCCATATGGGAGAAGTTTCTTTCACTAGGGGGTGAAGATCCTTGTAAGACCTATATGGGTTGGAAGGAGAAGAAAAGAGGTGGGAATGAAACCTCAGAACGACGGAAGCAGGGCGACTGACGAATCAAGCTCTAAAGTTTGGTGACCCGACGACGCACAAAAACCGGCTCAGACATCGGGGGAAGAACCAGAACCAGAATGGAAAAAGACAGTGGGATTGCAAAGTCAAACAAATGAACGAAGGGTGACACCTAACTGAAAATGATGTCCCTCTAAGGTTCAGAGAGTTAGGGTGGCGGGCGAGCGTTTCGCAGCAAGGGGCGACGACGGATAAGTACAAGACGAAATAAAAATTGGGAAGATGAAATAAAGGGGGCGATTGTAGTACCAGAGATGGCTACCAAAAAGTCGAGTCAAGGCGAGACACACTTCTTAGAACGGGGACAAAAGAAGCCGGCGGAAAAGGCTGTAATACCGAGCACGGGGAAAGAACTGGACGGACAAATGCGGTGAAATCTGAAAAGGTGTGGAATCCGTTCGCCGTCTGGAAGACACCAGAAGATGATAGACCATGAAGGAACACACGGAAAGGGGAGCAGGGGGGGGGGACGAAGGGGAAGACGTTTTCGCCCGACTTGGGACTTTCCTCAGCGAGGGATCACTTTCATGACAAAAGATCTTAGCTTTCTTGGGGAGAGGAGATTTGACTGGCCGTGCGGCAACGGCGCGAGAGGCAAGTTCCAGCAAAAGAAACCGCAAGAAAATGCGCATCAGTTTGAAAAAAGCGCAGGAGAGTTTGGAAAATCTCAAGCAAAGAGCTATCAACTTACGGTGAGTCCAAAAACGAGGACGATGGGAGGACTAAGGAGGAGTCGACCCAGGCGAAGGGCGAAACAACATAGGGACTAGACGGAAACAGAGGCAGTTCGCGGGGAAGTCCAATACTCTATACGGTAAAACCAGGCAACTGTTATTGAGCCACTGAGGGGCGAAGGGCAGCAAGAAAATTTCATACGATGAGATACCGGGGGCGGGGCGAGGGGGGGAAAATGAAAAAACTAAGACGTATCTTCCGAGGAAAATCCACCGAAAAAAATGGGAACTGGATTAATTTTGAGAAATGAGTTGAATTTACAATAGGACACGGCCGATGGGAGACGGATGGGTGGGTTAACGAGAGAACGTTTGCATCAAGGTGAGAATCCTAGGGTGGATTGGGGGAGAACATGCTGAAGACGAGGTGGCTCCAACTTAAGTGACCTTCAACAGGTCGGAAAGTGGAAAAACGGCTGTAGGGGAGAGGACGAAAATTGTACCTCGCGATAAGGATGTGCGAAGAGTTTAAATTCAAAAAAATCGGGGCGCGAAGCCAAAGCAACTTTAGTTTCTGACCCCAAAAGAACCAGCAAATTGCAGTAAAAAATGAACAAGGCAAACCCGAGTCCAGATCTTGGCCGGGGAGCTTTCGTAGGGGGGCAAGACTCACGGAAGGGGGGGGGGGGGGGGGGGGGGGGGGGGGGGGGGGGGGGGGGGGGGGGGGGGGGGGGGGGGGGTGGGGGGGGGGGGGGGGGGGGGGGGGGGTTTGGGGGGGGGGGGGGGGGGGGGGGGGGGGGGGGGGGGGGGGGTGGGGGGGGGGGGGGGGGGGGGGGGGGTGTTGGTGGGGGGGGGGGGGGTGGGTTGGTGGGGGGGGGGGGGGGGTGGGGGGGGGGGGGGGGGGGGGGGGGGGGGGGGGGGGGGGGGGGGGTTTGTTTGGGGGGGGGGGTTGTTTGATGGTCGCTTGTGTTTGGACGAATAACTTTTCACGCCCCAACATCGCACGCGGGCGCAACCCTTCTCACTCTCCCTGGGTCTCTCTCCGAATATGCGAACAGTCACGCAGCGAGCAATCTCAGCGTCTAGTGCAACGGCACAAGTTACCTTTCAAGCACAGTCGTTCAGGCTAGCCTCCAATGACGTGGCACGAGGCGCGCGCAATTCTTTTTTGTCAAAACACCTGCCTCCAAGGCCCTTGTTCATAAGAATAGCTGCCGGAGTCCAAACGTGTTCGACTCTCATCCTGGCGTTCACTACTTGGGGGTGAGCTAAAAGGAAAAAAATACCAGAGAATGGTGGGATCTTGGTGCGACCGGAACATGAGACTAATCATTCTGAATCGGAAGACCTAAAACCTTACTCGCAAATGTCCTGTTTTAAAAATGCGAAATTCCCTAAGCGCAGTCACAGGGGAGAGTGGGGGAGAGGATTAACGAAAACCGATCGATCTAGTGGGAGCGCAGTTGAGCACATTGAATGGGGGTAAAAGGGCTCATGCCTGGTTCGGGGCGCAAATAAAAGGTTCAAAAGCGAAAGAACGGGGGGAGGGAACCTCAAAAAGGAGTATAGGAAATCAATAACGGGCAATCGCATTTCGCGGAACGACGCAAAAAAAGAAAGATTCACACTGTAAAAAGAGAGACGCCAAGGAAACGGGTCCATGAAGAGCCAAAAGTAAAAAAAAGGAAAAAGGAAACATTTGGTAATGCTCGGGAAAAGCGGGGCGTGTCCAAAGACTCAACACTCAATGCATAAGAAAAGAAAAGATCAACTATCCCCAAAGGAAGAAAACTGTAAAAGCGTAGCCATAGAGAATGGTCTGCCGCCGGCGGAGGGGTTGAAGGGATCGGAAAAGGTTTGGAAGGTAGGGGGGAATGAGTGAGGAGTCCACTGCACGTCAGCTAAAAGCTTGGAGGAGAGGGAAGAGTTTGTTTTTTTCTGTGGATCTGAGTTTACGGGCCCAAAAGGGGGATCGACAGGACGCGGGGTGGGGGGGCGAAAAGATAAATTGCTTCAAAATCTGAAAACAGTCATTGCAGAGACGAAAAAGGCTGCGCAGACCGGCGACAACTGTTGCTGATGCTGAGCACGATCAAAGGCTGCGGTCAAGCGAACTTCGATTTTGGTGTTTTCGCAATCGCACCTGCAGAATAGGGGCTGCAACGAGCCGGGCCTGTCCAAGGACAATCATCAAAAAGTCAATCAGAAGTAAAAGTCAACAAAAACGGAGAGGGATTGAGAGATCACAGAGACTTAAGTTATGCCTTTTTCCGATCTGGGTCAGGAGGGGGAAAGGAGAGGTTGGAAAGCTGCGGCGATCGAGGGGGGGAAAAACAAGAGCAAAGCGGAAGTCGCTTCAGCATCCAAGTAAAAAAAAAATCAGTCAAAAAGGTCTGCAACCCGCAGCTGAGCAGAAAAGCATTGCAAGCCGAAGTTCACACCGAGGGGAAGGGACTCCCATTTACACTGAGCAAAAAAACGAGGCTCGGGAAGTTGATGGCAGTAACAAAGAATTAACACGATAAAAAAAAAAAAATCTAACTATAAACTGTATCTGGGGAGGGAAGTGAAAGGACTGGGGAAGAATTTCAAAGCAAAGACACCAACGCGGGATGCAAGAAACATCAACCCGGAGAATGAACATTTCATATGAAAGCGGCGCGCCCGAAGGCTGCTCAGATTTGGGGGGGGTTATTTATAAGAGCTTGGGAGGTGCAGGAGTGCGTGGTTCGCGGGCAGCCCGCGAACGCGGGAGAGGACCAAGGGAGGGAAGCTTCTGGGGTCAGGGCAAGGACCGAGCCGAAACCAAAGAGAGATTTAGAAATAAAGCGGAGGACCCGCGAATGAAAGTCAAGAAGCAAGGAAACAAAAAATAACTTGGTGGAGGTGGCCGAAACCACTCCGAATTCAAGGGGTGGGTGCAAAAACAACACCACGCCACGTGAGGCTGAAGACTCCCGGAAAAAAAGTCCCGGGAAGGCGAAACTGAGGATTGAAAACGGATCTATAATTGGTTCGAAAATAGACAAAAACAAAAGCCGCAAAGGGGGGAGGGGGGGATCATTAGGGTTAATTTCGCAGGGAATCGTCCAGAGCCAAGGATTAGGGCACGTTTCAGAAGGGGTCGTAAAATGAAAAGTGGGGGGGAGAAGGAAAATGGAGGACTGGCACAAGAGGAAAACATCTGTTTCTTATTCATAAGCAACAACCTTCCAAAGGACAAACATCATAGGAGAGAGGGACGCAAAAAAAAAAAAACACAAAAAAAAAAATACGCAGGGGTGAAGCGTGACCGCAGTCCTGGGTTCTTTCTACTCTAAGCTACCAGAGGGGGGTGCAAAGAGGTGCAGCACGAACAAGAGGGAAAGGGAGCAAGAATAATGCAAAGGGAAACTTGAATCGTAAAAGCCAAGATCACTAAGAGGGGGACTAAAAAAAATCACTGGGTAATTGCAGATAAGAAGACTTACAAAAAAGAGTTCAGGTGGGAGAGGAAACGAACATAAATGCACAGATTGATTAAGCATGGAAGGGCAGGAAGATTCCCCGGCTGGAGCTGGGAGGATCAAGTGAGTCAAATCAAGTAGAAGGAGCACCATACGAGGAAAAAGGAAACAGGAGACTCGGGGTTGACCAACTCTGTGTCGATTGGGGCCACGAACGTTCAGGAAGAAGGGAGGGGAGGGAGTAAACTAAAGTTGATTGGGTCGGGTACCACGCCTAATAAAAAAACTCTTATAAAAAATCGAAGGGAATATGGTGACACGTGGCGAGGGACGAAGCTAGAGGGTAACGATTATCCGAAAGCAAAGGGGAAAAGGACTTATGCCAGCCACAGGAGGAAGCGTGTGGAAATAGAAAAAAGCCAACCCGAGGAGATCACAAATCGATCAAAGTCGTAATCCCAAACACAGGCTCGCTAGCGGAGCCGGGAATTACTGGGGAAGCCAAACGAGGTTTCAAAAGATCGTTAAAGGAACCATCAAAGCGTTTGTGGGAAGAGGGCACGCAAGCGCAAAGAAAGTAGGGCAGGGAGGAGCGGTACACAAAAACAGAAACCCGAAAAAAGGAAGGCTAATAAATTGGAAAGGGAGGGATTCCCGAAAAATCACAACAACGTGGGAGGTCCCGCACAGCAACAGTGAAGTCAGCTTAGCAACCGTGAGGGGTAAGCTGGGCCTTATCCGGGTCACTACGAGCAGCAGGTTGCATGGAGCGTGCTAAGAGCAACGAGAGAGGGTTGCTGGCGGAAAAATGCAGCCGTTACTAGAGGAAGGAGAGTCCAAAAACAGCGACGTAGGTCTGAATTGGGGTCGCTTCCCAACGGGAGGTGGGGGGGGGGAGCAACCGAAGGAAAAGGAAGAATTTAGATGGTAAACATACTAGCCGGTGAAAATACCGATTGATCTGGGAATGCGGGGAAGGTGGGACTGAATTGGCATTCAGCGAATTTGTTCGCACGCAAAAAAAAAGAGCAAACGCAAGCAAACCACGAGCCACGCAGGATGAGTTTGACAAAAAAGGGGTAAAAAGCATATCAAACGCAAAAAAAAAAGAACGCGCGCACGGCGTTAACACTGCCGCCGGCACTGGGGAAAAAAGGGTGTGAAGTCAGGCGGGCCCGCATCTCTTCAAAAAGAGGACTTGGAGTGGGAAAAAAAATGTCCTAAAGAGCAAAACAGAAACCACGGATTTAGGGATCCCGCATGTTGGAAAGGACGCGGATGCACGTAGCTAGCGAAAAGGAAAAAACAAAAACCGGATTGGAAAAAACACGAAAAAGGTCCAAATAATCATGAGACTGACGGCAGACCGAAGGATCGGGGAGAGGACCCCTGGTAGCCAATCTCAGGGGGAGAATAAAGCACCAAATGGCGGAATCAGAAATGGGTTGCGTGCAGGAGAGTGTTCAAGTCCTTAAGTCAGAGAGCATGAAAAAAAAGCTAAGAGGGAGACGATGAGGGGGAAAATTGATTGCAATCGGCACCGCCCAAAAAAGTCAGAGGTGTCTGAGAAAACCGAGGGAATTGTTTTTATGGAATATTTCGACTTGCTGCAAGGGGGGTCGGGCTCGGGAGGTCTGGAAGTGTGGGGGGGGAAGAGAAGAAGAGTGACACCACAGGTAGAGCAGGTTCTAGAAAAAAGGTTCTTACGCGCGGGGGCTGAGGCGAATTACTTCCGGAAAACGTCGCTCATCAAAACAAGATAGAATGGGCCCCAACGGAGAAAAAATCAAAGAAACTTACGCACCAGGGCCGGCAGGATCTCGACCGGCGTTGGATCAGGGGAGATCCCTCGCAGGCAAAGAGGAATTCCTCGGAACTCTGCGAGATTGGGGTGGAATGGGCAAAAAAAGGGGTCCGGTATTGCGGATTAAAGACACCAGAGCCCTTAGCCAGGGGGGGGGGGTGGGTGGGTTGGTGGGTGTGGGGGGGGGTGGTGGGGGGGGGGGTGTGTTGGGGGGGGGGTTTGGTTGGGGTTGGTGGGGTCGGGAGGGGTGGTGGGGGGGTTGTTGGGGGTGGGGGGGTTTGGTGGTGGGGTGGGTGGTGGGGGGGGGTTTCTTCCCAAAAAAAAACACAGCACACAAGGGAAGGTTTAAAAAGGATTAGCGCTCCGAGACTTGGAAATGAAAAATCAGGAAAAGCCTCTTGCAAAATCCGAATGGGCCCAAGACGACACCTGGGAACTCCAAGGAAAGTTTGGGGATGGGACGAAATAGTATCAATCCTGGACTGTGCCTGGCCTCGTTTAGGTGTTTTGAGGACACAAAACAGGAAAAACGTAGGCCCTCATCACCACAACAAAGGAGGAGGCCCGAGAGATGAAGGAACGTTACCTGAGTCGAAAAACAAAAGAACATCCGGACACCACCGTCAAAAAACTAGGGAACCGAAAAACTGTCTAGGAGCTTACAGGGGTCGATTTTAAAAAAAGTGTATGCTAAACTTGACGATCCAAGTCAATCCAACCAACGCTGCGAACGAACCATTAAGAAGGCAATGGTGGGGAAGGATGATGGACGGGGTTTTGCGAAGTCCAACCCCGGACCAAAGAATACTAAAAGGGTGCAGGAAAAAGAGAGAAGAAGGGGCCAGAGCTCAGGCATTATTGCCTGGCGAGCGGGACGTCTAGACAAGCAAACGCCGGCCGAGATAAAAGCTTAACAAAGGGTTCAGGAAAAAGATAAAAAGTGCAAGGAAAAATATCTTTGTTAATAAAACGCGTTGTTAAACAGTAATTCAGGAAAAAGAGTCCTACCCAGAGGGGAAAAGACTAAGAAAAAACAGCATCAAAGGGATGGGGGGGTTACCTCGAGAAAGGGGCGCTGAACCCCAACCGGCGAATCTATCCGCGAAAAAAGAAAGGAAAACAGGAGAAATATTCAGTCAACAATTCCCGAAAGGGTCACTCAGACAAGTATCTGGGGAAAACTCGGGAGGAAGGAGGCAATCGAACTTTACAAGAAGGCGTTATGGAAGGGGGTTCTAGAGGGAAAAAAAAGTCACGAAGACTGACTGAAAGGTACACGAAAGTAAAAAAGGGAGATTCTGCCTATCCTTTGGGCTGGGGGACCCCAAGAATTGAGAAAAAGGTTCCCATCCGACACGGAGTCACGGTAAATCATAAAAAATAAGGGAACTACGATTTGAGGGGAGGAAAAAACTGTATGACGGCAGAAAAGTGAAGCAAAACTTGACAGAAAAGAGAAGGGGTTCGGGAGAAAGGTGAGGGGATCAGGTGCTGGACTGTCGGGGAATAGGTCCACTCAAAGAATGATCGTGCATACGGAACAAAAGACAAGAAAAAGCGGAGAAAGCACTACGGGCGCACGCGAAGTGGGGGGCCGGTGTAGAGGAAAAAATAAGTCACGTTCATGAGACAAAATGATAGGGCGCATGGTCTCGTGGTCGACTGCGATCTGCGGGTCTGTGCGAACGGCAACAAAGGGACGGAAAGTCCGTCAAAAATAAACGCAAAATAAAAAGGCTCATCGGGATGCATTTGAAAAAGGGATAGTTGGGGGGGAAAAGAGGAAAATGCTTCACCTAAAAGAAGGGCGAAAGAAAAAAGGAATTTGTACGTCGACAAAAAGAAGAAACTGGTGCGCTACTCGGGGGCGCGAAAAGTTCGCGGAGAAAGAAACAAGAGATATAGGATCTACTGCATAAAAAACTGATGGAAGGGCGAAAGGAGAAAAGAAAAAAAGGGAAACAGGGGAGGCACTGAAAAAAGAAACGATTTTTGGGCAGGGAAACCTAAAGCGGAGCTGTCTCACGGGCAAGCCAAGAACGGTGAAACATTACTACAGAAAAAAATGTTGAGGGGCAAGGGGAGGTTGGGGACAACGCAAAAAGTAGGGGAACGTGAAGGGGGCACCGGGAAAAAAAAAGCGCGCGATGTTACAGTCGGCCCGAAATGAAAGAGTGTAGTTAAAGGAACGCGCCGCTATGGACCGAGGTGGGGGGATACTCAAAAATAGAACTTTTAAGAAAAGGGGGAGCTCGTTGATTGGGGGGAACAGAGCACACCTCGCTTAAGGGCGAGGGGGGCGGTGTACAACTAAAGGGAAAACCCTGTCAACCGGCTTAAAGGGCAAGAACTGAGGATGCAGAGAGAAAGTTGTAACCGAGAGGGCAGTTCTTTAATAGAAGGTTTGGGGATTAAATAAATGAAAGTCAAGCGATACCAAGCCGGAAAATCAAAGGGGGGTGAATCAAGAAAAAAGTCTAGAACATCGGGAAAAGATCCGACCCAGTGGCAAACCCATAGGCGGGATCGACCCGGAGGATGAGCTTCGGTTGTCCTATGGACTCAAACACGCATCCGGCGTGCACCCGGGTTGCGGGGGGGTGGGGGGCAAATCACATCAATGCCAATGGCGTAGACAGCAGCAATATTCAGATCAACAAGGCCAGAGCGAAATGGGTAAAGATCGGTCAGTAAGCAACAAAGGATGGATCAAAGCAATTCGGGAATCAGGCTGAGGAAAGATTTCAAGCAGGCGGTTAAGCGCTCAGTCCTTGGGGGGAGGGGATTCACATACACAGGACAAGGGCGCGCGGGTCGGGAGAGAAAGGGAATGGAAGGCTCCGCTTCAAAAACAGGCACTAGGTTCGCATCGCTCTAGGCGTATCCAAAGAAGATGGGAGGTTGATCCGAATAAACACAGTTTCCGACTTGGACCGAATTCAGAACTGCAAACACGGAATGGGGGGGAGGGAAACGATCGGAAGAAAAAAAAAGAAGGACAAGCAGGTTAATGTTTGACCGCGACCTTCAAAGTAAAAAAGGAAGGACACAGTAAAAATCGGGTTGTCAAAAAAGAAGGACTAAAATATACGATCGAGTGACGCGATGTTGAAAAAGAGGAAGGCTGTGGCAAGGGATCAGGAGCTAAAGCCGGGCTGTGGCAAACGAAAGGGGGGAGTCAAAGTGGCGTATCGGGGGAGGGGTAGAACAAAGTCAAAAAAAGACGGTGAAATGAATCGCAAGGGGCGTAAACTGGGCGATATACAGGCGCGTAAACAGCGAAAAGAATACACATTTAAAAGGAGCAAGCAATCGTAAAGAAGATCAAAAAGAGAATCAATCCATGTAATAAAACAGCGGGTGCGCGGGATTGCCAAACGAAAAAAAACGCACTCTCAGGAAAGGGTATCCATCCAAACTTCACAATCGAGGCAGAACATCGAAAGCCATTCAAGTAAGTCAGGGGAGGAGCCAGGAGATGGTTACGGATTGAAAGGTGGGGGAATGTGGACGGAATGGTAGTAGGGTAAAGGGGAAAGCAAATAATACCAATACAGATAAGGGGAAATAGGAGAGGAAAGTTTTTAGCTGGTACTCGGGGTTATCAGTGGAAATCACAAAAAGAAGGTGTTTTGGGGTGGAAAGAGAAATGGGGATTCAACCGGCGGTGGAAAGAGGGCACTTATCGCGCGACGCCAGCTGCTAAAACCCGAAGAAAACCGTGGGAAGTTGCAAAAGATCCACTTGGGGGGAGCGGGGGGGACCAAAAACGGCGATTAGATGTTTTCAAACGCGGCATACAAACTCTAAAAGGGGCCATCAGGAACAAGAAAGGCATCAGACGTCCGATCGCAAGTG
>Ga0179593_1409753_pt1 | contig 10270 bp, 11 predicted proteins | sample CZODoug2_1_08_16_FD_185931 | JGI IMG/M metagenome (GOLD analysis project Ga0179593, IMG submission 185931) | Vadose zone soil fungal communities from Angelo Coast Range Reserve, California, USA - CZODoug2_1_08_16fungal (PacBio error correction) | ecosystem: Environmental > Terrestrial > Soil >...
ATTGGACTCAGGAAAATGCAGCTTTAAAGTCACCGTGTCGAGAAGGGGAGAGGACAGGTCCCGTAAAAGGAGGGTCTCAGAAGAATTAGGAATATCCTAAGGTCCCCCACCAGTTTCAGGAGGCGGGGCAGAAAGACGTCTCGCGAAATGACTACGTAAACTAACGAGCAGGGCCAAAGCTAGTTCTGGCGACGAGCCACGGGTCGTAGTGAAGAAGCGGTGCGTAAATTAAGAGAGTTGGCAAGAAAAAGTGGACCGTAGGGAGAGGGAAAGACTTGGCGGTTGGGGGGGATAGTCTCGCAGCTGGAGGTTTTGTGCTCTACTGGATTGTTCCCGAGAGCCAAAAATACTCTCTTGGGAGGTCACGGTGGCGATGAAGTGGCTAAAATTCGATCTGAGCATGTCAGAGGTAACCGGTTGAGGCGCCGCGACATGCCACGATCCGGCAACTCAGGAAGTGGGAACTTGAGAGGGGTTCTTTGCATTTGGGAACGGGGGCGCAGGAGGGGGCCGAGGGGGAGAAGAGGGCGCGCAGTCCGGCGGACGGGAGTTCGAGCGAGACAAAAGTCTTGTTATGGTGGACGGGAGAGAAACTTCCGGTGAAAAGGAACTCCATGTACGTGCAAACATCCGACATCCACTCGGTTTACGTGGAGGGAGCGACGACGAGGGGTTCATCGTCCTTGCTTCAGCAACCGCAACTTAGAACGCGAAGAGACGAGAACTCGAAAAGCTCATCTGGACTGGCGTAAAAGAACACCCTGCGGCTGAAATATCATCAAAAAAAAAAAAAAATAAGTTCAATATATCAAGCAGAGTGTTGCGAAACGACGTCCATTCGCAAGGCGAATGGCCCTGTCTTAAACAAGTAGATTCCAACTGTGCGTTTTCTAAACAAGGAGAACGAGGTCAGAAGAAATCCACGTAAAGCGTGGATAGCCGAGCAAAAACTGAACTGACGTTCCACCGGGGAAGACATGCGCACAGGAAAAAGAGACCAAACAGAAAATGGTAATTAAAAGAAAAAGACATCCTGAAGCCTCCGCAGGAGAAACCGCCAGCGAACGTCCCCTCCCATGCCAAACGAAAAAAAATGTGAATGCCCAAGGAATAGATCCAGGCAAGGATCGTATTCAAAGACTGAAGCGTGATAAACTTGTTTACCCAAGGCTAACGAGGAAAACTAAAAGAAAAAAGACCTAGGGGAAGAGGGGGAACACCGGAGGGTGTAAAAGAGCTCTGTGGAGAACGTCAGTGACAAAAAACGCCAAGAGATAACCTTGACAGAAATAAAGAGGCGGATAAGACCACCAACCCAATAAGCCTGCCTAAAAGAGGAAAAAGACTTGGAGAAAAAAAATGAGGACCATTGCCGGGGCTTAGCCACAAGGGAGGAGGGGGACCGGATTCACGTAAATGGAGGAAAAAAGTGGACCACAGAGGAAGGGAAGATAAAAGCATACCCGTCATGGGGACATCTCCTCAAAAGGGGGGGGGGGACAGCCACTAAGGGATATGCTATATTTCGAAAAAAAAAGCCGTCACGGGAAAATTAAAGGAAATTACATCGAAAGAAAAGGGGGGATGAAAGCTGAGGCTTCGGGGTCTAATGAAAATGGAGCAAAGATTGAAGTCTCAATAACTAAAAGTCGAAAAATACGGGGGAGACCCAGACATCATATCCCCTGAAGAAATCCCTGGGGAACTAAGGACAGAGCCGCGAAGAGTGCATCAAGCAATCTTTCAGAACCCCGGGTAGAACGCCCCGGGACCCCGGAAAGTCATCCCGGCCCAGAGCAAGAGAGGCCTGCGGCACGTTCAGTAAGTACAGTGTCTGGCAAAAAATTCAATCAGAAGATCCCGGGGGCCGGCATCTAACGAGGTACGGGGCTAGCCCCTGGACATTCTGGACAGAACCTGGACCCTGCGGTCAAGACTTTAGGGACAAAGCAAGCAGGATATCGTATTCCTATCTCGCAAACTAAAGACGCGAAACTTCAAAGCGAAATCCCAATCGACAAGAATGGAAGAGAACATCGGAACGCAAGGTGGCCGAGACTCTGAGGGCCAACGTAACAAAACCACCGGAGGAAAAAGCCATCAAAACAACGTCTCCAACGCCGGCAGAAGGAGACACCCAACCTGCGGTTGGTTCAGCACAAAGCATCCGTCATCGTAGATCATGGGGCCTAAATAGGGAAAGGCGGGGTGTGGGAACCGATAGGGGGGTGAATTAAAAGAATATAGGAAGGACATACATCGACACGAAAGAGAAAGAAGAGAACTTCGGGCCGGACCGAACCACCATCCCGAGCACGAGTACTCAGCTGTATGAGGGAATGACAACGTAAGGGATCAGAGGTCGTCGTGAAGAAACGCCAGCCAAAGAAAACGCACCAAAGGCCGGGTCGCTGGGAGAAGTAGGGAGACGTGACGCCCGCGGCGACCTGAGAAAAGAGACACTACTTTCATCTAAAAGCCAAATAACTGGGGACGATCGCCAAGACGGCTCGATCCAAAGAAGGGCCGGTGCGACCACGTGTCAAAGCTCTGGAAAGACACCTGGGTTTGAGCGCGCAAAAGTATCGCGCCAACAGAGTACAACGAAAACTCCCAGGGAGGAGGAAAAAAATCACCCCCGGCACCTCTAGAGCTCGTTGCACCCACGGGACTAAAGTCACCTCGCTCGTAATACACAAGAGAAGACAAAGATCCTCGCATCAAGCGGAAGGAAGACTTAAGAAAACCATCTCTCGGGCCAGATAGAAAGAACATTGAGAGCGGAAGCCCGACCTGGGCCTACAAAAAAAAAGGGAATCATCCAGGGAAATCCAAAACCATGAAAGCAAAGGAGAGCTTGACGACCACTACGGGAGTTGGCCGAGCGCCTTCGGAAGAGCAAAGACGCGTAGCACTGGCGACCCGGGAACATGGCGGAATTGCCGGGGGATGTCAGGAGAGGGTCAGGGGCGCAAAATAAAAAGGGCAGAGCCGGTAGTGAAATGGATGCGTCCCCAGCAGGACAGCTGGAAAAAAAGATGAGCAGTAAACTGCCATCAAGCGACGGACGGTCTAGAGGCGGCGAACAGAAGGGAAAGGGACGGAAGGAAAGAGTGAAGAGCTGTCGAAAAAATGTCGTGAAGAAAACCAGGTAGCGGAGGTGTCGAGAGGGGGCGTTCTGGGGGGAAAAGCGGCGTCTGGGGCAATACAGACGACCAAAGAGGGTAACGGCGGGAGAAAAGCTCTTGACAAGATGCCGGTCAAGGGAAGAACCCGTTCCTGAAAAAATCGAGGAGCGCCAACAACCCAAAAACTGGACGCGCACAAGGAAGGGAGACCGACACTTCGCGGGGAAACGGAAAAGACCAGCAAACGTTAAGTCGATCGCTAATTCAAAAAAGAATAACTAGGAAGTGGGATCTCCAAATCTACGTCGCGCTAATGAAAGCCGGAAGAAAGGCCCTGTTACGGGGGGCTAAGCAGCAATAAGAAGGGCCGGGGGGGAAAACCCAAAAGACAAACGACAAAAAATGCAACCACACCAAAAAGAAAAGTCCGGACAGGGAAAGGGATCTTCAAAACTATCAACTCTGGGATCAAAAGAAAACAGTAGTCAGAAAAAACCAACCAGTCGACAATGGGAGGATGAAAGTCAAGGTTCGAAAAAGGGGTGGCGAAACCTAACTAAAGTACCATCGGGAAAATTTTCGGGACGTCACTTGGGAAGGGAAGCATCACGCGGGAGGGGAGACTCCGGAAGGTCAGACAGAAGGAAAAAGAAGACTTGTCCATTTAGAACACAATTCCGGCAGAAAGAAAAAATTAAAAAAAAGCACATCGAGGAGCGCCGGGAGATGGCAGATTCGCAGGGAAGAACTATGAGAAAGGCACAACAGGGGAACGGTCACGCAAAAGACAACTCAAGGAAACTAAAGTCGATTCTAGAGATCTCGGAGGGGGCATGACATAAGCAAAATCCTCGTGGAAGGCCGAACTAGGCCGCAGGGCAGCAACGAAAGTAGCAAGAAGAACAAGCGGTAGACTACGAAAAAAAGAAACTTCACAGAATCGCAATGACCCGCAACGCTAAATCCACAGTTGGAAAAACTCTTCTCCCGGACAGCGGCTTCTTCCAGAGTTGAAAGAGATAATGAAAGGGGATCCAGGAACAGCATCTAAACTCATCTTCGAGGAAGAGCTGGGGGAAAAGGCCTCGAAAGTCAATAAGAAGACCTTTTCGGGGGTGTCCGGGCTTGAACTTCTTGGAGGGTTGGGGGGAAATACGAGGGAAGAAGAATAGAGGCTGACAAGAAAAATGCAATTCATAGGAACGCGACGGCTAAGACAATAGGAAATTAAGGGCCTCAAAAAGCCATTGGGGGAAAATAAAGAAAAAAAGTGCGGGGGTAGTAGAAGAAAGAAGGAAAAGAGAAGGAAAAGGGCTGTTTAGAAGAAAGGTCGTCGTCAGACGCGACTGAAAATCGTTTGGGAGAGAAGATCCCAGGAAAAAGAAAAGGGAGGAGGGACATCCTGTGGGAAATGGAAAAGGCTCGAGACGAGAGCAGAAAGAGGAACGAAAAGGAGATTGTTGGCGCAGAAAAGAGGGAACGCAACCAGTGAGAGATGTAAATGGGAGGCATAGCTTCACGAGACAAGAAGAGGTACACGTTTCATAATGAGTGAAAGAAAAAAAAACGGGAAGAGACAAAACTTCGCGTACAATTGGGAAAAGTAAGACCCTAGACATGAGGGACGGCGGACTTTGTATCAAAAGAGACCAAATAAATGGTCGGCCACTCGTACCGGGGGGTCGACGAGAGGGAAGGGAACTGAGAGGACCTGGGGAGAAAGGGAAAGGAATAAAAAAAAAAAATGGCGGGACTCTCGGGCCTCACTCGGGCTGCACAAAGGAAAAAGTGGGGCAATCAAGGAACATAGGAAAGGTGTGAAGGAAAAACAACTCTAATGGCCGTTCCACGGGGACATTGGAAAAATACCGAGAGGAAGAGGTAATAAAAAATCCTGTATTGAGACCCCCCAAAACAATCAAAGGAGGGAGCACGAGAGAATGCTGTAAGGATGGGTGAAGTGCGTCTTCATTCTTCAAGAGGGAGGGAAGAGGGCAGCAAGGGACCGCAGGAAAGAATTATTTACGAAAATGAATGAGTAGAAGCCTGTATACTCTGAATCTCGGACACCTCCTTCAGGGGCCGAAAACGGCTAGAATAAAAGAAAGGGAAAAACACTGGGCGACGTCATCAAAAAAAAGGGGAAAATTAAAACGGATTAGGATAGGGGAGGATAAAAGAAAGGTTAGATCCTTAGAACATTACGTTACAATTCAAACTCTTCTGCCAGCCCAACTTTCGCATGTGGGGAAAGAAGGAAGGAAAAGATGACAGAGAGGAGAAGAGAAAGGAGCATATACCAGGGCTTCTCTAGTTTAGGAAGGTTTAAAAGGGCAGAACCAGGGGACGGAGAGGGGTTAGAAAGACGGGGAAAATGGTGAACCTAGGGGATTTAGGATCATCAAAACGCCGCCGCTTTACCTCTCGCTATTGGGTAGGAGAAAAAAAAAAAAGAAGAGGAGAAAAGAGAAGAAAAAGCCAAATAGCAGAAATGCCTCCTTTCTGGTCCTTTGGAGATGGAGGGAGTAAAATGGAAAAGAGCACGAAAGACCAGAGAAAACCAATCTCAAAAGAGAGTCACACTGTCAAACTTCGAGGCCCTCTAGAGAAGAAGTAATATGCGGTATTAGAGAAAAGAGAACAGGAAATCGAAGGCAACTAAATTTACAAGAAAGGAAAGAGAGGTGGGGCCGCCTAATTTGCAGTGGAAGAGCATGGACGAAGTCAGAGAAGAGTGGAAGTTTTTTGAAGAGAGTGCAACAAAAGGAGAAGATAGGGAAGCTTTATGGGCCTATAACTAAACTTTCCTGAGGCTAATCACCTAGGGAGAGGGGCTCCGGAAGGTGAAGATCTTTGTGGAAACCCACCACAACTTTGCCAAATAGTAACAGGAAAGGGGTCAAGAGGGGAGGAGGCGAGTAGCAGCCTTCATCCGGAGAGTCAGGAATAAAAAAAGCGATTAGAAAGTAAGTAATAGGATTGGAAAAATCATTTTTATTGGAAACCATCAAAAAAAGTAGTAAGCCTAAAAAACAGGCCAAACCAGTAGAGGGGGGGGTTTAGGGGGGAAGTCACAAAGGACAGCCGATGGTCAGTGAAACCCCAAGTAAGTACCTCGGAGAATAGGGATATCCAAAAGTGAAGTCAAAACCAGGAAACAGGTAGAAAGGTCTGAGATCCTCCATCCCATAAGCACGGGACGAGTGGGGAAGAAAAGGGATTTGGGTAGAGCGGTTTGAGACCACTAAATAAATCACTTATCAAATCGGGGTTAAAGGGAAGAGGAAGGGTGGGTTCACCCTTTTCCCCTTGCAGTAGGAAGACCATGGACATATAGGATTTTCTCGGAAGGACAAGGGGGAGGTTTTAAAGAAGCGGAGAAAGGGGGGGGGTAATCCAGCCTGTGCTCGCCAACATGACGCCTAGGGGGAGGCAAGATGGGAGAGCGGCTGGAGAGATTTTCCGGCACCACAGGATGGAAAGGAAGCAGCCCTTATTTGGGATTGAGGATCCGGGGCGAAACACCTACGTGAGGGGACCTCGCTTGACGAAACGGCTCTTGAGTCTAAGACTAGGGAGGGGGGGCCGGATTGGATGGAGACGACTAGATGTAGGTACGGGGCCAGGTTCTTTGACGCACACTGAGGAAGGCAATGGTATGCTACGGAAGGACCCGAGAGGAACGGGGAGGGAGAAAGCCAGGGAGAGGGCAGGCCGGAGGCTAGGAGGACTCCAAACGAACAAGTAATTTGTAAGAACAAGTAGAAGGGGCGAGGGGAGCGGGGAATTCCTTTGTAAAACCTTAAGGCCTACGAGGATCGCAGTAAGCAGATTGCTGGTATACCAAGAATAAAATGGGGTAGGGGCAAAGGCTAAGCAGGAAAAAGAGGAAGAGTAAAGATTACGCTTGTTTGCCCTCCGGGTCGGCGCAAGTTGCGCCTGCATGGCAGAGACATTGAGGGGGCAGAAGGGATTAGGGGAAGAAGTCTCTCGAATGAAAAAGTTGAGGGTCGGACAGCGGCCTAGGGCAGGGCGGAAAAAAAGATTTCGGTCAACATTCTTTAGCTTCTCTCCTAAGAAGTGAAAGCAGGGAAGGGGGGGGGAGAGGGGGCGTAAAGAAGTCAAATTTGAGGACAGTCATCGTGGGGGCTTCCAAAACCATCCAGGCTAAGAAAAACAGAGAGCCAGTCGATGACTTGATGGAATGGGGAAGGTCGGATGAAGGAGAGGAAAGAGAAGGGAGGGGAGACTTGGAAATATCTTGGCGGCGCGGTAAGGAATGACTGGCCGCGGGGGCGGACCTCCCCGATTAGGCTGAGGATCCGAAGAACAGAAGGGAATCGAGGTTGATCTTCAACAGAGTTGCCGCGGCTGAGTAAAGATTGAAGGAGAATACGCGGTCAGGGAAAGATTAATGAGTAGTTTGAGATAGGTATGCAGAGAAAAAGCCGGAGAGGGAAAGGTCAAAAAAGAAGGCTAGGGTCGAGGTACGCAGGCAGAGGGGTGCGCAGTCACAGGGGGAGACGCTCTTGGAGATGGGTAATTAAGGGCTGCCGTCGGCCGAAAGAGAAAACGGGCAAAGGAATCTCCTGGTTTAAGGATCTTGTGAATTCCAGGAATCGATGCGAACGGCGTGACGCTGGTCAAATTAGACAAATCTATCCCGAGGGGAACCTTCACAGATGGAAAATTCCATGTTGGGGAAGGACTTGTCGAACGGGAAGCCTCGATGGGGGGGGGTCCTGGAAACCTGGTGAGAAAATAGCATGGCCGCGGTACGGCCGCCGAGCTCTGGGAGATGGAGGCGTGTGACACGAGACGCAGAAACTTGACGGACCCATACATCAGCTCGGGAAACAAGGTGTCCTCTCGCTAATTCCTCCTCATGGGGTCACAGACGGCATAGAAACGCTTCCGTCACGTAGGTGCAGATCGAGGAACCAGTCCGTAGCAGGAGAGAAGGCCGACCTTAGATGGTGGCCACGCTTGAGGGCTGAGCGCACTCCAAAGTCGACTAAAGGTGCTATGCAACTTGTTTAGGTCGCGCAACAGAATCGATGAGGGGGCCATTCCGGGACCCGAATAGTCCCCGCCGGGTCGACGGGGAACCGCGGCGTGATAGAAAAAGCACGGCCAACGAACGTAGTGTACTGAGGGGCTATCGGGGGAAAGAAAGGGGGGGGGGGAGGGGTTGAACGGTTTATGGAGTTAATAAGAGCGGTTGTAAAAAAGCCAGTCAAGGATACTGAATAATAGACCACTGGGGGTGAGGGACGAATAGTCAGATTGGAGCAATTTGCGAGTCTGGGGGGTGCGCTAAGGAGGAACGCGCCGAAGTCCCTGTGTCTTGCAAACGCGCTAGGAGGACGGGGGTGAAACTAACAGCTCGGGGGGAGTGTCTGGACGAGGATAAGGAATTGAGGGCGAGAGTCCACACAAAAGACTCAGATTTCAACGAGAGGAGCACACGTGGGACGCAAAGGCCTGTGGAGGAGACCGTACGTGGCTGGACTTATACGGGGGAGGAGTGACGCCGAGAGGGCTGGGCTCTGTATCACCGGAGCTGAACGGGAAGGAGGAGAGAACCGCGGGAAGGGGGATTGGTGTTTTTACCAGTCTGCAAGACAGAATAGTGCACCTTACAGGGTACAATGGAGGGGCATCTGAGAGGCAGAGGGGAAAGAGGATGGGAAAAGGAATTTTCTCAGGAGCCAGTGAAAAAAAGACCTGCGGGAAAGGGTTCGTGCCGATGACGAAAAAAAAGATAGAAAATATTCTGGACTCCAACAAGAGAGAGAAATCTTGTGACCAGATGGAGGCCAAAAGGATCCGAGAGATGACGGCGACCGACGGCGTAAACCAAAGCAGGGGGGGGGCTGCGAGCAGAATGACGCGGAGGAGCGAAGGGACGTTGGTGGGGCGTAGGGGGTCCGTAGCTCCGGGTCGCGTGAAGCGAGGGCGTTCACGCCAAACGAGGCCGGGGGGAACAGATGGTAAAACTCGAGAGGGAAACGATCGGGGGTAGTCCGTTCATGCAGGGTAGGACTCAGGGCCTCTTTAACGAACTCGAGTCAGACCTAATTCAGCCCCGCTGGAGGTGACCGTGTCGATGCAGTGACGCCTCTAGGGATGGGGTCCAGCAGGAGGGATAGCAACTCTTGTCGGGACGGAAGGACGATATTCCTGTGAAGAAAGATTCTATACTCGACCGAACAGGGATACGAAGAAGGCGGCGCAAGGTTGACGTCTGGGGCCGGCAGAAAAGAGAAGTGTGGGGCGGCTTGCGTCTGGGGACATAAGGATCGAGGCCTCGTTGGGGCTAGGGCAACATGGAGGTTTATGACGACGATGGCTAATGAGGTATTCCTCGGAGAAAAATAGGAGAGAAACGGCTGGAAACGCAAGAAGAAGACCTAGAGACTGAAATTGTCAACCGTCGATGACCGAGGTCGAGTAAAGTCGAGGTCAAAGGACGTAAGATAATCTTAAAAGGTCTTTGTCCCCCACAAAGGGGAAGCGGGCAAAAAAAACCCAACGAATCGGACGCCGTACGTCCCGGGAGAGAGGCTTTCCGCAGACCACCGTGGGAGAAAATGGGAAGCAAGGATAAAGGGCATCGAGGTGGTCTCCACGCGGCCGCGAAAGAGGTCGAGTGGTAGTGAGAGGTCATCGCGCTGTTAGTGTCCTCGTGGTATGTAAAAATAATCCAAGCGAAATTTAAACGGGTCGATGACTCTGTCTGTCTTCCCAGGTCGAGGAGAAAAGAGAAATCTTCGGGTACCCGGAGAGCGGAAGGAAAGGAAGAATATCCTGTGCCGGGAACGGCCTTAGAGACACTCGAGGGCCTTTCATTGGGGGGCGAGGTGCGAGGTGGGGAAGAGCGCGGTCAGACGGGCCTAAGTTCAGAGGGGTGAGCATGGCACCAGGCTTTGAATGTGCTTTATTGCAGCGTCGGTTACAACTCCGTCCTGGCAGGGTTGACCGCTACCGCTCACCCCTCCTGTACGGGCAGAAAAAAAAAGAAGGAAACGTGGCTAGTCCTTGTGGAGCTCCAAGAATAAGAAGGGGGGGAGAGGACAACGGCCTAAATCCCGGAGGCCAGGCAGAGCGAAAAAGGGGGGAGTAATTCACCCCGTCTGCTG
>Ga0179593_1448739_pt1 | contig 10270 bp, 7 predicted proteins | sample CZODoug2_1_08_16_FD_185931 | JGI IMG/M metagenome (GOLD analysis project Ga0179593, IMG submission 185931) | Vadose zone soil fungal communities from Angelo Coast Range Reserve, California, USA - CZODoug2_1_08_16fungal (PacBio error correction) | ecosystem: Environmental > Terrestrial > Soil >...
GTGACGTAGACTGACAACCGTCCCCAGGTTCCACTCCGGGTCCCTGGTGAACTTGCAACCCAGGAGAGGGGGAAAGGATCTAAAAGGAGAAACAGGAAACAACACAAGGAAGGGAAGGTACGCGAGAGGGACTGATCGGGGAGAACCGCTGCCCGTTCGAGATCTCCAATAGGAGGAAGAGGCACAAAGCAAAAGATGGTCTCGGGCAGAGAAAGTGACCAATGTTCAGCAAAGGGGTTCACAAGACGGTGGGGAAAGAGTAAACCAGCCCGAAGAGAGGGGGGGGCGGAAAACGTCGCTCATTCTCGAACAATAACGTTAAAAATTTAGAGGAACGTCACCTCGTCCGACCTGTAGGGCAACAGCTAACAAAGGACATCAGCACGCGGATCTACAACAAGGCAGAAGGCGGGAATCACCTCGTACAAAAGCGCTCACTTTTCGTCACTGTTGGGTCCTCGGGAGAGAGAAAATGCGAGGAAGAGTCCGTGCCGACATCAGGGGTCAGGTAAGCTCCATCATCATCGGGTAGACTTACAAGGGAGGAAAAAAAGCGAGACAGGCCGGCAGGTCGTACCATCCGGAAAAAAAAAAAATTTAGCGAAACGCCTTCTTGTGACTTACGCGATCGCGGTTTCGGCGGATTGCGGACTCGAGGGCATCAGGGTCAAATTCTGGACAAGACAAGCCTGGCACCCAGGACCCTCCAAGCGCACAGACTGGGATAAGTAAACATAGATACCGGGAAGGGGAAGACAGGATGAAGACATAGAGTGGTTGTGACGCCAAACCGGGAAGAGTTGAAATGATCTACGAATAAAATTCGGTGACACGGAATGTGGTACCTGGAAATAGGGGAACCGAAAAACATCCATCCAGTGCGGAGGTCAAGAACCATTGCAATTTAACCCGCGGCGGCGCGAGGAGGTTGAGGCTGTCTCACGCAAACACCCGCAGGGAAGGGGCGGCACAACAGGACGAGAGTTGCTGGCAGACCCAGAGGTCAACACAGAGCTTCAGGACATCGCGTGCGTTCGTGATTTCGTTACACTCAGTAAATCGCCCTGGTTACGTTTTGCGACAAGGAAAAGGTTGGATCGTCTTCTTTATCCGCGAAGCCAGGAAAAAACCACTGGTGAGGCTATCATACGGTGACTCTAGGTCTAGGTGGTGCCAAGGGGGAAGGGAAAGGACGCGTAGGGTGCAGACGGACCGGGTAGCACAACAAGGTCTCTACTAGATACCGGGTAAAATAAATCTACAAGCCCTTCGGAGAGGATCCGTCGACCAAAGACGGGAACCAAAAAGAAGGGAGGCCCAATATATAAGCCATGTATGCGCTGGAAAGTGAGAGAGGACAGTGTGTAATGAAAACAAGAGGGGTAGGACAAAAAACTCGCGGGTCAGGAAGACATGAAGAGCCGGCCTGTCTCGGCCCTCCTAAGAATGTGGTCAGGCGGGGGAAGCACGAAGCGGCATCAAACGGGCCGCTACATGGGAGACCATCAAACAGCTGGGTACCAACCAGGGTTAGCCGCCTAAATCGCGTACAGGAAAAAAGATGGGAGGGCCGAAGACGAACCGAGAACCATGCCCGGGTCCCGGGTTGGGAACGAAAACAACTGTAGGGGCCTGGCCACGGACCACGTCGGTCGATTTCAGGTACCGGGGAAGTGGCACTGCACAATCTCTAACACTATGAGCCTGAAGCCAGCTGACAAGTGAAGGGGTACACAAAGCTAACTCCAGCTTACATTCCCAGCAGGGTGTTACGCTGCTACCGAATAAACCCATGTGGCCGGAAGGCCCACTCACTTCGCATCAACCGAAAGCCAGTCGGTCAAACGCGGGGATCTCGTGGGTTAGGACCGGGCAACAGCGGGGGGCCACAAAAAGGAGCAGAGGAACAAGCTGACGTCGACAGAGGTAGGAGAAAGTGATCCTATCTGGGGTCAGGATGATAGACCAGGAGGTCCTATAAGCAAAAAGTCAACAAAACGCGACAAACGTAATGAATCCCAGAACCGACAAGTCGAGAGGGGAAGGATCTGGAAACAGGAAAAGATACAAGAGGGAAGATGCACGGCTATGACAGAAGCAGCCGTCCTCATAGTAGCTCTGTCGTGCTACCACCTAACCCGTAACTGTGCGCTGACGAGCGCAGGCACGGCATGCGACATAAACGAAAGAAAGCGGGCTCGTCCCCCAAGAGGACGCAATCAGCGCTCGGCGGACGAGCGCGGTAACAGGACGCGAGAGGAAGGGGTACAGGCCACACCTTCCCGGGCATTCAATATCGAACGAGAAACGGGGCCGAGGATGAAGAGAAAGCGTGGCGAATCGTCTAAAGCGAAAGACCTGGACAGGGGGGGGGGGGGAAACAAGTACTACAGCCAAACTATCTCTATCATATGCCCGGATGTGCTCAGGCGGCGACAATTACGGGCATTGTACCGCAGGTCCAACAAATCGCATTCTAATGAGAAATACCACAAAGAACAAGAAGATAAAGAGGGCACTCACCCTGCTCAATCAATCCATTCCTCTGACCCGGAGAAAACAACGACGGAGCTACACGCCCACGCAAAGGAACACAATGAATCACATTGTCCGTGAGTCATGGCCTAGCGTAAGAAGACGGAGTATTGAAGCACTGAGAATGAGAGCCGAGAGGAACACACGGTAATGAAACAAGCATCGCCCGGTGCCCCGGGGCGAGTTGAGCGGCCAGCGTTGCTGCGAGGATCTCTCCAACCGACGAGGAAACAATCCCCCCACCATGGACCTATCGCTGAATCGCAGAACCAGAGGAAAAAGAGGAAAGAAACAGAGAGAAGCGAAACTGAAAGGGGGGTAGGGGGAGGCGATGCAATTTCAGTACATAAAAAATCCGGACCAGACGGGCATCACCAGACAAGGGGAGCGTAGGAAGGGCAAAAACAGAAGGGGAAGAGGAGAATCGAACAAACGCTGTGCGTGCTCAAGCCGGAACGTGTGACACGCATCAAGACATAACGAGCGGAAAGGAGCCGACCGACACAGGCAGAGGTAGGAGAAGAAAAGAGTAAGAAAATGAAGCCGCCGATTTCCTCTCACACACCTAGGAAAACCAATTTGTCGTGAAAATGGCTTACAACTACAATCTCCATTAGTCTGTATCCAAAAAAATGGAGGTACAGGTGAGGACCAACGGAAAATGCAAGCCGTGCATCCGCCAGGTCCATAGGACGGGAATCCTTCTGGGTCAAGTAGTGGGACACATGTGAAAACCTTCTCAGGTGGCGTGCGGTATTCTAACGGTGCACATAAAACGGAGCGGACCGGGGAAGTCGCGAAGGAAACTAAGAAACCTGACAGAGGAAGTTTACGGGAGACTCTACGGGAGAGTGCATCAACAGAGGCTTATAAATACCCCCCCAAACACGTACGACAGGAAAACCTAGGTGGTCTCATACTGGCGTGCAAACTCTGAAAGAACGATGGGGGAGAAGAGAACGCGCAAGGAAGAGAAAGTGGTCTTACTCATGGGGTGACTCCATCTCTTATTTCCGAAGATCACGGACGCTGCGACGACGTGCCGTTGACACCCGGGAAGGATCAAAAGACGGGGGAGTCTTGAGGAGTAGAGACACAAATAAACAGGACCCTCGCTTCAGCAATTAGAGACAAGGAGGGCAATGGGAACTTCGAATCCTTGATGACACAAATGGGACATCGGGTCTGCAACCGAGGAATACGCGACTGCCGCCAGTGAAGGAAAAAAAAGACGAGAGGAAAACTGTCACGAACGCGGGAGTATTTTGACCTATGGCCAACCAAATTCAATGTGAGGTGTAGAGTCTGCAAAAGCACGGGGGAAAGATCTCCTCCGTATCAGGAGGTAGATGACCGCAGAGTTGCGAGTAACGTGAGGGACGACGAAGAAGAGGGGAAGAGAAGAGGGGCTGAGGGACGTGCCCAGTTCAGCTGAGCGCGCCCGAATCCACTGCGCTGTAGTCCTATAACCACCGGGATAAACGCATCATCAGGGGAAACTACGGTGAGGGGGGCGCGAGACGCTACAAAGGGGGGATGTACTAACCTAGAAACGCCAAGAACTAGAACGATCCCAAAAGCATGAGTACAAGCCAAGGGGCTGGCAGGTGGTCTCGAGCGATCTGGGTCACGAAAGAGGGTAGCGTTTTCGACTGCACTAGAAGCCGACAGGGAGAAGGGAGAGGAGAAATTACAGGGCGGGGACAGAGGCAGTGGATCCCAGCTCGGTGTCGATGCGAAGGGCCGTGACAGGCCAGTGAGGGAATAACTGGAGTCTGCCAGAAGCCTGCGGGTGTGGTCGTCCTCGGCCAACAACCGCGCGCCAGCCTGGGGTGATGCTTCCGCCTTGTCCCAAACGCGGACACATAAAGGCTAAACAGGAAAGGATTCGGACACAGCTCGGATGTGAGGACCTCTTCTATATGGCCAGACGGAGGTCATCGGGCGAAAGAGGCCTTGGTTGGAGTTAGGCGTTTATTACCAAATCCGGTGGTCACGACAAAAAAAGGAACAAGTTTTTGCTGGGTAGACAGGTGGTCGCATGAAAAAAACGGGGTGGGCACAGAGGAAGAAACAGTCTAGACCGGCAAAGGAACTACGTCTGAGCGTGCCTACTGCCTTTACGCGAACGGGCCGGCCGGAAGTCGGGGTTGGGAGCCGGGATGTATTGGGGTGTAAACACGTGTTTTTCGTACTGGGCTAGAAAAGGCCAAAAGTCATAGAATGTTGAAAAACAGTACACAAAAAGAGAAAAAGGATCGCTTACTTTCCTAGACCCTCAAATATCCTAGCGGGGGGTGGGCGGATCAAACCGTTCCTGTCTGAGGTCCCTGGGGGACCAGGGTTCATTCACATCGGGTTGCAGGGTTCCAAAAAGGCGAAAAAAAGGAAACAGAAACAAAGAGTACTGGCTTGTTCAATGCCATCGGTAACAGGCAAGCTGTATGATAACGCTTCGGGTGCAAGCATGATCTGGGGAGGTTCAATCGAGAGGTAATGTAGAGAAGAATGGTCGGAAAGGCAGAGGACCGAAAAATAGAAAAATGACGGGGAGAGGGGCGCCTGGGAATGACACCGGTGGATGAGTGGAGCGGAAAACTACGGGATAAATCGGGCACAGTGGCGCATCACGCACGGTCTGATCAGGATGTAGGGGGGAAATCTGACTAAAATCAAGAGAGAAAAAGTCGACCATCAAGAGAGTACAGAGCGCCAGAGGGACCAACGCGACACATCAGTCCGGCGTTACTCCTTCACGGATCTAAATGAGTGAAGGCCGCGCAAAGAGCTCCAAGCGAGAAAGACATACACAACTTTGCAAAGAATGCGGGACGACGCAACGGGTTGAGGTGACAAAAAGAATCGGGGGGGGGGGGAATAAGCAATACTATTCTTTCACGTGTTAGCCGTCAGGTGCGCTTCACATCACTACTCTACAACGGGTTCATGAAACAAAAGTTACCATAAAGGTGAGCATGATTCCTCCAGGGTGTGGGGGAAAAAAAAGGACGAGGAAATCACGAGGGAGGAACACGGTCTAACGGCCTAAGGGTGCAATTCGTCGATTGATCAAGCCAAAAGTCGGTACGCCATATGATCGTGACAGAAGACGGATTGCGTTCTCACACCTAGAGGGGTGAAAAACACATAAAGCACTGGGATCGCAGGACGGAAAGGGGCGGGGGGGAACCGGTGGCCATCTGAACAGTGATCACAAGCCTAGTCACCAACTGTAAGCGCAATCTCAGTAGGCGGACACATGAACTGGGGAGGGTTGGTACGACAGCGCCCTGGACAGAGAGGTGCTCATCTACTGCAAGTTGTCTACCGGCGGGCAATGACGATGCAGACCCGCGCGAAGGGAGGAGGGAGGTTCTTAAACTATACAAAGAAAGAAGGCGAGTGGGTAGGACTACAATCCCTGAGAGACTCAGGCCGTGCTCCGGGGGTCCAAAGCTAGGGGCGAAACGGCGCCGTCCGACCAATCGGCTGACCATTGTGAAAGAACACCGTGGCGCAGTACAACGCGACCTTCTGCACACAAAACGACCGGGGTCAAAGGAAAAGGTGCAATCGAAACAAAAACAGTAACAGCGGGACGGGTTTAGGGGGATGGGGTTACCATCTCCTCCACGGTGGTTCTGTCTGCGGCGACCAATCGGTGCAGGTACAGTGTATGCGACGGGTTCAGAAGAACCACAAACGAAGAGCAGATACCACAGACCCTCCCTCAAAAAAATATGGCGCAATCGAACTCCGGGGACGACAGCATAACGTGCGAACGAGAACAGAATAAAAACGCAAGCAGGGGCATACACCGTCCGAGGCATTCTCTCCAACGTTAATTGCCTTCTCCTATCAGTCGAAAGCAACGCGAACGGAGAGCGGGGAGCGACGGCGGGCGACGATTACCAAAAACCGGCCACGAATCAGGAAAGAACAAAAGAGGACACGTGTCATGAAGAGGCCGGACGCGCTATCACCACAATAACATGTGCATACTTCCCTAAAGCGGCGCTCTAAAGAACCCCCGCAGGCTGGACGACTGCGACTGGTAAAAAATGATACCGAGGACGATCCACGCAAAGGCACGCAGACAAGACAAAACACCCATGTAGGGCGTTACAGCCATAATATGATAGCGTGACAAACAAGGAAGGACAGACAAGAGGAGGTAGGAAAAGAAGGGTCGCGACTAGAGGGAAGATTCTGCTACATGAGACGTTTCCCTCTAAATAAATCTACAAACACAATACTGGGGGGGTAAGAGAGTACGAACACCGCGTAGGCGTGATAGAACGGATACATCCCCATGTAACGACCTGATCGCCGTGCCGTAAACGATGCAAGAATAGGCGAAGCGACTCTCTCAGAAAGACAAAACCACAACAGGTGGAGCGCCGTTAAAATACTCCTACTGCCCTGCCCCTTCTTTTCCAGTACCGAAGAAAAATCACCGGAGGAAATTTCGGGGGGTCAAAAGGGGTGTGCCAGTAATCATCAGTAAAATACACTTACGCAGGGTGTGTCAGTCGTGTCGAGACAAAACGAGGGGCGAGAAGAGGAGACGGTATTGAAAAAGGGAGGGAGCGGGCCAGGGCAAACAAGGTTGAAGCACAGAAGAGTGAGCGGCTCGCTGGCACAAATCGACGCTGGCGGAAGGTTGGAGACCTGGAGTAATAAAGACGGGAGCCAGCCCAGAAGCGGAAAGGACAAAGACAAGAGACACTCATCGGCATGGAGATCTAACTACAAATTCGTTGCTTTTTCATAACGCGGGAAAAAATCCGTGCGGACTACGGCTACGGAGGCAGGTCGCATAGTGTGGGCGAGGGGCCGCTGCGGGCGATGCCTCGCTCGCGATATCGTTCGGGCGGCGGAAATGACGGTGGGGGAGAAGAAAGTACAGGGAGGGGCAGGGCGCCACAGTGGAGGCAGAACTTGGACTTGTTTTACAAGCTTTACCCCACGCACGAAAAGACATCGCACACGGAGCTACACAGGAGAAGATAAGAACCATACTGTGGAACGCTTTCCAAATGACGTAGACTCGCTAAGGACAACAACACAGGGGGAAACATGGAAGTACATCAAAACAGGAGAGGGGAAGTGTTCGGGGCAGTAAGGAGGGCGCGGGCGCGAGAGGGTGCTGACTGGACGAACCCAACCTGGCCAATGCGTAAAAAACGGGACGGGGGGCCAGGACCGAGCTAAAAAAAAAATGCGCGAAGGAACGAGGGGAAACGAAGGCGCACCGGGCCCAGGTCGTGCGGGATGACGAAACCAGTCGGAAGGGTCAGGGTACCTCCAAGAGCCACGGCGCGGGCGAAGGCGAGGATAGGCCCGACGGGCGTGCCGGCCAAGCGCACTCGGAAAGGCACCCCAAAAAGAGCAGTTTGAAAAAGGTAAATAACGAAAGAACAAAGGGTGCTCCAGGGGGGGTCGATGACGATACTAATCAGACGAACCGCGAGCCGCCCAAAAGGCGTGCCACCCGTGAGAAAGGAACGTCTAGTGGTAAAGACAGGGCAGGGGACAGGGTGGTGGGGGGGGGCTCAGAGTCGTCGAGGGAAAAAATAGCAGGGGTGGTGGGGAAAACAAAATTCTTGGAAAACCCGGCGGCGGGCAGGGGGCCGACAAAGAGGGGGTTTGTGTTTGAAAATAAAAAAAAAGTTATGTGCCCAAGCGGAAGGGGAAACTACGAAAAGACTCAAAAGAACCATGCCCGTCATGGGGCACCGGAGCAGGACACCGCGGGGAAGAAGAACACTTTTTTGGAGCATCGCAACTCACACTCGGGGTCGGGCGTGCATACTTTCAACGCCCAGGTGGGAGGAGGGCGAGGGGCGCGAGCAGAGGAAGGAGGGTTTGAAGCACACTTGGAAATGCGAAAATTCAGGAAAAAAAATTAAACTAGGAGGTCGCTGACCAACGGAAGGCGAGGAGCTGTAAACGGCGGGAACTGAAGGCACGCAACTTCGAAGGGGGAAGACGTCGACGAACAAGCCAGGTAAAAAGGGCGGAAGGGGGGTTGTTCGGCAAAACTCGAGGGGGATTTGAGACAGACGACTTAGGCCCCTCCGAAAAAGCTTCGTGGGGGCCGCTTTGCCGGGGGACAAAAAGAGAGGGGAACCAAGGCCGGGCCGTGAGGGACGTAAATCGAGAGAGAAAAAAACGGCGCAAGAGGGGGGTAGAGCGCTGTCTGGCGTTAAGAACCGGAGGACGGCCACGCGCACAGAGCAAAAAGGATGCGGGGGATAAGACGACGTGCGAACAAGGCCAAAAACCCTTTCCCAAAGCCCACGCAATCAGAAGGAAAACTCCAAGCAAAAGAAAAATGGCTGCCGCGTAATACGACCATCGACTGTGGCACGAGCGGAAAAACCACCACTCGAGGCGACGAACAAGGAGGAAAATCCTCTCTCCGCCTTGCAGATGGTGAACCCCCATACGTAGCGTACCTGAACCTCGCAAACCGAAAAGGCCGAAAAAATAACGGCGGGATTGCGGACCGAGAGCCCATGGTGGAACATGCTCAGAAAGGGAACATCTAGTCGCCGTTCCCGACGACGCCAGAAAAAAAGAAACCAGACATGGGACAGAAATCAGCCGGTTTGGAAACAATGGTAAAAGTCCGAAAAAAACCTTGAAAACTTCGACGAGCGGGCCGAGGAACAAAGAGACAGAACGAACGCAGAAACCATAACTGGAACGGGAAGAGACTAACCAAACACGGATGAGAATAGCCGGACCCAAAGCGTCCAAAAAGGCGTATAAACGAGGAGAGGAGCGAGAATCGAAGGTCAAAAACACAGACAGAATTGGGGGAAAAAAACGTTGCCAGTCCGTGAAAAGAAACCGCACCGGATTGCTTACTGTCGGAGCCGAAGTAGTACGGCGTCCGGCCGGGGCAGTTGGCCAGATGCGCCTCCAAAAAGGACAAAAGAAGGCCGAGACCGCGGCCAAAGGCACGGTTTTCGAAGGAGGTAAAAAAGGAGTCGCGACCCTTTGACTTGCAAAGCGGGAAAAAATTCGCTCGAGTTGGCAACGAGAGGGCCACGACGTCGCCGACAGGGTATAATCCCCTAAGGTGACAGTACAAAAACCCAAAAGCCTTCGGAGAATAGCACAGTGAGACATAGCTGGGCGAGGGAAATGTCCGGGGTTGGCAGGAATTCTAAAAAAAAAGCGCATTAGAAAAACTGCGGGCGAGGGGGGGCGGCAGTTCAGAAACGATAAAAGGAGTACCTCACCAATGAGACGTCGACGATCGATCACCAGCACGGCTTCACGACCGGCCATGGACCACAGGGCGTAATGTGGGAACCTGAAAATAAAAAAAACTCACCGAAAAGAGGGGTAGGAAGACGTAGGACGGGCCGGCGAAAAGACGGTAAGGAAAAGACCTCCCACCACTTTATCTACATTTGGTTCGACAAGGAATTCCTCGAGCGTGCCGGGGGAAGGTAAACCGAAAAGGAAAAAATCGGCGAGTACTTAAGGCAAACCCAAAAACACCTACGAAAGGGGGGCGAGGCGGCGCGATCGAAGAAATCCACTTGTTGTCTAAAAAAAAAGGAAAAGGATCAAAAAAAGAAGGGAGGCCTCATCGATATTCCGCAAGGACACAGACGCGTACAAGGTCAGAGGGTCAAAAAAAGGGACCACGGACCTCGCAATGCAGACTCGGCTCCTTATGGCGCCCGCACCTCCCATTTATGTACGGCGCATAACA
>Ga0179593_1457156_pt1 | contig 10270 bp, 14 predicted proteins | sample CZODoug2_1_08_16_FD_185931 | JGI IMG/M metagenome (GOLD analysis project Ga0179593, IMG submission 185931) | Vadose zone soil fungal communities from Angelo Coast Range Reserve, California, USA - CZODoug2_1_08_16fungal (PacBio error correction) | ecosystem: Environmental > Terrestrial > Soil >...
GTTTTGAAACTTGAGAAAGAGAGGGGGCTCTGCGAATTGAAAAGAAAAAGCGAAGCAGCGCTAATGAACGCATGTGTCGCATACCCCTCCCTAGGAAAAAACAGCCCGCCATCGAGCCGGGGAAGAATAGGAGCGAACCAATCGTCAAGGGGAAGCACGCCTCAAAATGACATGCCGACGCCTCCCTTGAAAAAAAACTAGACCCGGACATGAAGCCATCTGGAAAAAAACCGAAGGTGGTGCGGCGGGAAGCCGGGCCACTCGGCACTCCGACGGTATCGGTCGGGGCCCGCACGAACCCTTGAAGGGGGGTGATCATTAAAACAAGGAGGAACGATGGGGACCAACTCTCCTCTGATGGGGACCTGATTCAAGAGGAAGGGCAGGGGGAATCGCTCGAGGCGGATTCGCCCGCGCAAGCGCAGGGAATCGCCCGAAAAAATCCAGACGCTGTGACCGCAGCAATATGAAGGGGCGACTTTCTTCGAACGTGCAGCAACCAACGGGACGAACACGAGAAGGTCGATTCGCCAGGCTCCCACAAGGGATAACAGTCCGTTTAGAGGGGAAGTCTGGTCGATGTAAGGGAAATCGTCCAATTCTATCTGCAACTGAAGAAAAGGCTCCATACTTAAGACTACCTGGAAGACCCACTGCCTTTTGCAAAACTCCAGAAAGGTGAGCGCGGGAGGTGCCCAAAGAGTGCCGGTTTCATTTCCGAATGGAGGAAAAAGAAAAGAAAGAGGGGGCCGCTAAGGAAGAAAGTAGACGTTCCAAGAAAAGAAACCCTCTGCGGGGCAGGTCAAGCGGGTGCCGATAAAAAAAGAACAAAAAAAACGCCGCAGTCGCGCCGCAAGTAAAGGTGTGTCGTCCGGGGGCACCAAGAAAGGGGGGGGACGCACAAAGCCTCTCGGTGGTCAGCCTCGAGGACTCTGAAAAGGGGGGGGCAAGCTACTGAGGACATCTCAAGAAAAGGAGGGGGAGCGTGTTTGGAGGACGAGGCAGAAGAAGGAAGCTCAACAAAAAAAACGGAGGATGAAAGAGGATTCTGCTCGAAAAGAAGAAAAAGCCAAAAAAGCTTACCGAAAACAGAGGAGCGAGCGAGCCGCAAAGGGGAAGCGAAAAAACTCCGAGCGGGGCACAGGGGATGGAGGGGCCCTCCACTATGGTTAAGAAGAGGAGGGACAAGACGCGGGGTGGCTGAGAAAGACAGGGCGTTTTCGCCGGTGGCGACACGGGGCGATCGGAGGAAGGAGCAAAAAAGGGGGGTCTTTATGGAAAAGGACTAAAACTTGGAGTAATTCCGAAGAAAAGCATGCGGGACGAGCGTTTCGCTATGGGGATTCGGACATAAGGGGGGGCACCTGGATGAAAAAGTCTAGGGAAAAGAAGGGCTTCTATGGTGGCGCTCGAAAGCCGTTTCGGGTGGTACAAAGTCATCACGGTCTCAGGGAAGTGGATGAGCGAAAAGGGAACCGCGGCGCTGGAAGAATTGGCCGAGGACCTCAAAAAGAAGAAAGCACATCAGAGCCTCTACGACTTATAACTAGAAGTGAAAACGGACTTCAAAATATCGATAGGGGGGACCCCGCAGATTGACTGAAACGCAACTTACGAATGAATCCTGAAAAAGAGAGGCGGGGTAACCGAGGGCTTGAGAAAGGAAGAGGGTAGATCCCGGCGAGCAGAGGGAAGTAAAGGCTCGCGCGATCCCTTAAACGCTATTGCATCCGCTTGAGGCCAAATAAGAACGCGTTGGTCCACCTCTCAGAAAAAAATGAAGGGAGATACCCGAAAGGAAGGCGACCACGAGGCATCGACGAGGAGCGGCTGAAAAAAATTAGAGAGGGCCAGCTGGGCCGAGGGGACGCAGGGGAATTTACAAGGGTTTGGCCGGAAGCTCGGCGAAGCTCGCTTTGGTCCTGAAGAAGTGAAAAGCTGAGGGAGGAGGAAAAGAGCGATCTGGCAACTAAATTGTTCTAGGCATGGCGCGGGAAGGGGCAATGATGGTCTATGGGGACCTGGATTAATAGGCTAGGGGGAATGGTGCTCGAAAAGTCTACCTTCAGTAACAAAAAGGGAATCAAATTTCGCCCGAGATCTTGGATCAAGAGAGGAAACGGCGCCCGCGATGCGGAAGGAGTGAAGAACTCACAAATGAGCGTATGGTGTTTACCGAGTGCTGAACCGTAGTACGGAAAAGGGACCTAGAGAAAATGCGGAGGGCAGCTTTTCCACAAAAAAATGTTAGAAAAGGAGCGAAACATACGTTTCGAGCGAATGGAAACGAAGCCGCGAGCCTTTCACCAAGGCGACATATCACGGACCCTCCTATTACAACGAGGAAAGCAGACACCGGTCTACCATGGAACATAATTTGCGGCGAACCCGCATCAGTGCAAATCTCTCCACGGGGGGAAGAGAAAACTTGCAATGAAGGACTGAGAAAGGTGGGGCAGGTTGGTGAAATCAGCGGTGTAGGAAAAGACCACGCTCAAGAGGAGGCAACTCGGCTGGTCGGGATAAGAATCGTAAATAGATGGGAAAAAAGGGATCTGGAACGCATAGCCATTCTGGAGAGGACGAAGAGGCCTGGGCATATAGCCAATTCATGCCACGTCAATGGGAACCGCATTAGGCCCACAAGCTAAAGAGAGGAGCACTAAACTACTTCTCCTCGGCCCGGGGTTTTCGGGTCTACCTCAGACAAAAGCGATCAGCACGTGCTCAATCGGAAAAGCAGGGGGGTGGGAAAATTCGACAAAAGTCAGGAAAACAGCGAATTCTGATTAAAAAAAAAGCGAAATCAGGGAAAAAAACGAAGAACCCGGAAGGCAAACAACGGGTAGGGAAAGAAAAAAAACGCCTAATTTAACAATGTTCAAAAAAAAGTAATCAGTCTCATGAAAGGACAAACTGGCGCCATTGGGGGAAGGCAATTTCGCCAGGATTAGGGGGGACTAATGCCCCATCGTAAAATAAGGTGATAGCCTGACGATAAAAAAGTGACGGCGTGCAACTCCCAGAAACCGGCGACCTGATCATCGACCCCTCTCGTAACCTCCAAACGCGGCAAAGTCATCGAAAAGGACGAGGAAGGGGGCGGCCGGGGGCAAATGGAGCCTTTCACTTGCGAGCTTTCTGGAAACCTCGAAAAGAGGATTTGTTTGACACGAAAAGAAAGGGGGGACTCAACGGTCGATAAATCAGGCCAAGACCTGGTTTGGGATAAAAAAATAGCGACCAGAACCGTCAGGGACCTGAAAAGGATGGCCCCTTGAAAACCTAAGAAGGAGAATGCGCCGAGCCCGGCCGGAAATCGAGAAAAACCGGACGAAATGGGCTTAAGGGTTCCGTCAACAGCTTTACGTTGCAATCGAACCCTGTCGATAGGAAAACGTGCTGCGAGGACCTGCCCGGAATTGAGTGCATAACGATTTCAGGAAAAAGGAGACCAAGTGCGCCATCACAACGCGTTTGGAGGGCTAGGAAGAGGGCGCATGCCAAATCAGGGAGGCAAGGCTACAAAAAAAAAGGGGAGCGAAAGCCGCTGCAGAAATCGGAAGACCGGGGATCTCTAAATCTAAGAGAATCGTATCGGAATAGCTGACAGAGTCGACCCGAGGAGGAATTGACAATTTGGGGGTCAGGAAGGAATGTACGTCTCGGCTGCCAGGAAAGGCGCATGCGATGAGAGGAGAAAAAAGGCGCTGTCGAGATGGGGAAGCAGGGTCATAGGCACGCGTGGGGGCAGGGGGTGGAACGAGAAAAGGGACCGGAGGGTGCTCGCAAAGAAAAAGCAAACTGTGGTAGATAGTGAGGCTTATCTCCTGCAAACGAGTCAATTATCGAGGCCGGAAAAGAGGGGAGGGGGGAGTATCAATCTGGTGGGGAAAACTGAACTCGCAAGCAATCTGCAATGGAGGATTCGACAAAGCCATATTCAAGGGGGCTCCTCGTGTTTCAAATTCTCCATAGAGAAAGAATTCAAATTAAAGAGTCTATCGCTTCACTCCCAGCAATCATAGCTATCCATTAAAAGAGGGGGAAGGGCAAAGGCTATTGGGAGAAACATTGGGACCTTTTCCTACAAGTCCCTGATCGTGCGTTAGGGGTAAGGGGGCTCATGTCGTAAGTCGGAAAGCTCCTGGGGAAGCAGGACGCTTCCAGTCAGGAAGAAAGCTGACGGGGCGGAAGTTTCAGGGGGAAATAGGGCGGAGGAAATGCTGAAAATGCAGGAAAACTGGTGTGGGGGGGGAAAAAAAAACACCTAAGGAAAAGGGGGAAGGGAGGGAAAGCGCCGGCTATCAAATTGTTGACTGGGGTGAGTGGAATAGGGATGATCGTACCAGAGCGGATCTGCTTGTGAGAAAGAACCAATCCAATGGTTTAAAGGAGGGAAAAAAAAAGGGAGTTGGTTGGAGAGGTAGCCGCAACCTCTGGGAACAAACAAAAAAAAAAAAGAAGTGTGTGCCGACCTGAAAGGGAGAAAAGGCAAGGGCCTTCTGGGAAAGACCAGATAGATATCAAATTTATGGCGCGCCACCCCCTCATTAAAAAAAAAAAAGTGTTCTTATAAGACGGAAAGGAGGAATCGCCAATACTTCGTAGGGCGAGGCGGAAGCCGCTTGTTAAACGAGGGGGGGGGAAAAGGGGCAGCGCGTCAAAGGAAAAAAAAACGTACCTGTCCACGATCGGAGGCAAAGGAGACCGCGACTGCCTGGACGCACAAATTATAGAGAGCAGTGGGGGTTCAGGTTGAGGAACGATTTAGCCTGCTTGGGAGGAAAAGAAGTAATGGAGACTGTGAAAAGGGAAGGAAATGAAAAATAGGAGTTTTGAGCTTCAGGAACCAGAGAAAAAGGGACCGAGGGGGGGAAGCCGACAGCCGGTTTCTCTAGGGCTGAGGAGACCTTAATGGAAAACAAGTCCGTTTGGTTAAGCACCGTACTAAATAACGAGATCTGACTCCCGGCTAATGTACGAAATAGTGGGCATTCCGGTGGAAAGTAAACTGACCACCACACGGCTCAACCCGTTCGGGTATTCCCTCTGGTCAAAAAAAGAGGGAAAACAACCCCTGCTTCCTTCGCTAAGGCTTCAACGATGTCTGTCGAGAGACACTAGATCGCGAAATGGGAAAAAGTCTGCGGGGAAGGGGGCGCAATCGCATAGGGGAGGAAGGAGAGTAGGCGTGAGCATTCCAAGTGATGCGAGTTGTTATTAGATTTTTTCTATCGGAACCAGCGAAAAAAAAGAGAAAAAACACTCTTAAACTGAAAGGGAGAAAAAAAAGTGTCCCTGGATGGGGAAGATAGGCCGTTGGATTTCAAATTGGAAGAACGTAGCGAGAGGTTGGAAGTAAACTGAAGTTTTGAGGAAAAGGGTGTGGCGGGGAAATCAAGCGCACTTGACTGCATGATACGCAAGTGACGAGTCTATGAAATTCAGGAGGGGGGGGGGGAACTAAACGTTGTCCGAAGGGGGTCAAGATTATTGCGTGCGCCTCCGGAAGTTAAACAAAAGGCTGCTGAATCATTGGGGGGGGGAAAAGAGCGGGGATTGGGAGTCAGCAATTCCGATGACGACGCTGCAAAAGTCAACGCCTCAAGGCCGGCCTTAAAAAGACCAAGGCTCCTTATTTGGTAAATCAGCGCAGGGGGACTTCAGCTCAAAAGGAAAGGGGGAAACAAGCCAATCGCTCAAGGCGGGGGAAGCGTCTCGCCTCCCACTTGCCGCGAGAATTCTCTCCACCTTAATCCCCCCGGAAGCAGCCGAGGAAAAGGAAGGGGGGGGGGAAAAGCATCTGGAAAGGGAGTGAAAGTGCCTAACGAAGGGGGTAGATCTGTGGTTCTAAAAAAGGTGGAAAGGCCGTTTGAACGGAACTCCGAGGCGACGGATTTAAAAGGGGGGTCGGAAGAGCACGATTGAAAAAAACGGGTAGGGACTTAGAGCAGAAAAAAAGTTCTATGTGAGCTGGGTTGGATTTAGGGGAGGCTGTGGTATTAGGAGCATCCCGATGAAGCCAGTAAAGAGGGTACCCATTGAAGGTTGGTAAAAAAAAGACTGCCGGCTTATCACTCAAAGGAACCTGGACAAGAGAAAATCACTGTCACAGAAAGGGGCCCGTGAAGGTTGTACTCTCGTCGGCCAAAGGGTCTTTTCGGATGGGAAGCTTCAAGGGAGGGAATGTTGAGTTTTGCCCGGACGCCGGAGGAGCAAAACAGGGCAAAAAGGTAGGCCGGGAGTACGCCGGAATGAGAACAAAGTGGTCGGTCAAGGGTTTGGTAAAGGATGGACGGCGGATCGCCGCCTGACCTGCCGTGTAAGGTAGGAGGGGAGGGTGAGGAAAGTGGGAACTCAGGTCCTGTCTTGAGGGGTAAAGAGGAGGACACGGGGAGCAGACCGATGGATGTCAACTCCCGGGGCTAAAAGGGAGCAGACCATGGGATCTCCGATGATAGAAAGGAAGAAAAACTCGAATGGAGTCAAAAAGCGTCACGCGAAGACGGTTTCCATGTCTATGAAAAAGTGGGGGGGGGGGGGTTCGGAAATACGATATATTCGCAACATCGGGTTGGGGTGGAAAAATAAAGGCACACAAGTGGGGAAAAGAGGGGAACCGTCAAGAGGCCTAAAGAAAAAAAAAAAAGAGAATGGGACAAAAAAAGGAGAAGCTGGGCGTAGTGATCGTGGAAGAACACAAAAGAAGGGGTCAGTGCCGGGTAAAGATCAAGGAGAGAAATCTAACCTAGGGGAAGTGGGTGCCATTTTGTCCTTTCAAGCTGGGCGGCAAACGTGATCGAGCCAGGGAGGGGGAACTGGAGACCTGCACTGGGGCAAGAGAGTCTGGGCAAATCAAAAAGAATACTCGAAAAGGGCGTCCGTAAGCAGGGGAGGCACGCTGAGCCTGCAACTAACGTGAAAAGAAGTCAGGACTGACTGCACACTAAAGGAGGGATGGAGCTTGCGGTAAGGGACTACTGAGATCTGGAGGTGGGATGCTAGCGTCGGTTCCCGAACAGCGGTAAAAGGAGACGGGGATACCAGCGAGGGGAACGTTATTCGGCGAGACTCTTAATTGCCGCAGTAAAAAAAGGGAGGGCCGTAATAAAGACTGAATCGATGGCGATTACCAAGTAAAAGGGGGGGCCGGTTTTGCGCGGACAGTAAGGGAAGCTCTTCACAAAAATTTGGGGGCAAGGACCTTTTCGATGGTCAAACGCAACATTTCCCTTGCTTGCCAATCTTCGGCAGGTCTCCTCTCTTGTGCGTTCACCTGAGAAAAAGGGGAAGGAAATGCGGAAGCCAGAACCACTCTCAGAAAAAAAGAGAGAAAGAGAATGGTTCTGTGAGGGCCGGGGGACTCCGCGGAGAGGAGAAACAAAGAATGGGCACAAGCGTAAAGGCAGGAGGGGGGGGGGGACCATCCGAAAAGACGCAGGGGGAAGAGCGTGCAGGGGGAGTGGCCCCTTTCGCAAAACCGACAAAGCGCGATAATGAAACTCGAACCTAATAAAGGGCCCGCAGGGGGGTGGGGGCGCGCAAAAAGAAGGTCCTCTATCGTCGGGGATCCCGCTTCACATGTCGAAAAGGGCCAAGGGGAAAAAAAATAAGACGATCCCCGAACCAACAAGATATACGGATGAGACAATTTCAAAAAAAGGGCACAGAATGGTACATTGGGGTGGGGGGGGGGGGGGGGGGGGGGGGGGGGGCTGTGGGGAATCAGGAAAGCAACAGAGCCAGGTATGTAAGGCGTCCGAATGCTCCCAAGGGGATCTATGGTGAGGAGACAGCTTCGCTTTCGCGACGCTTGGGGAACCTGGGCATAGCCTTGAACTCCTTGAATTTAATCCTTAAAGACATTGGAATCTTCCCTGCCATAGACATCTCCTAAAATATGCAACTTCGGGGGGGAGCCCTGGGTCACTCTCAAAATGGGGGTTTTTTGAGAATTGGGAAAAAAAAGTCGAGGAATATACTGTTGTTCTCCGAGGAGCCAGAAGGCGTCAAACGTGAGGGAGCTGTTCGGGGAAGTGGCTTTCTGTGCGGGCAAAGACGTCGTGACGGTGCAGAGAATAGGGGGTTCAGTTATTCTCACCAACATTGGGGAGAGAAGAGAGCGTAGATGAAAAAAAGCCAAAAGGGACAATGAAACCGTTTCGCAAGAGGGGGTCGGCCAAATGATCGAGAAGAATAGACACCGGGCGCGATCAAAGGCACAAGGAGAGGTAGAAACCAGACGGGTTAGGGGGGTCGGGGGGCAGGAAAATAAGGGTACTGCTCACCGTACATAACACTGAAACCGGCCATGCACAACTCCTGGTCCTTATTATGGCAAAGGTTGCGCCCACACATTCCTTAGAAACAGGCCGGTCCTCATGTAATTCTCCATCAGAATTCCAATGGACCAAAACCGTAAACCTAAGCACCGGGGAGAAGACGTAGAGACGTTGTCAACGACTCAGTCGCATGCCTTTGAATGGAGGACCCATTGATAATCTCCAGAACGGGGCGGGTACGTGCACAACGAAGGTCCGATCTTCGCGGGGGAATTGCGAATGATAAGTAAAAGACGAAGTACTGAAAATACTAGGCACCTGGACAAAAGGCCAGCTTGGTACCTGTATTGCATAGTTCCGTACTCGAAGGGGATTTATGGGGCCGCCCTTAATGTGGGGGGAAACACCATAGGTTCTATCCAAAGAGGGGCATCCATCAGTGCTACGCTGATCAAGGGGGGTCAACTGACTCCCCGCCATTTCCACTCCCCGCACGACCAACTCTCAACTTTTGGAGGCAAGCTACAGAGTTCCCTCCTTAACGGGGGACCAAGGGCTTCATCACCACCAACCATCATTCAGAAGGGAATCCCGCAACGGTGTCAAAGCTGTGGGTTAAATAACATACGCGCGTCAGGGAAGGAGCACTAAATCCGGTTGAGGAAGGGTCAAAAAATGAAGGCGCGCTAGAATTAAGTTGGCTAAATAGGAGAGCGGCTACAATGAATAAAGGCCCAGGAAAAATGGGAGCGAATTGGGCCGGAAGAAAAAAAAAAAAGACGGGAGCGAAAGAAACAATACAGGATGGGGGGAAAAAAGGAATTCATAGTTGTCGGAAAATTTAAGTGACGGACAGTTAGGCATGTGACAAAAAAGGGTCATCAGAGTGAGGATCTGGGAAAGGAAGCAATGGTTGGCAATCCCCTAATCTATGAAAGACTGTCAATCAAGCATCCGTTATCTTGGAGGAGGGCGCACGAGCCATCTCGGCCGAAAAACATGTTAAGGGGAGTAAATAACGATGATTTCTATATTAAAACGGGGGAACTGTAGGGAACTGCATTTCCTTAAACGATGAGGGGGTCCCCTGCACAGCCAGACAATCAGTAAAAAAGGGCAAAAAAAGTAGATCGAAGGGCAAGGGAACTTCCCAAGAAATCAAATTCGGGGGACAAAAAAAAAACTCAGGTTCCAAAACCATTGAAATTGTGCTTGCCAGTGGGAGCGGTTGGGGGGGAAAAGAGTACCGGGGGAATCATAACAATCTAGAAGTTTAACGACACGATGATAAAAAGGACGAGGAGGTGCAGCGCAGGTTGCGAACACGCAGGGGGAACTTGTCCGTAGAGGCAGTCAGTGTCTCGAAAAACAAGCCAGCTGGGGGAGACCGTTCACTGCCGAAATACGCGGTTGGGGTTAGTCATTAAAGAAAAAAAAAATTTCTCGCGGTACTTCCTGAAAGGAAGAGCACGAAGGTAGGAGCGATCTCGAGGACACACGGGGAGGACCCCTAAAGACCCGTTGTGGCCTTTCAGAAAAGCTTGGCGGCAGCCAAGGTCCGGCTGTGCAAAATCGGTAACAAAAGGTATACGGTGGCAGGATCTCAAAGCACAGGGGGAGGGAGAAAGGCCGGAACTCAAACCAGAAAGTCTAAGGAACCATCATGGCGCAGGGCAGTCATCGGAGCTCCAAAAGGGGGACGGAAATGGTGTGCTATGAGTCGGGGTCGCCTGTGGCAACGGGGGGGGAAAGGTAGAAGGAAAGACTGCGACTGGACGCGCATACAAAAACTTAGAAAATCGGCGGCATCAAAAAAAAAGGGGAGGCGACGGATGAAGAAGCAGGAGGAACGAAAAGGAAACATACTTTCCCACAGGGGGAAATAGAGGTCCCCCGCATCATGAAAGGATACGGAGGAAAGGGGGGAGCAGCGCAAGCGGGCCCAATCTTCAATGGTGAGGTCAGAGAAAACAACTAGCGGAAGG
>Ga0179593_1500552_pt1 | contig 10270 bp, 8 predicted proteins | sample CZODoug2_1_08_16_FD_185931 | JGI IMG/M metagenome (GOLD analysis project Ga0179593, IMG submission 185931) | Vadose zone soil fungal communities from Angelo Coast Range Reserve, California, USA - CZODoug2_1_08_16fungal (PacBio error correction) | ecosystem: Environmental > Terrestrial > Soil >...
GACTTGCACCATAGAAAGCCCGTTTGACTAAGCGAAGGGGCCTTATTAATAGAAAAGGTGCGGCCGGGAAAAAAAACAGATATTAAGGGGAAACATTTACGAAAAGAAAGCAGAAAAATCCAAAGGTCGTCTACGGACGTACGACGGAGGAAGATTTGAAGAGAAAAAACTTCGGCCAAAAATTGGCAGAAAAAGAAAAAAGGTATACGACGTACGATGCTTGAGGACTGTGAAAATTATCTCCTGAATGGAAGGTGGCGGACTACAGGTCCTTGCCCTAGGTGAAAAACGGAAACCTTGGGCAAAGACGGCGGGTGAAACGGTCACTTCCTACGGAAGGGGATTCAGGCCCAGAAGAACGCACCACGCAAAACGGCCAAAGATAGTCGTCAGCCTGAGGCAACTCCCCTTTTTTACGAAAAGGTAACTGAGAAAGGTAAGGGGCACGATGCCCCAAGGACCGCGTAATATCTTATTCGAGCAACAGAGAGGAGCCTGGAGCCTGTCGGGACGGAAACGGGGCGAAGAGGGGGGCCGCGCAGAGGCTAAATATCGGGAGAATATTTTTTTGAGGAAGAGAAAACAGGCCGAGGACGCTGGTAGACAGAGGGTCAAGTGAACTTTTCCAACAGTTCAGGCAAATCTAACCTTAGCCGAAGGGTGTACTAGGGGAAGGGTAGGGTGCAAACCAATAAAAGTCCAAGGCAAGAAATTCGCGTACTCCTACGGGGGGGGGGAAACGGTGCAAACCCCCCCCCCCCAAAACCCCTCTAAAGGGGGGCTTGGCTAAATCGGGGGCGGAGGGAGGGTCCGAAAGAGTGAAAATGTGACCCGTAAAAGGGGGAACGCAAGGAACGTCGAGTTCACGATACGTTAGAACGAAGGCGTTGAACTGCTAACAGGAAGAAAAATCTGGGACGGCAGCGGACGTTGTTCGGGGGGAAGTACTACCATCAGGGGGAGGGGAAAAAGCTCCCACAAAAAACGGAAGTGATTAGAGAGAGGTTACCATAAAGGGGGGTCAAGAAGAACCAGAACTCAAGTCTGAAAAGTCTGCAGTCTCATTAAGGGGAGGACAGCAAAGAACAATCCTTTCTCTATCGTGAAGGAACCCGATCAACGTAGGGGGAAAAAGGGATGCAGGGGCCGACATGCAATCCTAGTTGAGGAGGGAAGGGAAAAGGACACCAGCATAGCCAGGCGCTGGCCAACGACGAAAAAAGAAGGACACGGACGGGGCCTTGGACTGGCACTACAAAGGGCCGAAAAAAAACCTCTGAAACTACTTTTCAGAGACAGAACTGCTGCAGGCCGGAGAAAAACCTACCGCGCGGAGTAAGGGAAAAGGAGTTTCCCCGGGGGGAAAAGTGAAGCGAGTCTGAAAAACACATCACTTCTCCTGAAAATTAAAAGTTCCAGGGAAGGGGAAACCAGGTCTTGGGGGAGCCATCCGTTACAGACACAGGTTCGAAAACTGGAAACGCCTGACGAACGGAACTGTCTCGAAGCTGCACTTATCTTGCAGAGCGGGCTCAAATTGGAGACTCGTGACAAGCCATAAAACAGGTCTGTCTGGGTCTCCCTGGATGAGCCTGCCTAAGGCTTCCGTTGAGCTCCGAGTGGAGGGGGGGGGCGGGTCGGGATCGCTGAAAGTCCTTGTGGGGAAAGAAGAAGCTTTGAAAAACACTGGGGGTCCGAAACATCCTAGTCCTTGAAGGAGATCAGGAACTCAGTGCGCACTCCCTGTACATTTAACGACGTCCCTTAACTTTTCAAGTGCTAAAGGGGGGGTAAAGAATAGGGAGATGCCAGTCTGGGGCTTGCGAAAGCGGGGGAACTCACTCGGAAAGAGGAAGGAAGTAGGAACGGTCTTCGGCCGTAGCGCACGTTTCCTAAGTTCGTCGCATATCAACAAGCTGCCTAACCTTTAACAGCGGAAAAGATTTTTCAGCTTTCAAAAAAAATGTTATCCACTCAACACTAGAGAGTGAGTATTCAGGGATGGTAAACTCGGTAGTGGTTTCAATATGATAAAGGGGAGAGGACCACGCACGTTCAAGGTCCGGGGGAAAAAAAGACTGGCTATCATAAAACCGAGCAAAAAAGTTGAGACCGAACCAAATGTAAGGGCAAAGAGGAATATGAAAGTACTCCCGTCATGCGCACGGTTTCACTAAGCTCAACGAGAAGTGGGCTGGAGGACACGGCAGACAACCTACCTTGTACCGGGAAAACCTATACAAGGGGGAAGGGGGAAAAGAGGTTCTATTCGGGGGTAGACACGACTGGGAGCCAGAGACCTGCCGGCCAAGGGGTAGCCACGCGGAACAGCACGACAGACCGTGGAAACAACCGTATTCAGCCTCGGACCTGGTGCGGATTGATCTGAAGAGGGATCAATGCCTCCGTAAAGAGGGAGGTTGCACGTGAGGGACGAGGGGGGGGGGGGCTCTAAGACCTGAGAGTAGTGAACATAACCAAGAAACATTCAAATAACTCTGTAGAGGGTCTGGCGACCAGACAAAGGAAAACATCTAGGACACCCGAAAACGAAAGAAAAGATTATGATAAATCAAGCGTGAGGTGGGGATCTTTTTCAACACTCACCCCCCTTCCTTGCCCTCGGGCGGACGGTTAAGGGGACACGGCGGAAAGGCCTCCTCAGAACGGTGGGTGGGTTGCCGAATGGGTTCGGGCCCGAGATATACGGGGGAGAGGCTAACCCATACGAACTATTACTAAAAAAGTCTTACAAGACCAGAGAGGTCGAGTCGACATTGTCGCAAAAGCTGCAAGAATTTGGGCGCGCCAAAGAAGGGGAAGGCAGGGGGTTCCGCGACCGGAAAGTAGCGAACACAACAACTTAGGGGGGAAGAGAATGGAGGAATGGGAGACGAGCACACGAACCAGAAGGGGAGGATTACTCCAGTTAAATTAGAAAGGGAGTAAAAAAGTCCTTGATACTGAAAGGACGCGGAAGGGGGAAAGTGAACATAATGCAGGGTGGCAGGAGGGACTTCAAGGGCTTTAAGCAATGCCCGGGAGTCTAAGTATAATTTCTCCCGGCGAGAAGAATCTAGAAAGCAAGTAGTGGAGGGGAAGTTGACACTACGCACTCCACGATTGCCACGCAGAGAATTAATGGATTAAAACGGGCTAAGGATTTACAGTGTGTTTCAAGTAAGACCACGATCAACTGGGAATGGATGGACGGGTTGAACGGGGTTCCTGGAGCAGACAGGCAGCAGGCTTTGGACGCGGCAAAAAAGAGTTCGTTTTCGGAATCCACGAGCAACAGTGGTAGGTGGAAATATAAAATTAAAAAAATAGATAAAGACGCAAGGAGAAAGGAGCTGACATGGTCCGACTGGGCGTTCGGCGGAAGTGAGGGAGGCATCCGGAAGGGAGTAAGGGGTCAACGTAAAACAGGTTCCGACAGCCAACTTGAACTCGACAACGTAAGTGTACGAGGCAGAGTGGTGGGACTACAGGACAGGTTGCTGGTGGGAGACAATCCACGACTCCGGATTGAGGGATTAGAGCACCCAATTAGGAGGAAGTGGAACGTCGAAAAACTACTGTGGCGAGTTTTTTCATCTTCGTGGGGCGGGGTTGAACTTATCGGCCTTCTGTGCTGATTCGAAAGAAGGGTTCGAGGGGAGCCTTCGAGAAAGAGGCGGTTAACATAGGTGGAGATTAAAGAAGGCGATGACGGGGATCTTGTCGACATTGAGGTGAGGCAGTATCGTGAAGGGGACCTACAAGCGAAAAAGCGAGGATTTACGAAGAGAGAAAGAAAGAGTACAACCCGAGAAACCTGCAGGACGGAAAATCTTATCAGGTACAAGAGGGGCGCGTGGTCCAGAAAGAGAAAGGGGAGGGGGACGGGGGGGTTTTGGTCGACGGGCCATAATTCAGACGAAGGGGAGGACTTTCCAGTGCGGGGGAAGACGCTGTGAATTCGTCGCCTCGGCCAGGGACCGAAAATAGGGGCGACTGGAGCTGGGGGAAAACTCGGCTCACAAAAAGGCAAGCCGAGAAGAAAGACACCACTCCTCACGGAAGGAAGGAGAAGCAGGCAGAGGGCCATTGCGGGAAGGGACGACGCTTTACTGGCCGAGAAGAAACAAGTGAACGCGAAAAAAATGCATACCTTGAAAAGAGGAGCGGTGCATCGGAGACGAGAGTGGGACACAAAGGCCTTCGGATGGAAAGGAAGGGCTACTGGGAAAAAGGGGGGGGAAGGGGGTCCTTCCAGGATAATCGCGGCAGGGGGGGTTGCGAAAAATTCTCTGGTAAATTGCCTAGGAAGAAAAAAAGGGAGGGGAAGGGAGGATCGTCACGCTCGGTTTCCGAAAGAGGCGATAAAGAATAAAAGTAGGCCGAATGTTGGGTTCTGAGGCATTGGGGGAAAAAGAAAGTAAAAGCTGCAATCAGGGACATTCAAAGCGTCAGAAGACAGAGGGACATCCTGCTTGGCCATAGCGGGTTCTGCTGGCGGTCATACGGGGTAATGACAGAATGTAGGCACAGTGTCTCGGCACCGCAACTACGGTGGGGATACTTTATAGGAACGGATAGAGATTTAAAGAGGGGGAGTCGGCAAGGGAGGAAAAGGGGCTCCTGTCAAGGAATAAGCCTTGTAGATTGACCAAAGTTGTGTCTGGGTGGTACTCTCTCTCAACAAACGGCACAATGAAAGGAAAAGAGGCTGGGACAAGAGGAAAGGAGGGGGGGGATCACATCGAAAGAGGCAACAAGGGAGCCTTCAGCGCAGGGGGACCTTTCGCGGACGCTGTGCCCAGCGTGAGACCGGAGTATCGGGAATAGAACCAGATAGGCATCGGGACGTGGGGGCGAGGGGGGAAGAAATTCTACAAGTGATGGCGTAACGACAAACATCTACATTCGGAAAATATAAAAGGAGCGGGAAAAGCAGACAAATGTGAGACGGACTTGAATAGTGACTTGTATTGAAAAAGAATAAATGGAACTCGAAACGTCGGCCGAATTTTAGCTCCATGAATCTTCTGGGAAGAAGGGAGGAGCACCTCTACGTCGGCCGAAAAAATGTGCGGGACGTCTCCAGGGGGGGCCGGAGAAAGTACAAACCGTCTCACTCTCAAGCATATAAAGAGAGGCCTGGGAAAAAGCCACAACGGGGGAAAGTGGCAAAGAAAGCCCAAAGCTCAGAAACTGGTATTATAAAAGGAATTCTCGATAAAGCTCAGGAGGGAGTTCGAGAGAAAGTGGGAGGAGGAGAGAATTCAAACCATTCCATTTAGTTCTGGGCAGGACCCAGGTGGAGTGGCCTCCGTCCATATTCCGTGTGAGCCGTGATGGGAAGTGTGCGTTATGTGCAGGCTCATGGGGGCGTAAGGCAAGCTTTAAACCGCCGAGAAACCAAGGAGCGGCCGGGGGAGACGCAAAGGAACGAGGGGGAAACAATGGGGACATCACGCGAAGGAAGCACCGGAAGGCGCCAAAGACTCATACCGCCAAGGGAGGGACGGGAGAAACTATATTGCTGCAGGGGGGGGAGGGCTCGGAATCCACTTAGGAGAAAGAGTCCGAGGAGGTCGAGGTACCGGGGGGGAGGGGGCTGGGTCCCTCTTTTGAAGACTAGATAGTACTCATCAAAGGGCGCTTTTTTGGAGGCAACACGAGGATACGACTAAGGAAAAAAGGAGCAGAGAGAGAAAATCCGCTCATGGTAAAAAAAATCCTAGACCGCCTAGTCGCCGACCGGGGAAACCCGGTCAGGCCGGAAAAATCACAAAAGGAAGGTAGTCCTCAACCCATGGAGGAGGAAGGACCGATGAGTCGAAAAGGGAGAACCAAAATGGCGTAAAAAGTCCGGCCAGCAGATCGCCGAAACAGGGGGGGAATCGAATCCCTCCCTACGCGAGGGGTCTTGGAGAAAGGGTCACAAGAAGGTTAAAGTAACAAAAAAACGAGGGGAAGCCGCACGGGCGAGTACCACATGCTGTCGGACCCGGGGGGAAGTTACGAGGAAGGAGGGCTGGGAAAAAACGTACTGCAGAACAACTCACAGTGGAAGGGAACAGCTCTCCAGAGAGAGCCGGGGTTACAGATCTTAAAAAAGGGGAATAGCTCCCCCGGCAAACTTCCCTAATGAGTGGGTTCGAGAAGGGTTGGGCATCGTCCAACCCTTGTTTCTCTGCGGGCAAACAGAAAAAGGACAGTCATGATGGGGGGCAGGGGACTAAACCCTTCCTCGGAAAGGGCAAATCACCATTCGTGACGGGCAAGAGGGTAGGGAGGCGAGTGGCAAAAAGGCGAAACAAGCCGTTGCCACGGGTCGCACGGGAGGAACTCCAAAGAAGCACTGACCTTACTTTGATCTTGGACAAGATCTAAAGGGGGGAAGACCAGTACGGAGGACCATACAACAGAGGGCACTATTGAAACAGGGGAGGTCTCTGACCGGAAGGGGAAAAGGGGGGGGGCAGAATGATAAGCCTGGTTCTAATAAATGGCGCAGACGGCATGCTGCGGGGTGGGCATGTCCGCTCCAGAAGATCATCAAAAAAAAAAAGCAGGAGGAAAATAGAGATCGTACGAGCGCACCCACTAAGAACGCCGCATGCTGAGGGGAGGATGGATCGAAAGAAAGGAGAGCATGGAAGAAATAATTGGGTCCGGGACGGCGTCCGTGACAGAAATTAGCGGAAAGGTCAGGAAGATCGTAGGGCATCCGGAAATCAGTAGAGGAGGTCCAAGATCGGCAGGAGGTCAGGTCCTTCGCCCCCGATAAGAAGATATAAAAGGCTTGTGATTTTGGGGGGGAAAAACTAGTAAAGACTAGAACGTATGCTCTCTGACTAAGAAGGGGAAGGAGTGGGGAAGACCAGGGTCTATAGGTGCCGGGATGAATACCACTATCAGGAGAAAGTGACTGGAGTTGTTGTGAACTTGAAGAAGCCAGCATCATGTTGGACACGATCCCAAAGGATGGGAAGATCCACCTCGGGAAGGGTACGTACAATCAATTTGCTGAAGAAAAGAACGCGACAGGTCGAAGGGATTTAGAGGGGGGGAAGACTTGTCGGATTTCGCCGCTTGGCGTAAAGGGTCAAGGAAGTCTGGAGGGAAACGTCAAGACGGGGAGACTGTTACAATAGACAGGGACAGAAAGGGGGGCAGTACAGGTAACCCCAGGTCCCGTTTGTGCAGGGGCGCAACTAAAGAGCCGTAGGCGGGGATTAGATGCGTACGTCAATTCTCGGCCTCTTTGTTGGGTCCGCAGGTTGGGGGGGGGTTCGCATGAAGCTCAGAGGGTAGTTCCTAACTAGGGGGAGATCGAAAAGTCAGAGGTGCAAGTCCAATAGGGTCGGCCAAGGGTATGGGACCACGAGGGAGTTTCCCGGATTTCTCGTTAACGCTATTAATGGGGGAAGAACTCATTTCCGTATCCGAGCCCGTGGAGGAAAGCAGGAAAAAGCGTCGTATGATGGCTGATCTAAAGAAGAAAGAGGAGGAAAATGCCCTAACGGAATATTTAAGAGAGGACAAACGAGTATAGTTGCGACAAAAGGAGTGGGCAGCAAGATAGATGAAGAAGGGGCGGAGGGTATGGAGTGATGATGAAGAGGGGACGGCAGCACTGCGTTAAATGTCAAGTGCAGGTCCAGACGCGTATCTGAACCTCAGGAAAAACAGGCAGAGGAAAAAAGGAAAGGGCTAGACCGAAACCTTGGAGATACTGACGTAAAGACCAATGCCGATTTCAGCGGAGGGGGGGGGAAGGAGGGCTAGGCACATCCTTCTTCAGAAATTAATATAAGGGCCGGTCCATCACCATTTCCTACTAATAAAGGGAAAAATAATTGGAAGGAAAGAGGATCACCAAACAAAAAATCAGACTTGACTTAGCGGGAAAGGGCTGGAGGAGGGGACTCAGAGGGGGGGAAAGGGGAGCATGGTGACGACGGAGGTGTAAGGGGGGATTTAACATTCCCGTCGATTAGCGCACACAAAACGAAGCGGAGAAGGGAAAGGTGGGTGGGAGAAAGAAATGCCGTCATATATTACGATAGGCCGGCGGACGAGATATTCCGGGTTGGGGCGAGGGGGGGGGGGAAGGCAAAACAGTGCAAAAGGAGATCTAAAAGGGTGAAGGAAGTGGTCTTCATGTGGGGAAACCAAAAAGTGCACCGGAAGGCGTTAACATTAGAGGAACCCGGGAAAGATGTGGAAGCTCCTGGCTATTGACACTAAGTTAGGCTTCGGAGGGGAGGCTACAGAGGGAGGACTAGAAGTGTGAAACGAGGACCGGGTAACGCGCGGGTCGCTTAAGAAGGGACTGGAAGAAGGCTGGTGATTCGGGCGCGACCGTAAGAGCGGGGACGGAAAAAAAAAGGCGCGCTGTCCTTTTTGGGGGATCGACCCAGCCAGGCTGGTAAAAAAGAGAGACAACAACAACGTAGGGGAGTGAAAATAAGATACCATCACAGGGATTGATCCCATCGAAAAAGTTAAGCAGAGGAGGGAAATTCACGTTCTGAGACCTTTCCTGTCGCGGAACGACAGCAAAACGTCGGAGAGAAGAAAGAGGGGGAAACCATCAACATCTTGAGGTGAGCTGAGGAAAAATCATTCGAAGACCGAAAGAATGCAGGGAAGAACGGAAGGCACCGTGACAAGGTCGCAATAGAAGGCGAGTAAAACGCCTCAGAGATACGACGACGGAGGGGAAGGGGAACTTTAGGGTCCCCAAAAGTCCAGGACTAACAACAGAGGCCATACAGTTTCTAGATTTCAAGAAAGGACCGGAAGAAGATCGCCGGGGAAAGCTGGGGGCCTCCGGACCCACTAGTTCCTGAAGGCCATAAAAAGGCGAAGAACACCGCGAAGAAGCTCAAGCGGCTAGGAAGAATTCGGAAATGGGAAAAGACACCCCCGAATGAAGAAAGAGAGGTCACCTACAAAGGAGCGACCTGCACGTACTAACTGCTCTCCGGGAAAGGGCGACTCATAAAGGGGTCGGTTTAGGAGGGCTTCAATGGGGGAGGAGCGGTGACATTCCAATCTAAAGCATTGACGAAGACCGAAAATGTGGGGTGGAGGGAAGAAAGGAACCCGGTGCAAGGAGGTCTTTTGACGTAAGCGGTCATCGGCATGTTTCGTAATTAACGAGAGGGTAAAAACTCAAGGCGAACGCTTGCCGACCTGGGACGATGACCGAAGGGGGAAACGCAGGAGGGAAATGCCGGGTATTCCCAGGTCTAAAGGCTGGCCAGTCGCAATCCATGCTCACTCGGAGAAGCATCTCTGTATCAAGCTTTTCGGCTCGGACATTCAAGATTAGGGGGACGATACCGTGAGTGGAAGGAGACGTGCAGGGGGACGCTTGTGAAGAGGACGTCCGATCAGAATCAGAATGGGGCGCGGTCGCGAACCAACTAAGTTACTTATAAGGACAGAAAGAAGACCCAGGTCCCAGAACGGGGTAACGGCAGAAACAAAGAGCGACGCCTCCCGAGAAAAGGGGTGCCAGATCATAGAAGAACCGACGAAGATCACACCGGGACAATTAGCCGAAAGAGGCTTGAAAAAAGGAAACGCAAAGCCGGCTGCATAAAGGGTAGACAGAAGTCCAAGGGGGAAATCCCTACTAAATAAGGTAGGGGGCTGCGAAACAACAACTACTTGTAAAGGGGGGAACCACCGATTTGAAAGGGCCACGAATGGGTCTAGAAAAATGCTGCGGGAAACAGTGGAAGGGAAAAAAACCGAAAACGGGAATAGTTCACAAGGGCCCGCCTCCGGAAAAAGGGTGGGAAATTTCACCGAGCTCGCGATGAGCTTTGCGGGATATCTAATAAAGATGATCGCGAAAGGGAATTCAATATGAAGGCAGGTTGCAGGTCACCAACATTGGGGTCTCGGCCAGGAACAAAAAGAGGAAACAATCACTACGGTGAGAGGGGGGGTCAGGGAGAACATGCAACTACGGCAGCAAAGATCGCGTGGAGCAGGCCTCGTGGCTGGGGGGGGGGTAGAGGTGCAACTTCACGAACGACAGGTTTACAATAAAAACGGTTGAGACTGGCATGACCGGGAAAGGGAAATGTTTGAGGAGGGGTCCCGAATCAGATGAAAGATGGAACCAATCAATAAATGGAACGACAGTTCGTAAACTAACCGGAAAGGGGGGGGGAGGAAGATCAGGCGAAGGGGGAACTTGGCGGAAGAAGAAAGAGCAAGAATGCGCTTTCGGTTGGAGAGGCTCGGAAACGAGAAAAAA
>Ga0179593_1518772_pt1 | contig 10270 bp, 11 predicted proteins | sample CZODoug2_1_08_16_FD_185931 | JGI IMG/M metagenome (GOLD analysis project Ga0179593, IMG submission 185931) | Vadose zone soil fungal communities from Angelo Coast Range Reserve, California, USA - CZODoug2_1_08_16fungal (PacBio error correction) | ecosystem: Environmental > Terrestrial > Soil >...
GGGAAAAGGCGGGCATAACAGTAGTTAAAAAGTGCGATGAATGGAAACAAGACCTCTGTACATATTTCCAAAAAAACCACATCCCGAAGCAGAAAGACTGACCACACAACCATGGGAACTCGTTTACCCGGTAGCTCGGAGCAGGCAGAAAATTTCGGGCAGTGTCGACTAAAGGGGGACAGAAAACAGCAAACGAACAGAGGGGGAGGGCCAGGAACCAATGTCGATTGCCCTGAGCAGGTTACCGACAGAGGAACTTTTCAGACACGGTGGGAGAGGCCGAGAAACACCCAGAGCCGTGTAAAGGGGGGGAAAAGATCCGGAGGCCGTAAAACACAATCTGGGTAAAGATGGGGGGAAGGGACAGAACAAGGAGAGGAGATCACGTACTAACTGGAGCCCCGGTAAAAGCAGAAGTAAATAACGAAAGATGGTAAACTGAATAGAAGGGAGGGAATTAATTTCCTTAATCCATCGGGGGAGGTTTTTTGGGCTCTCGACTAAATGCCTGGGGGGTGTAAAAAGGGGACGAGATAAAGGGAAACTCAGGGACATCCTGAGAGGCAGATGGTGAAGAACTTCCAAAAGTTGGTGAATCAAGGTCAAGCGACAAAAACAAAAACCGAAGTGATGCTATGACGGATAAGACGGAGTCCTCCTCGAATGGCTTACAAGGGGGGGGTCATTCTCCGTAACCTACTTGTGAATAACCCAACAAAGAGATGTTGAAAAGGACAAAAGGATGGGGCGAGAGGGGTCTGCCCGACGGCTATCAAAGATAATCAGAATCAGCACGAACACTGCAGGCTAAGTAGGGAAAAAAAAATAACAAAACGCATTTCAACGGGAGAAAAACAAGCGAGAAATTGTTGGGGCAAAGACTATTACTCATACCCTGGAACCATAGAAGGGGAAAGTGGTTTACGTCCATTGTTGTTTCTAACCGGTCCTGTGATTGTTGTGTGGTTTCCCGAACAGTTGGGGGAAAAAAGAGGATCGGGATTTAAATTATGCCTAAGCCGCTAAAAGAAAGAACCCCCCCAGAAGAAAAACAAGAAACGGCCATCGGGCAAATCACGGGTGAGTAAGCATGGCTTTCTAAAAAAAAAGAGGGAAAAGTTCCCGACAGAGGGGGGGGAACAAAGATCAAAGGTGAAGGGTTGCTGGGTGCAGGAAACCATAAGGAGGGACAACTGTTCACCTCTTTGGCAATAGATATCAACTGCACCCGTGCGCAGGGGAAGCAGACTTTGAATAAGATAATCCGAAGAATCTCATTACTACATGGGGGTTGAACGCCAAGAGACAAAAATTATGAAGCGGTTTCCAAGGGGGACAGGACAAGCTGCTCTGAATTGTCTGAACGACTGGCAGAAAACGGGCGAAAGGAGGGCGTCCTTGGATGGAGGGGATATAAACATAATAGAATCAAGAAACAGGAAGAGGTGGTAACTACTCGGGAAACGGAAGGGGGAGCGACCTCAGTAAGCTTGGGCCGATTTTAGCTGCAAGAGGGGGACAAGGCTACAACAAAGACTGGGGTCCACTATTATGGAGGGGAAAAAAAGATGCTTGGGGGAATTAATTCAACATTTAGGAAAAATCTGGGAGGAGAGAAGAGCGACGCCCTGGATTATCTACCCAATCCCAGGGAAAGGGGGAGATAAGGAGAGGGGAGAACTCTGTTAAGGCCGGTGAATGCGGGTGCTAGGGAAAGAAAGGGAGTGGGCACCTTATTCAAAAAAACCAAATAGGCATTCAAAATGAAGGGGGGAGGCTTGGAAAATCCAAATAGATAAGCAAGAGTGCCAAGGGGGAAGGGGAAAGAAAAGTTTGGAAGTGGGTTGCAACATCAAAAAGAGGAAGAAAGGGCTCAGGAGGAGAGAAATCGCTGGCCCGAAAGGTTTTTACAGGCGGTCAATCCGCCGATCTTTGATAAACTCTCCTTGGAAAGGGAAGGAGACCTCAAAACTCGTGGGTCAAGCGAGAACTCAAAGGGGTCAAAAAACCCAAACCAGTGGTAGAGCACCCCAGCGAAAGCGTATATGATATTGCCGGATGGGGGACTGTCGGAATAGAGGAGCAGAGTGGGTTGGGGGGACCAGAGAAGGGGGGGGGGAAATTTGGCTCCTACAACCCTTAACACAGAAACCCTGAGGGGGGAGGTTAAAATGAGACGCGAGGAAACTCGGGGTGACAGTTTATAAGAAAATGAAAGAATCCGCCTACGAACGAATGAAAGGGCTGGGGGGGGGAGACCCGGAAAGAAAAGGAAAGAGAACGCGAAAGATCAAGAAGGTCGGATTAGAAAAACGAGGAAATCAGGAACAATAGAGGGGCTTGGCGAATGGATTATGTTTTACTGCGGGGCGGACTCGTGGTTTCAAAGATTAAGGGAAAACCTAAAACCGATGGGAGCGGAAAAAAAAAAAGGCTGCAAGAGCATGACCTCTTGAAAGAGGGGCGGAATCTTAAGGGTAATTGGAAGGGAGATGCCCAGAAAATTCGATTGAGGGTCTCCGCCACCAACAACTGGTCGCATAGATCTCTCAGAAAAAAAAAAAGGAGAAGAAAGAGAGAGGCGACAGTGGTGGCTGCGTTATAAAAATCAGCGTTGTGGAGGGAAAGAAATTTGGAAAATATTTACAAAAATCGAATACGTTTGCACCCGGAAAGACGCCGGCTCTAAGAAAGCGGCAGGGGGAGGAATAAAACATCTTAATACTTAAACACCAAAGAAGGAGTAGACCAAAAAAAAAAAAAAAGAGTCTAATGATTCAAATTGTCTCCATAATCGAGTAGGAATCTGGCACCCCAGGAAGCGCTCAAACTGTTTTCTGGAGTTCCAAAAAAAGTACAGGCATTCGGGTTCAGGGAGGAGGAGTCAGGAAAAGAAAAGATTAACCCACAGAAGGGGGAATCTTCAGCCTGAAGACTACCCTTTTTGCAGGTGGAAGTGTGAAGAAAGACGGCGACGGGAGGAGCACAAAAAAATCCTTCAAACAAAACCAAGAGGCTAGACACTCTTAGCGAAGAAAAGCAGCAATAAAATGTAAGGAAAAGGAGCTTGGGGGGCAGTAATCTTTGAAAGGCGAGAGCTGGAAAGAAAGAAATACAAAGGGGCGAACTACGAGAAGCTTGGGGTTTCCAAAGGAAAAGTACAGATAAAAGCCAAAAGGGGTGGTCCGAGCCAATTTGAAAGAGAAGGGGACTGCTCAAGGGAGCCCATGAATGTCGACCGGGATGAAAAAAAAAGAAAAAAAAACATTTTGGGCTAAACTGAAGCAATCACAGTTGGGAGACAAATATCAGGACGTCTCGACCAAGAAAAAGTGTTGAGGGAAGGTGTGGTTTTTCTCAGGGGAGAAAGCAGAAGTCGTTGAAGGGAAACGTAAACCGCATCCTGGTCGGAAAGAAGAAGAGAAAGGCAAATTTCCGGAGCATTCATCGAAGACATGCGGATCTGGCTAAAAAGCATTTAGCATCTATCGCAAGAGATGGCAAGCTTGCTGCAACAGGGGGGGAGTGAACTGGAGAGGGAAAAAGCAATCCAGAATATCTTGGTATAAGGCAGCGTGCAAAAGTGAAACGAAAGGGCGTTCCCTTGCATGGTAGACGGCGCTCAGTAAAAAGGATCGGGAAACGCAAGAAATAAATAACATCGGGAAGTGCCTGGGGAGAGTCGCTTTCCTCAAGGGTTGAAAAAACACAGCCCCATAGGGAAGCCGCGAGAAAAGGGTTCTTGATCATAGAAAACAAGGGAGGCCCGTGGAAAAACAACGGCCGTCTCCACAGTTTGGACTTTAGGAAAAAAAAATGAAAAGTTCCCTGAGCATAGCTTCATAGGGAGGCCTTACGGAAGATGCGTATCCCAGGGTTCCATCAAGCGTAGGAATTTGGATACGGGGGTAGGAGGAAAGGAGTGACCTGCCGTGTGTGGGCCCAAGGGATTTTTTGAGGCCACATAACTCAAATGGAACCTTCCGAGAGGAGGAAGAGGGGGGGGGGAGCCCACCGAGCGTTGCAATTTAGTGGAAAAGAGATACTACTCCACAAAGGGGTTTCATGAGGGGAAAGAGGGGCAATGGGGGGCTATTATGGGGGGGAGTCCAATTTCAAAGCGAAATGGTGAAAGGGAAAGCCAGCGGGGACTTTCAGCGGGCAAAAACACACAACACAAGGACCTAGCCCTTGGGGCTTCGAAAGGAAAAAAGAAACGGAAAAATTCAAGGTTTGGAAAGGCTAACGAAAGGTAAAAAAACTAAAGCCTGGGGTGAGATCATTTTACGCGGGGAAACAGATTAGGGAGCTCCCAAGAAGAGGGAGATGCAGGGGGAGAAGAGAGCGGAGGGCCCTAAGTCCTAGGGAGCTACTTTTCAAAGCGGGCAGAACACCAATCGTCTTTATCCCACATCGCGGCATGTTGGTGGAGAAGGCAGGAAAGGGGGAAAGCGGAAGCAATACTAGGGAGGAAGTCGGTGCGAAAAAGGGGATGTGCATCCCCTCTCAGGGTTACAGGTCATGCTCATCGGAAAAAGCAAAAGGAGAAGGTCCCGCGAAAAAGGGGCCGTGAGGTGCGCTTAAAAAGCGATTGACAACTTCAAACCCAGGAGGATACGGAAGGGGGTCATCGAATAGTTCAAAGAAGAGGGCGTGAAGACTCCTGATTGGCGGATGACGTGCTTGTGCCTTTTTCTTAAGAAGGAGGCTCGCCGCTCACTGAACTGGGGATCAGCTTTAGAGAGGGGAGAGGGTTGGGCACGAGTTCGCGAAAGACTTATTAGGAAAAAAGGATTCATGTGAATAGCCCTCCTCCCAGTAATGAAGCGAAGGAAAGGAATAGCTCACTCATGGTCCCTCTCATGGGAATTACAAATGCTCGGTTGACGGTCCCGAGACTTCGAAAATTTGTCCGGCACGGTAAAACAAAACAAGGAGCGGGCATCACAGTCTAGAAGGAAGTGAGGTAGCGCAGACAGGGACGAGCGTGCTTGGCGGGTTTCTCTTGGGCCTACACAAATCTGGGGAGGGTCCTGGATGCTCGGACAATATTTGAACCGCCGTCGGGGGGAAAGACCGCGCAATTTTGAAACTCCTTACAAGAAAGTCAGAGGCAGAAAACAAAATTAAAGGCAAGGACTCGGAGAGAAACAGACAAACAACGGAAAGGAGAGAAAAGAGTATAGATTCATCTTACTTCTTTGACCGAATCTGATCAAAGGGAAAGGGGAGGAAACAAAACTGAGCAACGATATAAAAAAGATGGGACACACAGAGAAAAGACCCGACTCCAAGGGGTGGATGAGGTCAAAAAGCCATTTCACTTAGCTGGAAAGGGATACTTAGGGGGCAACAATTAGCGTGAGAGGAGCCAGTGTACCTTAACAATCGAACGAGGGGTCGTAACGGGAAAAGGGGGGGAACAGGTACAAAGAAAAAATTCGTTGGAAACCCAAGACCTGGGGGAGCGAGAAAGAAATGTCCAAGTCTCGGAAATGTAAGAGCCGATAACCCTATAGGGGAATGGGAAGAAAGAAATAAATGGGGTTTTAAAAAAGTCCGAAAAGCTGGCAGGGGAAAAGAACGCGGGATAAAACTTAACTCTCGGGAAAGCAAAAGAACCACGAGGACATCGGGGGATAAAAAAGAGGGAAAGAGAGAGGGGGAAATTATTAGAGCAAATTTAAATAAACGTCTGGGGGGGGGAGAAGGAGCGTCAAGCAGATTTAGCCGAGCGAAAAGGAAAACGGGCAAAAAGAACTTGGCGGAGTGTACCGGGTAGTTTCCAATGCAGAAACGGAAAGGTGGGGAATCAGCAACGGCTCAATTCTCCTCCAGTGATTCTACAGATCTCCGTCACAAGGAGGAGAACCCAACATGGGCAGGAGAAGGGGAATAAAGTAATTTTCTTCTAAGGAAAAGTTTGCAATAGAGGAAAGAACAAAAGCACCAATGACCACGTGAAAACCTCACATGGGGGGGAACCGGCCCCGGAGTGAAGACAAAGGAAAATCATCGAATGGTAAAGATAACCTCAAGTGGGTGGGAAAAAGGGCCTAGTACTCCCAGTCCAACTGTGAGTTGGGTACGTCGTTTGAAGGGAAAGCCAAATGTCCTTTCTTGGTGGTGGGAAAAAACATGGGGACCTAGGGGGCAGGGTTTATTTATTTTTTAGAGATGAAGGCGGAAAAAAGCCTCCCCAATCCTACGCCCAAACACCAAGAAGAAAGGATTGAAAATACACGAGTGTGTAAGTGCTAAGGGCAGGGAGGGGGCAACCGACGCACACTAAGATTGCCAGGAATCCTATTCAACAGTTAGTTGCCGACAGGAAAAAACCCGGGAGTGGCCCAAAGGTTAAACCTCATGGATACGTAAACTGGGCACAGAAGGCATGGCGCTTACTTCTCGGGAAAGGTCCGGGAAAGAGGGGGGGGGTAGGAGATTTACCGAAAGCGACAGGCTGGTGGGGGTAAAAGCGGAAAACAATGGGCAATGGCGAAAGCGGTGTTTCAAACTGATAGTGGCTATAAAAATGGTGGTAGACATGCACTTAGCATAACCCTTTGGCAAGGGCGGCTCCTTGTTGACGGAGTGGAAAAAAAGGAGTAGCGACATAAACAGCATTCAGGGTAGGTCTGGACACTGGCAGGGGAAGGTGGGAGCCCCCAACCTACGCGAAGCCGTAATTGGGGAAAAGGGGGGCCCGTAGAAAGGGGGAGTAAGTTGGAAACACGGAAACCACCATCCATAGCAAAAAGGAGTGGCTCGGCGTAACTTAAGGGGTAAAAAAGGTAATCCCTCCAGCGTGGATAGATGACGAGAAGTCCGCAGAGTCGAAGATGAAAGGTCAGGGGCGATGAATGTCAGGTATACCCATCTTAGGGGGCGGTGCGAAGTAAATGGGTTTGAGGGTTGCTAAATACAAGAAGTGGGGAGAGGTTGGTCTAATTTCCAGTAATCGGGACAATTTCAGTGATGGCGCATTGGCGAAGATCTGGACATACCAGTGGATTGTCGCAATGGGTAGGTTCAGGGTTAGGGAAAGAAAGGGAAAGAGGGAAAGTTAGGTTTGAGGCGACCCGGGACAGGGGGGCCCCGGAAGCGCCCATTCAAGGTAAAATTGAAAAGCTTACACTGGTCTGTAAATTCTGCATTTCGTCACCTTGGGGAAAAAGAGCTGAAAACGGATAAACCGGTAGCCTCTCTGGTTTCCAAGATCGGCCAAGTTGTCAAAGACGGTGCCCCAGCTCCGGGAGAAGGATGGAGGAGGAAGGGTGGAGTCTCTAAAGAGATCAGCGGGGGGGGGGGGGTGAAAAAAGGGGAAGCAGGATGTGTGTTGGGGGGGGGGGCCTCATCCAATTCATCAACACCACATGAACCCGGAGTCTTATACGAAGAGGCCGCGAGAGGGGGGAAAAGCTGTTGGGGATGGCGGCTCTGACTAAAAAAAGGGGGGGAAGAAAAGGCTCTGAGGGGGAGAACTTCACAGAAAAAGGGGAGAAGAGGCGCGCCAGGAGGTGCCAAAATCATAGAAAAAAAAAGCTTGAAGAAAGGACGACTGGGGCAGGGGGGCGAAAGAAGGAGGGGGAGGAAGATTACTATTTTTTAATTGAACCTCTCAGGGAAGAGAAAAAGAGAGGCCGTCCGCCCTGGCGCTGAGAAAAAGGTAACCCTCCTGGTCGAATATTATTGGAAAGTGAGTTCGCACAGAAAAAATGGGGATTGGGGAGAAGGAACCAACCCAGAAAAGTCTGCAAAAGTCAAAGGGAAATAGCGACACAGTGCGGGGGGGGTTGGCTGGCGGAGACAAGAAAGAAATACGGAAAGACTAAGACCAATATGTTAAGATTCTCCAGAAACGAATCGTCACCTGAAATCAAGGGCCGAGCTCATCTAGGAGGGAAACATCGCGCATGTTCTGACAAGGTCAATCGGCAAAACAAGGACCTACGAAATAAGATTACCAACAACGGCATTACACTACGAGGAATTGAGGCAAGGGGGGAAAGAGTGCAGGCTTATAGTTGGGAAAAAATGAAAGGGAGGGGAAACAGTTCGGTCTTGATGGCGGAAAAAAAAACAAGAAAGACGTCATCGTGTTTCGTAGGCGGGGTCTATAAAATCGGAAGCTGTCAAAAGAGCGCAGGAGAGTGCGGAAAAGAAAACATAAATGTTACAATTTTGTTGACGGTGGGGACGGGGAGAGGACACAAAAAGCACGATCTCAGGGGACACCAACAAAACGAGGGAAGCTCGAAAGAAGAATACGCCCAAAAAAAAGAACGGAATGGAGAAGGGGGGAGCTTTTACAGCTGGAAAAAGACATAGGTGACTGCCCGGTCTAAGTACTACAAAGGTGGGAAAATCGGCAAAGCACGTGGAACAACAAAATTGGGGGGAAGAGGGGTAAAAATTGAGCACCCATATGGGAAGATGAAAAAAAACCCGAAAGTATTAGGGGGAGGGTGAAAAACCCCAAAAAACTGGAGCTCCATTCAAAAATGGGTCCAATTCTCAATTCGCACACCGGTGGGGAAGGAGGAAATCCGGGGGTGTGTTATCAAAAAGAAACGTTCGCAGGAAAACCGAAAAACGAAAGTAGTAGTTCCGTGAGAGCATGAGGAACTGGACCGGAGGAAGAGAAGACGAACGCAATGGGACTTAAGGAGCGAGGAACTCACTGACTTGCACCCGGAAAAATTGGCCCTGAGAAAGGGCAATACACCATCCGGTGAGAGGGTTTTGGGGGTAGCATTGTTAAAAAAAAACACTATTAGTCCACTTGAAAAGGGGGGATCGGGAGAAGCGTTTTTTCAAGATTCCAGGTCATAAAAAAATAGCAATGACGGAAAGGGTGGCATTGGGTTGCCCAAAGTCCAACATCGCAAAATTGCGGGGAAGTGGGAAAGGGGAGAACAACAGTCCAGCTCAAAAGAGCAAATGTAAAACAAACAGCTGTCCCGTTGGAGATCTGGGAAAAACCAGAATAGGTGAAGAAAGATAACTCGGATGAATTCGGGGAATCAATTCGGGGGAACATCTGGGCCGGCTGTCAAGGGATATTCAAAAAAGCGGGGCATCAGCCTGGGGGGGAAGAGTGGGCAGCCAAAAAAGAAAACCGTTGTACTTCATTAACCCAGGAGGGGGGAAAAAGGACATAGGAGAAATCACAGAAATGAGACCCCCCCAAATTGGGGGGGAGGGGTTGAGGTTCGGACGGGATTGGGGAGTCGGATGGGTATGGTCCTCTTGAAAGAGAGGATCCTCTAAAGGGGGAAATTAAAGAAATCAAGTGTGTCTTGCAAGAATCACCAAAAGAAATAGCTGGAGGAGAAAAAGTCAACAAAAAAAGGCAGGAATGGGCGGTAAGAGGAAGAAGGGGGAAAACACAAGAGAGGGGGGAAGCCTGGGTGTTCAAAAAGCCACAGCGCGATGGAAGGGGGACATAAGAGGAGTGGAGGGTTAATGGACTTTGGAACGATCTGAGATCCTGGTCCTAAGAAGAAAAAACAACCAAGAGGATGGAGTACAAGTCCCGATTTCAAATTCATGACGAGGAGGGCTATGAAGCTGACAGCACGTGATCGGGAAGAAGCGGGCACGGGATTTCACTTATAGGGTTCATGAAAAAGTGCAACCTCAGAAACAAAAGGAACGGTGAAAATGTTTCCCCGTGCACATTTTCAGTTCAGAGGAAGAGTAAAAAAGCAATTGGTGAAGCGGTAGCCTATCAGCACAACAACTCCCCGCGGATTGCTTCAGTATCAGCAGAGAGGGGGAAGGAATAACGTGTTCGTTCAGATGCCTATGAGGGGGTCGGTCGGAATCTCAGTTAGCCCCAGGACGTCCTGGCACTGAGCAGTTCGCAACTGTCCGGTGTGCAGGGGTCGGTGTCAGGGAGAAGAGGGAATCGTAGGAAAGCTTGGGTTGAGGACCAAAAGAACCTGCAAAAGGATTTAAACGGGAGAGGGAGAAAAAGGGAGCGGGGGGAACATCAATGAAAAATGGGGAAAACTGCTGGTTCCCCCGACTCCTTCAGAAGCTTAAGGAAAGGGAAAATGATAGAAAGAAAGTGGAAAGGATTCACTAGCAAGACCAGGGAAGAGGGGGGAATGGCTTGGGGTCAGGAAAAAGGAAAACGTTGAAATGGTTTAGTCGGAGTTGCTCGGGGGGGGTATAGGTGTAATCCAACGTCGGGAAATGAATTGGGGGGAACCTTCAGGTAAAATGATTCCGTTAGGGCAACGAAGTACATTCCAGGAGAAAG
>Ga0179593_1635405_pt1 | contig 10270 bp, 11 predicted proteins | sample CZODoug2_1_08_16_FD_185931 | JGI IMG/M metagenome (GOLD analysis project Ga0179593, IMG submission 185931) | Vadose zone soil fungal communities from Angelo Coast Range Reserve, California, USA - CZODoug2_1_08_16fungal (PacBio error correction) | ecosystem: Environmental > Terrestrial > Soil >...
GGGCGTTATTTTGATAGGGGGAAAAGTTGAGGGTTGGTTTAAGAAACATTTGTAAAGAATGCTATATATATGCGGTCCTTGGTTACTGTCGGGTTTTCTTGCAGGAACAGGCGAATATGATTGCCGAAGGGGGGATGGAAATTGCCGGAAGAAGATATGACTATGGAAGAGAAACCGAGACGGACGTAGTCGCGTAATGTACGTGATGTGAGGTCATGTGAATCTGCAAAAAAAAGCGACTGTGAAAGAAGTGCCAAGGCTGAAGAACGAACTTGAAAGGAGGACCGCACAAAAAAAGGCGCCGGGAAAAGGAACGCTCCAACCACAGAAAAAGAACAAATGCGTTAAAAAGGAGGACGGAGGCACGTTCGGCGGAAGGAACCAAATCTATGGAAGAGGAAGGATGGTGATTAAATCCGTGACTCTTGTTGGACTCAGCCCATTATGGTCTATGGGAGGGGGGAGGAAGTTCGGTCGAACTGTGAGGGGTCGCGGCGTTCAAAGATGATGCGTTTTTTCGTGATCCGAAAGAGAGTCCGAAAAGTTTTTCTACAATCAGGAGCCGTCCCACCAACCCCCCCAAAAAGAGGGGCTGGGCCAAGGGGGATATTTCCTATTCCGACTGCCCATAGGAAAAATGGGGTGGTCAAATTAAGGGGGGAGAACGATGAAATTTATGGGAAGAAAGTGGGAAGTGGACCTCTTAAGCCAGCGAGGACACTGTCCGCAGATGAAGCGACAACCCTATTGCTTCAGCGGTATCGCGACGGGGGGAACGGGAGGGTCGGCGGGTTACAAAAAAAAACGGCTGCGAACGCGAGCTGCGCCGAGGTTCGAAAAAAGAGGCTGAGACGCACCCTAAGAGAACGCTTCTCTCATTTATAGAGTCTCGGAGGGGGGAAGGAGGAGGGCAAGGCCTGCCCGAAGGAAAGTGGGGAGGCGGAGACAGGGAGCGTCGTCAAGGGGAAAGGGGCCACCAGCTCCTCAGACGCGAGATTCGGCAAGGAAAACGCTCTGAAGAGGGAAAAAAAAATCACGGCAGAGGACGAAAATCCCCTCGGAGGAAGAAACCCTTCCTCGTTCGGGAGGATCTCGAGAAGCTTGGCAAACGGCGGCGACTGATACGAAGCTCGAGAACATGTAGCCGCAAGGGGGGCAGCTGGGCAGGCCGAAACCGCGCGTCTTGCTAAAAAATCAAACCGTGGCGGGATCAGGACACCGACTCGAAAAAGCGTCAGGAAAAGGAGACCTGGAAAAGAAGGCAAAGAATTGTCGCCCGGATTATCGGTGTACCATCCCTCGCGGGGGGGAAAGACTGAAAAGACCAATAAACGATAAGATCCTCGAACCGCAGAAGAAGGGTCAAAAGAAAAGGGAAGGTGAACCCCGGGAAAAGGCTCGGCCGACCGGGAAGAAAAGAAAGAGGCGCTCCCGTCTACGTCAAAACCGGATCCTCCGCGGCTTAGAAGGGAAAGAACGCACGATACGTCGGAGGTCCGGGAGAAAGAAAGGAGAGTGAGGGGGGAGCTAATGGACGCCCGACATGTCGTAATTCCGTATTACTCACGACACCAAAGCGGTGCTAGGGAGAAGACGACACAATCGAAAAGGAGGAGTAAGGGTCGACCGGTCAGAACGAGGCGAAGCTACGAGAAGCTATGCCGCGCGAAGTCGCGGCCGGGGCGATTTCGACACAGGGAAAGAAAAAAAAGGCAATGGGAGGGCGTGGTGTGGCGTCGGGGAGGTCCGTCGAGCCCATCAAAGGCCGCCTTGCCGCTGCAGCCGCTTTCAGCATCGCCATAAAAAAGAGGAAGACGGTAGTGCCAGACGTCGCTTGCAAAGAAAAAGGACAGCAGGCGCACGTCTGGGAGACGCTATTGGCGAGTCGGGCGCCTCTTTCATGCAGAACGGGGGAGTGCTGCCTCTACCCGAGGGAGGAGAAGGGGGAAAGAGGAACACTTTGCCATGAAAGGGCCGACAAAGGGGGCGCAATTTCAGGAAGAAGGGCAGCTCGCTGAGAAGGTTAGCATCACCTCGGCTGGAAGAAAGGGCGTGGGCCTGATGGAAAGCAGAGTCAACGTTCGGGACGGCGGCCGCTCAAGCGGGAAAAAGAGGGGGGATCATAAGAGGGCATCGGAGAGGAACCTCGATCGCCTTCTTCACGCGCAAAAGAGAGGCCGCCTGTCAACGGATAGGCGAGATCTGCTTCATTCTGGGAGGGCAGAGAGGGAAAGCACGAGGGGCCAGCTTGGGCAAAACCACGCTGACGCGCTAGGGGAGAGAGGCAACATGCGGGACGCTGGTCGAAAGGTGACGTTTGAATATACCATGAAAGGTGCCGTATATCAGAGAAAACGGTAAGGGAAAACGGCGGGACCGAGTGCTCCTAGAAAGGAGCTAAGCTGTGCACGTCCTTTAAGAGGAGAGAGGCACGACGGTCAACGATGCCGCAGAAGCCCACCTTATATCGAGCCACCGAAAACGGCAATGCGCTCGACAGCTTTGGAAACGAGCCGGAAAAAATGCCCGGGAAGGGAAAAAGAGTGTCGAGAAAAAAAAATCACACAACAAGAGGCGTGGTGTCAGGAACATCCCTCGACAACTGTCGCGCCGCTGACGGCAATTCCGGCAGAAAAAAAAAACGGCAAACGCGTTCGAACGCGAAGGGGGCGGTGAATCGATCTCCTGGAAAAAAAAAGAATACCGTCCGGGCGCAGCTCAGGAAATGGCAGGCCCATAGATCGCTACACCTTGAAATGTCGTGTGAGGCGCACCAAAATGGCCCGCCGTCCTTACCGGGTGAAAAGGAGAAATACCGGCGACCCGGGATTTCAAAAAATGTCCGCCTGGAAGCGGGGGGCAAGGAAGGCTCGCAGCGGCCTGGTAAGGTTACAGCGGGGTTCACGATGGCGAACGATCTCGTGCTGCGGAGAAAAGTCTCGAACCTCCTAAGCCAAAACGGGTGGGGAGAAAGTTGACAAAGGGAAAAAGACCGCCTAAAAGTGCCAGATCGTGTGTCGAGGGCACTGCCTGAATGGATAGATCGGGATTGCGCGAGCGTCCGCAGAAGCAAAGGGGGAGAGCGGTCCATCAGGAAAAAAAGGGGGCGGAAAGCCGATGTACCACCAAAGCGCGCGCGAACTTGCCACCAGGAGAGGTGGCGCTGGTCCTCCGAAGAAAAATCGCAAAGGGGCGGGCTAAGGACCGGCGGCTTAAAAAGGGTCGAGGCCAGAATAGGGGAGAAGTGACATCGGAGCACGCGCTCTCAATCGAGAAAACCGCAGATATTTAGAAGAGGCGCATGGAGATGCGCCGTCAGGGAAAAAAAATCGTCAACGAATGGACGAGGTCAAAAAGGAAGGGGCTGCCAGGCGGGGAGAGGAGCCGACGGAAATACCTCTCAAGCAACCACGCGACCGGGGGGAAGAGCCATGCAGAGGCGCGGTCGCAGGGGGAAAAAAGCCAAGTACGAGGGAGCCTCGATGCTTGCAAATCTTCGCCGCCTGAAGGGGGTCGTCGGAAAGAAGTAAGTTGGGGGGGGTAATAAACGATCTTTCACCCTAAGGGGATCTACGATCAGCACCGGGGTCGAGCAGCGCCTCGGGAGACGAAAAAACGGGACGCCGATAAAAGGAGGGCTCCACACGAACCTGATGTGAAAAGAAAGGGGGAACTCGAACGGAGAAAAGACTCACCTAGAATCCGCCTGAGCAAATCCTGTCGGAAAACGACCGTAGAAAAAAGAACACTTGTAAAGGGAGCCGCAAGGGGAAAAATTTATGGATCTGGCCGGGGAGTCTGAGACCGCGAAGCCGCGGTCGGGGGGGACTATCGGGTTACGCTCTTGAAAAGATCGGGCTGGGAAAGAGGGCCACAAGACCGGATGGGCCTAAAATTTTGCCGAAAAGCAGGTCTCCTGGTGGGAAGGAGGTGATCGAGGGTCGGAGAACGAAACGGACTCACGGGGAATCGAGCACGCAAAAAATTGCCCAGATGGGAGAGGCCGCGCGACCAGCAAAAGCTGCCTGCTGCTGAGCCGGCTGGGTGAGGGAAAAGGCGCGTAAGTCAAAAAGAGAGAAGGATGAAAAAAGGATCGCCGAGGGAAAGAATTGCCGATTGCGCGGCCTGCGAGGTGCGGGACTCCTAAGAGACAAGAAGTCTGCCCGCAAAAGAGGCACGAGGAGGTGGGGAAAGCCCATAAAACTACGCGCGATGGTTCTAAGGAAAGCGATAAGAAAGGCGCAGCCTCTACCCCTGGAATCCGAGAACGGAAGCGGGGGGCAATAACCTGCGCGCCGGTGAGAAACTTCGGGTTGCGTCTCAGGAGGGAGGCCCCCCGGCGGCGTGCCGGGGCGGCTTCGAAGACTAGCCCGGGCGAGCCCGAAGAGAGCGACTCCGACGGCGCAGCAGGGTTGCCAATTTCTTCGAAATGGGCCATTTCAAAAGGGGGGGGGCTGGGCGAAGGAGCCCGACGAAGCCGGAGATACCACGGGTTGCGTCAAAAGGTGGGCCAAAGGAAGATCTGGCCTCTAAATGTGACATAAAAACAGGGGATATCTGCATCGGCCGGCTGCAGGCTTTGAAAAAAACTAGATGTCTGCTAAGGGACTCTTTAACTTAAGAAAAAAAAAAACCCCGGGAAAAACGCGGCGAGCTCACCATGCATACAAAAACATTCGATCAACTAGAAAAAAAAGAACCCGCTCCCGAGAAAAAATAATGGGGACGGGTAAAAACGCAAGGCATGTATTAGGGGGGATTTTAAAAAAAAATGATCATTAAGGTGGAAAAAAAAAAAAGAAAGGAAAAGAGAACCTAACCGTGCCTCGGGACTCGGTTAACGCATGTTCTCATGTTTTTGGGAGGGAGATCTTTATCTCAGGGGGGGGGGTGGGGGGTTTTAAAAAAACCAATTCGTAGAAGCAGCAGGGCAATACGTAGTCGAGTTGAGAGGGGAACGGACCGGTAAAAAGAACACGTACATGAAAAAGGAAAAGGGCGGGAAGGCGTGGAAGGGTCATATTCCATCTCTCTGCTGCCCGGCACCGCGAGTTGAACGTCAAGCATAGGAGCCTGTCAAAAACCCGAAAAAAGAGACTATGAGGGAGAAACGCCGGTCCTACCAATGGAAGACAGAAAAACCTCAACTTTCCTGTCGTCAAAAGAACGGCCATCAACGGGTAGAGATCAACACCAACAACGGAGGAAAAGAGAAAAACATGGGGAAACGGCAGGCTTACTTGTAGGGGAAGGTTTCAACGGCTACCCTAAATCATAGGGATATCCTGGGGGGAACTGGCAGGGGGGAGTAAAAAAGGAAAAAATCGGGATTGAAAAAAAACCGTCATAAAAAGGATGGATAGGAGATCAAGATAACGCACTGGAAAAAGAACGTGGGGCGGATGCACAGGGAGAGCAACTAACGAGGGCAAAGCTGCTTGCGACCGGTTGCTCCTCGGAAAAACCGGAAACCAAAAAAACCTGCGATAAAGGAGACGAAAAAAGTCGGGGGAAAGTCAGTTCGAGGAAAAGAGAAAATCTCTTAGGATCTAATATGTTAAGAGAGGAAAGAAAGAACCACCACAATCATCCTGCCTTAGTTGTTTTACGAAAGTCCCCAGGGGGGCGGCGAGTTCGCCGTTGAGGGAAAAGGGGGGATTCTTTTAGCACAGCACGGCGGGAGAAGGTGATGCGTGTTGCGTAGCCTACTTTAAAGGTCAGGAAGAAAATTGTTCTACAAAAACGGCGCTGCGATCGGGGAAAAGGTTCCATGAAAAAAAGAATTTCCGGGGGGGAAGAAGGTGTGCCGCAAACTCGCATTTTATTTAAGGGCGGCTTGGGATTGGAGGAGAGGCGCCAGCGGGGGAGGGGAACAGATCGAAGCCCGGGAAAATTGCTGGGCTCAGAAAGAACCAATTTAGGGCGGCGGGACTGCGGCCTCGACAAATGAGCGCGGCGAAAAATTCAAGGCAGCCGCCGGGAAAGAAGGCGGGGAGCTCAAAAACGGAAAGAGAGAAGGACCGCTTGGAAAAAAAGGATGGAGTAGGGTGGCGCAAGGCTGCCCGAACTCTCTTCGAGATGCTGATAAGGTTCGAGAAAAGAAGGCTGGAGAGAGAAACCAGCTCCGAAAGGGACAGGAATCAGCTGGGAAACCGCTCTGTCGATCCCCATCAAAAAGGAAGCAAGGGCGGAAAATCCCTTTAAAAGTGGATTAACCAGAAAAACGTAGAGGAAATCTCGTACGCATCTTGGAACCCTCACCCATCTTCTACTGGGAAGCCAGGCAGATCTAAGAGGGAGCCGGGGACATGCGGAGAAATGCAGAAAAAAAACTCAGTGAGAAAACACCGCGTAACGTCGAGGGAAGACCTCTACACCGTACTAGGGGGGGAAAAGATGACCTTCCTCGCCTTCTCAAAAATAATCCGCCCGTTCCGGGAGCACCGTCAGGCATCGAGAAGAACCTGCCGGGAAAAACAAAACCCTAGGCAGAAATCGGATCGGAAAGTCTCAGGAAATCTACCAGCGTCAGATCCAATAAGAGAACACTTGCCTCCGTTCTCTGAGAAGCCACAAACGTCGTAGAAAAGAAAGGGAAGGGGGAAGAAACGTCCCGGCGTCTTCTCGGGGAGAAAAAAAAAAAGGCGTTTCAAAAAACGGTCGAGAAAAACAATGTATCGGCGGAACCGCCCCTTTTCTTAGACGGATGCGGCTGCTCGCAAGCGGGAAAATCACGACGGGGGCAGACAGAGAGAGGAGTACTGGAGACGCCACCGGGGTCAGAGCCAGAGTCTAATCTAAAGCGAGGCTCCTCGCGGAAAGTGTCGTCGCGAAAGAAGATTTCAGAAAAACAGGAAAGCATCAAGGGGTGGGGTCTGGGAGAGAATTGCAGTCGGCTGCCATCAAAAAGGGGCCTGTCCTCCTCCTTCAACGCGTTCAGAAAAAAAGGAAGGGAGGAAACGGAGGATGCGACTGTCGAAGAAAGTGCGCTGGCGAAGAGAGCGGTAGCTCGGCGATGGGATGGCGCTTCTCCTATGTCAAGAAGAGTGCTGCCTCGACCAACTCAGAAAAAGGGTCCAACCGATGATCGCCCTAAAGCGATGAAGGCGCTAGAGCCGCCACCGCGAGCTGGACAAGAAAAAATTTCGTCAAGGACGAAAAAAAAGGCTCTCTCCTGGGTGTAGGCAGCAAGAGTCCGCCCCCTTTTAAGGGGGGAAGGATGTACCTCCTCGAAAAAAAGGAACTGCGGAAAGAGAAAGGGAAAGGATCCATAAAAAGATCTTAGCCAGAGTGCCTTCTGCACGAACCTCGCGGCGTCCGTTCACCTTATAAAGAGAATCGGCTTTCAGTCTGACGAAGTACAAAAAAAGAGATCGGATGTGCCATCGGGAAAAAAAAAGGACTCAGAAAAGAAAAGGGCCCGACCGATGGGGAAAAAGCGTTACAGCTGGGGAAGAACTAAAAAAATGAAATATACCAGGGTCAAGGTTCGGTCAGTGCACGCACCGGTAATTAAGGAGGACATTCCCCGGGAAGAGAAGCATTGACAGGGCTAAATTCCTTGAAAGAGGAAAAAATGAAAACCGCCAGGGGAGGAAACCACAGGGAGAGAGACACCAAAGCGATTCGCTCGACAGCTTTGATTGGCAGCGCCGATGCCGGGGGGGGCCGACAGCCGGCGGAGAACAGCTTGTCGAGGAAAAACCAAAGCATCTCTCAGAAAGAAAAAAAGGAAAAGAGAAATTAGGATCTAAGCGGGAAAAGGAGGCACTTCCCGCATGAGAGGGGGGGAACTGTCAAATCCTTTTCTATCGCGAACGCTGGGTTCTCGATCTCTGGGGGAGGAAAAGGAGCAATCGTCGAACAAAGGGAAAAGAGAGAAAATCAATGAAAAAATAGAGGTGCGTGGAAACGGGTGGCCGGGAAGGAAGAAAAACGGGTGCGTTGCCCTGAGGCGGCAACCTTGACACTGGGGTCTATTTCAACGGAAAGGGGAACAGCAGGTCCGGAAAAAAAAAAAAGATCGTTGAGAGAAAAGGGTCGGTTGTTCCAAAACATCCCGAACTCGGGGGGAGAGGCCCGACGAACTCGACCGCCGAAGATCTCTCCGGTTTAATCCGGGGGGGACGACGGCCTCTCGCCGAAAAAAAGGGAGGAAAGGAAAAAGATCGGGAATAAACGGAAATTCGAGTCGCCCGAGCTGAGGGGCACTGTGTATAGGCCATCATTCAAAACCAAGGGCGGAAGAAGAAAGGTGCAGAAAAAAAACCTCCTCATCGCCTGCGAATTGCCACCACTTCGGGGGCGGTGGGCGCTGGTCCGAAAGCATCCGCAAGGAGGCAAAAGTGTCGGGCTAAGAAGGGACAGCCGCGCCTGCGGTCGAGCAAGGACTTCAAAAGCTAAGCCTCGGAAAGAGAAGAGCTCACCGTAGACAACCTAGGAATGGTGCGCGTCTTGAAGGGAGCAGCGAAGAGTACAGGGAAAGGCGGATGGAGGAGGCGCCAGGCGGCGCGGGATGGCGCCGACTTAATCCGCAGCCATCCCGAATTGAAAAGCGGAGGTATGGATGCTTGGGGGGGGGGGGAGGGGCCGCTAAAAAGGCGACGCGCCTCATCACGATGCCTTAAGACCTCGCCGACAAAAGTGGGGAGCACGAAAAAGCTAGTGCAAGAGGATGTCGGAGCTCATCCGGTCGTCGTGATCTACGACAGAAAACCTCTTTTAAGAAGCAAGAAAGCGGGGACGCCGAACCTTGTTATTATCTGCCACCAGACCCAAACCAATGAAGAAACCTATGGCGACCGAGGTCGTCTCACCGCGGAAGACATGAGATACCCTGAAAGGGGGAACGATCGCCTCGAGTGTGGGCCGGCTGTCGGGGGAGAACATGGCGCAAAGGGCCAAAGGGAAAAAAAAAAGATGGTCGAAGACGGCCCGAAGGAGAGGGCCGCGGGCTAGTAGCGAGGGATTTGGCTAAGTCTTTCCGGCCAGGGGGGCTGGTACACGAGCAGAAGGGGGAAAAAAGAAAACTAGGGGGGATCCTTTGCCGAGCGATGCAAGGGGGTTTCGACGAGAGACGAGGTCGAGGTCCTTAGAAGGGATTGTCAAAAAACAAGCCGAGCAGGGGGAAAGCGGCCTTGCCCGACACCATCTTCAAGAGGCACTCCTTGGAAGCGAAAAGAAAAGCTGACGGGGAGCACCGCACGCGGGTGTTGCGTTGCACTGCGTCTCGAGATCCCCGCGAAAAAAAGAGAAACTCTCAAAGGAGGATGCGATTTCTCGTTGAGTCGATGTGGGGGGGGGGACTCTACAGGGGAGGGGGGCACAGATAACTGCCGATCTAGGAAGGAAAGCAGCGAACTGACTCCCAAGGACTACGCTCTCCTTGATTGAAAATATCAAAGAGAGATCTAGGGGGGGGGGGGGGGCATGCTCTCACGTCCTCTAGCATGTACGCCGAGAGAATGATTAGAAGAAAATCGTGATCCCGTTTGAGCAGGGGCGTGCCCCGGCAATGGCGTCTTCGCAAAGCTCGTTTTCGAAGGCGTGTTACCGCCAAAAAAGTGTCGTCGCGATCCAAACAGAAATCGGGGGCAGATGATCGAAAAAACAAATCGCTTATCATAAGGCCAATCACAAGGGCCGATAAATAAATTCGATACAATTAGAGACCTCTTTTCCCCCCCATAATCTGGTGTCGCTAAAGGGAAAGGACCCCGAGGCCGAAGAAAATGTGTACGGACTTAACTGAGTATCGACGAAATCATACACCGCTCACGGTAGCACAAGCCGAGGGCAGTCCTCCTGCAAGCGAAACATTGCGTAGAAAGAAACCAGAAAAAAATGGAAAAGAATGGGACTTTGAGTAAACAGCGCACGAACATGGATGGTGGTGTTTTCTTTTTAACAATACCTTATACCTTAGATTTGAGGGAACGAAGTTCCCTCTCTTGGGTCGCGGGGGGGGGGGGAGTCTCCGGTTATCTCAACAGGTTTTTGTTGTGCCTTTTTGCTCAGAGGGAGAAAGGGTTGAAAGTGAACGGCAGGGAGGGAAATTAAACGAAAAAATGAAATGACCGGAAGACTCGACCTTACGGACACGGTCCCGGGAACGAGGTTAGAAAACAAACATGATGCTCGAGCAGCAATCAGCGAGTGGGGCCACTCATTTCGCCGTGGACAAGAAAACCGAAAGGAGATAGGAGGGTAGCCGAAATCCCTAAAATGTGGACAAAAAAAAACCTCAACTTTGCGGGAGCAAATACTCAGT
>Ga0179593_1660188_pt1:0-5000 | contig 10270 bp, 8 predicted proteins | sample CZODoug2_1_08_16_FD_185931 | JGI IMG/M metagenome (GOLD analysis project Ga0179593, IMG submission 185931) | Vadose zone soil fungal communities from Angelo Coast Range Reserve, California, USA - CZODoug2_1_08_16fungal (PacBio error correction) | ecosystem: Environmental > Terrestrial >...
GGTATCCCCTACTAATTAGCCGAAGAGAAGCAGCTCGATCTAGACGTCGTTCAATAGGGTCGAGAATCGAGGATGGAGGAGAGAGTCGACGGTTCAGGAGGGGAAAAGGGCGCACGCGAGCTATCAGTAGGAACCGCCACTTAGCCTTCAGAGGGAAAAAAGTCGAAGATGGGCCTTGTTCCTTGAAGAAACAGCGTGATCTCTTCCGAAAAGAGGGATTAGATACCTCCAAAAAGCCCATGTTCAATCTGAAAAAGAGTTTCCTTCCCGTGGGGTATCCGTGTTCTCCCAGAACCGGTCAAGAAATTCAGGCTGAAAAAAAAGGAGGACTCTTCCATAAGTACGAGAAGTCGCGCCGGGGGCCCGCCCGTTCTCGGAGAGTCTGACACGCCTTGCCTCCTGTGAGGTCGGCCAAAGGAGGGGAAAGGGGTAGACCGCCATCTGCAGTGCTCAGCGAAGGTCCTTCTTGCACGGCCAAATAAGGGACACTCCCTTCCAGTCCTTCCGGAGGACTTGGGGTGATGTCAAGTCCACTTCCTCAGGAGAAGAGGCGGCACTCATCCCATCCCACGGAGGGAAAAGGACCTATTGCGAAACTAAGAAAAAGACAAAAAAAGGGAGTTAAAGTGTTCTCCACTCGAAGGGAAGAAGGAGGCGGCATAATACGGAAAAAATTACCGCGAGCTGCCTATCGAGGAACATCACTTGTCACGCATTGGACCAAGAGAGGGGAGTGCCCAAATGAAAAAAAGAAAGGAACGTTCTGCTAGGCTCCTGCGGATGAAGAAAAAAAAGTGGGGAAAACCTCACCGCGGCAAGGATGGGCCGATGTGAGCCCTATCACGGCTTTCCGAGCGAGAGTGTTCAGCGAGGTGCGTCATCCTTTAGCTGAATGGAAAAAAAACACCGTTCTGAAAGAAACGACAGGGGCGTAACTCTAGAGAGGGGAAGGATAAGGTCCGGGAGGAAGACCGAGACCGCTTCGTGAGATCACTCCTGAATGGAAAAAAAGGCTTCATCTGTCTACAATGACGTTCAATGGCCCGAGCGGGAAGAACTAAAAGGAAAAAAAAGAAGAGGAAGGCCGTTCAGCCCTGACGGGGTAAAAAAAAAGAGAAAAGCGAGGTCCTCGCCCTAGAAGGGAGGTTGACGATCTCGATCTTCGAGACGGGGAAGTCGTCGGGGTAGAAGAGGCCCTCTTAGAGGCGGCTCGTTAATCGGGGAAAAAGAATCATCCGTGCAACGCTCTATCGCAAAAAAAAAATAGGTGCAAATCTACTCGTCAACGGGAAGAAAAAAAAAGAAACGAGGTGAGCTGGCCAAAAAAGGAGGTCTTCCGCACGCTGACCCGGAAGGCCCCAGCCTCCAGGGTGGGAAAGGGAAAGGGGGACGAGGCGGCCCGCTCTCGAGGTAGGACGAAAAAAGACCGCTGCCTATGTGTGCGTCCGACCAACTGGGAGAAAAGGGTTCAGTCCTCTACCCGCCGCAGGAGGGTTCAACTGGGGAACCTGATGGACGGGAAAGAGAGGCTGCCTGCTGCACGATGTAGGAGAGGAAAAGCCATTCGGCCCGTCGCGAACTTTCTGGAAGGAAAAAAGAAGGATAAAGCGGCATCTCCGTCACTGTTCTTAGAAAAGGGTCTATGGGCGTCAAGATTCCCGAGAGACGAAAAAAAAGGAGGGGGAGGCCGCCCTGGCTATCGCCGAGTAGAATGGGGGGGGGGGGGGTTTAAGAAATAAAGGCAAAGCCTCGTCCAACGCTTCCCTGGGAAAAAAGGGGAAAGGGGGGTGTACGATAGGAACATGACACAAAAAAAAAAAAAATGGTCATGAAGCTTACTATCGGTCAGGAGGAATCCGCGCTATCACACAAACAAAATGACTTGAAAAAAGAGGACCCGGACTTATACGGAGAAAAGGGGGAGGAAGCCGTCGTTCGCCTATCAATATAAAAAAAAAAAAAGAAAGGGTGCCGCTGTGAAGACAAAATATGAGTTCACCTACTCCTTAGGGACATCGACAGTCAGCTATCTGGGAAGAAAAAAAAGAAGGAGAGGGCTGGTCGCCGCGACCCGCTGTTCGAAAGAAGAGACGGCTGCGTGCCATCTATGGTAAAGAAGGCGACGTGCTTGTCGGAATCGACGACGGACGCGGCAAAAAAAAAAAAAATACGACGAGGCCGATGAAAAAAAAGAGTACCGAGCGCCGCCTGGGAATAAAAGATCGCCTACCTTATCATGGCTGAAAAAGAAACAGAAGAGCAAGCCCGCCACCCCCAAAAAAAAAAAAAGAGGGGCCCTTATGGCGGCGCAACCGAAGACCAAAAAAGAAGGGAAAAACTATGCCGCGACCGATCTCCGAAGGAGGAGGCCCAGAGCCGCATATCTCTCTCAAACAACAAAGAAGGCCTGCCGGAAGTCCATGCCGAGCATGGTAAAAAAAAAAATAAGCGGGCGTATCGTTCGTCGGCAGAGGAAAAAGAAGGACGGGGTGCCTGGTCTTGCGTTTCGGAAAAGAGGACGTATCGTCTTCTGGTGTTTGCGGGAAATTAAGGTAAGGGCATGATCAGGTCGGCGAAAGAGAAAAGAAAAGAGGATTCCCGTCGGCGCCTCGTCATAGCCAGGGGGAAAGCGTCGAGCGCCCTGAGTGGCGGGGAAGAAAGAGTTCGGATAGCGCGTCGGCAAAGAAATATGAGGCTTCGCTACCCCGATGGCAAAAAAAGGAGGGGGGAAATCTTCGGGCGGCAGAACAGCGGGGGAAAAAAAGCGATCCGTCGCTTCGGGGAAAGGAATCCGTATGTCTATTTACTTGGAAAGCTTCGCTCATCAGTTCGTCGTGAGGGGGGGAGAAGGGATTCGGCCCAGCGGGAAAAAAAAGAGACTTGATCAGGCCTACTACTGAAGGGAAAAAGAGAAGTATACTTCCCCGTGTCCTTCTCGGTAGAAACGGGTGGTAGTTGCCTGATAGCATGGTCACTCACGAGAAAGGAGAGAGGAAGCTTCATTGAACCAGAAAGGGGATTTTTTCATTTACTCCAGGACTGGAGAAATGTCAGCGTTGGACGAGGCGAAAGGGGGGAAAGGGGACGCCGCTTTGCGGAGCCGAAAGGAAAATAAGAAAGGGGGACCGCATGTCCTATCGTGAATCTGAATTGTCGCAGACTTTTCATAGAACAAAAAGAGATAGAAATTCATAAACGTCTAGCTCGCGCAGACGGGGGAAAAAAAAAAAGAAAGACGGGCCCGCCAAGGGAGAAGAAAAAGAACGACCTCGTGTCAGCATTACAGAGAGACTGCGTCCATCATTTTCTCCAAGAAGACGGGTTGAACAGCTTCGGCGTGTAGCCGGAAGGGCAAAAAAGAGGGGGGAGAATAACGAAGTTGGTCAGGAAAAAGGAGTCCATCATGCTGAAAAATCCGCTAGCAGGGCCGCTAGAAGATACAACAGGGCGTGCCGGGTCAGCGTGCGGAAGACGAAAAAGAAGAAACGAGGTAGATCACTCTTCCATCAAAAGGACACCGGGGGTGACGGTTTCTGCCAAGGAAAAAAGAGATGGACCGCAGCGCACGAGTAAGGAAAAAAAATATAGGTAATCTTTGTCCCCGGAAAGGAGGAAAAAACGTGAAAGTAGCATCTTCCCCATCATAAGAATAATGAGACCTCGAAGGGGGAGAGTTCGCTCGAAGGGAAAAAAAAAGGGCGCCGGGCGCCGAGTCGAGAAGTGCTCTTTCCACGGAAGCGCCGGAACGTCTACATGACTGAAAGGGAAGGGGTGGCCGGGCCATTCCGTCAAAGGGCCCAAAAGATCTTCCGCAGAAAAGAGGAGAAAGCAAATGACCCCCCCCCTTACAAAAAAGAAATCGCCCGCGTAGCGCTGGGTTCAACCAAGAGGTTTCCCTCCCATAAACCGTGTGGGATAAGTGCAAAACACTCTCCAGAATTAACAGTGCGGGAGAGGAAGGGAAAAAGTGCTCGTTCATCTCAGCGGCAGGAAGAAGAAGAGCCACCACGCCTTGCCAAGGGAGGGAAGTTGCGTGTCGCCAAAAGACGCGAACTGACTCATCGTTCCCGGCCAGGGGAAAAGGGGAAAAGCCAATGCCATCCTTGCCCGAGAGTGGGAAAGGAGGGGACGCAGTGAATGTCGACCTTCACGAAAACAAGGGCAGCTCGTCTTCACTCCGCATAAAAAAAACTTGCAGGCCCTGGTCGGAAGCGGGCGAAACTCCAGACTCGATCTAGAGAAAAGAGGACAGATAGAGATCGGATGAGTTTCTCCATAAGAAAATAGTTGAAAAGACGTTGGGGCGGGAGGAAAGAAAGCCTGCCGATGCGAGAAAGAAACAGTCACTTCGTCATCGGAAGGGGAAGGGAAGGCATGGTGCGTTTCCTTTGGCCAATGGGGCCGCGACTTCCCTTTCGCGTGGGGGGGAAAAAGAGGGGGCTACACTACCACCTGCGTGGGGAAAAAAGAAAAAGGACGTGGGTGTCATAAAAGGGTTCCCTATCACGGCTGGAAATCTCACAAATCGCACCTTAATTCTGGGAAAAAAAAAGGAAAAGGGGATCTTACGGACACCTACGACAAAGACTACGGCTACCACTCTACTTAACAAAGAGCTCTACGAGGGGTACATTTATCGCGAAAAGGGGGGGGAAAAGGGACGAGTAGCCGCCGAAGCGTTGCTTACGATCAAAAGGAAACACATTGTCACCATGCCTGTTCAAATCAAAAGTAGGACTCGACGAGGACGGCTACGGGAAAAAGAACTCGATCGCCTCGGCAAAAAAGGGGGGGGGGGGGGGGGGGGGGTGGGTTGGGGGGGGGGGGGGGGGGGTGGGGGGGGGGGGTGGGGGGGGGGGGGGGGGGGGGGGGGGGGGGGGGGGGGGGGGGGGTGTGGTGGGGGGGGGGGGGGGGGGGGGGGGGGGGGGGGGGGGGGGTGGGGGGGGGGGGTGGGGGGGGGGGTGGGGGGGGGGGGTGTTGGGGGGGTGGGGGGGGGGGGG
>Ga0179593_1696834_pt1 | contig 10270 bp, 13 predicted proteins | sample CZODoug2_1_08_16_FD_185931 | JGI IMG/M metagenome (GOLD analysis project Ga0179593, IMG submission 185931) | Vadose zone soil fungal communities from Angelo Coast Range Reserve, California, USA - CZODoug2_1_08_16fungal (PacBio error correction) | ecosystem: Environmental > Terrestrial > Soil >...
AGAAAATAAAAAAAGAAAGGAGATCCATCGTCCACCCTCTCTAGTGGAAAGGAGGAAAACTGGGATAGCTTTTGCGAGGGAAGAGAAGGAGGGAATCGCCCATCGACATTTATCATATTCTCCTTTTCTTCGCCCACTGAGAAAAGGTTTCTCACGGGGGAGGAGGAAAAGGGAAAAGGGGGCATCCATCCTCTTTATTATGTTCAAAAGAAGAAAAAATAAGTGCCGCGGCGGTTCCCTATCAGGGAAAGGGGGGGGGAAGGCAATGCAAGGAACACAGTCGGTAAACACCACCAGGTCGCTAAGGAAACTCAGCAATATAGGAAAGGGGAAGGGCAGTTTCTTCTCCTCTGCCGTTATTCAAAAAAGGGGGAGTTACGAGTTCGGGATTCCTAATTGTGGGAAAAAAGAGGGTCCGACCTCACGAGTGTTCTCTTTCGACTCTCGGGAAGGAAAAACAAATCGAAGAAGGCCGAAGGGCTATCCCGATTTCCGGTTGCAAAAGGAAAAGGAGAGGTGCGCGCCTCGGAGCACCACAAGCGAATGGGAAAAGGCGTAAACGAATGTGAATTTCTTTGGTTGAGGCAACGAAACGTGGGGCTAAAGGGGCTCCACTATAATGAAAAAAAGCACCAACCCTTCCTCGCTACTTTTGTCGGGGAAAGGAAGAGGCAATCTGGGCACCACGTAGACCCGGGGAAAGGAGAAAGTCACGAGAAAAGGCTTTCACGTGGAAATGGGTTAAGGAGCCCGAAACAAGAGGGAAAGAAAGTCAACCGCGTGAACCTTCACAGGGGAGAGAGAGGTGAAGAAAAAAGGGAGAAATCGAGCCATCCGCCCCTCATCTGCAAGAGGGAGAGCAGAGAGGTAAAATTAGGGGGAAAAAAAAGAGAAAAGTCATACCATTTTGCATCGTACCATGATCCGAGAAAGGGGGGAAAGAACGGAGAGCGATCCAATCCCTTCGTAGGAGATGAGAAAAAGAGGTTGTCATTTCATAACCATGATCGTGAGGAACATGCATTCAGGAGTCCACTGGCAGAGGAGGGGAAGGGGAAAAGGGCTGGAGACCTTGGGCAGAACTGTACCCGCTATACAAGGAAAAAAAAAGGCGATTGAGCGTCAATTTTAACGCGCTCAAATAGAAGCGAGAAGGGGGGGGGACAGAAAAAAACACGCCATCACGGAGAAGGGATGAAAAAAAATATCATAAAACGTCGAGCGCCTCTGTCCAGAGGGGGAATGAAGCGAAGAAGTATGCTAATAATGAGAGTGTACCCCGTCATTTAGAAAGATCAGGGGACAGGCGTATGCGATGGGGAGATGGACTATTGACCCTATCATGGGAGAAGAGAAAAAGGCGATCATTGCCTCCGTCAAACTCAGGAGAGAAGGAGCATGGAGGGATCTGGCGGGAGGGGCGTAACATACTTAAAGAAGGGCCGCATGGAAGAAGAAAAAAGGGGAGAAAACGCCTTACCTCCGCCGGGAGGAGGGGGGGGGGTTAGGGGAGAAGCGCGGCATTTTCTTCTCAGAGTCTAACACAGAAAAAAACGCCGAATTGCCAGAAGGGAAGAAAAAAAAACTTCTGTTACCTGATTGCAACGGTCAGGGGGGAAAAGAAGAAGAACCAGGCGCTTGGAAAAATTATGAGACCACACGAAAAGGAAGTGGGCCGTCGACGCATTTTATCCGAAGAAAACGTCAGAGGAAGCTCGCGGAGGAACGCAAGAAAAGAAAGGAGAAAAGAAGAGACTCGACCACAATGCGCATCTTCTGCAAGGGGAGGAAAAAAAAACGCACAATTCTCTCTCTTTGCTCGTTCCACAAAAAAAAGAAGGGGAGCGCCCTTTTTTCGCTCCTTCGACGAGGGGGGAAGAGGAAAGCAGGTTCAACCTCCTAAAACGGTTAGGGGGAGAAAGAATGGCAAGAAGAAAAGACGCTTCTATCCGTCATAATGAGAAAAAAAGAAAAGGAGGAGGAAAGAAAGAAGTTTCGGCGGACCAGTTTTCCTCCGGGGCGGAAAGGAAAGGATGTTAATGAACGCGTACGCTGCTGGGAGGAGGGGAGGGGGGAAGGGAGGCGCCATCTTTATATCGTCGGACAAGAGCTCATAGAGAGAAATTTGCTGGGGAAGGAAAAGGGGGAGCTTCTCGCCTCGGCGCCACAAAGGGGGGAGGGAAGGGGGCTCGACAGTCGAGTCTTCGATAAAAGGGGAGGAAAGGGAGAAGAGGGACCCCGAAGCAGGCATACGGCGGGAGGGGAAGGGGGGGAGAATGACTTTTTCTCACTCTCTGTTCACGCAGGACACTGGGGAAAATCACATTGTAAAGAGACAATCTCGGTTCAATTCGGCGGGGAAAGAGGGGGACTACGGGAGAAATGCCGGCTATTGGGACGGAGATCTGCTATTTCACCAGGAGGTAGAAGAAAGAAGAAAAGCTGTGAGGAGAGGAAAAGGGGCGGGGGGGGGGGGGGGGGGTGACAAGAAAAAAAAGAACGCAAGCTGTCATAAGCTCATTCGGCGAAATGGGGAGAAGAAAAAAAAGAAAATGGCTAGCGGAATCATATCGTGTCACTAGGACCCATGCGGGAAGGGAAAAAAAAAATCCACTCCGTTCTATTTTCCGAGTAAAGAACCTGAACGCAAGTCTTCACCAGAAAGGAGAAAGGGTAAGGGACACAGCTTCACACTTCTAAAATCCTGGCAAGGAAGAGTTGTAGTAAACTGATGACTTATGCAGAGAAAGGGAGGGGAAAGGGAACCCAGAGATTACCCTTAGTATGTCTGTAAGGGGGGGGAGAAAAGAATGAGAGTCAAACTAACGTTTAGGGGGCCGGGGGGAGATGAAAATAGCGGTCCCCCGTCTGGCCCATTCAAAAGTCAACCGGGCTTCAGGGAGAAGAAAAAAAAAAGTTGAATAGCCTGTTCGCCTCTCATGGTTTATGCAAGGGGAAATGAAGAGCAGGGCAACTTTATGGGATAGAGACTCGCGAAGAGACCTCGATCATTTTCCCAGGAAAAAAACATGGATTAATGGGGGGGAAGGGGGAGGCCGACTTAAGGCCGCTCGCGGGAGGGAGAAGGGGAATGGGCAGATTTTCTTCTCTCATGCCGATTCGAATAAGGAATAAAGAGTACAGGCTCTAATTTTCCTTTCACGAGTGATTAGAGTCTGAAAGAACAAAGGGGGGGGAGACGGAACTTACGGCTCCTTTTCACAAGGGGAAAAAGGGGACAGAGAGTGGGGCACTAGTATCGAACCCGGGGGGATAAAGGGGGGGAAAAAAGGGGATAGGGATGACGGGACCTGACAATTATCTCGTGAAGGGGGTGTGAAGAGGCTGCTTCAGGAAAGAGGGGAAAGAAAAGAAATGTCCGCACATGCAATCAAATCTTTTACGTGAAAAAGGGGGGAAAAGAGGGAGGTGTGGCTCTCGATTCTCGCACACGGAGAGAGAAAAGGGAAAGAAAGCAGTATATCCTCTCTAGGACCATTTCAAATTTGTTGGCAAGAAGTCGCAATAGTGAAAGACTCTTATTCGAAAAAAGGAGGGAAAGAATGATCACAAGGAGAAATGAGAAAGTTAACCCTCTATTTTTTGAATGAAACGCAATGGGGGGGCGAATAAACGAAAAAAGGGTTCAATTTGACCGGGGGAAAGGAGAAAAAAAATGAGGATGGGAGATTCATAGAGAAAAGGGGGGGGGGAAGAATGTTTGTCCTTCTATGACTGGCCAGGAACCCATAAAGAAATGAATCGTGAGCTCTAGAAGAAGATACTTCGATCAAAAAAGGGAAGGGAAAGAAAGACAGCTTGCTGGATGCAAAACTCATATAACGTAGAGAAGTGAAAAAAAGGGGGGGAAAGCGATATTATACATTGTCGATTTGTCATTCACGCAGGGAGGAAGCGAAAAAGACTATCCTCCAAGTTTCTGGAAGAAGGGGAGAAAGGAAGAGGTGCCTCTGGGATTCTCTAAACTAAATCGGATTCCTTAAGGAGAAAAGGGAGGTAAAATACAGGAGCTGTATCATCCGATGGGAAAGGAAGCAAGGAAAAAAACGAGCGAGTGTACTGACTGCTTCACTAACTTGATTATAGAGGTGGCGAAAATCGCATCGACAAAAAGAGTACATTTTCCTATTCGACTGAGGTAGGACCACTTCGTTTTCAAAGGGCGAAGTCGCGGATGGGGGGGGGAAAGGAAAAAGAGTGTAGTGTGCACCATCAAAGAACAGGGAAGGAGCGACGCTTTTCATGCGATTAAAGGGGGAAGGGGTGTAGCGACACGTCACTAGCAGTCACACAGTCTGGGACACACCAGGGGGATCTTAAGGGGACACCTGATCGTCCCCGTCATCCTTGAAGCAAGGAAGGGGAAAAAGGGGAAGCTGTTCTTACGGCAGCGGGGGAAGGGAAAAAAATAGAAACTTTCGATGCGGAAGTTCCGAAGTGGTAGAAAATGCCGTGTGCAAAGGGGAAAAAAAAAAAAGCATTGGCGACTCCTAGGGAGGAAGCAAAACACATCGCCTTTGAAAAAGAGGAAGGGGCGCAGCAGATTTCCGGTTACACACCATTAAAGAGCCGTGTTCGAGGAAGAAAAAAAAAAAACATGGGGGGTGGTCAAGGCTTACCCAAAACGAAGGGGGGATGTGGGGCTGCAACGACGCTAGGAAAAAAAAGGAAAAAAAGGATGAGGAACTCCGATCTTCGATAGACAACAGGGAACCTCATTGTGCCCGTCCGAAGATAAGGAAAAAAAAAAACAGGAGACACTGTTTCGATCTTTGCCCCCGAGAGGAAAAAAAAGAAAGGGGGAAAAGTCTTGTCTGCGGGGAAAAAGAAGAGGGGAGAGCGAATTGTCCTTCACCGCTTGAAACCGCCCTCACGTGAGCGAAAGAAAGCGTTGATCGCCAGGAAAGAAATCACGCGCCAGCATCTTCATCTTTAGCAAGGAAAAGAGGGGAGCGGGAGCCACTCCGGACCATAAGGGGGGAAGCGAACCATTATCCGCTGTCCGGTGGGGCAAGGGACTCTGGAGGGATCCATCCCGTCTTAAGGGGGAGAGAAGGAAACGCAGGATATTCGCACAGGCTCTTCAATCAAGGAGGGAGAGAAGAAGAAAAGAGGGAACGAGTGATCTGCCGGGCCTAATCGTGACTGCAGCGAGAAAGAGAGAAGAAAGAAACTTCGATGGTCTTTCTTCAGAAAAAAAAAGTTGGGGGGGTGTGGACGGCGAGCCATTCAGAAAGAAAAAAGGGAGGGACGAAAAACCTCCATCACTTCTCCAGGTCGGGAAAAAAAAAGAGCAAAGGGAAATTGAAAGAACTTCGCTCGCCTCTGTCCATGATTTCAGACCCTGGGGGAAGTGCAGAAGGGGGAGAAGGGGAGGCACAATTTCTTAATCTTTCCTCGACGCGAAGGGGGGGAGGGGGAAAAAAAAGAAATAGCAGGGTGCACTTCTGAGGAAAGGGGAAAGAGGATTAGATCTCATGCCATTCTCTTCTTTCTCGAACGGTCAAAAGAGAATGAGCTCTGAGGATTAGGGAAGAAAAGACGAAATGGAATCCTAGCTTTCGTTTCAAGGGGAGAAAAAAGGATAGCCAGATCGTCGGCTTCTGATAGACGCAAAGAGGGGAGGGGGAGAACGGGAGAACAAAAAACCGTCACTCCGATTGTGCCCCTCGTTGCTCATAAGCGGCAAAAAAAAAAAAAAAAAAGCAAAAACCCCTTCTGGGAAGGGGGAAGGGGAGGAAAGGAAATCGCTTTAACCGAAGAGAGGGGAAAAGGGAGAACGGCATCTCTCTCCGTATTTTTCTCAATACTCAAGAGAGACTAACTAAGGAAAAAGAAGTAGGAGCCGTCCATCATCCTCCATTTTCAGGAGGAAAGGGAAGAAAGTCGTGCAGGGACTGCATCCACCAGAAATTCTAAGAGGGGGGGAAAGAAGAAGTACGACGATCTCCTTTCTCCAGGCCAATTTGGGTACGGGAAAAGTCGACGCAGCCAAGAGGAGAGGGGGGAGAGGTAGTATGCTAATGACCCGGCGACAACCTGGTCCGACCGGGAAGAGACCATAGAAGGGGGAGAAGAGCAAAGGACAAAAACGTGATTATTATTAAAATAAGAGGATGAAAGACGTTCCGGCTTAGAGGCAGGAACAGTTTTCGAAGGGAAAAAGTGAAAAGAAGGACCGGCGGTTCAGTACCGTCTAAGACGGATGAAGGGGGGAGGAAAAAGGGAGGGCGCCACGGAGAGAGAAACTGATGCAGAACGGCAACTATTATTACTATTTGCTGTGTGATCAAGGCGACGTCTCTTGGTGCAAGAAGGGGCACGGGCTTCTACTCTAGTCTGAGGGAGGAAGGGAGGGTACGACCGAGTAGACATGTAGTCTACTCACAATCCGCGAAGGAGGGGGGTTTCTTCATACTTTTTCCCATGTCAGAAAGTTGCACGCGAAGAAAAAGGGGGAGAAGCAAGCAAAGGTGGCGTTTCATGGGAGAAGAGGGGGACAAATTCTTCTTTCACCGTAAGTGTGGGGGGAATAGGAGGAAAAGGCGCGATTGCGGAAAGAGAGACGCCAAAAGAGGCGTATTGAAAAGGGGAACGAACAGCTAGTCTTAAAAGAAAAAGGACCCAAGAACTAGAGGGAAAAAAAAAATGCGAGAGGGTTGACATACGTTAAAAAAGGAAGATACTTTCTCAGACGGGAAATAAGGGAAAAAGAAAAGGGACCGCACTCTCCCATGAGGGGAAGAAGTAAAAAATCACGACGGTCTATTCCGCGTAAGAAAGAAAAGGGGAAAACACGAAATGATTCTGTCCCTACTCTTCCTTCAAAGCGACAAAGGGGAAAAAAAAAGAAAAAGGAGACGTTCTCCATTCCTGATGACTTATCGGAAGAGAGAAAGGGTGAGCCTCCCGATATTACCAGGAGTAGGACAGAGAGGTTCCATATGACTCTCAATCGGATTTCCAGGGGGGTTTGCTCTTATCGGAGGGGGGAAAAAGAAAGAGGAAACCTGCTTTCGTCTTCCGGAAGGGGGAGGAGAAGAATGGGGGAGGGGAAAGAGTCCTTTTCGCAAGCGAAAGGGTTGAGGACCTATGGCTCATCGTCCGGTACGAAGGAATGGGGATCTGGGAAGAGACGCAGGGGCACCACAGAAAAAAGAATGAAGCACATGGATTAATTTGTCGTATTTGGCACGCGAAGGGAGGAAAGGGTTAGCGAACGAAAGGACTGCTCACTATCCAGATGCTGGCAGCAGGATGGCTCGTAAGAAAACAAAGGGAATCATAGTCGGCTTCTGAAGGGGCACGGGGGGAAGAGGGAAGCGGCTACGCCTCAGGTGTTTCAGGGCAAGGAACATGTTGACACAGTTCCAGCTTTTTTCTACGACGGAATGTGAACAAGGGGACCAGGTCTCCGTGGGGAAAACAAAGGGGAAATAGCGTTCGAACTGGACCGAGCATGAAGAGGGGAGGGGGGGGGACGAGGAATCTTCTCGAAGTAATAAGGGAAAGAGAGAGCTTCGTTGCCGAAAAAATAAATCGGGCCTTGACCACCAAAGGGAGGAAAAAAGAACACGGCTATCTAAGCTTTGAAAACGGAGAGGGGGAGAAGAAAAGGTACGGGGTCACATTGTTCGTAAGGGAAAAAGGGAATAAAAAGGAGTCTGCAAGGAAACTAGGGTAAGGGGACCAAGTTTTTCTGTACAAGAAGTCCGATCGAAATTTCACCAATTGGGGGGGGGGGGAAAAAGGAAGGAGGCTAATAAATGCCCAGGGGAAAAGGGGGGGACCATTTTCAAGGCGACGGGGAAAAGTCGGCTGAGAAGGGGAGAAACCAATGGTGGGGGGGAGGACGGTGTGCCTGCTAGTTGAAAAAAAGAAAACAAGGACAATAACTTAATCGTTGAACCTGCGCCGGCGACTTCGGGATCAAAAGGGGATTGCTGGGGGAAAAAAAAGAAAGAAGGTTCAAAAGATCTCGGGCGACTTCTCCGGGAAGGAAAAAAGGGGAGAGAAAAAAGGAGAATATTATACATGTCAAGGAGGGGAGGGGGGGGGGGGGGAGGGAAAGGAAAGCTTCCACAAAAAAAAAGAAAAAAAACAAACTATCCTAATGGGATGAGGGGGGAGACCAAAAATCTTCGACTGGGAGGGGGGGGATAGCATTTTCCTCGGATTCTAATAGAAAAAAAAGAGGAGAAAGAGCTCTATGATAATACAGGGAGGAGGGAAAGGAGACCCCGAGGTCGATGTCTAATTCTTCAGGAAAACGTGGAAAGGGGACTCACCAAAAATACAATCTTATCGGCAATCGACAATGGTACGATGAAGTTCTTCGCCCCCTAAGATAAAGGGGGAAAAAAGAGGTCGTCGATCTTTTGTCACATTTGGGAATAAAAGAGGAAAAGGGAAAAGAAAAGCTTCTGATAGAGGTAGAGGGGAAGGGGGGAAGGGAAGGGAGGGGGACAATTTTTTTTAGGTCGGACCTCGGACTAGCATCAAAACAGTCGGTCCAAAAAATATTCTTAATCTCAGCCTTAATCGTCCCAAGGGAAGGAAGAAAATGGGGGGAAAAAAAATGTCAGTTTCTTCGCCGGAAGGGAGCGTCACAAAATCGTTAACTTGTCGAGGAGGTCGTGTGTGTACAAAGAGGGGTCTTCGACTCGGCGAGTTTCTCTGGGGGGGGGGGAAAAGAGGGCCAGAGCAAACACATCCCTGGACAACCGTCTCGAGGGCCTATATCATGGCGCGTTTTCACGTCTTCGGGGGGGATAAGGGAAAAGGGAAAAGAGAAGGGGAAGGACACAACGCAAGACCGGTGGGGGGGAAAATGGGATTGTGACGGGTGCTTGCTTAACGACGCGAGGGCCGAAACCAGGGGCCTCAAAGAACTGCGGCATCCGAGTAAGGGAAAAAAAAAGAAGGGGACGGTCCCGTTCTAGAACCTAAAAGGAGAATAGAGAAAAAAAGGGAGGAAGAATCTGTGTGCCCCAAACTTCTATAAAAAGGCGGTCAAGGAAAAAGTGTACTTTCGTCGCCCGACAAGAATTAGTCAAAAAAAAGTCGTGAAAAGAAGGAAAAGAGGGAAGATGAAGCCATTTTTATAGACGGGGAAGAAAGAAGAAAAGAAAGAGGTTCATCGGTGAGCAGGGGTTTAAAGACGCGGCGTAGGAGGAAAAAAGAGAAAGAAAAATTCATCCATGTTGTTCAGCGCAGGAAAAAAGAATGGGGTGCACTGCGTCTTTATAATCTCTCCCAGACAAGAGGAACGGGAGAGAAAGAAGGTTTACATGTTCATCAACCATTAGCTTGTCTTGCAGCAGGCTCTTCAAATCAATGAGGGGGGAGGGACCGCATCGGCGAGACTACGAAAGGAAGGGGAAGGAAGGAAAAAAAAAAGGAAAACCCCACCGGGGAGAAGAAAAAAAAAAAAAAAAAAGGTAGAGTGAGGCTTCCTATTGACGAGAGACATAGAAAGTCTGGGAGTCATGGGGGGACTAACCACACGTCCATCAAGGCCAAGGTCTATGACGGAGAAGTAAATTTTAAAAGGGAAAAGACAGGGGAGAGGAAAGGCTTTTTACTTGAAGGCGAAAGAGGAGGGAAGAAAAATAAAGTGGGGAGGTCATTTAGTAATCTTCTCAGGGGCGTGATGCTCTTGAAAGAAGAGGGGGGAGAAGGGAAGGGAACCACGATATTGTCTTCCTCTCATCAAGGATGAAAAAAAAAGCAGCCTCAGCCCAAAAGGCATTCTTGCGCTGTTTATGGGCGTCTGAAGGGAGAATCCTAGCGTTTCTTTTAGTGGGGAATGGAAATCGCTATCGAGGAGGAGAAGGGAAAAATCCGGAGCATTGTCCCGCGAGCACGAAAAAGACTGCAAGGTGAAAAAAAAAAAAGAGATGTCCGTCTTCTCACTCACAGAAGGAAGAGGGTGAGCAGCGTGAACCTATCTCTGGAAGAGGATGGAAAGCCCGCCTTCTTGTGCGGAAACGGCATTTACCGACAAGCATAGCACAGAGGAAAAAAAACCAATCATCCCGCATGTTCCTCTTCGAGCCGCGAAAAAAGAAGAGAAGGGAAAACGGCTCACGCACAAAGCAAAAAGAGGAGAACGTGCTCATCTGTGAACAGAATACTCCGAAAAGCCAGGTTTCGGAGAAGAAAAAAAAGAAAAAGAAACGCAGAAAACTTTCGTATTCTAATTATGGCCTCTGCGACAAAATGGGGAAAAAAGGAGAAAGAAAATTCA
>Ga0179593_1342502_pt1 | contig 10269 bp, 9 predicted proteins | sample CZODoug2_1_08_16_FD_185931 | JGI IMG/M metagenome (GOLD analysis project Ga0179593, IMG submission 185931) | Vadose zone soil fungal communities from Angelo Coast Range Reserve, California, USA - CZODoug2_1_08_16fungal (PacBio error correction) | ecosystem: Environmental > Terrestrial > Soil >...
GGGAAAGGGCTTGCTCGTGGACAGGGACGATGGGGACCTGTTTCAAAAAGGCGGGGGAGGGGGAAAGAAAGAAAGAATCCATTAGGATAGTGCGAAAAAAAGGGGAGACCCAGGGAAGACGAAAGGCGGCAAACTAGGGAACTCCAGCATCGCTAGCGAGAACAGAAAAGGGGTGTTGAAGGGGGGGGGCCAAGAGCGTAGAAAACGGGTCTCAAAGACCCTGGAAGCAAGCTTACATTGAAATTTGAGAGCAAAAAGCAGGAAAACGGAAACCCCTGGGGGGGGTCAAGAAAGGGCCGACTCACAAGCCCAGGTTTTGAGAGAGGAAGGCGGGTGGGATCTCTTGGGTGCAGGACGAGAATGTCACAGCACTGGACAAACAGGGGGCGGAGGGGGAAGGATAACCCGGCATACGCTAGGAAAGGGGCCTTACAGTGCCTGCAAGCGCGAAAATGAGGGGAAAGACGGAAACCTTACTACACCAAGGGCCCAGAACGCCAATGAACGCGGGGGTGAGGACTTGATTTACTAAAAAAAGGGGTCAAAGGGAAGCCTTCGGAGCGAGCTGTTGGCCCGCACACCCTGTAGTTACGAGCAACAACAAAGAAAGGGTTCAAAAAAAAAAGGGAAAAAGGGGGGAAGCGGTGTAGAATCCGTGTTCCCAAACGGAAAGAAAGAGGCGAGGTGCAAGCACATGGGGGTTCACTAAAAAAACAATATGGACCCTCGAAAACAGAAGAAGGTGGGGGAATGGGGACCAAGCCTTTTCAACCCGAAAATTGCCTTGGAAAATTCAAAACGGTAGAAGAAAGACTTCCTCCGAGTAAGTCGCGAAAAGAAAACAACCGACAGAGGTGTGCGCATTAAAAGGGTGGAAAAAAACGGCCGGGCAATCCGGGTTGAGGAAGATTTGAAGAGAGGGGGGGTTGGAAGTTCAATTATACTTCCATAGAGAGCATTCGCTAACAAAAGTAGAGGGGACCCCTCCAAAAAAAAAAGCTTAAACGCGACCGTGGGTTCTGGGATCGGGAAAGAAATGGAAAAGGTGCGGAGTAGGTGGCACGAATGGGCAGCTCGGAAAAAGTCGAATGGGTGGGCAAGGAAAACCCAACAGTCAACTTTAAAAATTGAAAGAAAAGGGACCAACGAAAGGGGGTCGAACAAGAGAAGTCGGTGGAAAAAAGCGACACGAGAAAAACCAGGGGGTGAAAAGCGAACACGAGGATCAGAGGGGGGAAAAAAAAACGCAGAAGGTGTTGCCCAGAGGAGATCAAACCTCGGATTCAGGGCGGTTGGGCGGGGCGATGAAAGAAATTGTCCGAAAAAGAAAGGGAAAAGGAGCCGGGGGAGATGGGAAAAAAGACTAAATGATATGGTAGGTGTTCTGCCGCACAACTAGGGGGTAGCGGCAAAAAATGCACAAGGAAAGAATAGTCACAGGAGGGGAAGGCTGAGGGAATGGAGGGGTTCTAGGGAAACGGGACCCACTCCTGCGCACAAAGGGGGGGAAAAATGAACGCCGGCTTGGGAAAAAAAAGGGAGGATGAACTTCAACTCGAGACAGCGAATCCGCCCACTGGGGGTCAGCCTGTTGGGTCGGGATATAAGGAGACCTTCTGTCGCGTTTACAAGCTGTCAAAAAGGGCAGAAATGCGGCGCGTACAAGGTGGGCAACTGGCGCAGAGGGCGCGCCGCCGGTCTGTCCGTGCGAGACGCGAGCAAGACTAAAACAAAATACGGAAAGGCCGGCGGGAATAAGGGGGGCGGGGGGAGGAGTACAAAACGGGAAAAAAAAAAAATTGGGGTTGGGCGGGAAACCACAAAGGAAGATAACACACCAAAAGACTGAGAAGGTCCTGGGTGGGTAACCTCCGTTTTCGTCCTGGGGGGGTCAGCTGGGATAAAAAGAATCCCGGATCTCACAGTGAATTACTCCCAAACTAAAAAAAAAAGTCGCGAGCAAACAACGCAAAAAAACTTCGGAGGCAATAGACCGCCAGCGAAAAGTGCGCAGGTTCGAACTAAAAAAATATAGAATAAAAAAATAACATTGAGCATCTTGGAGAAAGATAACTATTGTACAGACGCGATGTGCTTTAGCAGTGGAGTTGTTCGGGACGGTGGAACGCCTCGAAAAATTTGTCGAAGCGAAAAAGAGAAAACGCGCTCAAACAGACATGAAAGGAAGCAATCGAAGTGGTAAACCTAAAAAGAACAGGGAAAGGGGGGGCCGCAGGGTGGGGGAAAAGAATTCAAAGACACGGCTAGGCTTTTGTAAGGAAAAGGAGCGAAGGGTTCAGGAAGCCATTCACAACCGAAAGAAGAGAAAACCCTTCTACCGAAAGGCAGGAGTGGAAATTCTAAGCAATTGCGCGGGGAAGAGGGGAAAGCATCTCTGAACTATAGGGTTCAGGGACGGGCACTAAAGTGAAGGAGGGTAGTGTGTCGCGAACAGGACGCTTAGAAAAGAGGCATGAGGGCGATTCGAGAACCGAACCTGCTACGAAACATGGGGGGGACTAGAGATGTGGAAGAGAAATGAAAACAGAGGACTGCACAAGACAGACCTCAAAACCAAAATAAAAACGAAGTTGGGGGGGAGGGATAAGTGCATGGGGCTATGGGGGGGGGGATGCGCAGGGAAGAAATTCGTCGTTAAAAGACGCGTACAGCCTCGCCGCAGAGAAGAGAACAGAGGGGGCAATCTCTTTAGAATGCCCAGAGAAAAGTCGAAAGCAGGATTGTGCCCGAAGAAACTAAATCTAGGGGTAGATCGCGGGAAATCGCCTCGAAAACGCTCAGGGGGGAATACAGAAGCACGAAAAGGGAAAAGAAAATCAGGGTCGGTGAATGGGTATTTCCACGCCGACGAGAGAAGGGGACCGGCCCGAAACTAATTGATGGGGGACGCGAAAAAAAGTTCCGTCGGATGGGGGAACCCTTATAGAGACAAGTCAGACAGGAGAGACCAAGCCCAGAGAGGGAAAGCGCCGACCAGTTTCGAGGACGCAAACAAAGCCCTCTGGCCCAGAAGGAAAGACCCGCGAGCGACCAGAGGTGGTAGGTAATAGTTTTTATCCAGCCACAGGAGACCTGCAGCGTGCGCTATTTGGAGAAAAGATACGAGAAGATGGGGGCGTTAATGCAACGGAGTGGCTCGCCGAATCCAGAACCTGACTTCAGCTCAAGGGAATCTCCAGAAAAAACAAACCTGACTAAAAAACGCACCGAGGACAAAGACTTCGTCAGCAGGGGAAAAGAATCAGGGTGTTGTAAGGAAAAAACCCTGATCTCCTCCGCCATCAAGGGAAAACCCGAAGGTTAATGTTGAGGTTCTCCGGCGCGACGTCTAGGGAAACGCCATACTGGCGCCCCCCAGGGGCATAAGCCCGGGTCACAACAGATGGGGGAAACTCAAAAAGAAAAATGGGAAGAACCAGGAACCGCGCCCTTCAGCGCGCTCGGAAACACACACCGTCTTGCAAATATGAGGATGATCGCGGCGGACTAAAACAATATTTGACACCAGGATCCAGGTCCGTGCCAAAAAGGCCCAGCCCTTAAAAACTGGTGCAGAAGGTAGGGGGACGGGAAAAGGGGCACCCTAGTAAAAACAAGAATCAAAATCCAATTGAAAACTGCGGTAGATCAGGGTCCGCGAAGCCGACATACACGAGAGACGAATAAAAAAAGTAGGGAGTCAAGCGAACTGCCATGAAAGACAACAGGGAAAAGGATAGTGACAAGCGACTTAAAAAGAGGAATGAAAGACGGGCATCGCGAATGAAAACTCAAAGGGACAGGAGCACTGAAGCGAATAAGCAACGGGGGGGGCGATCAAAAGGATACAGAGGGGGAAATCGCGAAAAAACAAGCTTCTAGTGCGTTCACCACTTGGGTCGGTTAGGTCGTAAATATCGACAACAAAGGGAAAACATCGGGGGGGGAAAAGTACAGAAGCTAGACAGCTCCAAACGAAAAAACATGGGGGTGGTGGGGTACTCGGTCCGAAAAAATTTCGCAGGAAGCGCGAGGCCCTCAGAAGTCGTTTTTAAAACCTGGGAAATGGAGATGTCTAGGGAAGGAGCAAAGTGGGAAGCAACCCGAATTAAAGGGGAGTAGAAAACGATGCCCGCCCTTTCAAACTATAGCCTGCGAAACCAAAATTCGGCAGGTCGACGACGAGGAGAGGCGGAGGAAAAAGACATAAAGTGGAAAAAAGCCTGTAGAAAAAGGGATTGGTCACCTGTCAAAAAAGTCGCGGTTAGAAAGGTGTAAACAAAAAAGTACTCGGGAACATGCTGAAAGAAGAGGAGAAATGAAAGGGAAGAGAACCAGCCGAACAAGTCAATGGTACTGAAACCCGGCGTGCTGCTCGGGGTAAAAAACAAGGCGCTTTCACCCAAGTCAAGAAGAAGAGTCCCGGTAAAAAAAGGTCGATCAAAAAGAGCAGCGAGTTTGTCATGTGAGAGGGGCGGGGGGAAGGTGTTAACGACCCGGACGGATTCTCGCCTAAAAACAGCCCCCTTGGTACTGAAAAGGACGAGACGTCGCAAAATGGAAAAACGCATAAGGAAAATCAAGACAAGAGCGAAACGGGAGGGGGGAAACATCATCCGCAGCAAAAAACCCACACAAGCGCGAAAACACACCCAACGTAATATGGAAAAACTGGAAGCTGTGAAAGAAATGTTAATGCACCAGTTGTAGAGAAGGGGGGTTGGACGAAGGAAAAAAGGTCCGAAGAAGAGGGGGAAAAGGACAGTTGAGCCCAGGGCTATAACATCCGCGAAAGGCCACCAAAGGAAAAATTCCTTTGAAAAGCGAACTAGGGAAGGGGATGAGCGTCAAGAGGGGCACAAGTGGAGGGGAGGTCAACGGACGGTGTGAACGTACTATTCAAGGAAAAAACTTCCGCAGAAGTGCATTGTCCGAAAACCCGCAACGCAAGTGAAAGAACACCGCGAGCCGGGGCAGAAAAAAGAAGTAATCCTAGATGAAAAAACAAAAGCACGGGAAAAGAGGGAAGGGAAGAGGAGAGAGATGGAACGGGAAACCTTGCGCAGTTAACAGCTCGAGAGGGGGCAAACTGGAAAAAAAAAAAAGGGGAAACAGCGGACGGGTGAGGAAAAGGCAAACGGGAATTACGGATGAGGCAGCACCAACGTTCACGGGAAAAGAAGCAAGGCCCCCGTGCCCATCGCGGAAATCAGCCTCGGTTCAGAGAGTCACGAAGAAGTTGGTTGAACGTGGTGCCGATCTGCTGTGGGAGGGAAACGATGGCTCAAAAACTACATGGCCAGCGGCGAAAGGGGTGGGATCGAGCCGCCAAGCTAAGGGGAAAACATGGGGGGCCCGACTGGAGAGACAGCAAACGTCCCAGGTGTTTCAAGATTAAAGGAGTGGGGGTTCACAAAAACACCGGTTTGGGTTCACAGGGAAGGAAGAGGACCAGCACTTCCGAGCAGGGGTACCTGGATTGGGCGAGTAGACAGGGAACCCATATCGACGGCTTCGCGGGGGGGACTGACGTGTTCCTGCAGCATCAAAAATAGGCCAGGGGAAGAAACCCAAAAAAAAAAAAATAGAAAAAACCCACACAAAAAAAAAACGCCCAAAAGAAGACGGACTCGCACGAGTCTTCACCGTAATTGGACGACCATGGGCCCGGGAACTCGGGGGGAGCAATCTGGGGAATTGGGGCCCGCGCGGGGTAAGACAAGGACGCACGACGGGCAGTACCCATAAGGACGCTGGTGTCTAAAAGGGGGGAAGAAAAATGAGAAGAGTAAGCTAAAAAACAGGGTTGAAAGGAGGACACGATGGACCTACGGGACGCGACGGGTTGGGTGGGGATGGGGGAAAAACTGGGGGGGGAAAAGGACCAAGCTGGGGGTGCCATCATCAAAAGGCTGAGGGGAAAGGAACTTGGAACCAAGAGGAGGAGTACGAAGAAAAAGGAGACCTCACTTTGTGGGTGGGCGCATGAAAAAATACGGTTGGAAAAGGAATACGGTGGCGCATCTGGGACGTTTGTTTTGGGATTTCAGAGACTTGCCCGAAGAAAGAGATGGGCCGCGGAACAAAAAAAAAAGAAAACTTCGAGGAAGCCACGGAAGAAACGACGAAACTTTGGCGGGGGATAGAGAAAATGGTCCACGGAGCAAAAGGGTTTGGAGATGGTTCTCTCTTACTGGGGGGAATAAGATTGTTTCAAAGTTGGCAGGAGACACATTCGAAGAAAGACAAGAGATTGAAAGGAAAAAAAAAAGCGAACCTGTGGAAAAAAAAAATCGCTGAATCCACTGTCTCGTTGAACGCCACCAAACGATGAAATCTATCAGGAGAGGGGGGAATAACCGCGAGTGTTAAGAGCAGGAAGGACCGGAAGCAGGAAGAGTTCCGCGGGAGAGTGGAAATAGGCCAGAAAATAGAGATGGGCCCCAGGCACTGGGGGGGAATCGCGGGGCGCTTATGCCAGCTCAAAGCGTGGAAAAGAAACACCACCCGCTCCGGGAAAGATGAAAAACTCAAAAAGTGGGCCCCTGGGCAGAGGGAGATGGGGGGCTCGGAAAAAAGGGCGACTGCCTGGAAGCGATAACTGTCGAACGCCACCGGGGGAAAACGACCACGAGGAATTAACAAAAGGCACCCTCCCCGTAAAGGGCAGCGAAAAAAGCCTACAGATGGGTGGCAGCCTTTGGGGGGGGGGGACAAGGGATCCGGAAAAGCATGAAGGGGCAAAAAAGCTTGACCAGTGACCGGCAATTCACAAAAGAGACTTGTAAATTGGGGAAGGGTCTGGTAGGGCAGACTCGCAACTTTGTACGTGAGAATAAAAAAAAGAGATAAGAGATACCTCACACATAAAGGGGGGGCCGGAATTGGGGATCCTGGAAAAGGTATAAGACAAGGAGTTTTTGGGGGGGGGTCGGGAAAAAAAATGGTCTATAAAAAAAAAAATTAAGCCGTACGAGAGAAATCTAAGAAAAAAAAAACAGAAACGAAAAAAAGACCGAACAGAACGAGAAAGGGTCCAGGGGGGGGGGTAATCGGACGTGTTTGCGGTCCGTTGAAAAGGAAAGGAAAAATAAGCCTCCAGGAAGGGCTCGACGTGCTACTTGACGGGATCAGAGAAGCCACGCCCCGGCTGCAGTCCATCCGCATCCTGATCGCGACGACTAGGTGTGGATAAAAAAAAATAAGCTAAGCAGGTCATCAAGATGGAAAAATAAGAATATAACTAGGTAAACAAAACAGGAGAGAGGGTCCGTGGACTTCGGGGTAACTGAAGGGGAAAACGACAATCATTGGGGGGAACCGCTATCGGACCCTTCTCTTACAGAAGGGAAGGAAAATAGGGGAAAAAAACGGGTAAAAAGCGCCGAAGAGACGCGAGCGTCAAAGGAACCGGGCGAGTCACGGGGACCGCAACTCCCGGGCAGAGGATACATTCAAGAAAAGAATCTCCCAGCTCCAGCGAAAACTAACTTGGGGCGGCTGGATGCGAGGTGGGAATTGCGAACCGACCTATCCACCCAAGAACTCCTCAAAGGTCCCCGGAGAGAGCTACGAGAGCAGGGGGGTCTCAGGGCAACAAGGCGACGGGTCGGGGCTTTGACGAATTTCGAACAAGAGGAAAGAGGGGGGGGGGGGGGAACGCGTGGGTGACCGAGGCGGGAAAAAGGAAAAGGCGTACGCTGTTCCATAAAAAACAAAATATGGAGCGAGAAACCCAACTATGAAAAAACAAGGCTCTAGAAAAAAAAAAAAAACGGAGGAGGAGGAAAGAGCGAAATATTCAATGTCGGGATGGGATCTCGGCCGAACCCGAGTCGAGGAACAAACTTACCGCCTCTAGGCCTAAAGCGCCCGAGATGCACAAGAGTCTAAAGCGCAGGGGTACGAGCCCGCCTTTGGTACCCGGAAAAAAAGGGAATCTCCTATCGGAGAGCCTCGCGGGGGGGAAGACGACTCAGCAATTGACTCATCAGCCGCGGAGTGATTAAAACGGGGCTGGGGGGGACGGTGGAAAGGGGGCTACCTGACGGACGAAAAAAAGGACTAGGGGACCGGTCAACCGACGTCCTGGGGGGGGGGAGGGAAAAGAACTCCTCGGACGGTACGTCAGGCGCCGAAAGCCCAAAGGATCAAGGAAAACCTTCAGCTGGAGCGAAGGGGGGAGAAGAGACGACCATTTTCTAGGGGGGGAGGCCAGCGCCGTCAAAAGACCTCAGCTCAAAGGAGCGTTTCTCTGGTGAAAGCATATGCTCGCGACCAAGGAGCTAAGTTTGGTAGTAGAAAAGAGAGCTCAAATGTCCCGATGCGCCAGTCAAGGGGAGTTGGCTCGAGGAAAATGAAAGCCGAGCACCCGGAATCCGGAATCACCATCCAGGGAACCGGGCGAACAGAACAGATGACCCCAATGACCTTCAGATGAGGGTAAAAACCATTGGGTTTTGTTTAACGCCAAAACTCGGGAAAATCTACGAAGGGACCGGAAGGAAGGGGGAAGGTCCGGAGGGTGCGTTCGAAACTCGATTCGTTAACGCACGAAAGCTAGGAAAGCTGCCAAATAACCTTTCCCACCAAAGGTAAAAAAAAACCGGATGGGGAATTGATCCAAAATTACGCAAAGTTCAGCTAGGGGCAGATCATCCCACAAACCACCGTCAGGAACAAAAACCGGAGGCGGATCGCGCTCGTGAAGGGAGAATGATCACAAGGACAGAAAAAAAACAGGGTCACGTGCACAAGAAACTGGGATTGGGAAGAACATTATCGCACCAGTGGGGGGGGGGGTGTATGACACAACTGTTCCGAAGAAAACAAGATGAAGAGAACTGGTCCCCACGTCCCAAACCTGGAAAATATGGAATGAGAGCATCTCCACAGAAAAATTATGCAGGCAGAAGCTCGAGCTCCAACCAACGCCTACCTGGTGAAAATATACGAGCAAATCGGGAAGACGAAGCGAACGCGTCAGGGAAGGACCGGGGCTCGCGAAAGGAAAAAGAGAGGGCCACGCTGATGGAAAGCGTGTGAAAGCAAGAACGAAAATTTACGCGATGACACGACTTACCCACGCTTTGGCGAAAACCACAAACGCGTGTACGGAAACACGGAAAGAAGCGCCCTGGGGGAAAAAGTCGGGTAAAACCGCGAGCCAGAGAGAGGAAACCGACGCGACCATTTGAGCTAAAAAAGAAGAAAAAACGGCGCCGTTGACGCCCGCGGAGGCAAAAGGGGAACTGGCGTTGGTCAAAAAAAACCAAAAACTGAGAGGTGGGGGCTAGGAAGGACTCAGGGAAAGAAAAAACCCGAGGAAAAAAAAACAATTATAAAAAAAAGGAAAAGGAAGGCAATTCTGCCTGCACGACCCAAAAAAAGGAGGGAAAAAAAAGGTCGTCGTCGACTAAGAGGAGGGGGGAGGGAAAAAGGAAAAGTGTTTTTGACTAAAAGGAAAAAAAAAAAAGAAAAGGCGGGTGGAAAATGCAAAACACCGTCAACGGGGGCGGGGGAAGGGTCCATCCAACCCGGACGGGGGGGGAAAAAACCAATGCCTGAAACAGCGACTGGGACGGCCAATTCAAAGGATTCCGGACAAACAAAGTTAATGACTGGGACGGCCAACGTCTTGCCTTCTCAAGTCCAGCCGCGCCCCCAAAAAAAGAGGGGGGGAGGGTCCGAATCAGTTGTCCCGGTCCACAAAAGGGGAGTGGAAAAGCAAAAGACAGCGAGGAATGGAGGAAGGGGACTGTGGTTTGGGAACAGGCACTGCCCGCCGGAGACGCACTGCAGGCCCTGTAAAGGACACGGGCGACACAGGAAAAAGATAAAAACCCACTGCCGGGAGAAAGGTTACAAAATCAAGCCCTCAAAGACTTTCCTGAATCAAAAGAAGAAGTCACCAAGCCGCAACGAAAAAACAAAAAAACTGTCAAGGGTGGAAACCTGTAGATAAATGTGGGAGCGCCCGGGGAAAGGAAAAGGGGGATCGATTATGGAAAAATAAATCGGAAGAAACCAACGCTGCCTGCAGGTATCCAACAAGGGGGATAAAAGACCACGCGAAGGTCACCACGGAAAAAGCTGGTATCTGATCGAAGAAACCGATGCAGGGACTTCCCACAGAGGGCACGCCTGGTCGTAGGGAAAAGGGAAGAAGGGGGGGTGCCAGACGAGCCAAGAAAGGTCAGACGTTCGTTACTTGAAAACAAAAGAGCACGATGGAAAGGCCCACGAACCTTTAACGAGCAGGAAAAGGGT
>Ga0179593_1528011_pt1 | contig 10269 bp, 15 predicted proteins | sample CZODoug2_1_08_16_FD_185931 | JGI IMG/M metagenome (GOLD analysis project Ga0179593, IMG submission 185931) | Vadose zone soil fungal communities from Angelo Coast Range Reserve, California, USA - CZODoug2_1_08_16fungal (PacBio error correction) | ecosystem: Environmental > Terrestrial > Soil >...
CGGTGGATGTACAACCAGAACTTCAAAAGGGGAAATGAAGGCAAAGGACGGCAAAATGCTGGGGGGCAAAAAAAAGGGTGTTTTCTGTGGAAGAGTGAGCCATGGGTTAAACGTAAACTGTTCAATAAAAGTGAAAGTGAGTATAAGAGACCGGGACGCGGTAAACCCCTGCGGGATTGCGAGGAGGGGCCAAAGAAGTAAAGAAATCACGTTCCAAGAGGGACGAGATTCAAAAAAAGCAATGGGGTTCTTGAAGAGAAGCGGCGGAGCGACTAAAAAGACAAACTATAACCGGGATAGAGGCAGAGAAGGGAAGAGAGGACAAGGCGGCTAGAAAAGTGGAAAGAGACGCGAAAGTTCTTCCCGAGAAGAAACGCCGGACTTCAGGCTGGGAAGAAGGGGGAAAATGAAAAGGGCATAATGCGAAGCTAAAGGACGAGTCGTATCTAGTGTCGAAAAGCGACAACGAGCAGCGTAATCCGAGGACGGCGTTCATGGACTCATATGAATATCGTGGAAAAGGGCAAGGACGGATGGAGCAAAATATAACCTGGGGATAACTGTCGTGCAGGGGGAAAAACGGAGAGACAAGAGACGAAACTGGGATGCCGAATGCTAGGGGGAACGGATGGTATCGGAAAACGACATCAAGAGAGATCCGACATATTTGACTAAGTGTCCGTGAAAGGCCTACGAACTGCAAGAAGGGAAAATTTGAAAAGATTTCGAAAGCTGTACCAATCATTCAATGGGGGCTGAGAGGAAAGGGGGACACGCGCTAAGGAGCACCCTGCGAAAAATGAAAGGAAATTAGGAGGAAAAAACAGCGAAAGGTTCACACGCTCGAGAGAAGACTTCACCTTGATAAATTAAGAGGGAAGAGATCAAAGAGAGACGCCAAGAAAAAGAAACGTCAAGAGAATTGGTGCACGTTGCGATGCAAGTTCTAATGTAATATCCAGCTGCCAAACGGGGCACTTCCATGGGCAGCAGGGACAGGTGTTGTACGGGAAGAAAAAAAAACTCCAAATGGGGGGAGGGTTAAAAGGAACGAAACTATCATAACGGGAGACAGGCGAAAGGTATATCCTGGAGGAGAAGTCAGACTGGGGTAAAGGGAGACCAACTGTAGACGGAGGATCAAACGAAAGCTGAAGTCTCACAGGTGGGGACCGGATGGCCGAACGAAGTCAATCACCGACAAAGACTGCATCTGAGGGGAAAGGAATTGAAAAGGGGGCAACAAAAAGAAAACATTCACCTGCACTGGAACGAGCGGATAAGAAAGAACCGCAAACAGTTCGCGTTATGAATAGGAGAAAGAAGGGGCTAAAAAAGAGTACGAAAAAAAGGACGGAGCGTGAAATGCCGTTCTGGGGGGGGAAACATGACGAAAACACAGAAAACTTCTCAACTATTCAAAACCGGGCCAGCCAAGCCTAAAGGAGAAACTTGAGAGACGCAAAGGGAGAGGGGATCTTCTGACCGAGTAAAAAAACGAAGACTCAAAATACTCTCCATCGACTTGCAATCGATACGCAGAGCGGAAAAAAAAGAGGGGGGGACACCGGGGAGGTGGGGAGCCCGTAAAAGCACCGGAGCAGCAGGCAAAAGCCTTCTCTTAATTGAACTGGGCAGGTCAGAAATAGGGGGACAAGGCAGACAGAACGGCTGACTTCTCGGACAGGTGAATTGTCTTTGTGAGTGCGGCCCGTGAATCAAATATGAAGGCCATACGAAGGGGGGAAAATCTTCTCGAGATATCTCAAAGGATGTAGGAAAGGGGAGCGCCGCTTGAAAGGAACGTAAAAAAAAGGTCCCAAAGAAATCCGGGAAAAAAACTGCAAACCAAAAAAAGCCCCGTTGGGAAGTAGCTCGACACCGGGAGGGGACCTTTCCTGCCGTGGTTCCAGAGTCGGGACGAAGGAAAAGGGTAGGGAAAAGAAAGGTCGATTAGGGAAAAGACCATTGGTGACGCTCACCCAGAAACCGCTGGCCTCGAAAAGAAAAAGTGGGAGGAGAAAGGGGGGTGGACTACAGTCTGAATGGCGGACGTCCGATCCTCGTAAGTCGCCAAACCAACGCCCTTCGACTCAGTAGATGGGGGAGAAGAGGGAACCGGAAAAAAAGTGAGAGTAATAGTAAAGGACCGTTTGGCCGAAAAGCCCCCGCTGGATTTTCCCCGAACGGGAGAGGCGTTCACGCTCAAAGATCGGTAGGACCACAAATCGATCAGCAAGTATGCAGTAAGAGCTGTTGTGGTCTGGGGACATCGTATTAAATAAAAGCGAAAAAAAGAAGACTAAAGGCTTAAAAAAAGTTAAGACAATCTAACGTGCCCCGCAATCCATTGGGTGTTGGGGATTGAGTCAAGCAAAAATGCGAAGAAGAGGGGCCGACAGCTTTGCGGTGTGGGATGGAAGCACCGAAAACAGGGATGGAGAGGGAGGGGCGAGGAAAGAGAAAGCGGATAAAAGGAAGAGGGAGAAAAAAGATTCTTCATTGCAGTCCCGTACAAAGTTCACAATGGGGAAGTTGAACAGGAAACTGGAAATGAGGTTAGAAAGCTTACAACAAGAGAACTGCAGAAAAACGTAAGGATGTGAAAAAACTGGCCGAAAGCACGGGATCCCAGGGGCGGGTTGCTTAAATGCGTCTGGGGGGGGACCAAAAGGCAGCTTGAAAATCGGTGTACTCAAGAGGGGGAGAAGGGGCGAAAAAAGGGGCACCTGATAAGGAAAGATTTACATTGGTATTACAAATACTGGTGCTTACGAGTCGTCGAGGGAATCGGAAGACCAGAAGCTGACTGAAAATGGCGGGAATAAGGGGTCGGAAATGTTGGGGAGGGGTGATCGGTTGCCACAGGTAAATTCTACGAAAACCTCAGGGGAGGTCCAAAGAAGGAACAAAAAAGAAAGGGGGGAATTGGGGGAAAAAACATAGTTAGGAGGTGTATGACGGGAAAAAGACGGAAGGACCACGACCGAGAAGGGAATGGCGACAAGAAAAGGGGATAAAAAGGGGAGTGCGACCAAGGGTAAGGAAAGAAGTCAAGCCCCAACAAGATCCGCTGCAAAAGGCCGGGGACCACCAGAGGGAAGCTTCCAAAGAAGTCCGGCGTTCAGGCTGTAATAAGGGTGCCAAGAACCGAAAAAGAGGTTCCATGAAAAAGTCGGAGGTCAGATCGGGTCCAAGTAGAAGCGGCTTGAAGCGGTAAAGTGTTATAGTGGGCAAGAGTTCGAACCAAAGTCACAAGTTTGGAAAAAGGAAGAGAATGTGAGGGAAACGACGAACGAGGGGGGAACCAGATTCGGATTCACTTTACTGGGAGGTAAAGGGGGCAAATATAAGAAAAAGGAGGAACCTTATCCCAGTACAGAACTTAGTATCAAAGGAGCTGAGATGCCGTAAAAGTCGGGCTGGAAAAGGGCTCAAGAAAACCCACACTCTCTAAGAGACGAAAACGGCCTTTCGCTGAAATCAAAAAAAAGTATTGTATAGGCTCTGGGGTCAGATCGTAAAGAGAAATGAAGAGTGGAACGGAAAGGTGGAGGATCAACAACAACACCTGAAAAAGTACACAGAGAGCGTACCAACGAAATGGTTGGAAGAAAAGCTCAAGGAAGGATCAAAAGAATTTAACAGCGGGAAGGAAGGAACCATTCCATCGGTTGGGTCGTGGGCAGCTTAAAGCGGTTTGACGCAAGACAAGAGAAAGACGATCCGAAGTCTGAAAAGGACCTGGGAGAACTCCTGCAGGAGAGAAGAAGCTGAAAAGATAAGGAGATCCAGGAGGCCACTAAAGAAAAAATAAAATTCAAAAGTCGGATTTAACAGATCTGTGCTACAACTATGGGAAACAACATCTCAGAAAAATAGGGAAGACTGGGGAAACACGAGAGGGGAACCTGAGGGGTTTACTGCACACTTTCCGAGGCCCCGAAATAGGCTTAAAACGCATGAAATATCACTGCAGTAGCAACAAATTATTCTCACGGAAGGGTATAGGGACACTTTTTGCGCACCTCAAAGGAGGGGGCGGGAGGCGGCAGGGAGCAGAGATAGAAAGAAAGTCTGTAGAAGAAGAAGACGTAATGACTGCTAACTATGACGAATACCATCGGGAGAGAAAAATTGTGGTCAAGATCCTGAAGGCGCTGAAGTTGACATAGGGAGACCAAAAAAAAACACATCGGCGGACAATTAGGTAAACTCATCCATAACGCACTTCGCAAATAAGAATGCTGAAAACAGAAAAGCTCTTTTCGACTACAAAAAGAGTTCAAGAGAAGGGAAAAAATAAGAACGCGGAACGGGGAAACACCCTGCTTCAAGAGAAGGAAAGGGGTCAAAAAAGGAGGTCCAAAAAAGAAAACAGAAGACGCAGCAACAACGGGGGTCACTTGGAAGGAGCATCGAAACACTTCACACTTCAAAGGTGCGAAGGGAAGTTAAGGGAAGAGAACGAGTGGTCCCCGCAGCTGCTCGCGACAGTCCATGGCACTGGAGTGGGGGTAGGTTGGGTACGAAGAAAAGGCGACAATTCGAGAGGTTAGAAACGCTGGAAAACCACCCGCCACAGGCGATAAGGAACACAAGAGACCCCGCCTTCGCCTAAAAGGGACTACGTGAAAACAAAACGAAAAGCTAAGTTGGACTGGCAGGGATGAAAAAAAGTCCATCCCGGCAATGACAAACATCTTAAAAAGGAGAGAGAAAACGCGGGGAAGAAGAAAGGAAAAAACTGAGAAGAGCTAGGATCCGTCCCAGACGGCAAAAAGCAAGAAAATACCTACCGAGGAATAAAACGATTTTAAAAAAGAGGGGAAACTGCGGAAGAGCAAAAAGGGGGCGGTTAGTTGACTTCGAACAAACGCTTCGAGAAGACTATTCCTCTCAGCGGTTTAAAAACATGCAACTTCAAAAGGCGTAAGAAGGGAATTCTGGGCGGGGAAGACGATGTCATCGAACCAGTCAGAGAGTCGAAAATAAGGCAAGGTGAAAATGAAGGAACAAAGACATCGAACAGTGCGTGTTGGCGGAGTGAAAGATTAAAACCCCGGGACAGAGGCCTGCTGAACCAAGAAGTGACCTCGGAAACTTAAGGGTAAAAAGGACCGGAGAGTGGGACCAAGAAAGGAACTCCCGTTGACTGACCAGCTCATCGAGGAAAACTTGGTTAAGCAGCCCCCGCATAGAAGAGGAACATGGGAAAAGAGGGGGGAGGAAAAGAAAAAAAAAAGGAGAAAAAAGGAAGACCTCGAAGCTTTTCACCCACAGGGACACCTCGTTCCAGACTGCGGTGCCGAGAAGAAAAAGGCGCAAGGGAGAACTACGAGTGGTGAAAAAAAGTGGGGGTCCGTATGAAACAAGGGGTTAAAAGAATAGAGGGCTGCTGACGGCTGAGGCTACCATGAAGAACTCCCCATCAGAAAACCCCTCGAAAAAAGGAAAAAAAAAGGTGTAAATGAGAAAAGGTTGCGGACTGAACTAAAAACTGAGGGGGAAAGAATCTAAAACACGCCCAAAACATGGGGGAGACTTCCTGTCGTCAATAACGATCGGCAGGACCGCGTCCAGGGGAAAGAGATCGGATGGCCGAACAAGAAGGTAGAAAGGCATTGAAAAATGGAGCTCTCCCCGTATATGGTTGGAAGATAAGTATGAAGACGATGAAAGCGTACGGATTCAAAAAGGGGGACGCTAATAGGATCGGGGGGAGCAAGGGAAAAAAGATCAGAACGAAGGGACTGAGAAAGAGTGCCGCAGGGAAAAAATCAGAAAGGAGAAAACCAAAAATCATGGGGTTCCGGGGATTGAGACAACGGCCAGCCGGAAATAAAAAGAAGTCACGAAACAGGGAAGGGGTTCGGAACAGCGTGGGCGGTAGTTAAGGGAGCGGTCACTAGCACCGCGGAGGAAATTTAAAGGAAGTCCGGGGGGAGGCAAGAGACGAAAAAGTCAAAATGATAATCTCCGGCAATGTAGCCTCCCGGGAGAAAAAAAAAATTCTACTGTCCATGGAACGGAGAGGAACTGTGATTAAGTAAAAAGTAAAGACCGGAGACCTCAGCCTTCCGCGGGGAAAGAACTTGTGGGGCTTAGTCGTATTATCAACTTGTACCAGTGAAAGGGGGAGATTCGGGTGAGCTAATGTGACGAAGGGCAAAGGAAACTTTTTATCTCGAGTATTTATAAAAAAATAAAGGGCGGTCGAAAGATATAAATTGGGTAAAGGGAGAGCAAAGATAAGACCCGTCGGGCTGAGAACTTAATGGGGGGGCTGGCCCGCCGGTGTAGATGCCAATAATTTGAAAGAGGGGTAAGCGGAGGTAGGGCCGATACGGGGGGGGGGAAAAAAAAGACCCTTCTGCAAAGCCTGAGGAAAATAAACATTTACAAAAGAACTTGTCTCTCGACAATAGGAAAGAATGACAAGAAAACGCAAAACGTGCGGATCCAAGGACGCCGGATGAAACCGCCCTTTGATTGCGAAGCAGATGAAGAAGACGTGGAGGAAACTGTCTTATATAAACGTCTCGCGTTCGTAAATAAAAGTCCGGCAGTTGTGAAGCAGGAAGAGGGCCAAGATACAGGAAAAGCTAGGTCCATAAGGGAACGAACAGAAAGAGCGGGAGGGGTGGGGGAATAGTGAATGGGAATTTGGGAGGTTAAGGAAAGGAACCAGATTAGGGGAGACGACCTTCTGTTGGCTGACAAGGATTAAAAAAGGCCGGCAAAGAAAAGTCTGATAGGTCCAAAAAGCGGGGAGAAAGGGGATAACTAAACCCATGGAGGCTAGGAAAAATACCCAAGAGAGATTGCAGGGGCAACGAGAAATGAAGACAGCCAGTATTTGCAGGAGGAAGGATAGAACTAACCAGGAAGGGAGTCGATTGTCAAAAGAAGGAATCAAAGGGAAAAGAGAGAGAGAAAGGAGTGGTCACCGTCAGTCAAATCTCGCCGAGGTTATCAAGGATGCAAACGAGGCCAAAAAGGGGGACTACGGGGGTTTGTGAGCCACATGGGGGGGTGTGACGAGGCAAAAGCAGGGGGGAAAGCTCAAAGGAAAAGGGCGGGGAGTGAAATAGGCGGACCCCTCAAGGGCGAAACTGGTAGGTCCTGAGAACATATTGCAAGATTTTCTTACGTCCATCGCGATGGCGAATGGACAAAAACAGAAAAAAGGGAAATGGAACGATATGAGACTCTGAATTTGAAAAAGTCCTCAAGGGGGGGGGGGGAGAGCAAAGTTAAAAACGAAAGAAGGGGCGACACCGGGAAAGCGAATCATGCAGAAAGGACGCCAGAGGAATTATACGAGGGCGGGGAGAGGGAAATTGAAAAATTAAAAAAAAAAAGCAAAGAAGGGGGGCGGGGAGGACGCATTCACTCCCGATAGTGGTCCAAGTATGTTAAGTAGACGTATACTGGCTAACTATGACCAAAAGACAAAAAGAAAGGCCCTGAGAGGGGGAGGATGGCAAAGAAGATCTGTAGTGAAGGCACACCGGACACACCAACAGCTGGGACGCCGACCCAATAGAAATCGTCGTCCAAGGGCCTGAAATTCGAAAGGGACGCAAAGGTCTGGGGTGGTAGATACAACGCGTAAAAGGGGGGTATCAAAAAAGAAAGCGCGGTGGAAAAAAGGAAACTGCGGCGACTGGAGTATAAGGAATTTTCAAGCGATCGAAGGCCACGCTCAATGCCCGCAAAGGCTAACGAACTAAACGTGAAGGGAAGAGAGACCACAGGGGAAGGAGAAAAGAGGAGGGGGGGGAGAACTTCCTCTGAAAAGGGTTTTCGCAAGAAAGGTACTAGTTCTATAAGGGGGAAATCCTAGAAAGAGAGCGGGACTCAGGGGGGAGACGGGTAGGGCGTCAATTCTCGCACGCACCTTGTGGATGTTTTCGGAGCGAAAAGAATTTCTTCTGCCGAAAAGGACCTTTACGACGCTTCCGTTATAAGGAAAACTTTTCATAAATACAAGTATACTCCTGATGGACTAACAGAAATAAGGAAGGGTCAGCAAAGGGAGGCGAGTGAATAAAGCAAAAAATGGTACTGGACATCCGGAGAGAAGCGCAACTATTGATTCTGTCAAGGAAGAAGAAAAAAGAGTCTGCGGAATCAAAGCCAAAAACACGTGTTCTTGAATACACTGAAGCGGGTGGAGCAGGAGAGGGGACCCAAGCGGAAGCGGACTCAATTCCTGAAACTTCAAAGGGCTTCTACGCAAACGAGTAGACAAGACGAGGCGGGCGGGAAAGGGGGGAGATCGAAGAATATCTTTCCGAAAAGTACAGAGAATGTCGCTGAAAACGGGGGCGTGGGGGACGAGGGAGGTCTGAAGCCTCAGAAAAACGAAGATTCAGAAACTACGCTAAGAAATAATAGAAAACAAGGGTTAGAGCAGAGGAATCGATGAGTTAGCGGGCCCAATGGGAGGGAAGAATGCTTAAAGCAGCAGGCCGTTCGGAACCCGCGGAAGGGTTCCATGGAAATCTACCGGCGGAACTAACGGGAAGTCTAAATCGAAAGGGTGCACAAGGAGGGGTGTTTCAGGCAGTCCCCAATCAGGTAGGGGAACAGGGAGGGGTGAAAACTAGAAAGGAAATATGGAGATCCTCGAATCAATAAGGACCGTACCAAGAAATTCCCCTACCTAAGGAGGGACCTGCCTAAAAAAAAAATTCAGGAGGCTAAAACTGTGTGTACTTGCCTACCGGTGAAAAAAAAGGGACTCGTCGGAAAAAAGGCGGGAAGGAAAGAAATGGACGGGTACGAGAAAAAAACAGTGGAGGAGACTTCGAACGGACCTCATCGCACACGCGAGAACGCGTATCACTGGGGGGAGATATCGATAGAGAAGAAATCGTCGTAAAGGTTTCAAACTCGTAAGTGAACGCCACGAAAGAGGAAGAACACTGAACGAATCCTGAAAAAAGTAAGGGAACCGGTCCAAGAAGGAATAAAGCCTTGGCAAAACGTTTGTGCGGAAATGAAGAAAGGTAAAAAACAAATATTGAGGAAGGAGACGGTGGGGTTTTGCGCATCAAGGGGGAACCGAGCACAAATCGAAAAAGAGGTCAAAGAGAAAGGGGGGGGGGCCGAAAATCGGGGAAAGGGGGCAAAGAAATTGCCGTTCGTCAAGGGAAGTTCCCGCAGAAAGGGAGCTAGGACCGTGCGAACCCGCTGAAATCAATGAAAGATGTAAGGTCAACCGGCAAAAAAATCGCTGCGAGAGGGGAATCTAGTTGATAGCCGATCGGTAGCTGTTTTCTTGAATTGTGAAAAGGGAAAAAGGGGCGCAAAAGGGAAAGGGTTGCGGGTCGGCAACCAGATGGGTTCTTGCGAGAGGACCAAAAGAAACGGAAAAGAATCCGAGAAAAAAAACAAAAAGGGAAGGGGGTTACGAAGCAAAATGTAAGGGCCCTTAACTTTCGAGGAACGTTACACCAGGGCATCGCGTAAGAACCCAGCAAGGAATGCGGAGAGGAACAGGTGGGAAGGGGAGGCCTGTGGAGAATCAAATGCAGTGTTGAACGGTGGACTGCGAGAGCGAATCGGAAAATAGGGCGAAGGGCTAACTCAAGTTCGTATTTTAAAAGAAACCGGGGCCGGAAAGGAAGGAAGTGCCCGGTGTAACTGCAAAGTCACGAGAAAGAACATAATATCGGGAAATGCGGCCGGCATCGTCGGGCCGAATTTGGTGAAATAAGAAGGGGGGGGTCGAAAGGGGGAGGGGAGGAAAGTATGAGGTGCCCGCAAGGCAAACGGACAGCGCCTTCGCATGCACAACTCGGGGTCTCCCGGAAACATAGGAATAAAGGTAGACAGAAATCACGAAGGCCAAGAAGTACTTCCTGAACCTCCAGCCCCCGGGGAGAAAAGGACAGTTGCGATGGAATGAGGGGAAAATCGAAAGTGAGGAAAAGAAGGCGGCAACAAGTGAATGGATTTCCCGGCCCAAGCCGGAAGAAGGGAGGAGAAGAAACAGGAGGTTAATAACCTCAGTCAGGTCAAATATAGTGGATAGAGGAGGGGGGGGAAAGGGAGTTCCCTAGCCGCGGAGTTAATGTAAGATGGGAGATAGGGGGAAAAGAGAAGGAAGAACCAGACGATCGCCTTTTATGAGGACGTCCGTTATAGGAATCCCGCATTAGAGAAGGTCTGGAAAAGAGACGGAGGACTTAGTCTTTGCCGGAAAAATGAAATGTTCAAGACGGGAAAGACCATAAGCAAGAAAGCAAGTTTTAAGCT
>Ga0179593_1563982_pt1 | contig 10269 bp, 13 predicted proteins | sample CZODoug2_1_08_16_FD_185931 | JGI IMG/M metagenome (GOLD analysis project Ga0179593, IMG submission 185931) | Vadose zone soil fungal communities from Angelo Coast Range Reserve, California, USA - CZODoug2_1_08_16fungal (PacBio error correction) | ecosystem: Environmental > Terrestrial > Soil >...
GGGGGAAGTGGGCTCTACTTAGGCGTTCCTGACGTGGGCATTAGCAACAGGGACTCAGGAAAAAAAAAAGGGAGTCTGGGACCGCTAGCCTCAAGAACCTAAAAAAAAAGGGACTCCGAGCCTCATTTCCTTCTCGAAAGAGACCAAAAGCTCTGGTTACGGTCAGCATCGTGGGGAGACAAAAGCTTGCGAGACAGCGGGGCCACGTCAAAGGCCGATCTGGGTCGCTTAACACCGACAGCACGAGAACAGCTCTCTGCGGGGAAAGGCGTTCTGGCACGAAAAAAGGGGATTTTCCCTGGGGTCCACTCGCCAGGGGGGAAAAACAGTTCTTAAACGATCTACCAGTTTCATCCAAGAAGGAAGGCACGATCAGAGGCGAGCAAACGCTTGGGGGGACGAAGGTTGCCTCCGGAGACCCGGTCCCGAAAAAATCCATTTTTTGAGATGTTACGCGTGACGCACTGAAGAAAAGAAAGTTTCCGGCGTGACCCCCTCGGGAGTGTCCGGCGGGAAGTAGCTTCTAGGAACTTCTCGTCAGCGAAAGGAAGGGGGACTTCGTCGGCTCCTCAAAAAGAAAAAATTTCTCCCCTCCTGGAAAAGTGTCGGGCAGGCAAAACCTGCCTACAATCCGAAAGGATGAAGAAAAAGGGGGTGGGGGGTGCGTGGGGGGGGTGGGAGCCCGTCGTGTGGGGGGAAGGTGCAAACAAAACAAAAAAAAAGGGTCGGTTCTCACCATCAATTAGGGGAGGCACGACTCTTCCCACAGAAAGGGAAAACCGGCCTGTTCAATGAAGAGGGGACGCCCCTCAGGAGCTGCCATAGAGAACCCACAAAAAAATGCATTATCCCGTTAGTACGACCGCGATCCAAAGCGACCTGCTCTGCCTTTACCCCAGGAAAGGAATCGAGGTGAAGCGCGACAGAATCGAGGGAGGGTATGATCTGCTCGGCCTCGAAATGATGTCCCTTTTCGCCGGGGGGGGAAAAAAAAAAATGCCTCAAGCACCCTTGCGACACATGGGGAGTGGTTGTGGAACGACGAAAAGCGCTCACTTGCAAATCTTACCCTATCGGGCGCCATCCAAAGTGGGGGCCCTTCTCTCCGAGACAAAAACCAGCACGAGGGAGCGTTACACGCACCGAGGGGGGAAAAGTTACTAGGGCAGACCTGGCACACCAAAAAAAAGAAACGCCGGCCCCTTCGTCAAGGGAAAAAAAACTTGTCTCGTCGGTGCCGAGACCGATCGAACTCGAAAAAAGAAGAGGGAAGGAGGCCTGTTCCTAGCCTCCGGGGCGGAGGTCAGCGTGAGAGGGGAAAGGGGCTGTTCTTCGCCGGGCGCCGCAAAGAACTCTGGTCAAAAGCGGAGGGGGTCCAGCCTCCGAGACCCTGAGATGGACGAACTCTCTCACTCAAAGGGAAAGAGCTTTGTACCACCTGTCGTTGCGGCAAGGGGGGGGGGCATTCTCAATGGTCGGACGCTTAGAAAAAAAGATAAAGAAGGGAATACCCCTCCTTTTCGGAGGGAAGGGGAAGACGGTAAAAAACTTCTTTCAAAAGAAATACCTCCTGGCCTCCTTCACCGCGTGGGAAGGGAAAACCTTCTTCGGCACGCACTGCGAGAACGTTTAGAAGGAAAAAAAGAAGTTGTTTCATTGGGGGAATTATACCGGACCGCGAGAAGGGACTCCGGGGGGGGCCTGCGTTAAAAAAGAGAACCAGGGGGGAGCGTGCTCGTAGAACAAAGAAATCATCGGGTGGCGTGAGGGACAGAGTGTCGCCGTAAGCCTAGGAAGACGGCACGTCCGGGAAGGAAGGGGAAAGAAGAATGTCCAACGCCGTCCATACCTGGGGGGGGCACGGTGTACGCCGTGCGAGGTGGGTTCTAATGCAGGGTGGTGTCCAGGGAAAGGGCCGTCGCTATGCGACCGGCCCTATGACCATAAGGGGCAATTTTGCCAAACCTGAGGGATATCTCTCTCAACAACCAGTGAAATATAGAGATCGTCACGCAAGGGAAGGGCTATCTTTGCCTGGGGTCATCGGAAAAAAAAGAGGAAAAGGGCTGCCTCTCCTCATCCGAAAAAGAATGGACACCACCCGGCTCAGAATCCTGAAAGACTTACACCCAGCAGACCAAAAGAGGGGAAACTTTGGACATAAAACCAGACCTCCTCTTCTCCCGAAAGATTAAAAGAGCTTCCACTCTCAGGTACTTGGCCTCCGGAAGAAAACCGTGGTTTGAGGGAAAGGGAAAACTCTTCCATCAACCCGCTTAGTGGAAGGGGGGGGGTAGGGAAGCTTGCCTAACCACCCCAAGAAGGGGCGCCGGTCTCAATAATAAGGAATCACCAGAACGTGGCTGCTCCTGGAGCAAAGGAGACCCCGAACGTCCAGAGGTGCCAAGTTTAACTCGCCGGGAGTGGGGCCAAGCGAGTTGCATGGGAAAAAGTATTCTATCTAAATTTTTTAACGGACGGGGGATAAAAAAGGGGACACAGCCCTACAGACCGGTCGGGTAAAAGGGGGCGGCTCATCAGCAGTACAGGGACTTGACAAAAGTAACAACAACAAAAGAAAGGGGACGTTCCTCCCATGCCAAAAAACCGCGAAACGAAAAAAAAAAGGAGGTTCGGGCTGGAGGTCTCGCTCGTCGAGCTGTTCCGATAAAAACGGTTTTCCGCCACTCCAAAGCGGGCGGGAGAACATATCCACCACTCTGCGGCCGCGGAACCGTAACAGGGGGGGGAAAAGGGGCGCCTGCACTTATAGAAAACCTGCCGCTGGTACGTTGACTATGTCGAGCCGTAAAGAAAAGACATCCAGCCAAAAAAAAAGTATCCCACAATCCAGAACTTCTTCCTCCGCGCGCGGGGGGGGGAGTTTCCATGCACTAGCCGGAGGAAACCAACTTGGGAGATCTCTTCTTGTAAACCCGTCGAAAGAATTTTCTTCTGGTTGTGCAGCGAAGATCCTTTCAGACACTGAAAAGTGCCTCTATCTTTTCGAACAAGGTGAGGGAAGTTCGGGAAACATCGCTTCTATTCCACCACCGGGGAAAAGAATTTTCGCAAGGTTTCGGCATTACAGATTGAGAGGGGACTTAACCGTTTACAGAGAGAGGCTAAAAAGAAAAACTTGGGGAGCCTTCGATTGGTCGCCACGAGAAGGAAAGGTCCACCTTTCACCAGGGGGTCACGGAGAAAGCGGAAAAAAGGATGGGGTTTCACTCATCCGGGAGAAAGTTCCAATCTCCTATGTGTGGGTTTCTCTGGGAGCTCCTCTGGGGGGAAAAACCTCTACCCCTTCCTTTCCACCAGGGTGATCCCGACCGGGGACGAAGTCGTGGAGGCAAAACTCGATGGTGATCAAAAGAGGGACAGGCGGCAGTTTTAGAAAAAAGGTCTTTCCTGGACTCAAAAAAAAAGAAGCCATTCAGCAGAAGGGGAAACGTCGTCCGAGGAAAACTCGAGCAAGGGGAAACGCAGCACACAGGGGCAGGGGAGGAAAAGAAAAAGGGTTCTACCTGGCAACGGGGAAAGATCGGGCCGAGGCCTAGTTAACCACAACGGGGCCCTAGGTTCACAGACACTTCCTTCATCTCCCTTGTTTTGCAAGGATTAGAGAAAAAAATCTCCTCGTTGTTTGGAACCCGCTGAGGTGGTTCGGAAATCCCTGGCTAAAAAACGGAAGCCCGACAGGTAACTTGAGAAAAACTTCTTAGGGGATCCTTCCTACTCGCTTGAAGCGGTCGAGGAGGAACCAGGGTCTAGTCCTCTAAACCCGACGCGGGTTAGTTCCCAAGGGGAAAAAAGCATGTTAGAACCTCTCTTTGTGGGAAATCCAAAGTTTAGTAGGAAGGGCACTTAAATTCCTAGAATCTTCCCCCTCCAGGAATCTTTCCTGGACCGCTCAAGGAAGGTCTGAGCTCGGGTGATTTTTTCTATCCTGGGGTCGCCGGCCAAGACCCTCTTTACGCAGCAAACTCTCGGGAAGTAGCCCCGAAGGTTACCTCACGAAACTCCTTATGTTCAAGAAGGTGAGACGAGTGCGGGGGTCTAAGAATTTGCCTGCGAATTTCTTCCCGGGCGCGGGCTTTCAAAACTTCCGGTCTCGGTCAGTGTCGAGTGTCATAGTCTTTTTCGAGGACGGAAACTCTGGTCTCCATTTAGGTTTCGCGCTCGAAAAAAAAATTCCATTCTTTCCTAAAAACCACGACGCCTCTCTCGTCCCCCCCCCCGGGGGGACGGAAGTAGCCCAAGAGGGCTTTTGTAGACTTCCCGTCGGGGGAAAGATGTCATATTCTCTTCGGCCAGAAAAAAAAAACCTCTATGCTCACACCCGGTGAACAAAAAAAAAACGGATCATCCGAAACCTCTGACAAGGAAAAATGCTGAGGGAACTAACAAGTTGTCCTCAATAACCTAGAATGAACACCCCCGAGCGCGTCGGGAGGGGAAAGGCTTGGAACCTTGTTCCGTAGCTTGTCGTGCAAGAAAAAGGTCTATCCTAAAAGAGGGTACCTTTCCCTTCTCCAGGATCTGGCAGCCGCCTTTCAAGCGTTTTCCCTGGTGCGAAGAAAAACTTTTCGCTTAACGAGGGACAAAGGTCAGCCGTTTCCGCGAGGGGGAAGGGAAACTATCATCCTCTTATCATCTTGACTACTGGAAGAAAGGAAGTCAGAGTAGAAAGCTCTCCCCACCCCAGGGGGAAGAAAAACCTGGCTCTTGGAGCTGACCACCCTTGCGACGCTAAGGAAGGTGTCACGGAAAAAGAGGTTCCTTTCAGAGATGCGGAATGTTGCTTCTCGAGAGGAACGTGGACAAAGTCCGACAGGAGGACTCACGCCCACCTTCCAGGAAAACGAGAAAAGGCTTACGGGGAGAGTGAACGCGGAAAAAAAAGGAAAGAGGCCGCTGAACTTGGTGTCTTGAGGCACCAGGATGGGTTCTCAAACACTTCCAGGCGCTTGTGGGAAAAGATTATGTGAACACGACTCTTCAAAGGAGGATCACCGTGAATGGTTAAAGGGAGTTTTGGACCTTTCAGGAGTTCCAGGAAGGACCCACCACCCGACAGGCGGGAAGGTGGCTTACTGCGTTAGTACCCGACCAGGGGAAAAGACTGTCTTTCCTGAATGAAAGGGGGGGGGAAGGTGGCCATCTTGGAGGCTACATCGACGGCGTAAAGGAAAGGGGTGGATGCAGAGGCCTCTTACCAAGTTGTCTGTCGAAGGAAAAAGGGTTTTCGCCGCCCAAGAGGGAGAGGACAGACACCCTGGCGGGAAAAAGGGGGAAGGGGTGGTTGACTACGACTCGCGGGAGGAAGGGAGCGTCACTGGGGGGGGGGAAAAAAAAACGAAAAAAGGGAACCCTTCTGGCGTCACCAAGGATGTGGGTATGAAGGGTCTCCTATCGGGAAACCACTTATGCTAAGGACCGACAATTAGGAGTGACACATACCGGGAAACCTCCTAATCCCCTCGTCATCGCAGATCCTGAACGGGAGACGTCGCGGGGAAAGAGGGAGGCTCGTCGGTTTGCGACTTCAAAGAAAGAGGGTCGGCAGCGAGGGGAAGAACGAAGAGGGGGGAGGGCAGGTCTCTCTGGGTTTCCTCCTAGTGTTGGCAACTCAGCTTGGGGGAGCCGGGAAAAGGTGTTCTTAAACTGAGGACAATAGGGAAGGGGCCTAATCTCCTTTGGTACCGAAACTTCATCCCCTGGACCACGAGAGAAAGAGGAGGGGTGCTCGTCTTTTTACCACAGAAAAAGACGCACATTGTTTTGCATGAGAAAAATGGGAAGCTTATGTATCACCCGAAAAAAGATGGGGGCACTCCTCTTCTTTGTTATCAAACGTAAGGGCTTCTTTTCACAATGGTGTAGAAAGAAAAGCGCTGTCCTCCGAAAAGTGTTTCAAGCCAGCGAGTTGCACCAGTCGGAAACTTTTCTTCCTAGAAAGAGCAAGAAGGGGTTTGCGGGGGGGGGGGGGGGGAAAGCCGAATTCTTTAAAGCACGCCGCGCTGTGCCGCTCCTTGGGGAGCAGGGTCCGAAGGACCTGCACCGGGTGGGGGCGCAGGGGGAGGAAACCTCACCCCTTTGAGGGGATAGTTCTTCATTGGCCAAGATCGAGAAGGAACGGGGAAAAACTACTCTCTTTCATGTGGAGGGAACAACGCACTGCAGAAGGTTGTCGATCGGGGGGGAAATCTAGCCTTTTGCACGAGGGCAAAGGGGTTTTCCATGGGAAAAGTCCGGGCCTTCTGGGGAAGGGAAGGATGACTTCGTCCCTAGGGGAAATTCACAGATAGGGGGTGGAAGGAACATCGGGGTAGGCTCAACAACAACAAGTGCTTCTTCTTCATCTTCCCCTCCTCTTCCGACGCGAACGTCTATCTGGGGCCTAAGTAGCCCGGGGAAGAAGACACTCGCGTGCTCCCCAGAATTGTCAGGGGAAAAACATGTCCCAGCGGAGTAACTCGGCCACCTTAGGAAGAACTAATTCGCAGACAACCCGACCGCAAATTTCTTGAAGGACGGGGTTTTCCGGAAAAAAAGAATCTTCTTCAAAATCATCTGGGTTAAGGGTCCCACAAAAGGGGTCCCCTTGCAGGGGAAGATCTATGGGGGGGGGGTACCCCCCTATTCCACGCGCCATACAAGCGGGTGGATCCTTTTGAAGGGGGAAAAAAACGGATCCGGGGAAAAGGACGCCTTTCTCCCGATAAAAAACCGGTGCGGGGATGATCAAGTCTAACTTCCTACAGAGGGGAAAGGACTCCGGGGGGGGAAAGTGAAAAAACACCACGTCGTTTCCGGAGAGGTGCGAATGACCAGAGGGTATTTTCCAACGGAAGATCAACCCGAAGAAGGGGCGGGTAGGCCAGCAGTGAAAATCACAGTCCGGCGCGACCATGCAAAGACAAAACTCCCATGCCAGGGGGGAGAGAAAAAAGAGAGGCGAGCGAGAAGGGGGAAGGTGCCGGCAAAAAAAATCGGACTATCGGGGGAGGGGTAAGGGGCTCTCCCTCACCAATAAGCTTGAGGAGAAAGAAATCCAAAAGAGAGGGGAAAGAAAGAAGCTTCCACCTTCTCACTCTTCTATTCACCTATTATTCTTATAACCGTAGGAGGGGTCCTCTTCTTTTTTCCGGGAAGAGTAGCACAGGACACCGGGAAAAAGCCTACTATCCATCCTACGGGGGAATGCGTTTATTCTGCGGGTTTCATGTAGAAAAAAGTGATATCCTTGTCGTCACAGAGGGAGGAAGGGGGACGCTAAGCCGATGGGGGAGTAGGGGGGGGTGCTGGTGGGAAACATGTCATAACCACTACATCACGAAATCTTTTCAGAACAGCCAAGGTCTGGAGGAGACGCTCGCAGAGACACACACTCACCGTATAATGGGACAGTTTCGGGGGAGAAAATTGATCTTAGAAAAAAACCCCGGCGAAATGGACAAAAAGAGGGGGGAGTAGAAAAAAAACGGTGGTGAGCTGGAAAGGAGATGGCCTCGGAAGGCACACCTTCTATGTCCACCGTGGTCCACCAGCAGGGGTCCACTCATCGACATGAAAGATCGCGGCAGTCCCGAAAGAGGAAGCACACGGTCGCAGGGGGGGGGGGGGATCTTCGGCGAGGGGGCTCCTCGACAAAAAAAGTCTTACCAGTCCCGGAGTAAAGGATGAGGGGGGGTGGCAGCACTCCAAAAAAATTCTTCGGCTTTTTTGCGCAAGTCAAACCACGGGGGGCTGTTCCTCAAGGAGGAAAAGACAGTTTCCAGCGCGGACCCGGTAAGGGGGACTCCTGACCGAGACGGGGGATTGACGGCAGCAGAGGGGGAGGGGGGCTGTGCGCCTGCCGAGACAACGTCTAGTGACGAGACAAGAGAAGGAAGGAAGGCCGGAAAAAAAACGACCGAGGGGGGGAAAAAAATCAAAAGCTAGTCGTCTTCAACGGGTCTCCAGGTTAAGAGGGAATGGGGGTGCTCGAGGAAAGGGAAGAAGCCGTACTTCACCAGGGTCCTTCTTCATCGACAAGCCGTAAGACGAGAGTGAAGGCCGACTGAGTAGGAAGAGGGGGACCTGGTCATATCATTGCCTGAATGGATGAGACACCATTCAAACAGAAAGTACAAAAAGAACCTCTTTATCTAGCTCTATCTCGTGATTAAACTGGGGAGGGGACAACAGATCGTGCACCCTGTAAGACCCGAGGGAAAGCGCCGTTCCTGTCCTTTCCACCGAGCTGGGTGTACCGACCAAAAAGACGATCCGTACATTCGGAAAAAAGGGGGGAAGGGCCTCGCGGATGATCTTCTCGGCGAGTGAAAAAGACGCATCTCGGGAGGGGGCATGTTGAGAAGGGGCACGGCAGCGCAGAACAGGAACGCCGGTAAGTGCAAAACAATACGACTAGAAAAAAACGCTCGCGCTTGTTTGACGGGGGGCTCCTACGGAAAAGAGAACTGCCCGGTAAGAACTCGTGCAGTGCCAACAAAGAAGCGAAGGGAACGCGCCGCAGCAACCAGAAGACCTCGGGAGGGGGGGCGCATGTCCTGCTCGGTGAGGGCCCTCTTTCAGCTCGGTGCAAAAACAAAAAAAAGACATGCCGGGCCGAAAATGTGGAAAAGCGGCCCGCAGAACTTCCTCACGAGAGGGAGGGAAAGCCATCGGGGGTCGGCAGAGTAAGAGCTGGGAAAGGGGGGAAATCCCAGCGCCTCGAGGAGATTAACGCCAAAAAAGGTTGAAAAGGGCATCACTATCAGCGAGGGGAAAAATGAGGGGAGATGAAGGAAGGGAAGCGGTGCCTTCCGTCAGAGACGCGCACCACCATCCATTGGTAGGAAAGGAGTCAGGGACCCGGCAAACGCTAGGAAAGGAGACCTCGGGAATTGGCCGGGACGTCTGCTGCCGTGCGCCTGATCTCCAAGGGGGAAAGGGAGAAAATCACTCCCACATTCCCCATGAAAAGGGATGAGAGGGAAAGGACGGACGGTCAAGGGAGAGGGGGGGGGCCGTACGACCGTTCCTCCCCCAAAAGAAACAGCACCTTCTTTCTGGATGAAAAACAGGGGGGAAAGGTGAGAGGGCTGTGATCCCATCCTACTGATGGGGGGGAAAGAAATCGTCCAAAGAAGGGAAAAAAAGGCCTGTTCAATTACTTTTGAAAAAAAACTTTCAGTATCTGCTCGCCGACCCAAAAAGACTGCAAAAAGGAGCCGGGCTGGAGTACCCTACAGGAGGGGGAAAAAAGTCGACTGCTCTTAAAGGGTTTCATGTGGCCACTGAAGGGAGAGCGAAAAAAGGAACATCTCACCCTTAGTGGGGGGAGGCTAGGGGCCTCTACCCGGAAGAAAACCCGTTCCTCCGGGGTGTGCCTCAGCAAAGAAGGGCCCGCACCCTGGGAAAGGGGGTAGCCGTTGAGGTGTACTAAGAAGTTCTCTTCGCTAAGCCCAATCCAAATGTCCTCCCCTTCCCTTGGGGGGGTATGGACCTTCGAGGCAAGGAAAAGACAATGCAAACTATTCTCTCGGGAAAAAGAGAGAATTCTTTCCTTTCCATTACAGGACATGGAAACAAATCTGACTCCGTCCCGACGGCTGTCATAGAGGGAGAAAGTCGGAGGGGATCTTCGGTTCCGGAAGAAAAGGGAAAGGATATACCCACTCAGCGGTCACTGTTTTTAAAAAAACCTAGTTGAACTCGGCGTTCGCTGGTCCATGAGGTTGGGGGAAGAAGTGTGTGTGAAGCGCCTCAATCGTCTTGTGAGGGGATGAGGGGGGGGAAATCGGAGAAGGGGAAAACACAGCTCTGCCTATGGGCGATCCCTGCACTCCTCTGACGACGAAGGAATAGAGGCAAGGGTTTACCACCAGGGGAGGCCCTCAACGCGAAAAAAGGGGGGGGGGCATTCGCAAGGAGGAGACGCCTTCTGATGAAAAAAAATAGAAGGGGAAAAATCAGGGGAGGAGGCTTCGTCGGTTGGAGGTCCTTGGGAAAAAAACGCTTCCCCCCCGCGATCGCCAGAATGAAAAAAGCCGGGGTGTTCGTGAAAAAAAGGCTCAGGGGGGGGGGGGAAAAAAAGAGACGTTCGCCGTATTTGAAAAATGGTTACCGGATTCCGGGGGAAACGAAAAGTTCCGGTTTTGGCAAGAAAGGCAACTGCTCCAAAATAAAAAAAAGGTGGATGGCCAAGGGGATAAACCTCAACCCGGTGGCCAACAGGGGGGGGATTGAGAGTAATCGTGGACAGCCGACAGGAGAAAA
>Ga0179593_1608824_pt1 | contig 10269 bp, 13 predicted proteins | sample CZODoug2_1_08_16_FD_185931 | JGI IMG/M metagenome (GOLD analysis project Ga0179593, IMG submission 185931) | Vadose zone soil fungal communities from Angelo Coast Range Reserve, California, USA - CZODoug2_1_08_16fungal (PacBio error correction) | ecosystem: Environmental > Terrestrial > Soil >...
CGGCGAGGAACGGAGGAAAAAGGGAGCGAAAAAGGGTTGAATACGCTTAAAAGGAAGGGATCCTCATCTTGTTGGATATAAGGGGGCAGGGGCGATTCCTAGAGGAAAAGAGCGAAAAGGGAGGAATATGCACTCTGGAAGAAGAAGGAAGTTGTCGAAGTTAAATGGCTTCCGACAATGACTGAAAAAGGCGGATTCGTGGGACAATAGGACGTAATGTCTATCAAAGAAGGAAGTCTTGGACAAGTCAAAGAGCAGGAAAAAAAACCCTCTGGTGGGAAAAAAGAGGTTGGTTGTGCCGAGTTCAAAGAATGACGGGAGTCAATCCTTTTCCTCCCAAAGGAAGGTTGCTATCGTCAAAAAAAGAGCCGGGAAGGGGCGCGTGTCAGGGGGGAGAGAAGAAAGTGAAAAAGATGAAGGGGGGTCGTCAAAAACCTGGGGATGGGGGGGGGGGAGGTCAAAAAGGCCGCTCAATAAGTCGCCGTGGGGAGGGGGGCGTTTCGCCGGCGTTAAAGGAAAGGTCGACGGTCAAACAAAAAGAAAAGGGGGAAAAGGGGGGCGCGACCAGAACCGGCAAGAGCAGGGATCTCCTACAATAGGAAAAGATCTCTGGTCGTGAGGGGGTGGATGAAGAAAAAGGAAAAAGGAGGTCGTCGTACGAAATAAACACCGAACGATTATCAGGAGACCGCACTTTCTACGGTCTGAGGGGGGCCTTTAAGAAGAGAGAAAAAAAAGGGGATAGAAGAACAGTTGCAGGAAAACTGAAGGATTGGTTCGGGCTATAAGAGCGATCTATTGCTATGACCCTAAATGGAAGGGTAGAACTCATCCGTGAAGAGGAAAGGAATAAAGAAAAGTTGGGAGTTACGAAAAGAGAGGAAAAAAATAATATCTGTATGACTGAGGGAATAAAATTCATCCCTCTCTAGGAAAAAAGAAAGAAAGGGAAAAATCACTTGGCCAAGCTGCCGAAAAGGGAAAAACTTTGGGCGAGCCGCGCTCGAAAAAAAACTCAGGCTCCAAAAAGGAAATTCGACTTACCGAGTTCGAGCGAAGGACACAAAAGCATTCGCGCCTTTGGAGAAGAAAGGGGGGGGGGGAGTACAGTGGTAGAAAGACATATCAGAGGGACCAATTTGCTCTCGGAGCCTATTCCGCTCGGCCTCCAGAGAAAAAGAAGGTGTATTGTCCGTAAAGGGAAAAAAAGGAAAGGGAGACGGAACGGGGGAGACGATGAAGTCTCCCAAAAAAGAAACCTGGCCATCCTCCTGGATGGTCAGAAAGAGAGGAATTATTCCGCCCTTCATTAAGGGTCGAACAAATCACGATTTGCGGAGGAAGGAAGACAGGAAGAGGAATTGAATCGAATTAGAGGGGGTAAAGGCCGTCAATAGAGGTAAGTCTCTGGTAAATAGAGAAAAAAAGTATTAGTATTAAAATATATATATCCGGGAGGAGGGAAAGAGGGAAGGCCTTGTCAGAGAAGGAAGGGGAGAGAAGAAGGAGTCAGGCGCGCCTAGTGAGGAGAAGAGTTTAAAAAGGGCAAGTTTCTCCTGCATTGTTCCTCGGAAAGGGGGGGGGGAAGGGACAGTTTTCTTGAACATAAGGAGAAGGGAGGAAAGAGAGGGGGGACTTCAATCAAGTCGATAAAGGAAAAGAGCAAGCGACTTAACATCAAAGAAAAAGGGTTTGTGCGCTCTGGAGCCGAGAAAGGAGGGGAGATAGCAAAGTGAAAGAGTAAGAGAAAGGAGGCCGTATCCTCTGGGGAAAAACCTGGAAAAAAAAAGGCTCGCATGCTCTTGGGACACGTATCTCTCGCACTCTCAAGGTCTCGTCGAGGAGGAGGGGAAGGGAAACGACGTCAAAAAGGATCGGGGGGCGCCAGCGGGGAAAAAAAGGACTCTTAGTCATCGTTTACCGTCGGAAAAGATATCTCGTTATTAACTTCTAAAAATTCATAAAGAGAGATTTGGTTGAAAGAATGCTTTTCGTGAAACCGGGGAACCAAGGTGGAAGGGAGCAATTAACGATGCGATCGACCTCTTCGTCATTTGAGGGGAAAAAAGGAGCGCTGAGGGTAAATCGCTTTAGCGTGAAGAGTTGGTCTTCTCTCTGAATTTTTTATCTATCCTATGAAGGGAGGGGGGGGAGAAACGGGCATCGAGGGGAAACGGGGGGGTAAAGAAGGCCAGCGGGTTCCGGGAGCCTGCTGCTGAGAAGGGCAATAGGTTGCGGTGTTGATGGGGGAACGGAAGCGCGGTCTGTGCGCCCAAAACTATCTCTTGAGGGGATTTCGTGATCAGAAAGAAAAGATTGATCAGGCTCGGACGCGCCCAAGGGGGTAAATTCTTTTTTGAAGGTGTATATTAACTCCGAAGAGAACGGGAGTCAACGCTTAAGGAAAGGAAAGGCGGGTGTCCTTACCTCAACTGTTTCGTACTAACTCCAGAAGAGGAGGATAGACCCCCGACCGGGCGGGAAAAAAAGTGCTGGATGGTGAAGCTTAAAAAAAATCTCCTTCCCGAGGCTTTGGAGTGGAAAATAAGGGCCTCCCCTGGAAAGGCACAACAACTCTTCCTTCGCTGAGCTTCTCTGCTTTTCGGAGGGGGAAGGATTTTATCTTGTCAAAGAAAATAAAGAAGCCGACAGTTCAATACACGTAGACTGGGGGAGAACAATCGCCTCTACGGAGTACAATCCTTTGTCGAAGCTTAATAGGGGGGGGGAAGAGAATCCGCCGCGAGAAGGAAATTCTGCTATGGATATATTCCAATAAAAAAAACCTGCCCGCGGCCAACAACTGAGAGGAAGAAGGTATTTGAAGGGGAATAACTTTGTCCAGGGTACAAAGCTCTCTCAACAACAATAGATATGAAGGAGAAATCAACGGGAGGCAAAGTCGAGAAGGAAAAGAGAACGTAAAATACGCTTTGCTGGGTGGATATCCGGGAGTGTATTAATCTAGATAGGGAAGAGGACACTCGCGCTCGCTGAGAAATCTGTCAAAGGATCTTTCTAATTTCAAGAGATTACTTCTGCCGGCGAGGGGACAATGCTCGAGTTTCTTCTCGGGAGGCTCTTGATGTCGGGACAAAAGGATGACACTCACGAACCGGGGAAAAAAGGGGGGAGGACCACAGAAGCCGGTTGTTTGGAGGGAGGGCCTAGTTTTTTGACAGAAGTCATCCGATTGGACCCAAGGAGAAAGAAGAAGGGTGGGACAGAGGCACCACGGCAAAAAAATTGTCGAGAGAGGGTCTATCACCGGATTTAAAGTTCGGCCGAAAAAAAAGGTGGTCAGGACACAAGAAAGGAAGTCCGCCGCAATACTTCAAAAGTAGGTCGGGGAAAAAGGGAAAGTTTCACGGGGAAAAAAAAAAAAGTGGTACTAAGAAGGTTAGAAAAAAAAAGTCTATCTACCTGACAAGCTTCATGAAAAGATTATTTTGGGGCGACGTCAAAGGAGTTCGTCTTACGGAAACCACCGCAACCGAGAAACGATCGAGACAGTCCGGAAGGAAACCAGAAGAGGGCGCCGGTCTGGAGGGGGGCCTTTTCCAAACATCGGCTCGCTAAACCAGAAGGATCAGCGAGAAAAGAAGGGAACTATACGCCCGAAGGAGTATTAGTAGATTACCCTAAATAGACGAGTTTCAAACTCTAGCGCAGGATCCGAAAAGGTTGTCATAACAAAAGGCTCCAAACAAAAAGAAGAGAGTCGAAAAGATAATGTCGCTCGCCCGGGGAAAAAAGCTTCCAGACTAAAGAAATGGTCGCAGGAGCCGCGCTCGAAGGAGAAGTGGAAAAAAAAGACGAAAGACATCCCTTTCTACGGAAGGGGGTGGTATCCCAAAAAAATGCACAAATATCTTCAGCGAATGGGGAGGAGGGGGGGGAGGAATGAAAAGCCAGAATGTCTGGCGTCGGAGAAGAAAAAAGAGGAAGGATCTCGTACCGGAGGTCCTATAAAAAAGGCAACCACCCTAAAAAATTGAAGGAGGGAAATTGCTTCGGCCGAAAAAAATTTATCTGTATAATTCTGCCCGGAAGCCCCTATCAAATTCAGGCTGGAAAAAAGGAACAACTGCCGTTGTGAAGCAAAGAAGAATGAGAGATACTTGCCGACGAAAGGAGGGGGGGAAGCCTGTCGCGGACGATAACCGGGAAAAAAGCGAAGGATGATTCAGTGCGACCACGGAGGAGCCGTATCTCTGAGTCAGTACCACGATCTCGAAAAATGGGAGGATGAAAAGATAGATATCGGGGGTAAGGAAGAAAGGGCGAGTACCTCTATTGACTGCCTGGGGCTCGATCCTTCGAGGTCCCGGAGAGAGACGCCAATTCGACGCGCCTCTAGGAAAGGAAAGGGAGGAATCTTCATCTAATTGGGGGAAGACAGCGGATGTCCAGCCTGAATTTGGAAGGGCCGTGCGACTTCCTAGGGGTCGAGAATATTGTCGGCAGAGAAGAGGGAAAAAGAAAAATTCACCTGGGGGGGGGGGGAAGCTCTGGAGGCCGAGCGCAGAGGGTCGCTGATCAAATGGAAAAGAGGCATAAGGTCGGCAGCGAAAAGAGAAGCACTGCGTGTCTTCTCCAAAGGAAAGGGGGTACCAACCAACGATCGCTCCTAAAAAAGAAAGGGATGTCTTTCGTCGGGAGGGGGGCGCTAATCCCGAGGGAAAAGAAAAAGGGGTCTCAAAAGCAGGAAGGGAGCGACATTAGAGCGGGGGAAAAGCGGACATACACCTCATATCTGGGGTGGGGGGAAGGAGTTTCGGAAACCGGAACAAAATTTTCCGGATCATTCTCTATAGGAAAAAGACCTCTGGAAACTAGGGGGCATCGCACCTAGATCGCTGGAGGGAGAAAAGAGAGAAGCCAAAAGCTCTGAGTCCGAAAAGAAGGCTATTCGGGGGAAGATAAAGTAAGCTTGCCGGTAAAGAAAGGGGGGAAAAGGGGGGTTGTCCGTCATTAGGAGATCGTCCCCAGGTCGGTGTTGAGGTGAAGGAAAAAGATCAACGGACTTTCTGGGAAGACCACCAAAGAAAAAAAAGCTTTCTCTGGAAGGGAATCCATAGCTCTAAGCTCTGAGGGGGATTAACACCTTGCGAACTGTAAAAGTAGGGGGGACCCAGGAAAAAAGCCGGCGACCCTCCCGGGGCTACGTATTGCGGCGGGGGCGCCGAGCGTGTGTCCTGACGAAAAAAGAGAGTTTTCGTCGGACGAAGATCCGGCTATAGGAACCGTACCGAGGGATTGTTGGGAAAAAGATCGATCTCCTTTTTGAAACACATTGCGCCAGCGAAAAGGAGGGAAACGGGACTTTTGATGTGTCCAAAACAAAGGAAAGGAGAGACCTCACACAACGAAACGTTCGGGAGGGTGAAAGGAGGCGTTTGTCCTACCAAAGTCTTTGATCTTGTTCCCAGACCCGGCTCGACTCAGAGCCAAAAGGAGCTTGGTCAGGAAAAAAGAGCTGGAGAAGGTCTTGTCGAAGGGGGAAAAAGGGTCTTGACCAAGCATCTTCATCTAGTGGAAAAAGCCGGCTATCTGCGAACAGATAATGGTCATCAGAGGAGGAAAAATCCCTATAGAAAAACCAGTCTTCACTGTATTAAGCCTCCATTGCTCGCGGCATCTCGAGAAAAAAGGGAAGGGAGGATGAAATCTAGAGAGCTATCAACTTGCGCAGAGGGGAAGGGGACTGGAATAATGAGACCTGGCTAAAGGACGGGGTTATCCTGTAGTTTAGGGGAGATGATTCCCTATAGAAGATCTCGCGAAAGGAGGCACCCTCGAGGAAGAAGAAAGGTCAATACCATTATGGAAGAAAGATTGTTCTAATGAAAAAAGCTCATTGTCTGGGGGGGTCTGTCGAGTCCGCTCTCTGAGGGGGAAGGAAAAACACTCCGAACCCGTCAGGCAGAAAGCTTCCCCAGGAGGGTTCCTTATGTCAAGGAAAAAGGGGAACACCAACGGGAAGAAAAGTTGGTCCGCCAAGGAGGAAAAATTTTTTGAGGAAACAAAAAGCGATCGCGCAGAAGGAGAGGAAGCGGAGTCGGGGTCCTATCAGAAGGGGAGGAGGTGCGTCCGAAACCGCGCGTGTAATAAGTACACCCTCCGTGTCGGCGAAAGGGAAAAAGCTTGGTGCATAATTAGGGGAGGGGGGATTTCCTCTCACGGGGAAAGATTTTAACCGGGGAGGGTTCCCCCGATCCCGGCAAGAAGAAAAATGTATATATCCTCCCAAAAAAAAAACCCAAAAAAAAAAAACCCCCAAACCCACCCCAAGCTGCAGCGACGCGAGAAAAGTGGAGTGGTTGCGCCGTGCTAACCCCGTGAGGGAAACCACAAAGAAACCCCTAACCTATGGAGGAAAAAAGGAGGACCGCCGGATAGAGAAAGGGAACTCGCGCCTGTCTTTACAGTCGAGGCCGTTCCGCCAAGCTCGACCCGGGCGCGGACGAGAGAACAAGCTCGCTGGTGGCGGGAAAGAGAAAAAAAACTGTCCCTCAGCGATCTAGGACTAAGATTCAGCGGAGAAAGTATGTCAACTCTAGAGCATGATACGAAAGGGGGAAAGGGGAAGATCTGCTCAAACAAAAAAAGACGATCGAAGAAAAGTCCTCAAAAAGAGAGCCCTGCAGACTTGTTAAAAAAGAGAACCACTTTTTTCGCTGGCGAAGGAGCAAAGAGGTCAGCGCCAACCGACTCCGAGGAAAAAACGGAACTCTGATTTCGGCTGATAGGGGCTTGCACAAAGAGCTTCGCGCTGTAAAAAGGGGCGGCAGGATATCTTCCGACATATCTGCGAGAGGGGAGGTTCCGTCGGTGTCCATTGAAAAAGCCACCGGAGGCTCGTCCTCCAGAGCGCAAAAAAAGAAGGGGTTCTCCTCCTGTGGAGAAAGTAAGAAGAAAGAACTTGAGCGTATAGAAGTAGCAAAAGGGAAATCAAAATTCAGTCTGAAAAAAGCAAAGACAACTTTCCGTTGTGAAAAAGCGAACTGGCGATACTTGCCTACGAGACGTCAGGAGAGGAGGAAGAAGGGGGGGCCGTCTCGACGATACTCGTCCGGAAGAAGAAAAGAGGAAAGTGGCTACCCTATCTATGCAAGGAGAAGGCTAGGCAGGACCCCTATCTCTCGAAATAGAGATGTGGTCCTGACTCAGCGATACAAAAAAGGGAAGCGATGGACGGCCTTGAAAAAGGGTCGCACTTGCGAGGAGAGTCCCGTCGGTCGCTCCGGCGTATGGTAAAAACCAAATTTTTCCGGATTTTCGGGAAACGAGAGTGCCTGCAGGGCTTCCTCGGCATAGGGAAACTTCATGGGGGGGAGGGGTCCATCCTTAATTTGATATAGGAGCGAATAGCGCTCACTTTCGAGAATAGGAGAAAGCGCAAAGCGTACGGAACATACAAAGGAAAGGGGAGGGGTGGCGCTTTGAGGAAGAAAAGGGAACTCCGGTGGGAGAAAAAGTAACCAATCTGCATCTTCTCATACTATGTAGGAAGAAGAAGCCCAACCTTGCAAGGAAAGAGAAAAAAGAAGGCGCTGAAGCTCTTTGTTGGTGGCAGGGAAAGATCAACTCGTCGGGTCCAACTTCGGTAAAAGGGCTTCGTTTGGCACAGGGGAAAAGAGGACGCGGCGCCAGCTACAAAGTGGGAAAAAAAAAAAGATTAGGCAGCGGGACAAGTCTTGGAAGCGTGATTATTTTTCTTCGAATCAAAGTTTGGTTGGCAATGATCTTTTCTGAAAAAAGGGAACACACTTTTCGGATCATAGAAGAAGCGCATTAACGATGCGAGCTACCTCTTCGTCTAGGGGTGCATCTAGATCCGCTGCGAGGACAGAATGAGACGCGATAAAGCAAAAAAAGGGGGGTTGTCTGAGAAGATTCCCGCTAACGGAAGAGATACATCTCGCGGAACGGAACTCGACACTTTTGCCGGAAACGCCTAGTGCGGGAGTCTTCGATCCGCAGAGCAAACCCCGGTCAATAGAGGAGGGTAGGTTGATTGGGGGAATTACTACTAAAGAAAAAAGGTAATTCTTCTCCAACCAAGAGCGCTTCTCCTGCAGAGGGGAAAGAACCCTAGCTCGAATCTCTTGGCCTGGCCGGGGCAGCCACTTTCGAATGTAAGCCCAAGTCGTTACCTATAATGAACGACGAAAGAAAATCCTTCTTCAACACGAGAAAGAAGGTCTTCGAAAGCGTTTTGACCTCAAAAAAAGTCTCTGGGGGATACGAAAGCAATCTGGGTCCGGCTTATCTACCAAGTACCAGCGGATCCTCTCTGCTCAAGGGCTTCCCGCTCATTTTTTTTCCAGGGAAAAATGGGTCCCCCGGGGGTTCCTTTTCTTTACAGAGGGGTGTCCACCAAGGGCAGGCTCCTTACCTCAAAAAACGGGTGGGGGGGGGAATCACCAGCGGAGAGGAGGAGTGTCCTAAAAAGGGGGGTGATCTTGTCCCAGAAAAAAGAAAGCTCTACAGATCCGAAGTTTGAAATCTGAGCTTGGTCCTCAAAAAAGAGACAATCGCCGCGAGGAAAAGGGAGACATGACATCATTGGAAGGAGTCACGCCCGCTCATCGGCAACGGATTGCATATTAGACGGACGGGGAAGAGGAGATACTTTGTCGAAAAAAGCTTCAGAAAGAGCTACAAGACCCTAGGATCCACCAAGCTGCAGGCAAAGGTCTTCCCGGGGGAACAGTCCCCCCCTCGAAACTTTGCCGCCAGTGCTCGCGACTAATCAACAACAAAAAAGGATTTAAGGTGGCGAGCAACGGGAGGGAAAAAAAAGTTCGAGACGCCGGGGAGCCTGTCTGCTCCGAAGGTGTCCGTTAGTGTCCCATGAGACGAGGATGCCTCTAAAGAGCTCGTCTTAAATGCACTAAAAAGAATTTTCACAGGGGGAAAAGGCTAATTTAAAGGCCGTCTCCAGGAATGCACGATTGTCTATTCGTGGAGGGGCTCGTGTCTGAAAGGACGGATCGGTAAAAAGCTGAGGTCTGTACAAGAGTGACACCCCTAACCGCATTCTCCGCTGGGGGAGCCCCAGAGCGCAAAAGTTTTTGGGATTTCAAGGATGGGGGTGTACACCTCAACGGCATCCGAGGGTCGCGCCCAGATGAAAGATGGCGCAATTTTAAAATCTTCACAAGAATAGGCCTCACTGGGGAGCGTTATCGGCTATATCAGAGGCTTCCCTAGCTCCGAACCCGCAGGAAAGGGTTGCGTTAAGAAAAAAAGAGGTCAGGGGCTGACGCTGTCCCGCGGGCGCCGTGTTGCAGAGGGCTCGGCGTCATTCTCACGGTAGAAAGTGGTTACCGTTTAGAGCGCGGCCCAAGTTTCGAGCTCTGGCTGAGAAGGCTGGCAGCGCGCTAGCAGGGGGAGGGTGTGTGGCGAAGAGAGGACACTCACCGTCCCGATTAACGATAACGAAAGCAACCTATTCTGTGACTGAGGGAAAAAGGCGGTCGAAGGAAAAAACCCTCACAGGGTCTTTACTTCAGCTGAAGAAGAGGGGACCTGCATCTGCTCGCTAACAGGGAAAAAGCAGCCGCGCATCTCAAAGAAGAGGGAGAATCGCGCATCTATCGAAAGGGGAGTGCTATGACCGAAATAGAAGGAAAGAATAAGGGGATTCTCTCTATAGTCATGATCCTGAGTGGGGGGTAAGTTGGGAAAGAGATCATGCTCAAAAAAAAGGATGACTATTGAAGAAATCTACTGTCGCTCGAAAGGGTTAATAATCCTGGAGAAAAAATTTGGGAGAGACGGCTGCTCGAGGAGAAAACCGAACGCCTCGACGACAGACAGGGGGGACTCTAGTCGAGCTATCAGGGGGGGGGCGGCGCACCAATGGATAAGAAACTCATTGCAAAAGGTTGGGGCGTCAGAGGAAAACAGATCTGCGTATCTGCGCTGAAGGAGGGATTTGGCTCGCGACAAGGGGGGAAAAAGCGGGCCTATGAGAAGAAAAAGTTAACCATGTGCAGGTGTACTTTTCCGGAAGGGGCGCTTCGGAAAAAGGGGGAAATCTTGAGGCGTATAAAGGCAATCGCCCATATCAAATTAAGGTAAACCGACAAACTCCGTTGTGCCGGGCAAGGGGAAGAGGCCCGTCCCCGGGGAAGCGATCTGCCTACGAGCGGAGGGATCTCCGTCTAGGCGATACTCTGCGCGCCGACTTTACTCAGAAGGATCGAGCAAGGAAAAGATGCAGCCGTCAATAGATGTAGCTCGGGATAGGAAGAAAGA
>Ga0179593_1619055_pt1 | contig 10269 bp, 12 predicted proteins | sample CZODoug2_1_08_16_FD_185931 | JGI IMG/M metagenome (GOLD analysis project Ga0179593, IMG submission 185931) | Vadose zone soil fungal communities from Angelo Coast Range Reserve, California, USA - CZODoug2_1_08_16fungal (PacBio error correction) | ecosystem: Environmental > Terrestrial > Soil >...
GCGGGTGCCAGGTACGCGGGGGTGAATTGCACTAACGGGCTGGATAGAACAAGCACGAAGAGGGGAAGGGCGGCGCTGAAGACATAAGAAGAACGGACCGGGGGGAATCAAGGGCGGAGGAGGGACCGGAACAGAGAAGGAAAAGACAGGAGAAGGAGCGGTAGGCGGAACACGACAAGGCAAAGGGGATTCCCGGGAGTTCACGGGGAAGAAACAAAAGGTGAGGGGTGAGCGGTATGTGAACGCGGAGGGGGGCAGGGCTGACTTCAGCACCAGTGTCCCCTAGACTAGGGGAAGGAAAGGATAATACTTCAGCAAAAAAAAAAGATTTGAGCTGCGGCCTCAAAAAAACGTAAAGGATCTTGAAAATGAATGGCCGGATTATCACGTGAAAGGTATGGGCCATTGCAAGGGAGTAGGAGAAAATTCAGTGCATAGAGTTTCATGTTTTAGAAGAAATCTAAGTAATAGGGAGAAATGTATAAGTGGGCCTATAAAAAGGAGCACGTCGAGCTTAAAACTCACCCGAGAGCCGAATTGTGCAAAAACATGGCCCCACCATATGATAAAAAAAGCCAGGGGGGGGACAACGAAACTAATCGAAACTTGCTTCGAATTTACAAAGGAGAAAAAGCTTCAAAGGCTCAAAGTGGTGTTCATCACGAAAGCTTTTTTGGGAGTATCAAAAAAAAGTGGTTTCGGTGAGAGAAATCATCGGAGAGGAGGACGGTTAAACAGCTTTCGTGCAAGTGGGGGGAAAAGGCGTCACGGAAAAAATCAAAAACCGGAGGGAAAGGCAAGCAGTTTTCCACAAAAGCCCGTGAAATGAGCCCCTTTTGACAGGGGGGGAGTTCCCTCTTAAAAAAAGGAGGGATCTTCAGATGTGTCAAGAGGGGCAGCCACAATTTAGCCCACAGGTCGGTCCTCGCAAACAGTCCGAGATCAGAAGGACAAAAGCGGGAAAAAGGTCATCTATCGAAGACCGCTAGGCAACGGAGATCGACCGTCACCGTCAAGGGGCCAACAGGAGAGGAACCGCTTTGTGTGGTTGAAAACGAAGAAATAGGGGTGGAACGAAAGTAAGGAATCCCACTCGCAGGGAAAGGGGGACACTAAAAAAAGGATGGCCGTTTGCTTGAGAGCTTCATGTTACACGAGCAGAAGATCTTTGCTCAGGATGGTCCAATTGAAAGGCCAGGGGAAAGTCCGTCTGCGCCGAAAAAAGCTTAAATACTGGACACCTTATAACACTAGCTCCAAATACAGTAGACAGGAAAAAGATGAAGTGCACGATACGGACTAAAAGGGAGCCCAAGAACAGAGCCATGCGAATCGAAAGTCGCAAATCGGGCGAGGGTTCTGGCGGGCAAAAGTGAGTCCCTCAAAGTCCATGGGAGGAAACTTGGACGAAGAGAAACCTCGATTTAGAGAGGGGGCCAGGGAGAGGGACTTAGGAAAACGGGATCCAAGAAAGGTTATTGGAACATCAGACGGGGGGCTGCTTACAGGGGGGGCTAAATGCCCTTCAAGATTAACACTAGAAAAAAAACGATCTCCGAGGTGACTTGCGGGATCGACATCACACGCAAAAAACAGGAACGAAGGGTTTTCGAGAAGGGAGGTATCCCCAACGTTAGGGGGGGTTAAAATCAAATCTAGGCTAGAAAAAAAAAGGAGCAGATAGATACAGAACACGGTATGTGCGCAAATAAAAAGGCTCGTACAAGCAGGGTTCAAGATGGTGCAGGGGGGGGGAAAGTAAAGCGCAGACAAAAAAAGCCAAGTTAGAGATGCGTGCGCGTATCCTTGAAAAGGTGTGTCAGCTGACCTCCGCCAAAAGCACACGGTCCAAACAGAGGTGAGAAAAATCGGTTCAGGGAATTCCAAAGCACGAAAAATGGGAGGAAATTTCGAACTAGGGGAAAGGTAAGAGGCAGGAGAAAGATTCCGAAAGGACCAGGACCGGGGAGACCGAAGCAAAATCGCGCGATTTACTGGGTCTTCAAAACGGACCGAAAAAGGGCAACAAAGAAGAAAGCCGAACGGTGAGACAACGGATTGCTGCAACTGCCAAATGTGCCCCGCGCAAAATTCGATGTGTCAAGCGCCAAAGGAAAGACAAAAAGAAGCCCCGCACGATGAGGGGAAAACAGGGGGAGAGGAAAAATTTAAATCCCACACCGGCGTGAGGTCTAAAAAGAGCGCGAAAACTTGGAACGCAAACTAAAACGTGAGCGTAACTTTCATCAAAAGGGAGGTGAAAAGGGGTCGGCGAAGGTTGAAACGCAATAGAGACGAAAACTATTATGGGGATAAGTGTTTGGGGAAACCCCCCGCACGATGGGGCAAAAAGCCGCGCCAGCAAACTCACAACAACACCACAGGGAAAGAAAGAGAGGAGATCTTGGCGCGCAAGGGCGTCAATCCACAAATACCCGAAATTGGAGATGAAAAGGGGAGGGGGTCATTTGCATTCAAGAGGGGGAAAAGGAGAGATGGGGCCTTGCAAAAAACTAAGTGTGGGTGAAAAATCCGCCGGGCGTTCGATTGAAGCGGCGCGCAAAAGGAAATTTCGGGCGGACTGGGGGGGTCTTCCGCAGGACTACATTTAAAAAGTCAGTGCCGCCGTTTGGAAAACACAAATCGGAGGCGCGAAAAAAGGTTTTCCAGGGGGGGGGCGGTCTTCAGTTTGGAACCGGCTATCGAAGAGGAGGGGCTTGGTCTGAGGGTGTTGGGCTACTCTCTTCTACGCTCCCGAACATTAATCAAAGCCACTCAGTCCAAAGTCCGGGGGGGAGGATGATTGTGAAATTTGGGTCTCAAAAAAATCAAAGAAAACTTCGGAGACCAATTGTTCATAACTGAAAAAAAGGTAACGGAAGGTGCGAACAGTGCTCGAAAGACTTTTGGCTGGTCGGGGGACCGTCTAGCTGGAAGGGAAGGAACATGGGAAAGGGAAAGTCGAATTGACTTACGGACAACCTCCAAGTTTCGCATAGAATGGGGAAGCGTGTGACAAAAAAAAGTGTAGGTTACTAAAGTAAACGCATAGGGAAGAAGGTGGGCACTAACAAAGACCTCATAGTAACCTTGGGGGCTGTGGAAAAAAGGCGACACAAAAAATCTAAGGAGCGGTATCAGGGCTGGCAGACAAGGGTAATCTTTGAACAGAATCCGGAAATGTTCATGTCATGGGACCCAAACGGAGCGCGTTTAAAACCAAAAATCGGTAAAAAAAAGGGCCCAAGTTAGGTGGGATATACAATGGCAAGCATCAGGTGGGTGGGTCTCTATAGGGGCAGATGAACGGGATTTAGGAATATATAAGGGTGGGAAGAAGTAGGAAGAGGGGTTAAACTAATTCATATGAGCGTAATGGATCGGTCGCTTGATCAGGAGAAGGTAAGGCGCTATAATTCTCTACACCTTGGCCTTCAGAGGAGGGGAGGGTTAGTGTACCAACGTCCAAAAACAGGGACGTTTGAACCTTCGAGAAACCTGCCTATTGAATACACTTTTTGGGGGATCCAGAAACAACAGGACAACTTCGTCTAAAAAAAGATGGGCATTGCCACAGTCGTAAAGGCCACGTCTTGTAAGGGTTTTAGCCCCTTAGGATACCTATTCAGGTTGAAAGAGGGTAAATCTTATATGATTTTTTGGTGCTACATCCTGACCGATGAATCGGGGCTACAGGAGCGCTATAGTTTCATTTTAATCATCAGGTCATTATAACATAGCAACGAGTCGAATGGTCAGAAGGAAGTCGCTCCAACTTACTCGGTTGTCAACTTATGTCAAGCGCCCAAAGAACAGATTCTTTGGCAAAAAAAAAAAAAACTTAGTAAACTTACGTAACAACAAGAGATATGAGGTGACAGCACGTCCGAAGACTGGCGGAGGGGATCTGTTTCAGGAGAAAAACGGGGTGGGGGTCAGTACAGGGGGGAAAGGACTGTAAAGGAAGTAGGGATAGGGGCCGGGACCTTGGCACGAAGAAGAGGAAGGGGGGGAGGGAAGGAGGAGGGGAATGGAGAGATTTTTCAAGTGGGGGGAGGAGAGAGGATTAACCGCGGGGGGATGGCGAGGTAGAAACAGAATAGGTGTGGGGAGACTTGGAGGACGTTCCCTTCTAGGACGGGGGATAACGAGTGGCACGTAACGTCGAGAGGGGGGTAGCATGCGCGGGCAGGGGGGGGAGATTGGGATTAAAGGGCAGAGGTAAGAAAGGAAAGGGAAACAAGAAGTACGGGGAGGAACCTGAGAGAAGGGCAGGGGGCGCGGGGCCCCGTTGCGGCCCTTGTAAAGAATCCTTAGGGGTTCCAGATGCGATGAAGGTAAATATGGGACTCCATGAACAGTGGAGAAAGTTCGACGAGCTTTTGTGTGGATGGTTGTTTTTGGGTGGGTGTGTATGGGTGGGGGAACTCGAGTTTCTTGCAGGCCTCGGCGAACTCGCCTCCCGGAAGGGAGCTCTCTGCTGACAAATCCAAAGTACCACCCAAGTGCAGCCCATAGACAGCGTGTGAGCTACCCTGGATGGGATCGTCCAATGGAAGACAATGAACAAGCTAACAGATAGGGGTAAAATTGTTCCCAACCAAGGACGTATCGTTTCAACAGAAAAAGAGACTCCAATTCGCCGAACGGGAGAGGGATCCACCGGGACAAAAACTCCTCAAAGCGATGCAGAACGAAGTTAGAAAAGCAGACAAAATTCGTTGGGCTGGAGGAGTAGCGTCCTGATGAGCACGTATTCTGTGTTTAGTTGTGCCTGTTACCCTGAGAGAAAGAAACGCGTTCGGTGTTTTTTCCGAGAGGGGCGCGGTGCATCGAAAACAACAGCAACTCTGAAGATTGTCAGGCGGGGAGTCTGTACCGGGGTAAGACCCACCTCTGCAAAAGTAAAATATGATTCCCGTGCCTTTGAAAAAGGAGGCCCGCTTCAAAAGAGAAGCACTGGCCCATCATGGGGGGAATTGCAAACACGTGACGTGAAATGAATAGGTTGAGGGTGGTCCCAACGCATGGGGTTGTGAAAGAAAAAAAAACGAAAAGTTATCACGGGTACACTGAGGTTCCTGGAGTGGGACGGGAAGGAATCATCCAAACTGTTTGCTAGAGTAGTAAACTAGGTTGCAGAGCATATTATTTTCAGGCTTCGAGTCGGGCGGGAGAGTGTTCTATAAGGCTCATGTAATGTTAATATCCAAGCTGTTGAAATTCAGTGCCGGAGAAAGTGTTCGGAATTTTTCGGGGGTTGCTGTTCACATCTAACACGTGGGAACTGAAATGGGTTGCGTGCCACCCCAGGAATAGTAATTTGGGCAAGAAAAGCGGAGGGCCATGTGGGAAATACAAAACGGGTTGCGCCGGGTGCAAGCAAACGTGCATTGTCTCTCATGGGAGAGCGGGGGGGAGATGTCGTCAGAAACAGTACACACGTACTGCGTGTCAAAAACAAAAAATGCCTGAAAAAAACGAAACAGTGTCTTCCTTCAAGACCGAGGGCTAGGGAAGGTGAGACCACCACTACCACCCAACGCGGTAAAAGTCAGGCCCAGGGTGAGACTCGAACAATAAGAGAATGACACAATAGTGGTTTCGGACATTAGGATCTCCCCAACTTGCGTTCGAGGGGGGGGGGGAATTAAAAGACTAGAGGGAACGGGAAAGCAAAAGGGCGGCTTTTTACTGGGGTCCGCCCAGAAGGAGAGAATAAGGGGGGGGGGTGGGGTGTTACCAGATCACTACTGAATGGTAAGAGGTGTGTGTTTTTTGTGGGGGGGAGTGGCGGGGTGGGATAGTGGCACTTTTCCCAATGAAAAGTAGTTCATGGGGAACAAAAAGGTGGCAAAAAATGGGCTTGGTGTTGCTGAGGGGACGGGCCGAGGCAATCGGAAGGTATCCCCAAAGATAAATAATTTGAATCGATAAGAGTGACTAAGGAAACTATAAAACGAATGACCCTTGAAAAACCAAAAAAGCAAGATTCATTAACAACAGGCCATGGGCAACGTGCGCCATAGAGAATCGTGTTGAAAAAAAAGGTCCTTGGACCGAGACGGGAATATCAGGAAGCTCAAAAAAGGGTAAGCTAATAAAAAAGGGGACTGCAATTCACCGAGCCCGCATAAAAGTGTCGTAACCCCTCGCAGTGTGGAAATCCCATCCGTCTGGCGGGTGTCCAAGTTTCCCTTATCGAACAATCGAAAAAGCAAAATCCCCCGATTATTCAGGATATTACGTCAGCGAATGAGAGGTGCTTAGGGAAAAACGAGGTTCGAAAAACGGATCAGATGAGATACGATCAAGAGCTGTGAAGCTCGAGGAACGGCTGCGGTAGAAGTTCAACAAATTAGGGGATCCGGACGTTGGTGCCATCCGTGGGGTGAGAACGATGATGGTGGGTAAGAGGCGTTAAAAAAAAGGTTTATCAGAATCGGTACGCGTTGTCCAAAAAGAGGCTGTGGCCGAAGGGAAAGCGGCGAGAAACACGTCAAATTTTTCAAGAAAGTTTCTAAATGAAACTAGGGGGGGGGGGGGAACCTCAACTAAGTGAAAACAATTAAATAAAAAATCTTACAAAAAACGGGACCGACAGAAGGGATTCAACGTATAAAAAATCAGATTTGGTGTAAGCCTGTAAATCTCTGAGGGAGGGGCGAAAAAGAAAAGAACCTTGCCCGGTGTGTTTCGAACCAGCGGAAAAGGGCTGGTCGCCCGATTAAATCGCGTGTCCAAGGAGCGTCAAAACTAACAGCCCGGGGAAACCGTCAGGAAGATCATTTGCAACTGGGGAGAACGGGGCAGCCGCCAAATGGGTGGGCCATAGAAGCCAAAATTCTGGGGACCTTCAGACAACGGCGAAAAAATCTAAAAAAAGAGCAACGCAACGAACCATGAAGTAAGAGCTGAAAAAAAATCCGGCTATCGCAAAGGCATAAAGGGGGGCTAAAGAGGTAAAGCAAAACTGTAACCGAAAAAAGTGGGGCGAGCGCGTATGGAAGGGAGGGGGGGGTGGGGTCGTGTACCAGCAAGGGCACTTGGGGGGGTAAACGAGGCGAGTGGGGATAAAACCTGGAGGGGGAACACGTCATAATAAACGGGGTTGCTCGTCACAGGGGCAAAATGGGGGGGGGGGAAGATGTCGAGAACTATTAAAAGTTCGAATTTCAAACGAACAAAAATATGGTAAAAGGAGAGAAAATAATGACTCGTTGGCCTTAAAAATGAGGGTTTAAGATTGAACGACCACGAACCCCAATTGGATTCAAACGCAAGACACGAATCCTTAAAAAAAAAAAACGTCCACGGGTGCAGGTCAACGAAAGGGCAACGGAAAAAAACTGCCGAAAATACACTGTCAAATCGGAGGCGACATCTAACAGATCAAGGGGGCAGGGTTTGCTTAAGACGCGGGGCAAAAGGTTCGCCTGTATGAAAATGCATATTACGAAGAAAAAATACAAAATCAAGATGTGGGAATGGGGAGTCGGACTGATAAGTGGGCAGGCTAAAGGCTGACGGGGGAATCAGGGGGGATCCGGACGAAAAGAATCAAACAAAGTGTTTGAAAATTTTCTTTCGAGCACCCAAACTCAGAAAAGGGGGAGCGAGGAAATTGGCGTCGGCGGTTGTGACAATTAAAGGGAAAGGATCAGTGTGGCCTCAAGGCGGACGGGCGCAAAGGGTCCGCGGATGGGGAGATACAGGAATGAGGGGGGGGGGAAACTTCCGCTGAAACAAAAAAGTACTCGCGAGGGTGCGCCAATGGGGGATCGTCATCGCGCAACGAGAAGCTGATGAAACGTGGGGATACCTCGGGGGGAAACGCCGGTGAAAGCGAAAAAAAACTTGAGGAAGTAGGCACTAGGCGGCCGAGTACCTTCATGCACAATCCAAAGTACCGCCGGTGCTGGAAAAAGAAAGAGAAAAAGTAGGGCGGTGTACTTTTGACTGGCGCTCTGCGCACTAGGTGGATACAATCCGGCCTCAGACGGAGCCGTAGAGAGGGGGAAAAACTCCAATAAATGCTCCCTTTCTGGGAGGGGTCAAGCGGCCCAGGAAGGCACAAAAGGGGGTGAGAAAAAGCACACGGGGGGCACAAACGCGGAACGCACAAATTCAAAACTAAAGGGAAAGACGGCCGACGTTGCTCAAAAAAAATTAAGGCGTTTGTTAACAAAACGACGGAGGGGGGGGTGATCATCATCCACAAAAGATGGGTGGGGGAAAGATGCGTATGTCGATTGGGGGAAAAAAAGAAAAGGAAATATGCCGGGACCTGCCGACTATTTTCGGAGGACCAACCGGCACGGACTGTGGCAATTATGAGGCGCCAGGCAAAGGGAAAAAGAGGAAACATAAACAACAGAATGTAAAAAAGTAGGGGGGGAACTGATAGTTACTGGAAAAGTGCTGGGGGAGCCTTCATCAGATCAGATGTGCGCGGTCGGGGAATGAAAAAAGGAAAAGAAACAAACACAAATCGGATTTTGCAAAGTGTCCCAAAAAAAGTCCGCAACGATATCCACCTTTCAAGCCGATGTGGGATGAACGAGAAAAAAAAAAAAAAAGAAAATAAGCCGTCGGAGGTTGAATACCTGAAAAGCCGGTCGGGCGCGAGGCATGAGCAGCACTTAACTTTAGGGTGGACAATGCAGCCAAATCGGGGAGGGAGAAGGTTCAGGTGGGCCCGGGCAAGGCATCGCCTTTGAAAAAAATTCACGAAGTTCTCAAAACGGGGCACCGCGAAACTGGGAATCAAAAAAAAAAAAAAAATCTCCCCGGAATGATCTTGGGAAAATAGGGGGGGGGAGCGCGCAAAAAAAAATAAACAGCTGTGCGGCGCAAAAAAAAAAGGGCAAACACAGATCGGACCTTCAGGTGGACGAATGGGCAAACCCTTGAAGAAGAAAGTTTCTGCAAGCGGGAAAAAAAAAAAATTAAGCGGAAAAGACACCAGGGGGGGTTTCCTACGTTGGTGTAGTTGCTCGACAATAAAAAAAAACACGATCGAACATGAAAAAAATGTCAATAACCATTGCGAGGGGGTTCGCAGGTGAAGGTAGTAAAAGCAAGGGGTGGGGGATATCGCCTAGGGGTAAACCACTGGAAAATTGTGGAGACATTAAAAAGCAATGACTACTGAAACTAGCGTAACGCTTTGGGAAAAAAGGGGGAGAAATTCCCCGGTTTAGTCCGGCGTAACAAGACCAGGTGAAAAAGGAGGGGAAGGAAAAATTATGGAGGCAACACAAAACGAAAAAAAAAGAAACAACAAGCGGGAGTAAACAAAGTGACGCATATCAAAGAAGACCAGTCGTTGGATGGGTTCGGTTTTGGGGTCGCCGTCAAAGACAATTTAGTGGTGGTGTATTATCTCCAGAAAATCTGGAAAAGGAAAAAGAAGGGGAAAGTTGATAAAGGTCAGGTCTGCCGCAACCCCTCGTATGGGGGGGCCTCGGGGGGGAAGCGATCAAGGGCTTACATCTCTACGGTTTTACTCCTGCGGTACCCTCTAAGAAAAAGGCTGGGGGGGGGCGTCCAATCGTGCGCTGTAATAGGTGTTCCACACGACGTCGAGGGGTGAAAAAGGGGGGGACCTAGAATCCTGGGTGTCTCGGGGGGGGGGTTGGGGGGGGGGGGGGGGGGGGGTGGATTGTTTTGGTGGAGGGACATAAGAAAAGGAAGAAAAAGTTAAACCAACGAACTTGTTGTAGGGGACACTCAAGATACGCACGGTCTGTGATTTCACCGAAAAAGCCCGTTGGGGTTACTGGAAAAAAAGCCTCTGAAGACCTTGTACTGGGCATTATGGCGGTAGGAGGTGATCGGAATTACGCTGGGGGGGGGGGGTTCCGTCTGGGGACAAAAAGAGTCAATCGCGTTCTCCCGGGCGTCAATTTTAAATAACAGTTAAAAAAAATCACTTGCGGTGGAAATAAAACTCCCTCTACAAAGAGGAAGCGTAGAGAGCTCCTTCAATTGGGAATATCATGCAAAAAAAATAAATGCTTTTGCGAGGAATTAACCTTGTGTTTTTCCACGGTGTGAAGCGTGAAACGGGAAACAGAAAAACCTGTTGGGGAAAGGGGGGGAAGCGATGACAGAGTCCCACCTAACGCCTCAAAATTTGTTAACCAGTCATCTGAGTACGGCTGGAAAAAGGTAAAAATGCGAATATGAAAAAATAAAGACTTCAAAATAGCTGGCTCGCGCAGCACACGGGGAGCGGGGAAGCAAATCATGCAAAAAAGCTTGATA
>Ga0179593_1224636_pt1 | contig 10268 bp, 17 predicted proteins | sample CZODoug2_1_08_16_FD_185931 | JGI IMG/M metagenome (GOLD analysis project Ga0179593, IMG submission 185931) | Vadose zone soil fungal communities from Angelo Coast Range Reserve, California, USA - CZODoug2_1_08_16fungal (PacBio error correction) | ecosystem: Environmental > Terrestrial > Soil >...
TGGAGGGGTTCCAAAATCAAACATCGATGGGAATTGGAGGAAAGGGAATTAGAACACCGCCACAGGAAAAAACCCAGAAAACTCCGATAAAAAGGGGGGAAAAAAACCCAAGCTATGACCGGGAAGAAAATTTTTTGTCATCCTTCAAGGGTCCGGAAACAGACGTTGGCATGGGGAGAGGACCCCAGACGTAAAAGTAACGGTGGGCAATGCGACCAGGGAAGCCGGGGGGGGAAAAGAGATGGGGAAGACCAAACGGCAAAGGAAGCGGCCAAGGACCAAGGTCGCAGCAAGCGGGTCGCGGGCGGGAAATTTGCGGAACAAAAAAACGGGGTTAAAAAGAGCAGAATGCTCAAAAAAAGGACAGGATGAGCACGCAAAGACGCGCCGAACGAAAAAGCCCGCGACAAAATGGAAACGAACAGCGTGGGAAAGTCAAGGCTCAAGGATGGCGAAAGTGCGAAAGACACCCAAGGGGAGAAAAAAAAAAGGTGGGGAAAAAGTGAGCGGGGGGGACAGACAGGGGCCATAAAAGCGGGGTACCAGGGGACACAACAGGACCAAATGCATACAAAAAAACGGGGGTGGTTCATGGGGAAAGGGCTCCGCAACAAAGCGCAACGCGCTTTGGACAGTATCCGGGGGTGGACGCGGGGCGCCGCCTCTCGACAAACAAAATCCAGGGCAGGGGCCGGATCGAAAGGGGAGGAGCGAACAAAAATTATTTTGCGACCTTCCAGCATGGCAGGTCTCTTGGAAGACGGGACCACGACAGAAGCTAAGCGAAAAAAAACCGGGAGAGAAACCCGAAGGACCAGGCCCTTTGTAAAAAAAAATCGGGGAACGGGGTACCTGGGGGGAGGAAAGCACTTAATTACGGGTGGGGGCTGGGACTTCCAAAGGACAGGAAAAAGCGGGTGCCTCGGACCGAGAGAGGGGAAACTGCCGAAAAAACAATAATCAAAAAAAGGGCGAACTCAAGAAAACGACGAAACTCTCAAACCGCGAACTGACCCCACCGGCGTGAGGGAAGTCCGAAGGAAGCCCAGGGGGGGAGTAGAATCTAAGACATCGGCGGGCAGTCAGGAGTATCAGGGTGATTGGGGACTGCAAACGAGAAAAAATTAAAAAAAAACATGCGACTTGGTGGGGACGCCGCAAAGGGGGCCCATAATCTAAAAGGAAAGAGGGCGAATGGCGTTCCGGAGGGAAAAAGAAGGAGAAACCTTCAAGAACATCGGTTGGGAGGCAAAAAGAGGCAAAGCCTTGACACTCGACATGCCTTGCCCAGTTAAAAACGGTTTGGCCGAGAAAGAGCTCCTCAAGAAAGAAAAGACCTAAGTTAAAGGAAAGCAATTGCACACACATAGAAGCTCAAAGGGCCGAATTACGCACACTCCTTGGGGGGAGTAGAGAAAAAAAATGAATGGAGAGGACGCAAAATCACGAGATTTGGGGGTAGACGAGAAGGTATCACGAGCCTGACAATGGAGCCGGAACGCTCTGCAGGAGGGTTGGGGCAAAACCGTTAGGAAACAAAAAGGGGGGGACTAGCAGTGGGTTGGAACGGGAACAAAGCCAAAAAAAAAGGTGGGGGAAAAAAGCACAAAGAAGCGAAAAAAAAAAAAAAAAAAAGGTGGAAGAAGAACAAACGCGGGGCCGGTTACGCACAGGGACCCTCGCCGTGTCAAAAAAACAAACAGAACTTGAACAGGGGGAAACCCTGACACGGAGAGAGAAGGGGCCGGGGTGTTCGAAGAAAGGAACATCATGGCCCAGTGAACGGAGAAAAACGTTGACCTGAGACGCAGAAGGAATTGTCACGTGTTAAGCCAAACAAGACCCCGAAAAGAGGGGACCAGAGAAGCGGTAGAAAAAAATCTCTCCCAGGAACCTCGCGAAACTAAGGGACAAACCTGGCAATGAAAAATAGTTGGGTAAAGGGCGGGGAGACTCATTTCAAAACGGGAAAAACCGGACCGAATATGCCAAAGAAGCCGCAAAAAAAAAAATTGCACTCGGGGGGGGGGGGGGGGGGTGTACGGATCATCAGGAGGAAAATGAACCAAAAAGGGAGCAAAATTCGTAATCATTGACCACGTAGGGGTTGTAGAGTAAAGAGTATGGAGGATGGACCCGGCCGCCAGAAAGGTTCAAAGCAACCTGCTGGGGGAAAAACTAATCCGTATCTAACAGAATTGAAAAAAGAGTGCAAGCAAGCCTTGGAAGAAGGAAAGGCCGCCGAACTGGGTGGAGAGGTCTGTGTCGACGCCTAATCATTACCAGGTCGAAACCCGTCATCGACTGGGATCAAAAACGGAAACGCATGGAGAAGAGGGAGTGGAAGAAGGGGGGGAAACGGTTATCCAATGTACCCGGCCGGAAACTCGACCCAGAAAAGCAGAAAACAAAAAGCTTGGACGGGAGAAGGAAAAATGGGTGTTGAGAAGAAAAGGTGCAAAAAAACGCGTGAGCCTCAAAAAGCTGTCATACCCCAGTTGCACGGTCGCCAGCTGAACGCAAGCAGGAGGGGAATTGAATTTGGGCACCCTCCGCCTGGTTGAACTGGAGGGCCGCCGTTGGGCGGCAGGGGAGAAAACGAAATTGGGAAAAAAGAAAAAACCAAAGGCCCCAAATCCGGCTGGTCCGAAAAAAAAGAACACACGTTTGCGATCAGAGGGAAAACAAAAAAAAAACTCCAAAAAAACAATTACAACAACAACAAACCACAATCGATAAGGGGGGGGTGGTCAAAAGAGAACACGCACGGGTGGGGACTTGTGGGTAACCCAACCAGAAAAAATGGGGGCAATGCGCAGCCAAAAAAAATGACGTCGGAAGACAAGTCTCAAATGGCCGCAATCATGAAAAGGGACCTTAATAAAAAAAAAAGCAAAAAGAAGAAGAGGGGAAACAAAACGGAATATTCCCTCAAAGGCCTTATAGAAACACTCAAAAATGTCCGCCAAAAAAAGACTTGCAAAAAAAAAAAAAAAGGAATTGCAACCGCAAAAGCAGTACTTTTTGGGGTGGAGCATGATCCCCGGTCCAACAAGACGGTACATTTAAAGAGAAAACTGGTTCCACCCACCGTATAACTCCGAGGCAAAAATTAGGTTGTTAAAAAAACGATCAAATAATGACCGGAGTTAAAGTAAATTATTACGCGAAATGACACCAGATCGAAAAACTCGAGGGAAAAAGGGGAAAAGGCCGGGCTGCACCGAGACTTTGAATCTGACGGAAATATTGGGAAAAACAAGTGGCGTGGGACGAAGGAGCGCCGGGCCAGAAGGAAATCCGCTCCAAGCCGAATAGAAATCAAAATGAAGGCCATGTCCGATGGGGAGGGCCTAAACTGATACTCAGAATCCAGCGGCAGGGAGAGCAGTGCACAAAGAAGGGAAAATTCGGAAGGAAAAAAAAACCACGGCCTGCAAACCCAATGGGAAAATGACAAACCTATTTTCAAAAAAGGCAGAGGGGAAATGAAACAGGTACCTTTAAACGGCACAGGAGGTCAAGAGCGCTAGAATTGGGGGGGGGAAAAGAAGGAACCCACGGTTGGCCCGATGACACAAAAAAAAAACAATGAACTTGCACTTGAGAATATCAGGGAGAGGCTGAAAGGAACCACGAAAAAACTGCAAGTAGAAAGGGTCTCAAAAGAGCCCCGGTGGTGTGTTGTGTTTTGTTTCTCCGTGCCCCAAACCGTAATGACAAAGAGGCACCAGTCGAAAAGTAATCAATGTTGTAGAAGGGCGTGGGGAAAAAAAAAATGGAGAAAAAAGAAAGCGACGGAGCGTCAATGAAACGTTAAAAGCGCTTTTGGGAAGGTTCGGGTACAGGGGGGAATGTCAGTGATTTTTGGCGTACCTGAACATTGCGCCCAAGCTCGACTTCGGGCCGGACACAACGGGGCGGAAAAGGGGGGCTTGGGAAAAAAAGAGAGGGACCACCAAACGCATGCCCGAACACGCCACACTCGGAAAGGCAACGGGTCGAACCAGCCAGGTCCCAGGGGATAGGAATCCCAGAGCGCCCAAATCCAAAAGTCGAGCCGAGGAGGCCCCAACACCGCAAATTAACCCCCTCAGAAACAGAAATAACACAGGGGGAAAAAGAAAAGGGAAGGACACTTAGAAGGGACGCGCAATATAATTGTCGGGGAAATGAATAAAAGCCAAGAATCCGCTGTGGAGAAATGGGGCGGAAATGAGGTTAAAAAATGGAGAAAAAGAAGGGGCAACTTACCTGAACAAGAGGGAAAAGGCGCGAAAAATCAATCATGGGGGACTCAGCGAGCACGAGGTACAGTAAAATCTAGACAAAAGCCAAGAGAAAAAGATACGACCGAACCGGGTTGATTAAACAATGGTGAGAAGGGTTCGGGGGCCAGGAGAAAAACAGTCAAGGGGGAATCAGGGGAAAACCGGCAAAATAAAAGTGATCAAGCCCCGCGAGAGGTAGACTCGTAAAGAATAGCCCCCTACGAACGCATAAAAAAAAAAAAAAAGAGCAAAACAGAGAAGGCGGTGGGGCCTGAGGGGGGGGGGGGGTTCGGTCGGCAGATGTCTAAAGCGTAATCATAAGGGAGTTCAGCGAAGTTACCCCCGATAGGCCAGAGAATGTACCGTACCAGGGCCACAGGGGTAGCCGGAGAAAAAAAACATTGGGGTCAAAGAGGGCACAGAAAAAAAAACGCCTAATGGTAAAAAAGTTCCCCCTGCCGAAAAGGAAGGGTCTGCGAAGGGGTCCCAAAACATCCAAAAGAAAAAAGAAAGATGGCGGGGGAGGGGGTACAAGGGAAAAAAAGACAAACAACTCCCAATTCAAATGGAGAAAAAAAGGAAGGAGGAGACTTGACCAAACATCACATTGCGAATCCGGCAAGCAATGGGAGAAGTCGCGGGAGAAACACTCAAAGCGAAAAAAAAGGGATAAAAGAGATGTCCAGAGCCGAAAAAACGGCCGTGATCCTGGTGGAAAAAAAAAAGCACACGGGAAAATGCTAAGTGGGCACAGTGTACGGGGACAAAAAAAAACCGGGAAAAAGATAATCAAACATGTCAAAAAAAACGGAGAAGAGCGCACCATTAGAAGAGGGAGGCGAAAATAAATTCCACGGGCAACAAGAAAAAGCACGCGGAGGAATCTTCAGCGGGCAAGCGATGCGACAATTATTTGAAAGCCAACGCCAAGAAATGGGGGAGGTGAGACGGGGAAGAAGAGGGACTCTGAAACCAAAAACGTTGAAAAGAAAAGAAAAAAGGGACCAGACCTCTATCAGGAAATCGAATTGGTAAGGTGGGAGGACAGAGAAAGTTGTGGGGTCAAATCAACCGGAAGAACCAGGGAGGAAAAAGGTTGCCGAAAAAAACAAAGAGGAAAACTGGGGGGGGGGGAGCAAAAGGGAACAAGGGTCCAAAAAACACATGAAAAAAAAACGAGAAGCGAAAAAGTTCGACAAAGGGGGAAGCCGGGTGAGGGGGAAAAATTTTGGAAGTTAGAAAGTGGGAACGGGACAAAAAGAAAAAAAACAGGGCGGACGCAAATTAAACCAGGAGGAAAGGGGAGGAAAAAGAAAGTCTCTCAAAAAAAAAAAAAAAGGAGGAGGAAAAAAGAGGATATTGATTGGGTCATCCAGCGAAAAAAAGGTTGAAGTGGAGGTCGTCCCTGGGGAGGAAAAGAAAAGGGGCACACCGCGAGAAAACACTTTCCACCTGCGACAAAAAACCAAGGGAGAAATTTGACTGGAAAGTTGAGGTCAGTCATCTTGTTGAAAGGAAGGGGGACCAAAAAGCAGTCTGAGGTGCAATTCAGGAAAACCGGGAAAGAGCAACAGGGGGGAAAAAAAAAAAGGGGGACGAGCCAAAGCAACCAATGCGGCAAAAGAGGAGAGGGGAGGAAAGTTGGCGTCCACAAAAAGGGGGTGCAGAGTCAAAGAAGGGAGACGAGCACAACACTTAATTATGCCAGACAGGCAAAGAAGGCGCCTCAGGAGGAGAACAACACAAAAAGGCCAAACCTTCGGTTTCGCAAAGGGGACACGGGATGCCAGATGGTCTCTACAGGAAGGGGAACGAAGGGGGGTACTATTGGCAAAAAAAGATCAGAGAGAGAGGGGTTGTTCGGGCATGCACGGTTGCAGCGCCAAGTTCACAGGGGGAAGTTTTGATGGGGGAAATTCTCCCGGCGGGCAGCAAAAACTTGGCCGAAGATAAACCCGGAACAGGGAAACTCCCAGAAAATCCTCAACACTCTCCCAAGGGGCAATGGAAGGAATGCTAATGGTGGGAAGTACGTCTCTCCACAGGGAAAAGGACGGCTTGTAAAGAGGTTTAAGGTGCAGAGGGAGAGAAAGGCCTCCGTCTGGCACTGATACTCAAGTGTAGGACAGACAAAAAAAAAAGGGCCCAGGGGCAACGGGTTTTTCAGTCGGCAAGCAAAAGAGAATGAAAGGGCAAAAGGTTGGTCTTTTTACAAAGACGGCGACCGTCAGGAAGGTCATGCGCGGAACAGGAGAGGGGGAAAACTGACCCGGGAAAAGGAAGTATAGAAAGCTCAGAAAAAAAGAGGAAGGGGGAAATGGGGAGAGTCGCAAACACGCGCCCGCAAAATGCACAGGCGTTGCTGGCAGGTATCAACATCAACAGGTTAAAAAAACAAAAATCTGACGGCGTCTACCATCGAGGGCCGTCCTATCATCGGGTGATTTTTGTAACGGAAAAAGAGATGTGGAACAAGGTCTAAACTGTGGGAAGGCAACGTCAAATGACATCACCCGGGGCCTCTTGGGGGAGTATCGTTCGAATGAGGTCTCGAATGACAGACAGGGAGAAAAAAATGAAAAAAGATTTACGGACACGAAAAGGGAAGGAAGGAGCATAAAAAACACCGTGAACTAAATTGACGCCGAAAAGAGATCGTCCAAAGCACCATCAACAGGGGGTTGGGGAGGAGAAAGGGCCAAGGAAAAGAACTGCGCGAAAGAGATGCCAATCAACAGGTTGCCTGGGGGGGAGAGCCGACGACCCGGGGGGGGGGGGGTTAATTCTACTTGAAGCTCGAGAGTTTTGGGAAAAGAAAAAAATGGGGATAAACGATCCAAAAAAAATAAAACATTCAAACTGGTCAGAAACCACTCGCTGGGGGGGGGCCAGAGGGGGGAGGAGGGGGGGCAGACTGATGAAAAAGAAAGGGTGAGAGGGCAACGAAATAATTGGGAAAAAAACGGGGAAACACGAAAGCTTTCTAAAGAAAGCAGCAAAGCGTCTGTCCGGTGACAAGGCGAAAAAGAGCCCGAAAGGGGGAAAAACGACATTAAAAAAGAACTGACATCAAGGACGAAGGAAGGGGGGGGAATAAGAAGCGCACTCTCAGGACCAGAACGTCAAAGTCAGGACAGGGGGCATGGGAATCAAGCATAGATCGGTCACGAAAGGTGGAGACAGGACCCCCGAAATAAAAAACCGGAAAAGAGGCGTCAAGATCGCGCAGTCATACCGCGCTCAAAACCAAAAAAGAAATAATAACAAGGGCAATTTCAATAGCATGGTGTGAATAGGCGTCTCCTCCAAGGTAGGGGGCCGACCCGATGGTGACACGAAAAGCAAAAAAAAAAAAACAGGGAGACAGCGAGCGAAGGCCAAACCGTGACAGTGGAGGAACTATCAATAGGACAATGGTGAAACGGGCCTTATTGTATTGATCTGGCGGCGGAGGGTCTTCAAAAAAAACAAAAAACAAAGTGAAGGAAAGAAGGCAACTAGTCTCACAGGGCCCAAGAGGGGGAGAAAAGGCCATTGCACAGCCGCTTCCGAAGAAGGGCAACTATTTGCGAATCATGGTGGGAGGCGCGCCATAAGAAAAGGAGGACCAAAAAAAAAATAAAAGGGAAGAGGAGCCCCAGGAACTTAAAACGGGAGAAAGTTCAAAAATTGATCAAGGGGGGGTTAAAAAGCGTGATCCGGAATGTAAAACTTCGGACTCGACCCCTTTGGGAAAAAAGAAGGAAAAAACCAAAAGAGGCGATGGGATTCCAACAAAGAAAAAGGTTAAAAGGAAACTGTTGGAGGGATAAACCGCTGGTCAGAAGACGGGTGGCAGGCAAGAATCACCCGCTAAACGCATTCATTATAAAAGTAGTGGGCAATGAGAAGGGGGTTCCCTGAGGGGGGGAGCCTTGGCATGATGAACATGGGAGGGATGCAGCAGGAAAAAATCCTGCGGGTACTCAAGGAAAAAAACCCGGACAGATCCGAAAGGGACCACCAAAATCTCTCTCAAAAAAAAAACAAAAAAACCTTTAATTTATTAAAAAAAAGGAGAGGGGGGGCAGCAGAGAGAAGAGAAAGGGGTAACTTTTTGGCAAAACGGGGACTGCGGCAAGCCAGACAAAAGTCAAGAGCACCGCCGAAAACATTGGGGGACCAATAAGGGGGAAAGCGGAAACAGGGAAAGGAAATTCATCCTGAAAGCGAAGGGAAGACGAGTTGTTAGCAACGTCCTTGGGACATCAGGGCGCGGACTGAATCGCACAATAAGTGGGAGGAAAACCGGAAAGTGAAAAGGGAACCTCCAGCAAAAAAACGGGTGGGTGCGAATGATCCCCCCAACTGGGGGGGGGACGAGACAGACGGGGTACATTAGGATGAAAACCGTCTTTCAACCAACCAAAGAGTCAAAAAAGAAATAAGAAGGGGGAACGTTTTCCCGTATCACGGGCACTATGTGTAGGGGAAAGGTCCGGACGGATGGATCAGCGGCCCGAACACAAAGTCGGCAAGAAGGGGGATTCGAAGGGGCAGCCGGAGGCCAAGAAGGGGGCGGCAAAAATTCGAGAAAGATAGACAAAGGACATAGTGTCAACGACATTGAAGGGGGACTCTGCCAACTGTTGATAAGAAAAACCGCGCCGATCAAGGAAAAAACAAGGGGGTCCTTTAAACTTGGGGGAAAGGAAATACAAACAGGGGGACAGAAAATTCTCAAAAAAAAAAAGAAAAGAGCGCGCCAGTCAGGCACATGGGCAACGGAAAGTTACTGCATAGGCCGCCCAAAAACCCGGCGTTGCCCAACAAAAAAAATAAAAGGAAAAAAAATGAAATGGGGGACTGAAAAGAGGGGGGAAAAAAGGGAAAATTTCAAAGAAAAGTAAGTGTTTTGTACGGAGCCGCGAGGATTTGAGTCCGCCAAACTGATGACCTATTTGTCCAAAGGGGAAAAGGAAGAAACGGAGATCAAGAAAAGGGCTCCAAGGAAAACCCAAACAACTGGAGTGCCGTGACGAAAGAGGGAAAAGACTCCTTTTGCCCCCCACCCCCAACCAACCCCACCATCAAAGGCCAAACGAAAACAGAGAAAAAGATATGGAAAAATGTGGTAGGTAGGCTTGTGAACTCTCAACTTAAAAATCGCGCAGTAGCTTTCACAAACTGTCCCTCAACGAAGGACAGAATTTCGAAAAGGAGGACACCCAGCAAAAAAAACGGGGAAAGTGAGGGAGAGGTCAACTTCTGGTGGAGTGGGCACGCAGAAAGATGGCCCGAGCGAGGAAAAGCACCCCAAATCAGGTGACCAAGCGGAAAAAAAAAAAAATGATCGAAACAGCAATTGGGGGGCGTCAAAGTGTGGCCGGGGGGACGGGGGGGGGATCACATAACGCGACGGGGTTAGAAAAAAAAAAAATCACACAAAGGGAAAGGTGTCGAAAGTCGAAAATTACAACCAGAGGGAGTCCGACCGCAGAAAGGTGTCAGCAAGAGAAGGGAGAAAGCCAGAATAAAAGTGAAAAAGCGGGGGAAAAACGGGAAGAAAATCGAAAATCACCGGGCTTGGCTGCAGGAAGCGGATCAAGATGTTGGAAAGTAGGAAAAAAAAGGCAAGGATGTAGCAGCCGAAAGCACGTCGCGAAGAAGAAAAAGGTTCCGGGCAGGAGAACTGCGTGTAAGGCATCTGGGGTAAAGAACAAAAGGGGGGAAAAGAACGAAAGAAGGAACGAGAAGGTGAGGAACGTAAAAAAAGGAAAAGAAAAGAATGGGGTTCAAGCAGCGGGGTTGGACAGGCCCCCATCAAAAAAAGGGAAGAATAGCCGCCGAAGATGTAGCGGCAGACCGAAACCTTTATGGGGAAAAGAAAAGAAAAAAGACCACCGGTGGAAGAAGGAGGGGGGGGGGAGAAGTGGTTGGGGGGAAAGGGACGGGGCAGAGGTGTCGTTAGGGAAAAGACTATGAAATAGGAGGGTGAGATGACAGTTGGTGCACCGA
>Ga0179593_1337074_pt1 | contig 10268 bp, 13 predicted proteins | sample CZODoug2_1_08_16_FD_185931 | JGI IMG/M metagenome (GOLD analysis project Ga0179593, IMG submission 185931) | Vadose zone soil fungal communities from Angelo Coast Range Reserve, California, USA - CZODoug2_1_08_16fungal (PacBio error correction) | ecosystem: Environmental > Terrestrial > Soil >...
AGAAAAAACATTAATCATCGACTGCGCGGATTACCCTTTGGTGCCTGCAGAGGGCCGGCGGCCGGGAAAAACAGGTCAAGAGTGGACCTTTTGGCGGGGGATGAAGAGGAACGAGGGGACTATTTATGAGTTTTACGGTATAATTCGGCGCAGCGGCGTTTAGCTAAGCTCTCGGGAACACCCCTCACCATAACCCGATCCCCAGGGAGGGGAGGAGGGAGGGGTGGGGAATCACCGAACAAGGGCGGCTGGCGGCAGCTATCTCGTCTTTGGGGGTAGCGGTTGTAGGGGGCAGGCTGCTGTATGACGAGCGGTTTAGGTTGGCGAGAAATGGCAGGGAGGGACAAAAAAGGGCTATCGGGGAATCGGTGCGACTTTGACGAACTCAAGGAGGTTATGTCGACCTCGTTAAAATCTGGAGGGACGCGGAACGGCAAGCGTAGGGAACGCCGACTTCGCAGGAGTTTCTTCCTTGGTCTCGACTGACATCGAGGTACCTGCCGACTGACTAAACATCAGGGGCCGGGGAACGCGGGGGCGAAAGGGCAAGGCGTTGGGAGACCAGTTGCCCGTGAAGCCCTTTCAATCCCCCCGAAAACTCGATCAGCATTGCGATCTCGGGGAAACCAAAGAACGTTATGGGCCCCGGCAAAAGAATCATGAAAAAACGTAGGGGAGCGGCACCAGCTCGGGGGCGGCTCCAGGTAATCCTCCTCAAGTTTGGAAAGTTGAACCTGAGAAAATCAAGGTTAAGAATGGTTGCGCCACCAAAAAGAGGACCCAAGTCGGCCGAAAAGGAAAAAAGGTAAGAAACGGTGGGGACTGGCCTCATTCAATTTTCTCATTGGCCATGCCACCGACGGCTAGGAAAGAAGGCTTGAGGCCACGGGCCAAAGGCCAAGAGGGCGGAAGGAGGGTGGGCTCTTTCAGATTGTGGCTAAGGGGGAAAAGGGGGGAAACGCCTGCACAGCCTTCTTATCGAACCCTAAACGAAGAGGGCGTCAAAAGCGAGCCGCGTTCACCCGGCCGTAGTAGGGCCCGATGAGGGGGGAGAAAGCCAGATAGGAAAGGGAGGGGGGAAATAGGCCAGTGCAGGTATGGATATCGTCATCGGAAAAACGGCAATGCGCAGGAGCCGTTCGAAATCGTGTAGACGATACCACGCGCAATGGAAGAGGAAAGGGGACAAGTTATAAGTAGAATCCCCTGCCCGACGGCCGTAACCATGGGGGGGATGAGATGTCCAGGGAGACCAAACCCGGCCCCTTTGGCCCAAAGCTACGAAGGGAAAAAAAAAGCTCACGTCGGGGGGGGGGGGGGGGGGGTGGGGTGGGGGGGGTTGGGGGGGGGGGGGGTGGGGGGGGGGGTTGGGTTGGGGGGGGGGGGGGGGGGGGGGGGGGGTGGTGGGGGGGGGGGGGGGGGGGGGGGGGGGGGGTTTGTTGTTTGTTGGGGGTTGGGGGGTGGGGGGGGGGGGGGGGTGGTGGGGGGGGGATTGTGGGTGTTGTTTTTGGTGTTGGAGGGGTTTGGGGGGGGGGGGGGGGGGGGGGGGGGGGGGGGGAAGGGAAAATGTAATCTCAGTATTCTGTTAACAATGCAAACTCTCTATTCCTGTTCAGATCGGTGGGGACCGAGCTCTCTCAAAAAGTAGGAAAGAGGAGATTAAAAAAATAGAATGTTCAGGGAGGGGGGGCATCGTGGCGGGCTTAGGGTCGAACTGACAATGCCTGGAGAATCAGAAAGGTCCCTGGGGACCCGGAGATATCACCAGTGAGAAAAGTCTAAGGAGCAGCGAATTCAATGGGATAAACTCCCGCAGCCTAGGAGTGCAGCTTTGGTACAACCCCGTCAACGGATCCGGAAAACGCAAGTGAGAGGGGGGCAGAAACTCTAATCCGAAAATGGCTCGTTGATGCGATGCCAAATTTTTGGGGGGGGTGATGCTCATCCCTACTGTCAATAAGACTCTTAAAGGAGGGGCGCATGTGATCTCGAGAAAATCTTCTAGTTCAGGCCGATCCAGAGTTGGCCGGATCGAAGGAAAGGGGGTGTTGGGGGTGGGGGGGTTGTTGGTCCATCAAAAAAAAAACTTCTCCCTCTTCCATCCGATCTTTGGGGTCTTTGGGGTTCCCCGTCGCTTTCAAACGGTTTTGCATTTAGAACCCCAGGAAGTTACTCCGGTTCCGGTTACGTCTTGGAGTCCAAAAGGGGCGTACCTTTCGGGAGTGCCTGACGAAATTCATCCCCGCAGGTTGGCGTCAGAGTCCAATATGAAGTCGGGACCACAAACTTCATGGCGCTGCAGAGCGGGGACAAATACCTCCTTCCAGGTCATGGGTGGAAAGAAGTGATAGCTAGAACTTTGAAGCATCCGTCTGGGGGGTTACCGGAAGGTGGAAAACTGGTCGATGAAAAAAAACAGTCTAATCGTTTCAGGCAAAAGAGGGACAAATCGAGAACGAACGGAGTGACACAAATCTCGGAGTGGAACCGAAGCAGGGAAAGGTTCTGGAAGGGGGAATCAATCTGAAATACATTGGAAAAAGGTGCAATGTCTACAAGTTATGAGAGCGTGGAACTCATAAGCGTCTCCTAAAAAAAAGTAGAAAAAAGCCTCAGGTTGGGCGTCTACGCTGAACAAAAAAAATAAGATCCCTTTTTAAATCGCGCTCAAACTACCCAAGGAGAGAAAGAACAAGCGGAAAAAAGCTCCTAAAAAAAGCAATCGTAGCTCCGAAAAAGCCACAAGGAAGTTTAGTTCAACCTATTAAAAAGAGACACGCAGTATAAGTTGACCGGCAGCGTAGGAAAGGATAGGAATTGGACATGCGAGAGACCCTTCAGTTTCTCTTTATAGTGGTGAGGGGGGGGTCCACGGAACAGTCCTTTTTCGCCTCCTTCTCAGAGAGTCCCTCTCAGGAAGTGCGCCGCCGTAGGCAGAGAGTTTTCTCCCCCGTCTAGGCTGGGGAGGAGGGCCACCAGGAACAGTTAAATTCTCGCAAAAAGAACCTGAAAAAAAACGAAGAGGGAAAAAAAACGAGCAAGCAATGTTACCAATTCATCGCAAAGGAAAAAGGTGAAGGTCTCAAAATTATTTAAAGAGTACGTCTGGAGGAAAAGGGGGTCACAAGAAAGGGAAAGGGGAAGAAACTTCGGCTGACTCGAGGGGGGAGGCCTTGGGAATCCCCCCCGAGTTATTAAAGTAATGTAGATTCTAGAAAAGATGTATTGCCGTAATCCGAGGGACGCATGGGAGGGCGGTGGGAAAGAAATGAGAGTCATGCAATCAGAGGCTAGGAGTGACTCAAGAAGGAATATGACTTTACAAAACTCACAACCCTCTCAAAATTAGTTTTTAGAAAAATCTATAGGAGACTGGGGGGGAAAAAATAGTATGGTTAAACTGGAGAGCGGGTTGGTAGGAGAGAAGGAGGGATGACGATCAGGGGGTTTGTGCCCCTTCAGCGGCTGCTAAAGATAGGCGGTCTCACTTTCTCTCCCCTCAGAAAAGGATAAGGGGAGGGACGGAAACCGGAGGCCAGGGGAAGAGAACGAGGGAAACTATTATTTGAAAAAAGAATCCCCTTCAGGTCGAGGATACTTTTAATGTCTGCTGGCAAAACCATGCAGGCGCGGTGCACAGCTAACCGCGAAGGGAAAGACGTTGATAAGAACAGGATGGATATTCGGAAAAGACCAGAAGAAACACGAAACAAGATATGTGGAACTCGTGCCATTACCGTGAGGTCAACCCTCCTTCACAAATCCGATTAACAGTTAGAGAGAGAAGAAATCGGCTCTTCATTCACGGACAAACTCTAGGGGAAGGGCTCGAGGATAATGGGATAGGGAGATCACAAAAGGGGAGGGTTGAGAACCCTGCTCTTCTCCCATACGGGAAGGGACGATAAGTTACCAAGTAACACGTAGGGTGGGGACAATGGCATTCCCCCACTATCGGAAGCCGGAAGGGGGGGGGGGGGGGAAAAGGGAGGGAAAATATCACCGACGTCGTAAGTTGGGATATGGGGGGGAGGGGATGTCCAAAGCTATGAAAGTTAAATATAGGTATCCCGAACTGAGAAGATCGCCTGAGATCACATCGAAAGGGCGGGAGCCAGGGCAGGAGGGGGGAAAGGAAAGATATGGGTATAAAGAACTAATATCAAAAAGCGGGGACCTCCCACTCTTACCTTCTCGAAAGGACCAAAAACGCCACCGTGGTAGAAATTGAGAGAGAAAAAAGAAATTGAAGAAGAGCGGGTCCACCTTGTAATTCTATCCCCTGGGAATCTCAAAAGGAGGGGGGAATCCCCTTGATAATATTTTGATCGGGAGGTTGAAAAAGGGGAGGAGAGGGGTACAGGAGGAAGGAAAAAGTACGTAGGCAGTCAGGGGGGAATGAAGTAAGGAATTACGCTGCAGGCACGGGGCATTTTCACTAAAAAATTTCGCTGACTCGACCTAAAAATTCAGCTCGATTGGGGAACGAGAGAGAGAAACAACAAAAAAAGAGGAAGAGAAGAGGGGGGAGGAAACCAAATAAGGCAGGGGAAGGAGGAAGATCTGAGGGAAGTACCACATCAGGGTCCCCCGAGAGCCTTCTTCTTATCGCGGGAGAGGCCCGGAAAGCACGGTGTACCAATAGGGGAGACAGCCCATAAATTCAACCGGGAGAGAAAACCTAGCTAAGCCCTGACATCCGGGGGTGAAGACTGGGAGCTGAACAGGTGGACGGAGAAAAGGGGGGGAGTTAGGAGGGGGTATAGGGGAGAAAAAAAAAATACTAGTAAAGGGGGACAACCACCGTTGTCAAAAATTTCAGTGAAGGTTGGAAGCTAATCCTAGACAGAAAGTCTAGGGGGAAAGGAGAGGGAAAACCGGGTGGAGGGGTATTGATTCTAACCTCCCCTACGAGGACGAAATTAGGGAGAGTAAATCAGGTAGAGGTAGGGGAGGGGGGGAAGGAAGGCATTTTGGGGAAGGTAGATAGGCGGGTTTGGGTGAGGAAACACTCTTACCTAGAAGTAGCCACTAAAACCCCCTTTCTTGCTCTCCACAGATAAAAAAGTTTCTGGTTGCAAGCAAGCTCTGCTCTCCATGTCCAAGAAGAAAATAAAGGAAGTGAAGGGGGAAAGGGTTTTCATGCTGGAAACAATTCCTTTCTTAATTCCTAAGATAAACCGCCTTTTTGTTCGCAATCTCCACATGAGAGGAGAGGAAGTCAATTGAAAAAAGGGGAACGAGGCTTTACTTTAAAGTAGGCCGATTGTTGAATCGATCTGTGGAGGTATAGGTGGGACGGTGTTCTGGCAGACAAATGCACAGAAGGTTCGCAATCAAACGGAATGGATAGAGTACTATTAGGTTGGACAGGGAGGGGGGAAGCGTTTAAAGACATCTAAAGGTCCGGCACATTAGGGTTGTTGGGCCACGGCTCATTAGTTGGAAAAAATTAACGAAGAGTAGCGAAACAATTGACTCATTGGGAGACGAAATCGTTAAGTCGCCAAGAAAAAGGGGAGGAAGACATCCTCGTTAAAGGGGGAGGATAAAAGGAAACAGAGGACCCAGCTAGAGCAAGGTCAGGGTATCTAAGTTTGGGAGAAACACCCAGATTAAACACCAGGAACGTCCTGGGGGGTTGCTTAAAAAAAACAATAATTTTACGTTCGCACCATAAGGAAAAGAAAGAGGTGAGGGGGGTTGAGGGGTGGAACGCGAGGGAAGGGGGAAATTAATATCAAATCTTGACTTCAAACAACCGAAAAATCCTCCATCGTCCCCGAGGGAAACTGAAAACGGAAAACCTGCACGACGAAGAGGCTAACGTCAAAACGTAAAGTAAAAAGAAAGCGGCTATCTAAAAATCAACTCAAAAAGGAGGGGAGGGGGAAAGGGAGCGGAAAGGGAAGAGGGCTTCTGTTAGAGTGAAAACTGGGGGCACTCGTCTACTCTGAAATGCTGCGGCAGACTTAAAGAAGAGAAGGTGCGGTGTCGCGTGGGGGAAATGTAAGAGTGCAGGAGGGAGAGGAAGAGAAAATGACATCGCCGGAAAACCCCGCAAGTACTTCCTTCTGGAAGTCGGCACAGGAGAGTCGGGGACCGCGATACTGACGAGGAGGAAGGGGGGGGAGGGGAAGAGGGATGGAAGGGGGGCAATCTTTTTGTGTAGTGGATCTACACAGTCAAATAGCCAGGAAAAAAATAACCAGAGGAAGCGTGTACTCCGCGATAATTCAACATGGGATGCGTCGACTCTCCTGGAGGAGAAGATGAAAAGGGGAAAAAGGACGGTGAAAGAAGAAGGCCTAAAATTGGCTCCACCTGGCGAAGGCGGGGCAAAAGACGAAAGGCACCTCCACAACGGGTGAAAAAGGCTTTGGCAGGGGAAAAGGACAGGGGAGGCCATTGGAAACCGCGGCCCAGGAAGACACAAAAGCAAACATATAATGTAAATCGCCGAGGTTTAAAGAAAGACGGGGCCCTCGCCGGTGAGGGGAAAAAAAGACAGAAGGAGGGAGGAAAGAAGTATAGCCTCCAGGAAAGAAAGAGGTCTGGGGGCTCATGTACGCCTCCTGTTCAGGCGAAAGAAAAAAAAAACTCATGGAAGTGCGACAAAAGGGGGAAGAGAAAAAAAGGCGAGAAGAAAACCTTCCTCGGGGAAAAACTGCAAAACGTTTGACTTTCTTGTTTAGAGCCAGACAAAAGGAGATTTCAAAAAAGCTTGAGGCACACCGGCAAAAATCAGGGAAAAATGGGGAGAGAAAAATGGTGCTTGGGGACTTTAAAAATCAAAGACCACCTTCAAAAATAATACTCTCAGAAAGAAACCTAAAACGCGCACCGTCAGCCCGGCAAGAGGGAGGAAAAAAATAGTGCGGGGAGAAGAGAAGACCACGCTGGCAACCTCCTGAAAATCGTAAGAGTGGAATGTACGGGTCGCTTCCTAAAGAATAAGGGTTAAAAAAAGCGCGGGCGAAGATGTCCGCGATACACACGAGCACGAACTTCAAAACCACCCAAAAAAAAGCCCCACAATCAAAAACCAAAAAAAAAGGCCCGGGGTCCAGTTGCGTCGAACCCAAAACTGGTCCGAAAAAAAGGAGCATGGGGGAGCGAACCGGGGGATGGGAAAAGGCGGAAGGTAAAAGGAAGGGAAGAGACCAAGGGCAAAAAGCAAAAGCATGATAACGAAAAGATGTACTCCCGATCATCAGCTGGAAAGGGGGGCTCTCGACACAAAGGTTGGAGAGGAAAAGAAAAAGGGAAAAACAAAAGGCGGAAGGAGAGAGGGGAAAGGGGGGGAAAAAAAGCGGATCATGCACCTAAGCCCTAAAGGAAGTCAACGGTTGGCGCAAGCCGGTCTCACACAAGAAGAGGAATATAAAAGGAGCATCTGTGATGAGGGGGCCTCTAATAACAAGAGTCATAATCTTAGACGTCGAAATTGGTGCGAGGGAGTCGGGAAATCGGCCCAAAAAGAGGAGGGAGGGGGATGAAGAAATTCAAAATAAAGAGCCATATTTTCGCAGTAGGGGGGGGAACGACTGGACCCGAAGAAAAAACGGAAGGAGAGGAGGAGACTAACACTCTCCAGATGTCAGCTCTATGGGTCAGGCACAGGAGACGCAAACCCTCCGTCCCTACGAAGCCGGATAGGGGCGGCTGCGATAGAAAAGCAAACTTCCTGGTCGTAAAAAGTAACAGTTCTGGAAAAAAAAAGATGAGGTTCACCTCTCAAGAGCAAAAAAATGGGGTGGGTGCCTCAACGGGACGCGGTCCCGAGCGGTGGATGGAAAATCCAAAAAATCCTACCTTATTTTAAAAGGGGAAGTCAAGGGAAAAGGGCTTGGAAAACAGGTCAAAAAAGCGGCATGTTGCTAGCATCTTAATAAGGAAGGGAGGCCCTAAAACTTAAGAACTGATTTCGCGGCAGGGGGAAAGAACCGAGTCAAAAGAGATGGTGAGGAAAAAAGGTCTATCAAGGGATGGAAGAGGGCCGGAGGGAATAAAAATGGGCGGCACGCGCTCCACCTCTTATTCTTAAGAAGTAGGGGGTTGTTCTGTACAAACAAAAACAAACCAAGATAAAGAAAGCAACAGGAAAGTCATGTCACCCAAACCTGGGGGGGGAAAGGGAAAACCCAAGTGAGGGATTCAACATATCCAGAAAGGTCTGAAAAAAAAGAAGAGGGAACCCTCCGGTCCGGACAGGTAGCCCCTATGATCCTCTCCTCCGAAGAGGGGGAGAAGAAAGTCTTGAGTTCTGTTGCTCCTTTCAGTGAAGGAGTGCGAGGCGGAGAAGAGCATCGCTCGGAAGGAGGGAGGAAGAGCAATTTCGGAGATACTAAAAACCCAAAGGAATGCACTGTACTTCCCCCTAATACGGTCACCCCCGAAGAAGGGGGAGGTGTAAAACAAAACCTATGACAAAGACCTCATACTAAAGGAGGGGGGGTTTGGAAAGAGAGTGCGTCGTAGATAAAGAACCGCTATGCAAAAGGGAAATCTACCACAGGGGGCGAACAACTGAAAACTAATCTGAACCACGCGTATCCCCCCTGAGGCAGAATCAGAGTACGACGAGAGAGAAAAAGCCCGTCAGAGGACCAGCAAAAACACCCGCCGTCTCGATCAACAACGGAGGGGTAAAAGAAAAGGGAGGGGGGGCAATCGGGCGAAAAAAAAAAACTGCTCGTCATGGGGTCCATCTGAAGGAGACGTAGGGGGAAGCGAGCTTTTGCAATTGGCGGCTTCAGTTAAAACCTGGGTAAGTTTGGAGGTTTCGTGGGGAGGAATCGGCTAAGGAATCTCACTGAAGACGTAAGAAGAAGCCCAAAAGAAAAGGAAACCAACAACCGAATAAAAACCCTCGAAAAAGGGGATGGTTCATTTTTTCAATTAACTCACCGTCTTTAGGAGTCGTAGAATATGGAGGTCACCTAGATTAAGGGTAGTCGTCTGGGTTTGGTGCCGATAATCAAAAAACTGACGGCGGGGGCACCAATTGACGAAGAAAGAACGGCAACGTAGGTTCGACTCCTATCCCTCTTGAGCGATACATCTTGATCTCAAGGTCCAGAATCCGATCTTCAGGGAGGAGGGCCTTTCTGGCGAATATCGATGAAAAGAAGAAAACCAAAAACGCAAAGGGGCCAGGGCCTGTCAAAGTGTCAGTTATTTGACGGATGCCCTGGGGCAACCCAGAAAAAAAAAACTGGATCGAAAAGAACAAAAAAAAAAACGTCTGCAACGCCATAAAACGCAGAAAAAGGGGGAAAAGGAGGCACGATGCGCACCGTGTCTCTCCGCGATTCACCTAGCGGGCATTCATGGTCAAATGCCGCCGGGTGCCGCGCTTGAAGGGCTAGGAGCGCCTTCTGGAAGATGGGGGAATGGGAAAAAAAGAACCCCCAAAAAAATCTTGTCGAAAGGTGACTAGCCCGGGTCACCGACGCAGAGGGGGGGAGGTTGGGAGAGCCATCCAACGCGGGAAAACAGGGGGGAGACAGGTCTCCAATGTTCATACAGATGTGCTTGAGGGAAAGGCGGTGGGGGGCTGGATTTCCACCAAAGCGGCCCACACACAGGAAAACGTAGCAGCAAAGAAAGAGGATAAGCTTGGTCTAAATATATCAGAGCATAAATTTCAAAGGAGTAAAGGGATTGGTCAGGGAAGGCAATCCATCACGGGGAAAAGGGGGGGCACGTCCTAAGTAGCGGGGGTCGCGAGGGAGCGGGTCGCGGCCTCAAACAAACAGGCAGCTGCGGGCGTTACCTATCGAAGAAAATTCAATGAAGAGGACCTGGGAAAAATTTGGAGGAAGAAAGTGATCCAACTAGGGGACAAAAAAACGGCCTGGGCGCAAAAAAGACTAGAAGGAAAGGTGCGGGATCGAAACTTCTTGCAACCCGGGGTCCAGAGGTAGATGTTCATGCAGAATGAAGCTATAAACATAGGATATACGGTACAAAACCCGCGGAGGTGAAATCGAGGCCTCGAAATGGATCGTGGGGGAACTCTCATTCCAAAACGGAGGGAAGAAAGAGATATCTCGACTCCTCAAGCCTTGCAGAGATCGAGAAAACGGGGGTGCACAGGGAGTAAAACATCGCCAAACCGGGGGGCTGCCGGTTCAAGGTCAATCGGGAAAAAATCACGCGACGACTGGGGTTGAACAAGGCAAGAAGGGGGCGAATCAACGACGATACATCGGCACCGGGGAGACACTCCTCCTTTCGGCAGCATCAACTTGAGGAAAGGTTGC
>Ga0179593_1350136_pt1 | contig 10268 bp, 12 predicted proteins | sample CZODoug2_1_08_16_FD_185931 | JGI IMG/M metagenome (GOLD analysis project Ga0179593, IMG submission 185931) | Vadose zone soil fungal communities from Angelo Coast Range Reserve, California, USA - CZODoug2_1_08_16fungal (PacBio error correction) | ecosystem: Environmental > Terrestrial > Soil >...
TAACGAAAGGAACACCTCAAAAATTCGGCGAAATTACTTAGTACAAGGGCAGTATCGAGAGAAGGGACGCGTCGGCTTGAGTGCCAAAAAAAAAAAAATGAACATCACATCATGCAGCCATGGGAATAAAAAAAATAAGACGGAGTAATCGCCATGGGAGGGGTAGGGGGGTTCTTCAAAACCAAACCAAGCAGTGAGAAAAAACGGCAAGTCACTCACATCTGTTATAACGAACACGCAGAATGAAAAAAGGGACTTCCTTTTGCAGCGATACATGGGGAGCAAGGGGGAACCAAAGAGCTCTATCCAAAACCACGATTAAGTATTCAAAAGAAAAAAGGGATAGGGGGGGAACAAAAAAACTTGCCGGCGGGGGGGGGGGTAGAGGGGTGACTGGGGGGTCATTGTGGGCGGGGGGGGGTGCTTGTTTGGGGATGGGGATAGTCTTTGGGCTGTGGGGGGGGGGACAAGGCTACCCTGTATCGCTTAAAAGGAAGGGAAGGGGGTTCAAGGGAGGTGGTCCGTTATCAACCGAGTGAGGGAATGGTAAGGGGGGAGGAAGTCAAACTTGGCTGGGGGGTTTGGGGACTCCGAAAAATACGTGGCGGATTACTCCCTGAAGAAAAAAGGCTTGAAAAATTGCGTGGAAGATGCTGAGAGTTCAAAATGGGGAAAACAAGTTTTGGGTCTGTCCGCACAACCCCCACCCCAAACAAAACACGAGAACAAAAAAGCCGGGGTAAGAGAGACAGGGAGAACTCTATGAAACAGGGCGGTAAGCTCGCCTAATTCTTTGGAGGGACCGAAAGAGATGAGGCGTGCGTTTTCAAAGGGGAGGAAGAGGAAGATCAGTGTTGAAAAGAGAGGAACTCCTGGAAAAACCCAAGAACCTGCACCTCCTAAGGGGGGAATCGCAAAAGGGGGGCAAGGAAATGGGTGGGACGCTACAGAAAGCATTCGTATCACTCTTTTTGCATACGAAGGGGGGAAAAACAAATAAAACAAAACCCGGATTTTGCCTCCAGGTCGACGAAGAAGCTACGTCAGCCGAGCACGTCAGAGAAAGGACAAGAGATTTGACGCCGTTTCTAGGTACAGGGCTCCTCGGATCGTCTGGATGGGGAAGGGGGAAAGGGACCAAACACTGAGGTGTGGGCATTCCGAGGGTACGCAGGCCAACTTCCTGAAGGCACGTGATAACAAAAAAAAACGGGAGAATCGGTACTTTACCGGAGGGGAAAAAAAAAGCATCTGAGAGAACCTGTCACTGATGAATAGGATTCCTTGGGGAAATAGTTTCTCGGATTAAAAAATCGAGTGCCAAGTCATAACTTTTCCAAGTCGGTGGAGGAAAAAGAAAAGAAACCATGCTATTATAGAAGAAGAGTTGTCTCATAGCGACGAAGCGCGGGCGCGCAAACGCCACAGAGGGGAAGAGGTCATAGGGTCAGGGGAGCAAAAAATTGAAAAAAAAAAAAGGGGGAAAAAAGCGAGAGACGGGACGATCGGACAGGCGGGCAGGGCGGGCTCGATTTGATGAGGGAAAAAAACAGTCGAAAAAAAACAAAGGGGGAAGGAGCGTTGAAAGTAAAAAAAAACTGGGAGTCCGTCTCAATTTCTGAAGGAGGAAAAAAAGAGAGTCATATACGGAATGCAATTAAAATGCCATAAAGAGGAAAGGGGAAAAAAAATTCCGCAACGAAAAGGAATCGGAGAAATGTGGGGGGGGGATTGGCCAGGGAAACGAGGCACGAAGGCGGGGTCCTACCAGAGGGGAAGAGGGTTGAGCAACGGAAGGGGGAAAAAGGGGTAAAAAAAGAGGACGGGCATTCAATCAGTGAGAGACAAAAGGGGTATTTACCCCTGCAAGAGGAGTTGGGGTGGGAAAGGACAGGAAGAAACGCTCAGAAGATCTTTACTAAAATAGGAAGGCAATGACCGTACCTGACCGCGGTCCTAAAAAAGCAAAAGATACTCGACAGAAGCCTCTATCGTGGGGAAAGGCGAAAACCCAGGACCAAATGCCGCGATTTGAACTGGAATCGAGTGGGGGTAAAAACTCCTTTATATAATCAAGAAAGTGAGCAAAGGGGGGGGAATCATGGAAAACAGAAGAAAGCTTATAGACTCATCAGAAGAGAAGGAGGGGGGGAATCATGCGGACGATCTCCGAGGAAAAGACTGAACTGTTGTGTTTAGCAGAGAAAGGGGGGAGGGGAAGACAATTTCTCCCCGAAACTTGGGGGGAGAAAGGGACAAGCGTTTGGAAGACGGCCGAAGATCTAGACCGGTGCAAGGCTTCGAATTACTAGCGTAAGAAAAGAAAATGCTATGAAAGCCGGACATCGAGGGGGAGATCAATGACAAGGGAAAAAAAAGTGGGGGAAAATGATTCAAAGAGGCCGGGGGTCGGTTTTGCGAGACATTCCAGGGCTCAACAAATCTCGAACAGACGCTTTAAACACCATCACAAAGGAAAAAAAAAAAAATCAAAAAAGAAAAAAAGTCCGCTAACGCAAAATCCCTCCACTTGCTGAGAGAAAGACACTAAGAGGGGGCCAAAGAGTGGGGATAAGAAGAACAGCGAGATAAAAAAAAAATGAACTGTTTCGGCCACTGAAAGAATGCAGAAAGATAAACAAAACGAGAGGAGCTTCTATAACGTAAGAAAGAAAAGAAACCATGGGGTGTTTAAGCCTTCACCAGAAGGTAGGGCTCTCAATGGCCCCTAAAAAGGCGGAAAGGAAAAGGAAAATCAAAGCAGGACGAAAAGAGGAAGGCAATGCTTCAAAGATCGAGGCGACCAGTACGTGAGCTGGGCTGTGGAAAAAGGATAGTCAAAGATAAAAGTAAGTGCCAATAGAAAGAAAGGGGAAGACAGAAGGAAGAGGTTGTTTCGAAGCAAGGCGTCCACGGGAGCGGAAGTGCTTGGAGGGGGGACACTGTCACGAGGATGAAAAGAAAAACACAAACAAAAGAAGGAGGAGAAAAGATAGATTAAGTAACAGACGGAAAGTGACACAAAGCAACCGCACCATGGGTAGATGCGAAGAGAAAAAGAGGGACTATCATCTTCCACAGACGAAGGAAGTTCACTTGGGACTTGACCGAACAGAAGGAAAGCTGGCATACCTGATCAGTCAGGGCAGTAAGACTGAAGAATGAAACTCAGGTCTTCAGGATGGAGGGGTCAATCGCCATCCAAGAAATGGCGCTGTGGGTCCGGGAGAAAAAAGGCACAATGCGAGTCAAGGAGGGGATCAGGGAATAATAAAAACCATGGTTGGGGAAAAAAAAAATGAGTTAGGGACGTAGCTGGAAAAAAAGGGGGAGTATTATCTCTCCTTAAATGGAGAAGAAAAGGAGGGTGAATTGTCGGAAAGGCACGTGGAAGAGCAAACCCCTGCGGGAGTCTTCTCAAGAGTTTAATAGGAGATCTGTGCATAGAAGGAACAGTTTCTGGAAGTTGGATTGCTTCGGGTGGGAAGCAAGTAACGGATGAAGGTTTCCCTGGAAATTTTGGTCATAAGAAGGGTAAGGTGGGAAAGGTGGGTCCCGAGAAGAGGAAGAAACCAAAATACACAATGCTCGCTGAATCAAAAATACTAACCATGGAAATAGGTAAGTAAGAAGGTACGTCTATTGCCTATGAGCCAGACGCGCGGAATGAGCGGAGTAATAGACCAACGTCTCGTTCCTTCCTCAGAAGTCAAAAAAATAGGTAAACGGGCGCCCCCCAGTTTGGGCAGGATCGCCGCCCAGCCTTCAAAGGGAAAACAACACAAGCGGAGTCAGATCTGAGAGATCGGAAAGATGAATCCGAACACAGGCCGTGGGAGACGAGGAAGAGATGCGATCTGGGCAGGAGGGAAAAGAAGTGGACTTAAATTGGAAATCTGAAGAAAAACGAAAAGGTTTTGGCCCCCGACATGCAAGCCCTCGCGTACGGATTTCTCCGTTCCACGATAAGAGGCGAGCAATACACACTCAAAGATGTGTTCCTCGGAGTAATGCGTGAGCACTAAAGTAATATAATCTAGTAGTATAGTAAGGGGGGAGAAAGATAAGCGACTTCCACCAACGTCAGACAGGGAAGAAAGAAAGCACAGAGGTGGCTCTCATGCTTGAAGGAGGGAAAGGTTAAAATTTGGAGTGAGTGGCAACACATCTGGACCGACGGGGAAAAAAAAAAAAAAATGATCTATCCTTTATCGCACGAAAAACATAAAATATCAGGAACAGTGCTTCTAGGAAAATTAAGCTTCCTTTGTACGTTAGGGAGAAGTGGAAAATCTGTCTACAGAGCTGGAAACGAAAAAGAAGAGAAGATCGGCAATCTAAAATTTCTCAGAAAGAATGGTGGGGTTGTAACTCATAAGAGAAAGGGGAGGGAGGTGTGAAGAAAACGCATCAAAGACCAATGCCGAAAAGAAGAGACAGTCAGAGCTGTACACAAAGGGGGTGAAAAAAAAAAGAAAGATTGCCTCTATGAGGGGGAAGGAAATCGCAGATCCTTCAGCTGGGAAAAAAAAAAGGGGAAAGATTCATCTCTGGGGGAAAGGGCGGGGGTGAAAAAAGAAAAATTGAAAGACTTATGATACAAAAAATAGAGAGAGATCTACCGAGAACTCTCACAAAAGGATAGAAGGACAGAAAAATGCAGTGGGGGCAGTTCAAGTAATAGGATGTGGGAAAAGTACATAATGATTTCGACTGTGGGGAGAGAAAAGTTGGTATTTCTAGCCGGAGTGGAACACCCAGAATAATCAACCCCGTAACGAGTAACACCGGACGAAAAAGAAAGCCACAACGAGCATAAGGGAAAAAAATGAATATAGGAAAAGAAGTGTTCCTTAGAATGAGGTCAGAAAGGAGCGGGACGGGTAAGAGAGGGGAAAATTCCGGAGTTGATTGCGCCTAAAGGAGAAGGCAAAAAAAACCGTGAGAGACTGGATGAACAAAAACAGAACAGCCTTCTATTGGTCCCCCTAAGGAGGCAGGTGAGAGGGGGGAAGGGGATCGCTGGGCGTAAAAAAATGGGATAGAAAAAGAAGAGGAAAGCAATATATCGTTCCATAGTGAGGGAAAAAAAAAAAGAAGACAGGAAAGTGACGGGAATAGAGAAGAGGATCTCTTCTGCTTTGATAAAAAGAAAGAAAAAAGGGCCAAAATGAACTAAAAGAAGGAGACATGGGTAAAAAAAAAAACTTGGAGTGGTAGTGATTAATCCCCCAAGGTGGGTCGAACTTACAAACAAAAACAGAACACGTTGTGATCGCCACCGGACAGGAAAATCGGGGCGAACTTCCCCCAAAAAAAAGAAAGGGAAGCGAATCCAATTGACGGTAACAGAGAAGAGAAAACACAAAAAAGAGTATTATGCAAGAGAGAATTACGGCAATGGGGCAGGGTGGAAGTTCGGTTTTGGGGAGTGAGTCTTTGTTTGGGAACATGCTTCCCCCTGGATCGCTGGAAAACGAAGAGGTTCAAGGGGCGGGGCAGGTAGAACATTGGTCTTCCTTTTCCTTTGGCGACAACGGGGGGCGGGGGGGGGGGGGGTTTTAAGAACCCAGCCGACCACAGGGGGGGGGACAGGACTCCGACGCCCGCCCTCTCTTCGTTTGTGGGAGCAGGGGGGGACTGCATTGAGGAAGGAGGTGGGGGGACAGGGGTCTTTCCGCTTCTTAAACGCCAATAAGACGGAGCGAAGGACGAAACTACGGACCATTTCTTCCTGGGAAATCAGGACAAGTAAGGGGGGTGCCCGGCATCGCTGCAATTAGATAGGGAGTGCAGGTCGATGGAGGAAGAGGGGGAAAAAAAAAGATTCATCAGTCAAACCAGCTACGGATTTGCAGGAATGGGGTAAAATAGAAGTCCTGTTTTCAGAGTGGGGGAACAAACAAGGCGGTCAGCTGGTGACGCTAAGGGGAGAGAAAGAACAAAGCTTAGGTTTGTCCTCACCAAGGGGGAACGCTCACCCTTAAGCCGATCCCGAAAGGGAGAAAAAGGGAAAAAAAACATGAAGTCTCCTTCATGCTCGCTTAGTGATTAAAAGGAAAGGTAGCTCAGTAGGTGTGGGCACAGGGGGAGAGGGGGGGAAGGAAAGGGCCCTCACTCTCTGGGAACTGAAGCGAGAAAACGGCTAATCAAGGTATGTTAAAAGAGGGAAAGAAGAGACTTATCGGACCTGCAAAAAGGAAGGAAAGACAATGGGTGAGGATTCTCGTCGGCGAAAGGGGGGAAGGGATGACGATCAATTACCTAGAGAAGAAAGGGAAAGGGAGAGTGCGGAACAAAGCAACTGACTAGAGAAGAGGAGGAGCTTTTGCTGAGAGGAAGGGAGAAGGAGATTGTAAGCACACAGAAACTATTAAGAAGTGAGGAACGACATGGAAAAACGGGGGGAAACAGTTCTAAAAGATGCCTTACCGGACTGTAAACGGCAGCGCTTATTGAAAAATCACTCGCAACGGTGTGGAACGGTCTCTTCCCTTACACACCAAGGGAGGACCCTTGTACAACTGTCGAGATTCGGAAAAGCCGGGCAGAGGAAAGAGAAAAAATACAACTCTCAAGAAAGAGCAAGCATGGAAAAAAAAAGAAGAGGGACAACACAGTCGTTGGCTGATAAAGGTTGGGGAGGATCAAGTTATCGCTTCAGCTTCAACTAACATTGAGGACTCCAATGAGTGAAGAGGGGGAAAAAGAAATGAATCCAAAAAATTTGTAACCATGCTTGAGAAGGAAAGAGGAGAGCCACTTAGTGCCTTCCCATCGAAAAGAGGGGGGGGGAAGTGAACGTGAGATTCAGTAATGAAACCCGTAAGACACGAACGCAGAGTGCATATATAGCACAAGAAAGAAAAGTCAACCCCCTAAGATCTTCTTTGGCAGAGAGAGGAAGCCGAAATCGTTTTGGAACAGAGAAACGAAAAAATTTGGGGGGGGGCTTGCGATAGAGGGGTGACCAACTCAGAGAAAGTAAAAATTGATTCTTTCAAAGCAGGGAAACAGAAAAGAAAGAGCCGACCTCTCTCAAAAACAGACAGAACCTGCGTGGTTTGAGAGCAGAAGACCATCGCGAAAAAAAGAAAGGGGCCGGGTTTTTAAACAGAGAAGAGAAGGCTGCGTCGAGAAAAGAATAACTTGGGGCGTCCCGTGCAAAAAGAGTGTGACTAGGAGTATATCTCGCAAAGGGACGGGCCTCCTTCACTTCTCGCCATCACAGAGAGGAGCTGGAGAAAGCCGGCAGGCGCCCGGAGTTGTGGGGCTTGAATGACCACGGGGGCAAGTGGTGCGAATGCAACGGAGAGGGGGTAGGGGGGGTTTTTTGAAGCTTAAGCGTCTATTGCAAAAGCCTGGAAAAGAAAAAAAAGATTATTGAACACAGCAAGCGGCCCGAAAGCCGTGGCAAGGGAGATGACCACGACGAGAAAAAAATCAAAAGCCTCCCAAGGTGAAGGAGAGAAAGATTCCATAAGCGCACAAAAAAGGAGAAATAATAAGCCGGGGGGGACGAAAAAGAAAAAAAATGCCCCCCCGGCCATGGGGGCGAACTGTCAACTCAGTCTTCTCCTTGCCTAGGAGGGGCGAAATACAGAATGCTTAGGAAGTACAAGAAAAAGGGGAAAAAAAAAAATGGGGCGCTCCTTGAACGAAAGAAATCCGGCCGAGAGGGGCTCTAAAGGGAAAAAGAGGGGATGAGATCAAGAATGACGTAAAGAGGTCTGAAGCAGCAAGTTACTAGATACACAAAAGAGCGGGCTGAAAAGGGAAGTAAATCAGGAACTATAAAAGGAAAACTAAAAAGAGAAAGAGGGAAACTGGATCATATGATATTATAGGGTAGATCAGGAAAACTTGGCGAGGAGGCTGTAGGTACACTGAAAAGGGGGACTAATGCTAAGACTCTCAAAAAAAAGTAAAAAAGAGGAAAGGAGGAACGGAGAGAGATAGAAGAAGAAAGCCAAATACAATCAGCCGCGTGCCAATGCGGAGGAAAAGAGGAAAGAACTAGGCAAGAAAGACGGGTACAGAGGGGGGGAAGGGAAAGATTACGAACAGTTGAATTCAGAGGGAAAAAACAGGAGAAAGTCCTGGTAGCGAAGAAGTGAGAAAGGGACCAATCCTGGATGTATTTTTGCAATCGCCAGCAAAACGACGCGTAAGCCCCAGAGGCGAATGGGCTGAGGAGAAAAAAAAAAGGGTTGATTAGGTAGGTGACGTAGCGGGGAAGGACGGAGTGGGATGTAGCTCTCCGGCAAAAAGGAAGGGGAAGGGTGTCTACAGTGCCACGGGTAGCGACCAAAACCTGCTCGGGGAGAAAGGGGGAAAAAAAGGCTGAGTCAAACGTGAAACTAGGAGAAAAGTTGGAGTTATAGGAGGGACGGGTGATGGCTGGCAGTGAAAAAGAGGGGGGAAAGAAGCGGGACATTTGGAGATTGGTGACCAAGAAGAAGACTCTCAAACAAAAAACAAAAGAAAATGGCAGCTCGAAAAAACTGGGAAGGGAAAGGAAGACCGGAGATTGCAGTAGGCTCATAGCCTAGCGGGGGGCGATAGTAAATTCGACCGGCAACTGTCTGGATGAAAGAGGGCAAGAAAACGATAGGGAGTCCAATTATTGCGCAAGTAGAGAAAAAAGTCAAGAGAGAAAAAAAAAGAAGAGGTCGGTAGAGCGGATATCATCTTCAGCATTATCAAAAAGAAAAGAAGGGGTGGAGAGAGTGATGGAATCTACTGAGGTCTGAAAGGAGGAAAAAGAAAAGCCAGCTACAGGCTCTGTCTTATCTAAACGGGAGTGGGGAAAAAAATAGAGAGGCAAAAAAAATCTAGTGTCTTGGTAGGGGGGGGGGGAAAGACGGGAAAACGATAACGGCGGATCGAGATCAAAAGCAGGAATTTTTTTCCAAGGAGAAGGATGGAATATATTATATCAGGTAGGAGTAGTAACGAATCGACAGAAGGGACACAAAAGAAGAAGGGCAAAGCTTTGTAAAGCACCTAAGGGGGGGGGGAGTAGAACTGATTCATCGTCAAAGGGATGTGTACTTAGTTGCTCAACATAGGGGGAAAGAAGGGAAACCACCATCGTGGGAGGAAGGAGCAAAAGCAACCAAACGGGGACGAGGGAAGAATAGGGAGAGAGGGGAAACAGTCCTTGGATCTTCATTAGAGTTGAGGGAAAAGGGTCCGGCATAAGCTAAGGGCGAGCATGAAAATTGTTCGCAATGGCAAGAAAAGTGGGGGGGTAATTGACTGAGGAAAAAAAGACGATTAAGCAAGCGCAGAACGCCCAAAAAACCGGCAGATACATATACTGTCAAAACTTGGGACAGGGTTCGAAAGGAAGAGGGAAGGGTGCGGGGTGCGCGGACAAGCCGAAACTGAACTTCGCTAGAGGCAACAGCGCTTCGGAAGCATGGGGGAACTGGTTGGGTCCGCCAGCACCTTTGGACAAGGAAAAGACAAAAGAACGAAGATATCAAAACCTCACCAGAACTATCACCAAGGGAAGAAAGACAAGCGAAACAGGGAGCGTTCCGATACTATGCTTGGGGGAAAGAAAAATAAAGGAGTCGCGGGGTTAGCGAGGGGGGCATGGATTCTGAGGGGGGAAAAGAACAGCTCGGGAAGAAAAAAAAAGGGAAAAGGAGACTAAAAAAAGCAAAAAAAAGACGAAGCAGAAGGGGGAAAGAAATAGACTCTCACTAGAGGGTGCCGAGAAGTAAAAGAAGGGATCGGCTGCTTCTCTTGGTGGTAGCAAATAAGAGTGTAGTACAGGCGCAAGGCACATCTTGAAACAAAGGGGGAGGAAAAAAAACTATGGGTAAAAAGGAGAGAGTAAAAATTAGGAAGGGAAAAGGGTTTTTTTTGTGTCCGGGGGTTTGAATGAGGAATAGGGGAGTAATCCATCCCAGTCATCAGCACTTGAACGCACGAAGGGAGAAAGGACATTCCAAAAAACCACCGCATTCGGGGAGAAGAGAAAAAGGAGGGAGCAAATTTTAATTATATCAAGATCAGGAGAGATCGAGGGATTTCAAGAGCGAAGAAAAAAAAAGTAACATGAACAATCACACAGCATGCACCAATAAAAAACAGATGATTGAATGAAAGTACTCACGCAGGGGAGGGGAGGGTTTGAAAAACCAAACCAAGAAAAGGGTTTTCGAAAGAAAACAGAAAAGGCCAGACATAGGGTCTAACTGGAAGAACAGGATGAAAAAATCAGGACGTTTGGCAGCGAACAGGGTGTGGACCAA
>Ga0179593_1433505_pt1 | contig 10268 bp, 6 predicted proteins | sample CZODoug2_1_08_16_FD_185931 | JGI IMG/M metagenome (GOLD analysis project Ga0179593, IMG submission 185931) | Vadose zone soil fungal communities from Angelo Coast Range Reserve, California, USA - CZODoug2_1_08_16fungal (PacBio error correction) | ecosystem: Environmental > Terrestrial > Soil >...
TCAGTACTCTGATCATTACCGGAAAGACACAACTGCAAAACTTTCGTGGTGCCGCAGGTTGCCCAACGCGAAGACACACTATCACTTAAAACTGGTCAGACATCTAAAAAAAAAAATACCTGTCCGACCGAGACGCAAAACCGCTGGTCCGGAAGGGAAAAAAGACCGCGCAGTTAGAAAGGAAGAGCAGGCACTCAAGACACGGTCGATCCCTAAAAAAAACAGGGGGGGAAGTCATCGTCACAGTCCCCTAAAAAATAAAAGTCAGGGAAAGGCAATGTCCGGGAAAGGAATATCATGACGACAGAAAGGACCGGGAAACCTTGGGGACAGGGACGGGTCGTTAGTCCCCACCCCACCCACAACAAAACAAAACCTACCCCACAACAAAGGGAAAGCCAAACATCCGACAATACTATCCTAAGAAGAAAACAGCAGCCGGGGCTCAAAAAGGGGAATAATTGGCCTGCATAGGACCTATGTGGTCAGGATACCATAAAGCGGGAGGGGGGTGTGTGTCTTGGATGAGGCCAATTCATCGGGGACTCACGGTTAATGGTAATTTGGTGGGGAAACGTCGATGGGTCCCGTCGACAGCGTCAGCGAATCAAAGGGGAAGGGCACTCTTGCCGAAGATCGGGGGATAAAGGGGAAGTGTTGACGCCAAGACCAGATGCCAGTGCAAGCCCTCAACACGATGAATACATCATAATAGTGGAACCATGAGCTAAGGAAGGGGGGAAAAGGCGAAAGGAGTAGACGGGGTGGATTGACGGGAATTGACAGAGGTTTCGGCTGTGGTCTAGACGGGGGACCGGAAGCATTGACCATCGACGATCGATGTGTGCTCCGAAGGAAAGAGATAAATCAACACGGTCAGACTAAGGACGCTACTGCCAGTAATGCTAGAATGAAGGGGGTGGCAAAAGGGGCAACGGAATCCATCGACAGGCCAAGGCCCCACCCTGTCATGACTCATCTATCCCTCAAACATAGGACACCTGCCTTGAGGCGGGGGAGCAAAAGGAGAATTGACCGGAAGATTTAACGAAATACGCACTTGCCGAAAATGAACAGGAACCCAAAGAAATGTCCCAGGGGCACGTGTCATTGTGGGCATCACACTTAAAAAGGTCGACGGGGGGCAAGACCACGTGAGGGCAGGGACGATACACTCGAACAGAGCCTTACGGAAAACCAGGGGGAAAACGGCCCGCTCGCCAAAAGTGGGCAACGTACAGACAGCGTGGCAAACGCGATCGTAGGCCGGAAGGGGGGACAAAAGATTTGTGAAGAATAGTGGGGGAATGGGAGCAAGATAACTAAGATCTTAAGAGGTACCAGGGGGGCACGACAAGACACGAGGACGGGGAACCTGGGGAGGGACGGAAAATGGTCCGCACGCACTAAGCTGAGGAAAAACGGACTCAAGAGCAGCCCCTGAATGCTGGGGAAACTACCCGGGACGAAAGGGGGTGCACGATGTGTTTTTGCTCGCAGACACAGAACAGTCCAAAATGAGAAGAAGAACTAATCGCATTACTCAACCCGGCATGAATGACGCAGAAGATACGCTCACGAAGCTACAGAGGCGAAGAGCAAAAGGCATGAAGCAACGCGTCAGCCAGGCCCCGGGTCCGACCGATGACAGTTGACAGCAGATCATCTCTAAGAGACTGAGGCATCATTCTGGGGCACGTGGGGGGCTACCGGAAGGGGAAGAGGAAGCGAATGAAGAGAAAGAACAAAACGGCGGAGGCAAAATGGTTGATAAATCTAGAGGCGGAAAATGATCCAAAAGGCTCCTAAGGCGCATATCGCCCGGGTCCCAAGTGGGAGTAGGATCAAAGAAATCTAATAAAAAAAATACGCTGCGACAGGGAGGATATTGAAGAGAATTTCTTACAACGAACGGTAAAACCGATCAAAGACCACTCAAGAAGGAGCGACCACAACCCGGTTCCTCAAAATCAGCACCTTTCTTTCAGGAAAACCAGTGGTATTCTCGAAGAAAAACGACCACAACGCATTGAGGAGGATTAATAGCAGAAAAAAAGGGGGGGGTTTCAGACGAGATTTGTCTCATAGCACACATTTCGTGAAAAGTTGGAAAAAAAAACGATATCGGTAGATCTGTACTTTTTCGCGTGTCGAATGACAGAGAGGGGGGGGGAAAGAAGATTCCCGGAATTTCTTTGAAAGTGGGGGCGAGTGGGAAAAAAAGGAATTGGATCTGCCAGGTCGGGAATAAGGTTACCAATAAAACACTCATCCTCTCTGGGCGGGGGGGAAAACCTCAAGGAGGCAGCTCCTAAATAGGAATTCTCGTAGCTGCAAAGCTGGGAATAGAAAAAACCGCAAACACTCTAATCTCTGAGTGAACAATCGAGTAGAAAGCCCACATCGCCGTGGACCATGGAGGCAAGGGACCGAGCTACTTCTCGAACTGGGACGGGGGAAAAGGAATTCAGGACGGGGAGCAAAACCACTTGTGGGTCGTATGGGGGGGGTATATTTCGAAATGAGCAATTCGTGACTGTTAGCCAGGGGAAAAAACGAGAAAAAAAAGTAAAAAAGGGTCTTAGCACGTCTGGGGAGGATTCCATTTTAGTAACCGGAGGAGCTTTCCTCCCATTGGGGAACTTTGACAGGAGGGCGCGGGAAGGGCCGATTTAACACCCTGTCTAGGCGTACGTGCGGGACCGAATCGTAACATAGTACCGCTTATTATTAAGGGGAATATAAAAACAAAAAAAGCGACATACCGGCATGTCGAGAAAGGACGTCAAATCTTTACTAACCGTAAAGTGGCGGATAGGGCCAAATCGGATGGGCACCCCTTTGGGGCAGAGGAGATAAATAGGAAGGTTCTATCCTGACCATATTGCCAGCGAAGGGACCACAGCAATTATGCCCCTGTGTCAAGCAAAAAAAGGCTTGGAAATAAGGAAAAATGAGGGGGGAGGGGAAATGGGGGAATCTGATTATATGTGGTGGAAAAAAAGAGGGAGATCATAATAAGGGAGACAAGGTTACGGAAGAATGAGGAGTCATGGATAGCGCATTACAGGGGGGCTGGTCTGATGGGGATCAGAGAGCATGGCTTGCCCAGCTCTACAGGTAGGTTCAGGATACTCGAGGGGGGGGCATGATGCAGGTTTGGGAGAGACCGAGTTGGGGGGAAATCTCAAAAAATTTCAGCCGGAGCGGGGCGCTCCTCGGCCATTTACTGGAGTATCAGCGCTAAAAAGAACAACACAAAACACACAACCAACGCCCGCGCTGAACAGGTCCGGCATCCGCTAGTGCCGTGTTCTCACTAGGATGCTAGTCTCTCTACGCTCGTCCCGAGAAGTTGCTATGTGGCGTCCTTCATCGTTCAATATCCCGCGATATTGTAAACGTACGTTTTACGAAATGGCGTCTTTACCTTTTTCTCTGAGTGTTGGGTGGGATTTAACGGTCAGGCGCTTGGTAGATGGGTCGTGGGGTACCAATTAATAGGATAAATGGGCCAATTTAGTTGCCGGGCGGAAAGATTCGTGGGGGATGGAGGTAGAGTGGCTCCCAAAAAGAACTGTTTGAAGCCATAGTGCCAGATCTTTTACTTGAGGACCCCGTACACGCTACATGCAAGGGAAGAAAAATTTCCCCTTAACGAGGGTAGTTGCAGCCAGGACCAGAGGAACAAAAGTCTAATTATCAAATCCCAGGGCGAGGATACATTTGTTGGCCTGGGCCAGCTTCTTCAGGATAGACTCCGATTGCGTTTGCGCCATGGGGGCGTCCCGTCATTAAACATGCCAAAGCAACAACCAGTACGCCAAAAAATTGAAGGGACTGATGGTGCTTTGCGGTCGGAGAGGGAAGCCCTATCTGACGCGAAGGCATTACGTAACTGGGACAAATAGGAACTCTGTGGTTCTCCTAAAATAAAAAAAGGTTCTATGTTAGGTCGCTGGTAACTTCCAGGGGAAAGACCAAGATATACCGCTCACGAAGTCAGAGCTCCAGCAGGTTCGGCGGATGGTTTGGAAATGCAAGGGATCGTACAGGGAAACTGTTCATCGGAAGACGGAAGAAACCAGCAGGCGTGTTTTGAGCTTTCCAGCACGTCATACATCTCTCAGATTAGGAACGAGAGAGTTCAGCTAGGAGGGACATTACCTCAACAACTGAAAAAAAAAGTTGGAGGGAGGTTCGACCCACTAGAAAGCAGGGGAAACGCTGTTTCAAACAAATAGGACCTTGCTGCCGCCGAGGCGGCTTGTTTTATAGTTATATAGTTGAACGAAGGGGGGAAGTCAGACCCACAAAAACCAAAAAGCGACACGTGGTAAGCAAACAGGGTCGTGGCCAAAATGGTGATGGGGGAAAATTGTAAAATAACGCCCGGGGGGACCACCTAGTCCGGCTTAATGAAAACGACACTGGCGAAAGTCCAGGGGGGGACAGGGTGTCTGCGCAAAAAGGGGGAGGAGAAACGGGTAAGCTGTTGCGAAGAAATACCAATCGACCGTAACGCGAAAGGCAGGGCTTCCCCACCAAAATAGACTTGACCGGGCTGCATATGGGACAAGGAACGGGGGTCGGATACCATAGAGCGGAAGGGTGAGTGGGAATATGGGGAAGTCCAAAAATAGGCAGTCCGGGTGAAGGGGCCCTGAATGTCAAAGGGGAAGATTGTTACGCAAGCGACAACGTACTGACAGAGCCTCTTTAGAATGGTCAGAATGGCACGGGGGATCGAGCCAAAGCTCCTGTAAGGTGTGAAGAAAGGGCCGATAGCAGTCAAACAACCCGGGGAGAGCAGGGTCCGAATGCAGACGTGGGTTCAACCGATGAGAACAGCTGGCAGATAGACGAGGGAGACGCCTCCAAGTGACAAATTTCCGCTGAGGGGTCGACAAATCCTGGAGAGGAGTCGGAATGGGTGAGGCCGTGAAGAGAAGGAAGAAACCATAAACTGATCAGCCAAAGGTCAACAAGTAGCCTGACAGGCTTGGGATGGTGGCAACGTAGCGACTGATCCAATCGCAGTCCAAAGGGGGGGAGCGAGAGACCCTCCCTGAACGAATGCGGCTTCAGGGGAAACAAAGCAAGCCCCTTTTAGACTCTCAGGTGAAATCTGGGGGGAGATGCGTCACGAAATCCGCCGAAAAACGGAGAGATGGCCAAAGGGGAAACGGCCACCTGGACTTGGGACCGTGGGGAAGGGAAATCACGAGGGTCTGTTGGTCTGTCTGTAACTTGAGGGTTATTGGAAGATCAATAAATTTTCGGGGGGAGTAGGGAAAACCCGGTCCCTTACGTGGGGGGGCCGGATCGGGAACCGTATTGGGGAAAAACTACATTACACAAAGTTCAATCGAAAACTTCTTGGACACCATTTGACGGGGATTGCTTTGAACCCTTCTGGTGTCAAGACTGATTTAAAACTTCGGCGGGCCCACAACTAAACTCGTCCGTCCGCAGAGGAAGGGTCAGCGGAGCATTTAGGAAGACCAAACACCGAAGGGCAACGGTCACTCGTAGAGTTAAAGAGGCACGATGGCAGCCGACCGTGAAGAAAGGCCTGTGGCCCCTCACCGGGAGGCACATCGGTCGCGTCGCAATTTTTCAGCGCAAAATTACCCACAGGGGGCAATCTGGAAAATCAATTAAAAACCTCAAAGAAAGGGGGAATAACTCCACATTGGGGTGTTGACCAAAGGGAGGAGCAATCCCGCTCACGGAAGCAGAGAGAGAATCAGGCATGAAAGTAACGGCGGCAGTTGCATGGTCGACGAGTCAGGGCCACAGCGACAGTCGGGGGAGAGGAAAAACCTTTTGCGTCAACATCATGGTTGGCGGCAGGAAGGGATAACGGGGATCGATCCGCGGAATTGGCCGCCGGACGGTCAATGCGATGCGCACCGAGGAAAGAGGGCCTCGTGAAGGGGGTGTGGATCAGGGGGAACCTGAAGAAAACCTCTCTATCTTGCCACCATCGAGGCAGTGGAAAAGAGCATCCAAAATCCAAGTAGATACTGAAAGAGGAATAGGCCTGCGAACACCAGAGAGATCAAACGTCAAGAAGGGAGGGGACGGGGATCGACAAAAAAAAAAAAAAATAAAAAAAAAAAACCCCCCCGGAGGGGCATCCGCGGGGGAAAGGTCTTCTCTCTACCATGAATATCTCAATCAACCAAAAAGGGAGGGGGGGCACTATATTCCCAAAGGTTCGACCATAAGCGAGGGTCGAGGACCGTCCGTAAAGGAGATCAAAGCGTGGCGCGGGGGGCCATAGAAATGAGTCGTGTGTCGAGTGCTTAAAAAAAACCGTCCAAAGACACGGAATGCTGGGAAAAAATACGATCAGGGGGGCAGGGGGAGTCCGGTCGCAGATAAACCAAAAAAAATGCCGTCGCGGGCGAGGTTGCGCAGGACTTGACGCCAGATCAAATCGTCGGATTAAGGGGACTGGGATAGGGAATAGGGGGACCAGTTCAAAGGACCAAAATAGAATGAAGGGAAAAGCGGCTGCGTCGCGGAAAAATGTCGGAACAAAGCAACAATGTGGTCATGCCCTGAAGGGGGGGGGTGCGAAGCTTTACTGACGCGGTGCACGCATTCAGGCCGGGAGCGTCACCACCAAGGTTAGGCAGAAAAGGGACTTCGGGGGCATTTTTGGGGGGGGGGGGTAAGGGGGAAGAACCCAACTTGCTCTCACGTCTGTCGGCTTCAACAGTTTCAGGCATGCAGCCAGAGCTGGGCCCTACCGCGTGTGGCGGTTGGAAATTCCCTGTTGCGTGGGGCTCTACGGGAACAGTAGAGAGCGACGGGCGTGCGCTCGATTGCATTACAGAAAATATTAACAGATTTAAGACGTGAGGGAAGACGAGGGGGAGAGAGAAACACCTAAAACTATCGTCAAAGGTAGCACCGTCCTCATTCTCTCGCGGGGAACCCGTCTCTTACTTTGCTAGGAGTGGGGGAGGGCAGAACCGTCTGGATTAAGACATCTGCCGAAAAGCTCGGAAGGCCATCCATCTTGGGCAGACCTGAACAAGGGGAAAAATCCAACGTCCATCCCCGCGGGAAAAACTATTTGGGTGGGGGAAAAAGGTACTATCGGGTCTGGGCAAAGAAAAGGATTTGACAGAAGGTACAAAAATGGAAAAGACCGAAAAAGGGGGGCGAATTTAACTAAAGACAACGGGAGGGTGAACATGGTGGCCTGTGGACTGTTAGGCGTGTCTTAAAAGATTGTGGGGACAAGCTCTAAGAGAGTTGCAAACAACGGGAAGCGTGGTCGGCATGTTTCTTGAGGAAAAGGAAGGACAACCGGTCATCAGACGAAAAGAGCGGCTGGCCACGCCGAAAAATTATCCAACCCTTCTTACGCTTGCAAACAAAAAGCAAAGCCGTCGGCTACGGACAGGAAAGAAAAGTCGAAAACGTTCCTTATAAGGGCTTATACCCGTAAGGCAAAGCCGCGGTAAGACCGGTCTTACCTCGTATAAGAATTTACCACTGGGCCCATCTGCAGCTTTGAGTTCGTTGCAAGCGTTACTAGAACGGGAACGGTTCTTCCACACCGAAGATCATGAGAGTTCGGGGGGACCGCCGGGATCGTGTCAGAGGACGGTAAACGGGAATTAAATCGCCGCTAAGAAAAAACAGGGAAAAAAGTCCCAGTAAAAGTGGGAAGGTGGAATCAGGCCATAAAAACACCTCAAGAAACCTTGTACGAAAGTGTCCAAAGCGCAAGATACCATTGGGTTGGCCAGGAATGCAGGTCTGGTGGTGAGCGAGACGTCGATGCAGGATTTGGCGACATTGGTATTCCGCCCCTTCATTAAACCAAGGGGGCCTCAACGCAAGGGTAACACCCAGCGGTATCGACTCAAAGGTGGCGTGGAGGAAAAGAGGGAAAGGAACCCTTAAAGGTCACGCAATACTGGGTACCTTTGGAGCGGATAACATTGAAAAAAGTATGGACAAGGGGAGGTCGAACTGGTGAGACGAAACGGATAAACACTATAAGAGAACCAGCGCGGCGCGGAGCTTGTTTTGATTTATGCTGCTGACAATACGTATGAAAGGGAGGTAACTGGGGGGGGGGGGACACAGGAAGGGCACCGAAAAGAGTCTCTGAAATGTTGCCAATTCAGAGGGAAGAAGAGGCAGGAGCTCTGACAACAAGAAAAAACGGTATCTCAAATCGGAAAGTGAAATACGGACTTGAAACAGCCTGCACAACAAAGTCAAAAGATCCTGCTGGTGCGTGTAACAAGCGAACACAGATCACTTAAGACCTCTCATCGGAAACGCGCGGAGAAGTAGTCTCACGATAGCGAGGGTGGGCCGATAGGGGGGTCTCATACGAAAAACGTGATCAAGCGAACCAACAGATGGAATCATGCGCCATTTGGGAGTCTCATTCCCTGTGGGGGGATCGAGGTGGACCGGGAGGTTTCTTTTACCAGCCTTAAGGGAAAGAAGTAAAAACGGGGAGAATGAAGAAGACTGGAGAACCGTACCTGGGGTGGTGGTGCCTGGGATCCCCACATCGCTCGAAGTGCTCTGCATGGGAAGCAGAAATTCCCGAAAAAAGTGTGGTCCTAGTGAGGGAAGAGTTAAAGGACAAATTTGTGGGGGAAGATAGAGGGTGTAATGTGGTTGGAGAAATTCATCTTCACTGCACGTTCGGTATTTTCGACCTTGATGGAAGCAAGGCTATTTTTTCCAATGAACAAGTACCAGTCAAAACGCCTGAAAGTCAAATGAGGGTTGGATGATCCGATCAACCCGAACGAGGAAGATCGTACTGGTGGCGAAACAGGCCGATGCATGAAAAAACCGTAGAAGGGCAGCCAGATTTAACCAGAAAAAAGAAGCTGGTAGACGATAGAAGTCCGAAGCAAGATTATACCGAAGGGCGCTGTGCATCTTATTAATGGGGATCTATGTGCGAACATTCAAGGGCAGTAGGTCGGAAGGGGGAAAACGCAGGAGAAGAAAAAAAAAAGGGAGCCGAGCTGACAAATATCAGGGGTTTATCTTTGGAAACCAAAAAGAGGACGAAGAAAAGAGGGAAACATGCAAGCCACAGGGGAAGGCGATGATCCCATCCAATGCCGTAATCGGCAGAATTTAACCGGCGCCCGCCCCTTGGGAGGCTCTCTCTTTCAATCTAATCCGCGAACTTAAAAAGCACGGTTCCACAACCGAAAGATCAGGAAAGGGAACAGTCCCCGGGGGGCCGTGGGGGTGAGATTGAGGGGCAACGGGATGGAAGGGTTTGGAGATGGTGTGGGTGAGAGGTTCAATAGGGGGAAAAAGTGAAGAATTGGGTGGGCGAGGAGGGGAGTGGGTTAGGGGAGGGGGGCGGTGGGTTGGTAGGGAAAGAGCTAGGGGTAAGAAGAGTAGTAGATGGGGGGGGTGGGGAGAGAGGATGGGAGTGGGAGCCGCCGGGGGACTCCTTTGGGGATCGCTCTCCTTCGGAAAAACAGGTGGGAAGGTACAAATAACTATGATAGGAGTGATCCTATAAGTACTGTCAACGTGACAGGATAAAAGGAGTCCGTAAAAATTTCTCTCTTTTTGAAATCGTGCTGATACAGCCTACTGAGGGTCGGTTTTGAACACGACCCAAGCGTAGCAAGGGACTTCTTCCTCGAGACCATCGCGAAAAAAGCCTTCAATCTTGAACAACCGAACTCGGAATCCTTGCAGCAGGGGACGGTGCCGCAATACTTTTCTCTCCAGGGGGGTTCAAGTTGGTGGGCAGACTTAACGGTACAACATCAAAAGTGGGTCATCAAGAAGAATAACAAGGGGGGACGAGGCTACGGGAGGGATGGATTAACCAAGAAGTCACCTGCAACGCGGGCCGGCCTATAGGGAATACATCACTGCGTCCAGGTAAGTAGGGTAACGATCAGGGTCCCAAAGAAAGGGCGAGTTGCAGGTGGGCGGCACGTTGACCTGGGCCGCGTCTCGATCCGCGTTCCGGGAGATGCCGGGGGGAAGGAGCTTCTCACAAGCTGGCACGCGAGAGCGGATGGGGGGGGGTGGTGAGGGCGGCACGGATCCCAGAGGCTCGCTTCATTCAAACCGCGGTCCACCGGGGTCGGGATCCACATCGACAAAAGAGAGGGGGACCTATTTCTTGCGACACCCGCGGGAAACAAAAAATCACTCGCGGTGGACGAGCAGGGAAAATGTTGGCGCACTAACCGTGCAATATGCGGTCTGCCTGTCTGTCCAGAACCAATTGGGAA
>Ga0179593_1441540_pt1 | contig 10268 bp, 10 predicted proteins | sample CZODoug2_1_08_16_FD_185931 | JGI IMG/M metagenome (GOLD analysis project Ga0179593, IMG submission 185931) | Vadose zone soil fungal communities from Angelo Coast Range Reserve, California, USA - CZODoug2_1_08_16fungal (PacBio error correction) | ecosystem: Environmental > Terrestrial > Soil >...
AGGGGGTCCTGAATTGAACGACGAGTGCCGATTTGTGGGCATCGGGCAAAGAAGACTCACTACGTCGACAGAGCCCCGCCGGCGAGGGCAATCGGATCAAAAATCTGCTGGGAACCCTAAAAGAACGGATACAAAAAAAGCAGAACGTCTCTCTTCAGTGTTCGATAAAGCACTTTTTGGGTGAGTGGGGGGGGAACGGGACAGGCAGGATTCGACTAATGGAAGAGAAAGGAACGGTACAAAGAGGACCGCTTTTTGATCGCCAAACAACGCAAGGCCTGGGAGGCTACCTCTGCGGGACAAGACAAGGCAACAAAGTCGAAATTTGAGAAAGCAAGATTCATCTATGAAAAGAGGAGAGAGGGCAGGGCACCGCTTCATGAGATGGCGGCACGAAGAGAAGAGCTAAATTCGAATGTTCGAACGAGCTGCTACAACCGAAGCTGGGATCCAACCGGACAGATAGGTTATCAAGAAGTGCTCAAAACCTTTGTATTCGGTGACGCGCAGAAAAAGGCTTAATAAGTCTCGCCACAACACGGGCAGGAAGAATAGCTAGCAAAACTTGAGGAACGACCTGCCAAAGGAGTCGCACGTCGTCGATCAAAGCAAAAAAGTTCATGAGTGCACGGGTTCGGGGGAGCATAGCCGTTGGACAGGTGAGACGGGCGGGTCCCCTCCATGAGCGGGAGAAAGGATGCTCTTGCGCCCTGAAACAAAGAGCAGACAAACTCAGCGAAGACACTTGCGGGTCGTGGAAGGACCAAAGGTACTGAAGGGTATTGCTTAGTGGGGGCTCAAACCGCGAAGGCGTCCCCGCGACATGTAAAGTTCTGAAGAGAGTGGACTTCCCTTTGAAACCGGGGGAAAGAGACCCGCTCCCATTTTCCCTCTCACGGCGAAGCAAACTGTGCAGGAGGTGTTTGCCTTGTCGTCGCTGTGCGGGCAAAGCTACTTTTCGAGCAATTGAAAAATACTGGGGGTGGTGTGGGTGGGAAAATCTTAAGTGACGGACAAATGCGGGAATTCAGAATTGCTGACATTTCCTTGGGTTCAGGGATCACTGCACCGGGGACAAGCGTCGAAAAATCGGGTTGGGGGAGAGGTAGAATCGCAGCCTAACGTAATCACGAAATAGGGGGGGGGGGTTATTAGAAAAAATCATTACAACGACAAGGAGTATTGAGGCGCACAAAGGGGACAACGGGGTCGCAGGAGTGTTGCAACAAAGAGAGCGAAGTATCAGTCGGAAAAAAAAAAAAAAAAAGAAAAAAAAAAAAAAAAAAAAAAAAAAAAAAAACAAAACACAGAAAAAGAAAGAAAAGGAAAGAAAAACAAAGGAAACTATCAGGCTCACTGCCGAATCTAGAGCGGGCAATTCACCCCCCTCCCTTCCGACCAAGGTTGGGATCTCTTTCATCGAGAATATCGCAAGTGAACCGGAATGCGTAACAGAGCGACAGGACGTGCCCAGGGAAGGACCAACAAGCGAAAGAAGGGAGGTTGCACCGTAAAGAAAAAAAGTGTTGAAATGGGACAATTTCCAGCGGTAGAGCCAGAAGCAATTCCTTAGGAATAAAAGGGATAGATCATCCACAAAGGTTTCCACATTGTGTTGGTGGGTCAGGAAAAGGAAACAAACGGGAAACCATGTTAGGGAATGACAAAGGAATAGCCTAATCATTGAAACGACAGGTTCCCCAAACCGTTTTGCGGGAGTCCACCGGCTTGCTACCAGGTGAGTTTGAACTGAATAGGGAGAATGGCTTGAAGAATAAAGGAAAAAACCGATCGTGTCAATTCTTTGCGCCGGCAGGAGGAGAGTGGGGCAGAGAAGGGCATCCACGGTAGAAAGCACAGAGCCCGAATACATTGTAGTTCATGAATAATGAACTTGTGAGTATCTGCAAGAGGATCAAGGGCGGAGGGAGAAACAAAAGGAAAGACAAACTCGAGCCAAAAACAGTCAAATAGTAACCGAAAAAAATAGGATCGAGAAGAACGTTTTTTCGTATCAAAGAAAGGGAAGTTAGAAGGACCAGGCGGGTACCCACAATGAATCGTTTGGCAAAGAGAAGTAATCAAAGGAAACTTATTGGTAGGGCGCAGATGGGGGCTCTCATAGGAAAGCTGGGAAACCACACTAAATAGAACCAGATATCTCACAGCTCAAAATACCCTTAGGACTGTTAAAGGGAAAAAACAGTCTCTTTAAGAAGAAAAAAGAAAATGAGGGGGTGAACGGCCAACCAGTTCAGGGATACCCTTAGCGGGAACTCGTCTGCTTGGGGGGTGCAGACCAGCGGAAGGGGGCTAAAAACGTGGTTTCACCGGATGCCCGTTTCCAAAAAAACACAGGTAGTCGGCCAGGGATCATCGAAGTCGGGACGACTGGGAGAGTGTGCCGGGCCTGAGCCTTATGCCCTCTTTTACTGCGTCCAGGACAACATCCCGAGTCTCGAAAGTGACTCGTTGAGTCGTGTCCTGCAGAAAAAGTCTGAGTGATATCGCATCTGCGGACAGTGATGGGTAACAGTTAGTGGCAATTTCTTTGACAAGAGATAAACCGGAAAACCCCCCTGCAAAACAAAAACGAGGGAGGGGGAAAAAGATGAAGGGTAGTTGGAAACATCCTAATATGGGCGACCATACAGCACGGAAGAATTCGATAAGAAAAGAAAAGGGTTTCAGGGCAGGAACCAGGGAGGGACATACCCTGATGATTTGTAGTAGAGTGAGGAATCCGGGAGACTCGTCCGACATGAGCCCAGACGGCCATATGCGTCAAGGCTTACAAAGAGTAGATTACAAATCGGAAAAGCCCCTGTGAGTAACAGAGGAAGGGGACTTTCGGTGATCCCCACGGAGGTCGGAAATAGCAAATCCACATCCAGATAAAGGGTAGGCCATGCCCATGGCTTTCCATCCGACGCCGGGGAATTGGGCTCTGAAAGAGCACTGCCTGTACCATGGACTCAGGTTAATTTTCTGGGCGATCGAGGAAAAATGGAAAACTCTGTTACGAACTTGTTGGCTCGGGCATTGCGAATTATCAACAGAGGGCACCAATCACCTAGTCGAGTGAGATTACGGACGTGAACGAAATTAGTAATTTCCCCTGGTCGAAGGGCCGCCCGTAGATCAAGGTGCGGTCCAGGGAAAAAAGGACATGGGCAAGCAGAGGTTTTCTGTGATGTCTGAGTGGGGACGTTGGGGAGGCAGTGTGAGGGTGTGGCCGGACGCCGATCCGCAAAAGCGCTGCAAAACTAGAAGACGACGATCCCTCTAAACCATAGCTACGATCTGGGGAAGTCAAGCGCTAAAGCCATGTGATAAGGGAAGCTCCGCGGCGGCCACTTGGTGGGGGAACCGGGGGACCGGTAGGTCCTTGAGGAGAGGTGAACCCATGCAGCTTGAAACAAAACAATCACTGGTTCCCACAGCACGGTTTCCCAAGGTGCCGGGGGCCTGTGTCGGGGGCCATATCCTTAGAACCGCTGCATAGGTCCGGGAGCGAAAGCAACTGGACTTTAACCAAGTGGCACAGCAGACAAAAAAACCCAGTGGCCTCTTGGAAAGTTAGCGAGACCCTGGGGATAAAGATGGGGACGGTGACAGGAATGAAGAATTGGATACATGGCAGAATGGCCTGAAAGGAGGTCGAGGGGAACCTGAAAATTAAAAGGAAAAAGAGGTCGCTGGGGGAGAAAAGAAACGTTCGCTGTTGGCCGCATAAGGTACAACTGCAAGATCGATCTAAGAGTGAGAGCACCTTCAGCAGGGGTGGGTCGGCCCTTGGTGGAGGGAAAAAATGTCGAAACAGGAAAACGACTCCGCAAGGGGAATTATCAGAGTAAGGGCCATGAGAATTCCGACGGATAGGTCAGAGGGGTGCCAAAAAATCGAATGGGGGGGGGGGAAAGAAATCCTGAGAAAAAGTTGGTTTGAAAGAATCACGCCGTCGGGGGAGATGACTCAGAAATCAAAAATATCGTGATGAAGAGGGAGGGCATGGAGATTTCTGGGGGAATGTTCAGGAACAGAGGGGCCCCAAAAAGGAAGAGGAGACAATTTGGACCAGGGTTGGGGGGGCTTGGCAATTAACCAAAATGCATTTTCTGCTAATGGTAGTGAAAGATGATTGTGACTAAACGCAGGAAAAAGACAACAATGGTCAATGGAGAAGCAGAAAGGGAGGAGGAGGGGGGCGCAAGAAAACCAATTAACAAAAAAAAATTCTTCCTTCTCGTGACGTACCTCAAAAAAGTATTAGTAAAGGAACGTAAAGACTCGAAGCCACAGGGGGTCGCGGGTCCCCTATTAAAGACGGTTGGGGAAAGGACAAACTGGAGCAACAAAATCAGGGTCGTCAGAACCTCAATCAAAGCCGCCAGACAACTGATAATTTGTCCTCGAGATGAAGGTCAAGCTGGTGATACAACTCGATCAGGGCCCGCGTCACCTGGCGTTAAACGATCACGCCATTCGACTTGTGGCGAAAGAGGGAGAAACCGGAATCCGTTCTCAACAGGAAAAATCTATCAGGTTGTGACGAAGTAAGAAGAAAACTTGGCTGAGGGACGAAAAAAAAAAGGAGGGGACAGAGAGAGAGATCAACAACAACCGGATGGGAAAAGGCTGGGGGAGAAAGAAATGATCTGGACATAGTTGAAGCATGCGTCGATCAACCGTTGGCCATGCAGGGGTTGAAGAAAATGGGGGAGCAGAGAAGGTTCTAACAACCCAAGAAATTGCCGCGGAGAGAGGGCGCCCGGGAGGATCGGGACGATTCTTGTGACCAAGGGAAAAACGTAAAGCTATCCCCTCGTCGGTGAAATCGATGGGGTTGGGTGGGGGCGGAAACATCTGGTTACTTAGAAAAAAGCGCGTGATGCTTGGGTGGGGGGGGGGGGGGGGCAAAGACTCACTTGCACCGAAATGGATGCGGGACCGGCAGAGGGAAGTCCAAATGAATCTGTCCAGCCAAAAGAACGAGGTAAAGAGACTAAAGACGACGGTTAGGGGGGATTGGGGGGGACTAGGGGGGAAGCCGGCGGAGTCCCAGCACGGGGGGGCGCCCATGAGTGGGGTGTTTGGGAAGCGGGGTGCACGTGAAAAACAAATCGATTCGGGAGTATGAAGACATGCCTGGGGCGTCGTCACTGCCAAAAGGGTAAGAGGACTCCAATCGGACGGGGGTGACAGGTGCTCGCTTACGAAGAAATGCAGCAGGCTGGGAAAAATCCGAGTAGGGGTTTGGCGGGGAGTGAGGCCCGCTTCGCGCAAAAAGGGCTTGACCATGAATGCAAAATTTCGACTGCCAAATGAGGGGGGTCAGAGGAAGCGGGAAAGTAGGCCATTTCTAAATGGGCCAGAGACTCAACCTCGGAGAGTCTACCGGGTTACAAAACTCAAAGGAACAAAAATGGTGCTCAATTGGAACTCTATGTTGAATCGGAGGAGGAAGAGCGACATAAAGGGGGAGAGGGGCTGAAAAGCGAAAGATGAGTAAGGCAGTCCAAGAAAAGGAAAGAGTTCATCAAGTCTTTGTAATAAACGTAGAAAGCTTGAAAACGCGCAGAAACCCAGGGCGGTCAGCAAGGACAAGGGGGTGTTTGTCGGAGGCATGGCAAAAAAGGGTCACGCCCCAGGGCAGATATCAAGCCGGAAGATCCAGGACAAGGGAAAAGTTGAACTTGGGGGGGGGAAAAGTTGGGGAAGAAAAAACCGTATAGCGACCCGGGTCGTTTGGCTGCAATGCATGGCTTGCAGGCATTTCACAATGATACAAAAAGAAGTGGGAGAAGCTCTTAAAGATCAACTGGAATCAACTTTTAAGCAGCCGAGATCCCTATCCGTGGCGGGGACGATGTTTTTTATGTTGGCTGGGCCCGGTGAGGAGAAAGGCCCAAAGAAACGAGGGATGTCGACTTCTCCACAACCAAAAAGGGACGAGGAATACGCGAGCGTTCTACCATACGTGAAGAAAACTACCATAAAGTGGGGAATTTCGAAGGGGAGACAAGGAGCCCTATGGGAAAAAGGACAGTGGAACTCCATTCTTAATTTAACCGGGGAGAAGAGGGGGAAGGTACGACAGTCTTCAAGCGAGCTTTGTCCAAAAACTTCTCGTAACAGAAAGAAGTCCCTAAGAACAGCATACACTCTTTAAAAAGAGAGAAAAGGGTAATTTTCACAATGAGAGAAAAATGGGGGAAAGTTGGGGTAACGTACGGAAACAGGGGGAAGAATGGCAGACTCCCCATAGGGAAAAAAAGTATCCATTGTTGGCGAAACGGAGGGGCTCAGGGGTGTGGAAAGACAATCGCGTCCCTTTCCACCGCAAAGGGGGTGCAGAGCCGCAGCGACTTTTACTAGGCAAGAGTGGAAACGTCAAAAGGGAGAGAATTGGCACAAGTTGCAGTCCAGGACGGAAAAGAGAGCAGCAAGCAGGGCGGCTCTTGTAAGGCCAAAAAACGATGATACAGGACCAGCACGGAAAGGAGGGGGGAGAACATAATTAGGTTACTTGAGGGTGAAGACACTCGCACAGGGGGGAAAGAGGAGGACAGCACGTTAGACGGTAGTGGGGTCGCCCAGAAAAGGGGAACGGGTGGACTATCGAAAAAAAAGAAAAAAAGGGGGGGACGGGCAGGAACACGAAGAACTGATGATGCCGGATATTCGTTGGTAAACCTGTCAAACAAGGAGGCCGGAAACAGGGTCTTGGAAAACTCAAAGATGGCATCCGGCTTAAAGAAATTCCTGCTTAAGCAGAGACATCCCCTGGAGGGAAAAGGGAAGAATGGGCGGAAAAGAAAGGTGCCCTACGAGGCGGCAAAAAGAGTAGCAGCCAAATTTCCCGAAAACGGGTGAATGTAATGACCATTTCCAAAGCGGAGTCAGAAACAATGCCTAGTGAGAAAAAAGAGCACTCCTTACCCAAGTCCGAGGGTCTGAGGGGAACGTAGGGATTAGCTCGTTAGCCGAAGTTGGGACGCGGCAAATTCTACGGGGGAACAATACTCACGACCCCTAAGTAGGTGAGAAAAAGGGAATAAAGAACGAAAAGGGAGGGAGTGAAAGGGGGGGACCCCCTGGCGAAAACTAGCACAGGCGCATCTGGAGTCAAGACCAGGAGGGTTAAAGACCGACGGAAAGTTCTGGAAGGAAGAAGGGGGATTTGGGGCAAGAAGTCCCGAATCCAACTGGGAGGGGGGGGGGCGACAGACCGAGAAGGGAAAAGAGAGGCACTAAGATCATTCCGCTCAGGCGACAAAACTAGAGGGGGGTCATACTTATGGCCAGTTGATCCTGGAAAAGGAAGCTGGCGGGGGCGACAGAACACAATTTTGGGAAAGGGGGGATCAAAGTGCTGGAAAGAACATAGGGTCGCCGCAGCGGGAAAAGGAGCGAGAAGTGATCCATAACAAGTGGGGAACATGGGCTCCTTCTCTGCTAGCGGCGTCGTTGGTATAGGAAGAAACATGTCGTGGAGAAGGGGTGGGGGGAATGGATAAACGATTGACCTGGGTTGGTAGGAATAGCTTTGAGACCTAACGTGGCCCGGCTACGTGATGGAAGGTAAGAGGGGGGATAAAGGGCCTTCATCGGGGGGAAAAGGGCTTCCGCAAGTCTCTGGTGTACGAGGGAAACGGAAGGGCTTTTGAAAGGCCAGTTCACTTCAGTTCGAAGAGAGAGATATCCATAGTGGGTCTACGTGAGGGAAACGGCCAAAAGTTTGAGAGCACTTGGTTGACAGACTCTTGTTAAACCCCTTATACGTGGGGGCCGAGCTGTTCGTTTGTCGTTAAAACAAAATAGGAATTTAATCTTGCAACGTGGTTTAGAGAGGGGGCAACCAAATGGGATGTGACTCATCGAAACCAATTTGAAGAACTTATCTATTCTTAGAAAAACTGCACATCGGCCATCAAGGAAGGGGTAGATGGCAGCAATTTGGGGGGAAAGTTAAGAGGCCAGAATGGATCCTTCGTATGTAATGAACGCTATGGGGGGGCACAAAGCGCCAAAAACACAAAATCACTTGTATATCAGAGGCTGGCGAAACAAGCAACGAGTAAAAACAACAAGCAAAGGCTAGTGTCCGAAAGAGGGACTTTATAGGGCCCCTGGGGGCGAGTAGGAGGATCTCTAGTCACTCCGGGTGAAGGGGTTAAAATTAGCTTGGTGGAAAGCACCATCAAGCGGAAAGAAACCAGGGGGGGGGGGCGGTAAGACAATTGAAAGAAAATATGTAGAGTTTGAAAGAGCCTGTGGGGCAACTGGTGAGAAAAGATCGGGAGAACCAAGCGATCCGGGCGAAACAAACGCTAAGATTCGACTGGTGGTAACTAAAAGAGAGGAGGAAGCAAAATCCGGCATCAACCTCAGGGAGGCGCGTTTTATCGAGGTGCGAACGAGACCGTTCTGGAGTGAGAATTCATGAGCCTCGAATCTCGGAAGAGGAACACGAGTAACAGAGAGAGATCTGGGTATCCACTTATCGGTCCCCTAGAAAAAGGGAAAGCGAACAGTCGGAAAACCCGCCTTCCCCGTGGGGTTTTTCAGATGGGTCGGTGGGCCGTTCGACTAACAATCGGAGGGTAATGGTCACCAAGAGAGTCTGAACGCGGCAGAGCGCTGGCCTCTTCGATAGGCGAGTGAGAAGAGGACGAGCGGTTGAAGTGGCTTAACATGGGGGGGTGACCGATAGGCTGATTTGGGGGGGATCAAAACCGCTCCATTCCCTTAAAACGACAGTTTCGGGAGAGTCGTCATGACGAGGGTAAAGGGCCATACACGACCTGTGAGCAGAAAAAGATTCGGCCTTTGTGGGGTACGTAGGGGGAACTAACTGCGTGAAAAGAGGACTTAGGCCCAGGAGGGGGGTTTTTGGGAGGCTTCTGCGGGCCGAACGGAATGAAAAGGCACATGTGTGAAAATGGGAAAAAATATCATGGAGTGGCATTCTCCCAAAAAAGGTCCCAATCGTAAACCGCGGGGTGAGACAGTTCTCAATGTCACTAGGGACAGGGAAAGAGTTAAATCCTTGGTGTTGTTTTTTAGGTGCACCAGCGGAACTAACAGGGGGGAGGCGTTCCATAATACAAAGGGTCGCAGACGTCTCTTCAGTAAAAGAGCAAAAAGAAGTCGGGCACTCATCGGCAGTGAGAAAAGGAAACTTGGAGGAGAGCAAATCGATGGACAGCAGCCGCCACACGCGAAGGGTATCTTGGGAATCATCGATATCCGACAGGGACCTGTATTCTAATAGCAAAAGCTCCGTCGGGACCTAGGAACTCTTGATGATTGACATGGTCACCAAAAATAAACATGATTGAAAAGTCGGGCATCCCTAAGATGGTGCCACAAATGCTAGACGGGTCCAAAAGGGCCATTGTTTTTTTGGGGACAACGGAAAGCCCATGGAAACGCAGGCTAAACGCAACCGGGCGGGAGGAAAGGAAAGCGTACCAGCGTCAACATGAAACCGGGGGGCGGTGCTACAATCAGAACACGGATCTGCAATCGGAGCCTGGTTTAAAAGAAGTTCTTCCGGACAAGCCGGGGGAGAGGGGACAATTAGGCAAACCGCGGAACTACTTCTGAAATCACCTGAGCAGAACGAAACCCGAGCGCGGAATCGATTGAAGTGAATGATTGAAAGGGAGCTGGGCCCCGGTTAGAGAAGCACCAAAAAAACCCCTGAGTGACGCGAACACCGTCAACTCAGAATACGGGCATATAGGTCTTCGACACATACGGGGGGAGCTAACCACAATTGCTGGGGGCGAGAAGAGATCAGGTTTTTCCCCAAAATAGGTGAAGGCTCTCACCGTAAATACCTGAGGGTCGGGGCATCGTGGCTCGGGACGGAGGAAAGCGGGAAGGGAAAAAAGACTTGGAGCAATATAAGGGGAAAAAGAAACAGAGCCGCAGAAAAACTCAAGTGGGGCTCATCAAACTTCGGCATGTGTACGTACCCAAACGACCTAAATGGGAAATCGCCCCTCTGAACTCGTAACGGACCAAGTAGTCGCATAAAATAGGGTTTTTGTCAAAGCCCAAGTCGCAATTTTTAAAAAGGTTGTCGAGAAACCGTCCTCGTAATAGGTGGAGCCAAAAGAGGCGGTAGAATGTAGAGCCGTTGCGCTGACGAGACATGAAAGGAATAGCAGACACAAGTCGCTTTGTCACGTCACTTGAAAAACGAGCTGATCGAGGGAAAGTAAGATTTATGGCGAACAGGGGGAGTTCACTTGCGA
>Ga0179593_1647764_pt1 | contig 10268 bp, 19 predicted proteins | sample CZODoug2_1_08_16_FD_185931 | JGI IMG/M metagenome (GOLD analysis project Ga0179593, IMG submission 185931) | Vadose zone soil fungal communities from Angelo Coast Range Reserve, California, USA - CZODoug2_1_08_16fungal (PacBio error correction) | ecosystem: Environmental > Terrestrial > Soil >...
TATGACAACATACCAAAGAGAGGCGAGCCCTTAGGTTGCAAGAGGGGGGGGGGGGGGAGGGGATCTATGACCTTTTAACCAAAAGGGGAGACAGCTCAACGCCAGAGGTGGAACGGCTGCAGGGGGCGCACCTGCGGCCACAGCCGACGAAGAACACCTGGGTTCCTTCCTTGGGGGAAAAAAAAGTAAAATCAGCAGGGCGGAAGCCGAAAACCGGAAGGCAAGAGCAGAAAAATAGGGAAAGCCCCTTCCAAAAAGAAAAGCCGCGAAACTGGGATAGGGAGAAAAAAAAATACTTTGCAAAAAACAGGGGGGGAACGCCACCCAGGCAGAAACGCTGAACGCTGTGCCTTGCAAAAGGGACGAATGGTGGAGACACAGGAGCCGGCAAGACATGCAGAAAGGGGACTCGAAGAAGGGACTAGAGGTGCCCTAATAGAGTTTGTACTGAGCGCAAAAAACAACGAGGGAGTGGTCTTGGGGGGGGGGGGGGAAATAGATTCGTGAAGGCTCCAAAACAGGAAGGGGCTGAAAGCCGAAACGGGGAAGGGCCTGACTTTCTGTGGTCTGGAGGAAGGGACAACATGGGGGGGGGGGGGGGGGGGGGGGAAAAAAGACAGGTCGAGAAAACATCTAAAAGAAGGGAACGGTGTCTAAGGGAATGGGGTCAGAAACTCGGCGCAAAGAAAGGGTGGCTCTGACCAGAAAAAGGGAAGGAAAAATTCCCCCTTGAGGGGAAAACGCGTGTCAGGGGGGACGGGGTCCAAGTCATGGCATTGTCCTGACTGGGAGGAGGGGTTGAGTTAACAGCCACAGGGGTCCCTGGGGGGGAAGAAGACTGGTTTGGGAGAGGGGGAATCGTTACGGGGGGGGGGGGAAAAGACTGGCTGTTGAGAATAGGCAACAAATCACAAGTGACCGACTTTTCGCTTTTGTGGGGGGGGGGGGAAAAGTGGGGGGACGGCAAGGGTTTCCCTCGAAGGAAGAAAAAAACGGTTGGATTGGAAGAGTGGATGAGCAAAAAAGAAAGTCTAATGGGAAGATCGATCTTTGAAGGGTACGAATGGGCCCCTCTCTGAGAGGAATTACCGTTTCAAAAAAAGGACCCAAGGCACTTGGGATGCAGGGAAAGACGCCTGTCGAGGTCCGGGTCAGAGAAAGGCGTCCAATTGGGGGGAAGAGGTCAGGGGGGGGGTGCAGCAATACCGCCAAAATAAAGACAAGAGGAGTACGTGGACTCAGCGCAAAAGACGTGTTGGGGGACAATCATGACCAAGAGAAGCCCAAAAGGGAATCGAAATGCATCAAAGCGATCGGCTACGTGCGGACAAGCACAGGAGAATGCTAAAAAAAAAAAGAGGAAAGTATAAAAAACGAATCAGTAGGGGTGAGACTGCGGAAGCCCGGGAACGTGTCGTGAACAGGGGGGGGGGGATGGCAAACTTAGTGATCAAACTGAGAAGGTTTGCTCCGAGGAGAAGGTGTTGGGACTGGACATCAGAAAAAGAATCTGGCAGGAGGGAGACAGATTTCGCTGGGTTGGAAAAAGGAAATGGAGCACGGCAATCGACAGTCCCGATAAGCGGGATTGCAAAGGGGGAAGGACCTTGCATCAGAAAAAAAACAGACCCAAATGGGGGGGTTAGGGGGTAACTGGGGGGGAGGAACCACCGAATCCCGGTGCGGATATGAATAGAGCGGGCAAGGCACGTAATGCAGTCGGACGGGCCCGGCAGGGGAAAGTGTGCGGAGGTTATGTTCAAGGTGGATGCGACAAAAGGGAATTGGGATTGGGGAACTCTGAGAAAGGGGATCTGAAAAAAAGGACATGAGGATTTCCAGTGATAGGGAGCCATCCCAAAAAAAAAAGACATAAAAATAAGGGGGGAGAACTTTCCAATTGAGAGGGGGCAACTCGGGGTCACGTCTTCCCGGGGGAGGGGAATGACGATGGGTTCCTTCGCCAGCTTCATGGTACGTAACCGTCAACGGGGGGGGGGGGGGACCTTACTATGAACAGGAAGATTGGGGGGGGAATCAACTCGGGGATGGATGGGCCAAATGGGAGGGGTCACTTTCAAAGACGCGTGGAAAAATTGGGGAACTGCCAGCTACAGAAAGAAAGAAACAGGCGCTGCAAGCGGTTGAAAACACCTCAAAAAGAAATTCATGCTCGGGCTGTCCTGGGGGGGGGGGGAAAGAAAAACACTGGGGGAATGAAGCATGTAAGCCAAGCAGCCAGGAAAAAAACGTAAGGAGGTTGCCTTCAGGGGGGGGAAAAGGGGAAGAAGGGGGAAACGGAGCGGGGCAAACTGGGAGAAAGCTAAAAAAGGGGTGTAAACAATCACCAAAATAATCTTGTTTGGGGAAAAAAAGGCGCAGGTGATGCGAGAGGGAAAAGGGCGGCAAGTCACCACTACACGGGAGGGGTGAAAAATGGCGCTCGATCCCGCGAAATTCCGGTCCTGGTGTCTGATGTTTGCCCGTTGGGGGGGGGGAAGGGGAAACCCAAAAGAGAAGAAAAAAACAAACCAAAAGGAAGGAAGTACAAAGGGGACCGGAGGGTCCCACAGAAAAGGGATCCCATCCGAACCCGCCGAAAAAGAGACGAGCGAAAAAGAACCTGAACGTTTGGTAGGTTCAGCGGGGGGAGAAAGTGGGGGGCAAGCCCAAACGCCTTGCGCCGAAAAAAAGAAAAAAAAAAGTGGAGGAACCTCTTAGAAGAGTCTAAGAGGCATTGAATACAGTAAAGGAGAAGAATGTCCCTCAGCCAAGGGTGACGTAAATCAGCTATGGCTACAAAGCCCCAGTGAGTCAAAAAGACGCCCATCGCGAAAAGGACGTCGTCAAGGAGGGCATCCAAAAAAAAAACAAAAAAAAAAATGGTCAAACCATCCTTTGATCCAGGGACGGGAACCATTCTTCGAGAAGGAGAAAGCCAACAGACCAGGCCAGGCCCCCTTCCAGGGGGAAAAAAGCCCGCGGGGGGGACTTTGTGTGAAGGTATAATTACCAACAAAGGGGAAAGGGTCAGGACTGCTTGAGACGAGGGAAAAAAAAAGCCATCTGCTTGCGAAGCCCCCCATACGGAGGGGGGGGACCTCAGTTTGAATCGCCACTTGCCGGAGAAAAAAAAAAAAGTATGGGGGGGGAAGCATCCATGGGGAGGTGAATGTGGGGGTTTGTGGTGTTTTTTTTACACATGGCCATCTAGAAAAGAAAAAACCGGACCCAAAGGGGCCAGGCGCCCACGTTTTTGAAAAAAAGAAGAGTCTCAAAAGAGCCGGCGATCCCCCAAGTTAAAAAACAAAAAACCCTGCTGGTCCAAAAGAAAGGGAAATAACTTAGTGGAGACGCCTGCCCCAATGTAACTCAAAAACATACGGTTTGCTTTCAAAGGAAAAACCAAGTTGGGCAGAAGTTGGCCTGTCCCTGGGGGAAAAAGGAGGAAACAAAACAGGAGACTGGAAAAATGAAACGAAGACAGGGACGAGTTCCTAGGGGACTGTACAAGGTGAAAACAAAAAAAATTAATCTCGCGAAAACCAGGGGAACGGGAAAAAAAAGGAAACCCTTCCGAAAGAGGCGGAGTGTAATCCCTTTACAGGTGAAAAAGAGGGGAAGGTCATTAACAACCTGAGCAGGTTGAGAGATTGCCGGACAAAATAGGAAAAGCGAAAAACAAGCGAAACGCCCGTATAGAGAGCCGCTCAAGCAACTGGCTCCCCGGAAGAGTGCATAGCGCCGAGAAATAGGTGCAGCGTGAAGAAAAAAAAAGGTACTTGTGACGGGGGTAAGCCACCGATCAAGCTGGGAAGGGAGGACTAGGTTGAAAAGAAAAAAAAGCTCAAGCGTTTCGAATTATGCTCTGAAAAAAAAAAAGGGGAAAAAAATTCAAGGGAAAATTCCGAGCGGGAAAAAAAAAACCTCTCCCCCTGCAAAAAGGAACTCCGAAAAAACAAAAAATACCAGGAAAAAAAAAGGCAGCGTCCCTGGAAAAAGCTCAGAATCCTCGAACAGGAAAGGTCTCGGCACGGAGCGAAGGCGCGCACCAGGGGACTGGGCTATTTTGGAGAAAAAAAAAAGGAGAAAACGGTATAGAATCCTGGTTAAGGGACCGCAGAAAAAAAAAAAATGGGGGCCCCAAGAGGAGGCCTCGAAAGGAATCTTAAAAAAAAGAGGGGGTGTCCCAATTACCGTTAAAAGAGAGGCCGCCAGGGGACCTTCGCACGACCATCAAGGAAAGGGGAAACATAGAAAACAGCTCCGACCACGGAAAATACCCAGCATGTAGGAAAGGAAAAAGGAAAAAAAGCCTGATAAAGGCCACAGAGAGGGGGGGACGACTTCGACGTCTTGTCAGAAAAAAGAATAGGTATTCTTGGGCAAAGGGGGGCTTCCAACCACAGGGGGAAAAGCGGCATAGGCCTTCACGAAAGGAAAAACCTCAAAACCACACCAAGTTTAAACCAAGGGGGGGACCACCATCAGACAACGACCGCAAAAACAAGGAAAAGACAGCAACTAGATGAAAGCAGTCCCCCCCCCCCCCCCCCAAAACCCCTCGGGCAGGATTTTGGGAAACCGAAAACGAAGGCTGGGGGCCCACCAATCCGCTGAGGGTACGCCAGAGAAAAATCTGAGAAACACAACGATAAATTCGTGGGCACGAGAGGAAGAAAGGGCAAAAAAAAAAAAATGGGGGGGGGGGACCCGACTTCCGGAAGGGAGGAAAAAAACTCCGGCAAGTCAGAGGAAAAACAAAAGACGCTTCAGCTTGGGCGGGACCAGTGTGGGAATAACTTCAAGAATCTCCCCTGGGAAAAGGGAAATCCCAGGGGACGTGACCTGAAGTCCAAAAGAAACGGGGGGGAGGGTTCGGACAGGAATGTAAGGCGAGAGGGGGAGAGCCCCAAAGATCAGAGGGGGGGTGGGGAAACCTGACAGGACGTTTTCGCCTTGCGAAGGAGGAAAAAGACTGAGGAAAGGGGGGTGCGCGGACGTCCCTTGGGGGGGGGAGACCAGCTTTTCCAGATACGAAAAAAGAAAAGACAGGCTCGCAGGGAATTTTTGCACGCCAGAAATTGAAAAAAACTCTAAAACAACAACAAGGAGGAAAAGAAAAAAAAAGGGAAAGGAGATGTTCAAAAACTACCCAAGCAAAAGGAGGGAGGGTTGCTGTCTGTGGGGGGGGATGGAAAAGTGGAAGCAAATACCCCAGGTAAGAGCGCACGCAAGATTCAGTGGAAAAGGCCAGGTTTCGAACTGAGAGCACGAAAGAACGAAACCCAATGGCGGGGAAAAAAAGGGGGGGAAAAAAATAAAAAAAAATGAGTGAAAGAAAAAACGGCAAGCGGCCGCCGGGGGAAAAGCCCGCCCGAAAACAAAGAGGGGAAATCGCCAGAAAAAAAAAACTGGGGAGAGGCGAAAAGAGGGGCGTCAAAGTTGAAAAAAGCGAAAGAAACTGGAACAGAAAGAACATCGGAGCTGCTTTTTTCGGGGGGAAAGAAGAAAGAGTGGTGAAAAATGGGTCGGGGCGGAGGAGGGACCATGCAAGGGAGGAGGAATCGAGAAAGGTGGACCAGAAAAAGATTCAAGGGGGGTTTACTGTTCGAAGCAAACCCTGCGCCACAAACCAACTAAAGGGGAAAAGGAAAGGGGTAGAGCAGGTCGTTGTCCCAACAAAAGGGAAGGAAGGGGGCTTAAGCCCGAAAAAGGATGCTGGACGGCAGAAAAAGGAAAGGGTTGTCTGCAAGGGAAAAAAACTGTTGAAACGAGCGGGAAAAACGACCGAAAAAGGGGGCCCGGTGTTTTTGCAAGCGAAGGAAGAACGAAAGCCAGCAAAAAGAGAGCTGGTAAACCAAAAGAAAAGGACCTCCCTCCGCCTCGGGGCCCCAGGGGAGGGAACATGCAGGGCGGGAAAAAAAATCAGAAAATGGAGGGAAATGAAAAAATGCTGGGAGGGGGCGTGCCTATGGAAACCGAGGGGTCTGGCTAAGCAAAAAAAATCGTGGGGAGAAGGGGGGGGGGGAAGGAGGGGAATCTGACCGTTGGGGGAGTCGGTGCGAAAGGGAAAAGCAGCGAGGCGGTGACATTGCGGAAGGGAAAATTCTGCGCGGGAAAAAGAAAAAAGGGCTTGGGGGGAAAAACAACACGCAGAAAAGGGATGAGCAATCAAAAAAAAAAAGTACGGTTGGCGGCGGAGGGGGAAAAACGATGGCTTCCGCAAAGTGCGAGCAGGGGGGGGGAAGAAAACAACAGGATTCTGGGGGAAAAAAAATGTTCTCGGGCCAGGAAGGGACCTGCGGAAAAAAAAAAAAAACGTTCAAGGGGTTGCAGGGGAGAAAAGGGGTTGCCGCTAGCCTTCTCAAAAAAACCAGTCCGAAAGAAAGGGAAAAAGGGGGGGGTCAGACGAGAGCAATCAAATCGGGGAAAAAAGAAAAGCGAGATCCTGAAACCCTCGGGGGAAGCAAAAGAGGGGATCCTGAAAAAGCAAAAAAAGGGGAGGCTTGATCAAAGAGAAAAGTCCACGGGAAACTCAGACAGAGACTTATCTCTCGCCCAAAAGGAGATAAAAGGAGGGAGTTCTGAAGGGTCTACTCCGAAAGGGGGGGGGGTCGGCCCAGAACAGGGGAGGGGGGGGGGAAAAGATCCTGAATCAAAAGGCTTCCCCAGTGGGTGGGGGGAAAATCAGATTAAAGGAGAAAAAATGCCTCTGGGGAAGGTTACGGAACTTACCATCCTACAAGTGGAAATAGGAGAAAAAGGTGGATGCCAGGAAAAGAAAGAAAGAAGGGGGTGGTTGTCATGAGTCCACCATCGAAGAATGGGAAAAGGGTCTGGGGAAAGGAACAGTTGAAGATTGTGAAGGGGGAAGGGTCACCAGAGGTAAGAAGGGGGTGGGGGGGGAACAAAATCCAAAAAAAGTGATCCTTTGGGGGGGGAAACAACAAAACCATCATATCGGGAGGTCGTCAGTACCGGGAACGGGGGCTCTAGGCCAAGACCGAAAAGGGGTGGTTGTTGAGGGGGGGGGGGTTTTGAGCCTGCCAAAAAAAAAAAAAAAAGGAAAAGGTTCCCAGTAACTCGGGTGTCACACTTGGGGGGAAAGATCAGGGGGTTGAGGGAAAAGATGGCCGTAAAAAAAAAAGGAAAAAAAGAGGCTGTCCGAATGGGGTGTGGAGACGGCAGGGGGTCGAGTTCGCTGGCGGGTGGGTGAAAGAGGGGGCACTTCCTGGGGGAAAACAGAGACTTATGGGCGACTACAGGAAGCTTCATGCAAAGTTAAGTCCAAGGCCTTGAAAGGAGAAAGGAGACACAAAGAGAAATACAAGCGCCGTTAGGAGGTAGGGAGGAAAGGGTATGGGGGGTCCAGAAAGGGGCGGGAAGCGTCGATTGGGGAAGGGAAAAAAACCCGAATGCAACCGTGAAAGCCTGTGGGCTGCAAAAGAGGGGGGAACCGACCTGCACGACCAAAAAGTGGGCAAGCTGCGTCTTGGGGTTTGCCCTCAAGGGGGGGGGAAAAAGGTACAGCAAAAAAAAGCAGTCAGGAAGGACAATACAAGTGGTCAAGAAAAAAAAAAAAAAGCGGTCTGATCCCTGGGGGCCCGCGGGGAGTACTCTAAAGGTTGGAACTTCACAGAAAAAAGAGGGGGTGAAAAGGGGATTCTAATGGAGACAAATGCGCAGTCGAGCTTGCAACAAAACGGGGGGGGGGGGAAAAAGAGGGGGGGAAAAAAAAAAATCGCATCCGAGCCCCTGAAGGGGGAAATACTTGTGGGCTGTGGAAGTCCGGAGATCAAAAAAGGGGTGTGTGAAAATAGGAAATCTAGAGGTCAACCTCCCAAACCTCCAGAGCTCGATCGAGCTGAGCTCCAAGAAAATCACGGGGGAGACGCTTCTCCATTGGCGAAAAGCAAAACGCCCTGCTCCTCAGGGAAAGAGCAAGGTCCGGTTATGGGGAACCGCCTCGGAGAACACTCAGGTATCCGGGAAAAGCGGAACCCGCTGGGGACCCACGGGGGGTATTGGAGGAACTGTGGACTGGGAAAAGGTTGGGGCCATCCCCAGGAAAAAAAAAAAATAACGCCAAAAAAAACCCACGAAGAGTCCCCGAAAAGGGAGTGACCGCTGGAAAAAAGAAGGGACGGGGGGGAGAATGGGAAGCAAATTGCACCAGCCCGCCCTCTCAGCAGGAAAAAAACAGAAAACCCAATAAGTTTGGCCCCACAGCCGCGGCAGCCTCCTTTGCGAAAGGGTCGAAAAACAACATGAAGGTCACTGACCTAAAAAAAAGGGGACGTGGAAAAGCCTCAGCGCAGACGGCCCCAGAGGGGGGGGGAAAAAAATTCAGGGGAAAGAAAGAAAATGGGCAATCGAACTCGCAAAGGAAAGCTTACCGGGTTTCTGTCAGGGGGACCGCAGCGGAACACAAATGGCCCATAAAGGCCGCAGCAAGGAACGATAAACACCCCGGGGGAACCAAAGACAAGGGGAAGGGCCACTTGCCCTAAGGGGAACCAAACAGTGAAAAAGACACCAAAAATCCCTCTGGGGAAAAAAAAGGGGGGAACAACGGAAGAAGGGAAGGGTTCGTACGCCGAAAAAAAGGTTCTGTGGGGGACGACATGATCGGTGGGGGAGTCCCGACAGTCGCAAGGGGAAGGAAAACATGGGACCTGGCTGAGAGAGGGGGTCCTCAGCGCGACGGGAAAGGGAAAAAAAGGGAATGCAGGTTTGAGCCTTTACAGTCACCCATCGAAGCACAGGAACTGCGACCAAGAACTGACCTAGCTGCGATGGTAAGCAAAAACACCAAGCATGTCCCTAAAGACCTAGCGGGAGAAGAAGGGGAAGTAAAAAAAAAGACCTGTTCAACAGACGCCGGAAAAACGCGGACCAGACCGGAAGGCTAAAAAGAAAAAGGGTAGAACGCCGGGGCAGTCGCTCCGGGGAAAGAACAAGGAAAATGGGGGAAGCGAGGGGGGGGGGTCAGCGCCGAAAAAAACAAAAAAAATGGGCAAGGGATCTGCTGAAAACAAAAGGGGGAAATGGTCGAGGGGGACTCAAGCCTGGAGGAAGTGTAGGGTGAATAAAAAAAGAGGGAAAGGGCCACAAAGCAATGGAACCGCCGAAAACAGCCTGACTGCCAAAGAAGGAAAAGAGACAAAGGGAAAATCCAACATATCAAAAAAGTTCCGCGAACGTTAAAAAAAGAACTGCAAAAGGCCGCAGCTCAGAATCGAAGCCAGGGGCATGGCAAAAAGCCAAGGAAAAAGGGGGAAAGAAACGACAAAAAAAAAGGATTTTTCCCTGCAAGAAAGAAAAAAAAACCCAGCCGAGGACCTCGCCACTTGCCCAAACCCGCAAAGGGGGGGAAACCGTAAACGGGAAAAAAAACAAATATCCAAAAAAGCCGGGCTGCCAGGGAAAAGAACAAGTCCATTGAGGCATAGCCCGCAGAAAGGAACAGGGAAGACAAGGAAGGAACGCCGAACGACCAAGGAGAGCCCAACTCAAAAGTGTGGAAGGAAGTCGCGCCTGGGTCAAACACTCTTTATTGCGGGGACTGGGAAAGTCGCGGGAAAGAAAAAGTCAAATAGCAGGAAAAAGTAGCGTCCGTCACGAGGAAGGGGAAAAAAACACTTTGGGGGGGGAACAGCCCAGCAGACAAACAGAAAGACGAAAACGGAGCAAGTTCCAGGAAAGAGCTGGCTTTCAAAAAAAAAAAAAAAAAAAAAAAAAAAAAAAATATTTTGGGGGGGGAGCAGAAAGAGTACACCAAGCCCGAAAGAGGGGAGGGGGGGGGTAAACAGGCAGGGAAAGTACCAACCAAGAGGCACCTATGTCAAAAAAAAAAGGAACGTAGGCCCGCAGGGTCCCCTTGCCGAACAATGCCGAAGTAAAAAAAAAAAAACTCGCAAGGGGAAAGAAAGGGGGACCACACCAGCCGAGGCAGTTCCAGGGTGGTGTGGGGGCAACGCCCAGAAGGGGGGACAACGATTCGGGCTCAAAAAGGGGGGGACCGTTGAGGGAGTTTCACCGGGAGGAAAAGTCCTGTCTCTTGCCAAGGAGGGAGGGTAAAAAGAGGAAACTCCCGGAAAAGGGGGTACGTTGTTTCCGCCAAAAAAAAAGGTTTTTGAGAAGACCTTTGCTCCAACTGGCGAAGAAAGCGGCCCCCCGTAAAGAGAGGGATGAAGGAACACTAACCAAGTAAGCTTCCGATACGCCAAAAAAAAAAGAAAGAAAACCGTCTCTGAGCCCCCATA
>Ga0179593_1324203_pt1 | contig 10267 bp, 11 predicted proteins | sample CZODoug2_1_08_16_FD_185931 | JGI IMG/M metagenome (GOLD analysis project Ga0179593, IMG submission 185931) | Vadose zone soil fungal communities from Angelo Coast Range Reserve, California, USA - CZODoug2_1_08_16fungal (PacBio error correction) | ecosystem: Environmental > Terrestrial > Soil >...
GAAGAAGGGGGGTATGCGCGCGAAAGGCTGCACAACGAAGCGAAAGTCTAATCTTATTCTTATGACCCCTTGGGAAGGGAGGGGGATAATCCGGCAGAAGTCTTCAAACTTAGCTAGAGGGGGGGGGGGAACTTCGGAAAAGAACAGACCGCCATGCTTTCTTGGAACTATCGTAGAGGAAGGATGGAGAAGACATCTATCTCCCCACGGTAAAGGTAAGTATTTGACGCCTAAAAGAGGATGACCGGCCGGATTCGGTAAAATCAAACCGTCTCGGGGACCGCCTTAAACGGAGGAAGGGATGAACAAGCCAAACGGGAAAAAGGGATAGGGTGGAATCAGCCCGGGTAAAAGGAAAAATAGAAATCGTCACCGGCAGAACCTTCCCGGGGAACCTGTGATTGGAACCGGGTGATGAAAGTGAGCGAAGTAGAGAGGGGAGAGTTAGGAAGCTGGAGCCGAGGGCGCTTCCGTTACACAACCACTATTCTTAGGTTCCTGGGGCGTCTACATGAAAGGAATGTGTCCGTTACAAGAAAAAAGAGCAATGGAGTATGGGATATCAAACCTTGGGAGGGGAAGAGGATGGATCCAAGTATCGGGTGGGACAATTCGATAGTTCTAGAGGGTACCTTCAGGGGTGGCGACTTTTCATAGTCCAGCAAGCAGCGTAGAAAATTCCTGGTGTCTGCTACTGACTTCTCTGACCGGGGGGGGAGGTGGCACCTGAATAGGGTGTCCTTTTAAAGAGGAGCAAAGGGGCTGGGGGAGGGGGGAGGGATGGCAAAAGCAGGAGAGGATAGCAATATATAAACCTTCACCCACAATAGGAGATGGGGGAGAAAATCAGGGCATAGGTCGTTCATGGGGGGGTTAGAAAAGGAAAATTGTCTCTTCTCTGATCAAGGCCGAATATTCACTGGGAAGGGGGTCGGGGAAAAATCAGACAAATTCCCTATTTTATTAACTCGATTGGCTGGGCTGCACGCTGAAAAGCATAAAGTCTCCGAAGAAGGGACGTCAAGTGAACTACGAAAAAGGGAGGATCGGCAGGACTATGTCTTCTTGAGATACGCCCTCACATCAGGGAGTTACAGTAGATATCTAACAACAAAAACGTATTAATTAAAAATGTAGATAGAGGGTAGAGAGTATAAGATAGCGACAGAAGGCAAGAGAGTACTCGAAGGGAAAGGGGAGAACTTGGGAACTTCTCTTGAGAGGCACAGACTAGAGCGTGCCAGACCAAAACGCTGGAAGCAATCCATCAGGGTTGCTGTGTATGAGTAAAGACCACAGTGCCATTAATAGGACTGAACCACGCGGAAGAGGAGGGAAGGGCCAGGTAAAACACCGATATGACAGTGAGTATAAATGAAGGAAAGAGAGTGTGGGGGGAGGAAGGGATAGGGATATCCTGCTCTAGAGGGGAAAAGGAACTAGCAGACAGCCCTGTATATGCGGTAACATCAACGCAAGCTTTGGCAGGAGAAGGAAGCCCGCACAGCAAGGGAACTGCAGAAATTCAGCACACACACTAAGGTTAAAAAGATTTCTTAATATTTCGGGAACCCCAGAACCGGAAAAAGTTCGGATCGAATTGGCAACAAGATATGTGGAAGATGGCTACTCGTCGGGTCCGACCGAGATTCCCGATATCACGAATCGCAACGGGTCAGGGTCGTGTAAGGACATTGAAATGGGCGGAAAAAAGAGGAGGAAAAAGGAAAAATAATAGGGGGCGCTCCGAAGAGCCTCTTCCATCCTTCCGAACTCATTCCGCCAGAAAAAATACTCTAATCGAAAATAAAAAGGGGAAAAAAAGACGAAACTGGGGAAGCCCAGTTTGGTCTCTAGGGAGAGGCAAAAATGAGAACATTGAAAGAAATGGGTCGGGGGAGGTGGTTGAACCCTGCAAGGAAGGAAAGGTCAGTAACCATAGACCTTGCGAACCGAATCAAACTTCCGAAGAGTGAGGGGGAGGGAAAAGGAGTCAAATACTGTAACTCTACGTTCACCCAAGGTCGGAAGGAAGGGAATCTTGACTGCGACTATCCAGACTTCAAATAAAGCAAAAGCTATGAAGGGAGGGGGGAAAGATGTCCCCACAGAGACACAGAAGGGTTACGAACTAGGTCAAGGGGTTTAACGGCGGTAAAAAGGGTATCATTAGCGGAGAAAGGGTCCGAGCTTCCTGCGAAAGAGAAGAGGGTAGACGTCATCTCATCTGATCAGGACAGGTGTCCTGGAAAGAGTCATGAGCTGGGCAGTCAATGAGGACATTTCGCGGTGTTGTGGGAGGGAGGAAGCCTCGGAACGTGAGTTGGGGGGCTGCTCTCGCTTAAACGGTAAACGCTCCTTTTCAGGGAAAAATTGTCCTCGGACTCCTCGGTTGTGACGAACTGCAACTGCGCCTTCAACATAGCGATCGCGGGAAGAAAAGAAGGAAAACAAAGGAGGACATCGCCAAATACTTGGTACGGAGACTGCAAGGGGCGGGACGTTCGGGAGATAACAAGGTAGACCAGATAGAAGCAAAAACGCCGATCCAATGCTGCTTGAGCTAAACGCGGAGTAGAAAAAACGCCGAATCAGATTGAGAGTATCACGCAACAGCGCAGAACGAAGGGAAGTAGAGACAGTCGCAGAGGAAGTCGGTACACCGTGATGAGGGGGGAATCCATCACGCCTCGGCAAAGGGCGGCGAGGGGGGTCCCGGTCGTACCGCAATGAACAGGACTTCTTGCCTGGATGAAAAAGGCCTGAAGCTCTATTTCAATAAAAGAGACTCGAAGATAGAAAGGGACAGAGTCTAGTTCAGGATTGAAGGGAAAGATCCCGACGGGAAGTGTACCTTCCTGGGATGTAGGGGGGACCAGCATAGGGAAAAGCATCACCTGTATCTACCTCCACCTATTTTCGTAAAATTTGTTACTTGAGGGGGATCACGAGAGAATCACTGGAACGATGACCTCGGGACAAAGGGGTGGGGAACTGGGGGAGGTGAAAGGAAGCAGAAAGGAGGAAGTGTTGAGTTACAAAGTTGACCGCCGTAGAGGGGGGGGGGGCGGTCCGTTCGACAAACCACATAAGATGAGTGGGGCCTTTAGGTACTCAAGAGATCCTGTATTTAAAAACAGAGCAAATTTGCACGAAGAAAGGAAGAGGCGGTCTGCCTCGAAGAAAGCACCTAAGAGGGAAAAGCGCCAATGCGATCGGGACATCGAGGGTAAGAGGGTTGGAGAACGGTACAAGCGGCAAGCAAGCTCACAGGGGTCTCTACAGAGACACGTAGAGTCACCGAAATGAGGGATCGGCATCTCTGGGGTGCTTTCCAAGTTCTCCAGGGGATGGGGGAGGGACGGGAATTGCAACTAGCGACAGGGCGATCCATCGCAAGACTTCACGGAACCCACACTGCGGTCAGGAGGGAGTACAGCTTTTGGAACAGTCTGCTTGTCGGCCTGAAAACAGGGAGGGAATCACGAAATACCAGGAAGGGTCTGATCAAAAGAACTATTTCCTCTCAGGGTTCTGGTCTGGCACGCGAAAAAGTCAAAACTGAAAAAAAAGGTACGGGAAGGGGAAGTCGAGCGTCGGCGACTGTCGGGGAGGGTCTGATCGAGGGGCCTGGCTCGCTCAAGAAAAACTGGAGCTAAAACAAAAAACGATTAGAACAATATCGTAAGAAAGAAAAAATGAGATTCGAGACAGGGAAGCGGGACTACGCGACGCAAAAACGTTTTGAGGAGAACTGGGGCCCTAATCTCGGAACGACGGCCTAGGGGAAAGAGCGTCAGGAAAAAAAAAACACTAAGCAATCTTCATCTTTGGGATCCATTGAAAGAGGGGGAGATGATCCAGAGCCGAGAAGCAAAAAAAAATACTAAGTCGCCACGACAACATCTCGGCCAGGTAGATGAGGGCAAAAAAAGGTAAGGCACCGGCTTTTTGACTTTGTATCAGTTCGGGAAGCGCCTGACGCTCGCTCCAGGACCGCCAAGAACCTGAGAGGGGCGGAACAGCAAAAGAGGGGAAGTGGCACATGCAAATAAGCACGGGAACGACGGCAGAAAAAGTCAGACACAAACAAAGGTAGAAAATATTGGGAGACAACTTCTGAACTGCATCTATAGGAACATATCATGATGCGGAAAATGGGAGGTGCTCTCGTCGATGAACCCGCCAGGCAGCCGGAGATACTCAGCGCAATGGGGCGATGGTGGGTGACAGTCTAGCCATGAATGGCAGAGAGGGCGGGGGTAAGACTACAAAGGCCATAATAGGTGTGGAAAGGGGAAGGGACAGTAACCGGAGTCGAAAAGAAGTCCCTCCTACTGAGAGAAAAGCAAAAAAAAGGCTGTAAAAAAGACATAAAGGGAAACGGGGCAGGGTCAGCCTTAGCCATTTTTTCAAAAACGATAAAAAGATCTTCAAAGAAGCCGGTCAGAAGAAAAGGGGCCGGGGAGGTTGGACCGAAAAGTCGGCACAACTGGGATTTACTCAATAGAAGGGCTGAAAAGATCCCAACCCCTTGTAAGAGGGAGAGGAGATTAAACAAAATGGGGTGACTTGCCCTTCGCAGATCTCTGATAGGCTGTCAGGATTTAATTCGGAAGAGTACAAGTAGAAGAAAAGAACATGATTCAAAGAGCTTTCAGGCTGGAACGAATGTAACCAACGCTTTCGTTTTGAAGAAGGACTCCAGGATTTAGAAAAAAGGGGTACTAGGTTGGGAAAGGGAGGGAAGCTCTCAAGGGTCGAGAGGCGCCTGCGCCTGCTGTTAGAAAAGAGGGGGGAGCGAGGGACAATCTTCCTCAGTGGTCTGTCCGGGGAGAAAACGGGGGGGAATCTCGGGAGAGAAAGTTTGATTGCTGGCCTGGGGGCTCTTAACTCAGCTTCCGACAGATGAACCGGACGAGGGAACCCCTTTTAGAAAATTCTGGGGCGAGGGATTAGAAGACGGTTGTAGCTTGCACTTCTCCTGAGAATGATCTCTCTCCAAAAAAAAAGATTATTAAAAGGAAAGAGGGATCAGCCGAGGCATTTGTCAAAGTTCACACAACTTAGCTCTTCGCCAAAAAGTTTCAGCCGGTAGGTACAAGAGGAGCAAGCAAACGCGTTGCTCAACAGCAGTGAAGAAAATACCACCACCATCGAAAGTCAGCATTATCGCACGCAGCTGACTTACAAGACAATGCAGGGATAAGATTGAATTGTGGGGCTCCCGCGGCAGCAGAGAATCGAGACCAGGTGAGAAGAGGATCGCTGATACCCCTCTTAGGCGGCTCAATAGTCTCTTCGTCAAGAAAAGAGCGCGGTGGGGGACCACATTGACGGCCAGAGGAAGGAAAATGGTCGGGTCGAGAATTCTTGAGGGAAGGGGAGGGACTTAAACACGAGGACGCCAGGGACATCCCTTCGATTTAAGTGATTGAAACTATACACGCAATCGAGGCAGGGGTGATTCTGTTACAGCCCGTCTGGTTGCTTCACCTGGGCAGCCGAAGGTCAGTACAAGTTGTGAGCGCGTGTGCCAGGGGGACGGGATCAGGAAAAGTCTACCTTCCGTGAACGTGCCTGGAGGGTGGGCATGGGGAGAAGGAAAGGGACAGGGAACAGGGGGAGCGGCTGCTTCAGCGGTCTACGAACTTATCTTTAGCAGACCTGAATATTATTTCCGGGGGATCGATCGCGACCTGGGGATTGGGAATGGGGACACTACTCTCAAAAGACTTGAGGTCTCCGCAGAATGGAGGTAGGCACTCACCGGAGAACGAAAGGAAACAGGAATAGGGGGGGTCCGCTAGCTGGGAGAGCAGATTTCCGTCTGGGGTAGGGGACGGGACATCGAATCCGATCTAAATTATTTGGTCCTCGAAGGGCGCCGTAAAGGTCTTCACTGGTGAGAAGGGGGCATGCAATGGGGATGGGGGGAGGGGGACTCCATAGACATGTCGGGGGGAGGAGAATGTCGATCGATGTCTGGATAGAGAGAGGAGACCGTCCACCCCACAAGCTCGGGCAGGCGATAATGAAGGAGTGGGAGGGGTGCGCAGGTATACTTACTCTATCGTCTTGCAATAAACCCTGATACCTGGAAATGGGGTCAATTAACTCGGAAGAAAAGGTGCTTAGGAGTTTAAGGACACGAGACGTCACAACGAAGGTTCTCGAGAGGAAACGGGAAAATGGACAAACAGAAAACGGGCTTCTCGGTGACCGACTATTGAGGAGGAAGAAGGGGGGGTGAGAGATCGCCATGGGGAGAGGCGACAGATAGATTGAGAAGGGAAAACACAACAACGTGAAATGGAGTATTATAGGGAAAAGTCGAGAGAGAAATTGCGTCGAGGAGCATGGAGCAGGAAAGTTCCGATCACTTTTGCGGGGGGAAAAAAGGGGGCCTTGTCACATGACGCGGACCTGACGCTCTTTGCGGAAACTCCGAAAATAAAAAAGGGGAAACATAGACTTTTATGCTGAAGAAAAAAGTGAAAGAAGGTAGAGGCGACGGACGAGAGGGACAAAACGACTACCGAGAAAAGACCACAGGATTAGTATGAAGCAAATGCAGACGCGAGGGGGTTAAACCAGAGGATCGCCTGCCTCGCTCGTTCCTTCACCTCCACCCAGCCCCGGAGAATGGGAAAAAACCAAAGGGTGCAGGCATGACCAAACACGCACCTCAGGAATATACGGGAGAACAGTTCTTCGACCATCGTAGAAGAAGGGCGTAAATGACTCTTCGACAAAAATCATAAAGTCTAGGAAAAAAAAAACATATTTCCCCACAGGACGGGGGAAAGACTGAACGTCAGAAGGATCCGGCCTCCGGCTAAGGAGGACGATCTCAAAAAGGGGGTCTATGTGTTTTTGACACTCCTGAAGTTCTCGAGCTAGAAGACCAATGGGCAGAAGAGGGGGGGTTGGTGTGTCAAACGCTCCGAACTCCTCCTGCGGAAAGAGTTCCGAAAAAAGAGGAATGGCAGAGAAGTCGACATAATCTCAAAACTGAACCCGGAACCAACCTAGTCCCTTTCAAAAAAATCTCAAAACAGAAGCACAGGGATCTTCACAGGAACGAGAGGCAGGCCGGAAAGGGGCAACACGATTTTTCGGACGGAGCAGGCTGAAAGAGTACGAAGGGATGCCAAACGAATAAAACCTAGTCATACTTGGCTTCGGGGATATTGGAGTCAAATGAAGACTACTCTTTTGCCGGCGAATAAGACTCTCATAACTTAAAGGGAAAACCTTAATGAGGAGAAATAGAACATTAACAGAAAAAGTGGGAGAGGCCGAGGTGAGGTCAACACCGTCTAGTCAGGGTAAGAATAGAAGGATTGGATCCCCGTCACGGATGGTGGTAGACATATTAATCTTGGACGGGAAGAGCTGCAGAAGAGCCTGCTCAGTAACTGGGGGCTGCGAACTCAGAATCAATTAGTTGAGGCCAGAGCTCGCTTCAGAGAGAAGTCTGGAATTTCAAGAGAGAAGGGGGGGGTCTTGCTGGAAGGCTGTAGGAAGTTGGAGGGGAGAGAGCTACGAAACGCTTCAAGGGTTTCCACATTAACTTTTGTCGCTATCAACTCAGATGTGGAAGGCTCCGCTGAAAAAGGGAAATTGTTTCGGGGGGGGAAAGGAAGAAAATCAAAAAAAAAAAGGGGGGGAAAAGAGAGAGAGGAGACAGGGCGCCAGTTGAAGGGAAAAACAACATGAGGAGTCGTCGACAAAACTACTGTTTAGAAATCGGGACGGGGGGGAAAGTTTCACGAGCAGCAAACGAGTCCGAAAAGCATGCGCAGAAAACACAGAACCTCTCGGAGGAAAAAGCAAAGGGTCATTAAGCGAAGCGGGATCACAGAAAAGCAATTCAGCTTGAAGGAGAGAGAAATTCAATCATTCTCAGGAGAAACTAAGCGACATCTTACTCTAGGAGACCCTAGGCTCCGGAAAAGGAGTAACTTCACCCTGATCTCGCGTGGGGACCGAGGAAAAAAAAAGCCGGGGCAAATTTCGTTCCGGGGGAGTCGGGATCGGTAGCGAGGGAAAGTCGACGCAGAGACAAGCGTATAGGGCTCCCTTTAAAAAAAAAAAAAAGAGGAGTGATATTTAAACATCAGGAACCGGGGGACGGTTTATTCTTGCAGCCTGGAGAGGGGAAATCAAGACCTTGCTAACGCCACGGCAAATTCGTCAATTTTGGAAGCCGAGGGAAGGGGGGTAATAAAACTATCGAAAATGGAGAGAGGCCCTTTGTCCACGAGGAAGGTGGGTGTTTGATAGAGACGTGCAGACAAGGAGAAGCTGTTCGGAAAAGATGGACAAGCGTTCCGTCGAGGAGGGACCCCTATAGGATTGCATTTGTCGAATAGAGCGCGACCGGTCATGGAGGTCAGGGAACCAAGACCAGACGAAAATGCGAGGCTTTATATCCCTCTACTTGTCGTGCATGAAACTCCATCTGAAACAAAGAGAGGGGGCCATGCTCGGGATAGAATTGGAAAAAAGGGTTGGACGAAAGGTATCTCCGAAGCCGCTTCTAATGGATGGGGTAAAGAAGTTTAGAACGTCCGCTGAAGAACTGGGTTAAGAATGGCCTTGCAATCGGATTTCGTGTAAAGTTGCGAAAGGGGGAGGGGAAGTTTAATGAAATCATGGCGATCAAAGAGCAGATCCCTTCACCCAAGCGCGGTCAGGAGGTTGTGCGATATAAGGAGAGAGGGGTGTCGTTGAAGGTGAGTAGCCAGGTATCTACCGCGTAGGGATCAGAGCGACAATCAGGCAACTGGGGGGGTCAAGGGAACTCAACCCCGATTGGGGGAGGGGAGAGAGATGGTATGGTCAGGGCCGCTTCTTCACGAAATCGTCTTCTCCTAAGTCAACTTGAAGAGAAAAAGCGGCAGCGCGACTATTCGGGCTTGACAGAAGGTGCGAGCTTCCTTGGGCGCTAGATGAGGTAGATCCCAACAAAGGAGGAGGAAGGGGGGGGAAAAGGGGGGAGGATAAACTTAGAGCGAGCCCAATCCTCTCTCGGACATTGGAAGCCTACACTTAGGCAAAAGGTTTCAGAGGACTGGGGCAATGAAGCTAACGGAAAAACTTTGACGGCGTGCCGACAAAAAGCGGAGAAGCACTAAGAGGGGAACGTTGGGAAGGAGTGAAAAACAAGTCCAGGAAGTATGCGCAAGTAGACAAGCCTAGACCTCGCGCCAAAAAGAAAACCGCTATGCGTATATCGCAGGGCTTACCGGAGAGGACTGTAAGGAGAGTCTATTAAAAATAGGCTCGCTCGTGGAAATGCCGTATCCAGAACAGCATGGAGAATGACGGACACCAAGCTTTTCATCAAGCAGTCGCCGCAGGTAAGCGAGGGGAAGGGAACAGCTGAAATCGCTTGCGGAAGAATGACCTTCTACAACAAACCAGCCTTAAGCGAAGATAGGAATGGAACAGATAGCCGGTGAAGAAGGGGTATATAGGCGAGGAAAAAAAGGCAGGGTCACTCTATATGACAGTCTGCAACGTTGAGGAGGGTTTTGAATGGTCGCGATAGTGACGAAAGGGGCAGAAAAGAGGGGGTGGGTCCGGGGCAGATCAACTCTCGTCCGCAGGCCAGAGTACACAGAAAAGTATGCCGAACTGACTGAGCAAGAGGAATACAATGCACAACCTGACAGTCTTAAAAAGGTTTAAGTCAGGTTCCATTTTCGGAGATCAGTCAAAAAAAATCAAAAACAAGGACGAATTTCCGTGGAGTTGGTTTTAAGAGAAGGGAGGAAAAGGAGGTACCCGGCCAGGGGGATGCAAAATCACAAGGAAGGGGTCACATCTGCGGTTGACGAATGGGAACTCTAATTGAAAGCCCTTCGAGTATCAAAGGCGGGACTCATGGGGGGCTCGCGATCCAGAAGGAAGTCCGGAACGAAGGTCCAAGGTCTCGTCTGGTTCTATGTCCCCACCTCTCATCTAAGGGGGAGAAGTTGAAAAGCCGTCACGCGGTTTATCGAGATTAAAAGGAGGGAGGAAACGAGCTGCAGGATACTGCAGCTGGAGAGAGACAGTATACTCGGGGGGGGAAAGGACCCATAAACCCTGAGTCATAGAAATTCGCTCTGCGAAGCAAGGGCCGGATTTGGGGGGCTGGATGATCCGCTGGTCGAAAGCTGTGGGGAGGGAGAAGCGGAACAGGAAATCTTCCTGTAGCAAAGTAGTTGGAGAGATCCCGACAGGGGGGGTGGAGAACTGCAGTCGACCTGAAATT
>Ga0179593_1395891_pt1 | contig 10267 bp, 13 predicted proteins | sample CZODoug2_1_08_16_FD_185931 | JGI IMG/M metagenome (GOLD analysis project Ga0179593, IMG submission 185931) | Vadose zone soil fungal communities from Angelo Coast Range Reserve, California, USA - CZODoug2_1_08_16fungal (PacBio error correction) | ecosystem: Environmental > Terrestrial > Soil >...
AGGGGGGGAGGAAGAGGGTCTAGAAGGGTTTGGCCGGGGAAAGCTCCAAGGTGAAACAAACAAAAAAGTGGACGAGGTTGGGCCAAAGGTCTCGAACTAGGGGATGATCGGAAAGTTGTAAGGGTCAAGAGGAGAAAGCCAATGAAGGAATAGCGATCCTGGTCTCGCTGTGGGGCAAACCCTGCGGAAATGATTCCTGGCATCATCTAGGGAGCGCCAGGAGAGAAAGCACGGAGGTGTAAGGCAAAGAAAGAAAGCAACAAATGGAGAAAATATCCTCTCATAAGGGAAACGGGCGCAGAAAGGAGGGGGGGGTAGGACGATCAGTGGGGGAGAGGGGTTACTAGAGTAGGAAGGCCTGTCATATTAAGAGTCCCTTAAACGCTTGGATTCCCCTTTTTATCTTGACGAGTTATAAGAAAGGGGAAAACCAAAAGGTAATCACCACACCTCTAACAAAAAGGAAAGGTTTTAAATCATTATAAACAAAGGAAGGAAAAACGGCCGGCTGGCTTGCTATCAAAAAAGGAAATGTTCAAAGGGGGGGGACATCTTCTGAGCCATCACGAAGAATAAGTAGTAGTAGAAATCAGTCATCCCGTTAAAAAAAAAAATCGAGACGAAGGGGGAAGAACATCCAGTTCAAACTCAGAACAAAAAGGAATCTGGGGCCGATAGGTCTTAAGAAATAGAAATGGGTGTGCCTAAAGATCGTGATGCGACTACCAAACCGAGGGGAGAATTCTCGCCAAAACAGGGAAGAGGGGGGGGTCCTGCTCAGAGGTGTTTACGACGTTACTCATAGCCTTAATTAAAAAGAAGGAGAAAAGGAAAAATAACTCATAAGGGGTCATGAAGGTGTTGAGTCACAGGAAACGACGGGGAAGAACACAGGCGATCAGGACATTCACGGGGTCTAAAAGGGGGAGGGCTTCGGACGGCTGCTTTACAACTGGAAAGGAGAGAAATGTCCTCCTAAATATGAATAAATGAGGGGAGGAGGTTACTAAACGGAACTCGAGAGCGGGGAAAAAAAAAAGGAGCGGAAAGGAGATTGAGTCGAATACTTCCGAAAGAGGGGGGCAAAAGGGAACAACTGTCTTTCGGCGGAGTTGCGTGGCCTTGAAGGGGAAGGTAAAGGGGGAAGTGGGAAACATCTGGCGAGATATAATCTACCAGGGGGGAAAAAAGAGGGGGGGGGTCAAAGTGAAAAAAAACCGAGAAGAATGACAAAAAGTTGGATGTGGGACACAGAAAAAAAGACTTCATGCGAGTACTTCTAGTAAGGATCAAAGTCACGTTGGTGCATTAGTGCGCCGAGGCCTGACAGTAGGGGAACCTATAAGGGTCCAAGAAGGGTCAAAAGAGACGGAGACTGAGAATGGCTGGGGAAAAGGGTCACCAGTCAGCAACAATGAAAGAAAAAAATAAGCTGGGGGGGGAAACGAAAGGGGGGGTCTTTGGGGGAGAGAGAAAAAGCAACAATCAGGAAAAAGCTATCACGCTCCGAAGACCGTCGGGGCGAAATACTGCCTGGGGACCAAAAAACGGTAAGGGGGAGACGCAGGACGGACTCAAATTCCAAACACTAGGGGGAGAGGGACTATTTGCAAAACATCAGGGTGACAATTTCGACAGAAATTTATCAAGGAAGAAAAGAGGGTGTCTATTCATCCTTGGTGTCGTGAAGTCGGAGTTGTTAGTGCGAAAGAAAGAGTGGAGGGGGGGTGAGCGCCCATTGAGGTTGAATGGGGGTTTCGGCGGGCTCAGGACTTGAAAAGGTTCTTGTCGTACAGGGGCTTGGACCTGTTCAGATGGGGGGGGAGGGTGATATAATTAAAGCTGAAAGCGGTAGGGAACGTTGCTCCAACCGGCTCATTCGAGAGGGGAGAGGGAGGATTCAATTCGGGAAAGAGGGGAAGAAGTTAAGCATTCTCAGGTCAAACAGGAGAAACGGGACTGTCGCGGACTCAGGGCATGAGTGGGACGTTACAGATTGGGGGGTACAGAAAATAAAGACATAGGGTGGGCGCCAAGCCTTATTTTGAAGGAAAGGGGGGTGGAACTGGTAAAAGGAGGATTAGTTGAACAAAAGCACGGAGGGGGGCGTTGCATAGGGCAAAAAGGGGCCACAAGGCCAATCCGCAGGGTGTGAGCCAAGATTCAACAAGAAAAAGACAAAAGACCACGATTAGGGGGGAGGGAAAAAAAAGAGTAATCCGTCAGCGCCCTCCGAGGGGCCCAACCAAGGTGTCCAGAAGCGAGGGGAGTTAGTGTCGAATACCGCAGAACGGACAAGAACAAACGCGGTCCAGGAAAAGGTTTCAAAGAAAAAAGGGCCAGGCGATCGAAACGGGCCGTGGGACGGTTGAGGGGGCTGACCGGCAAAAAAGATCAGCCCATCCAGAGAGAGGAAATGAAGAAAAGGGGATCTTCTTGCAGACACTACAATCGGGGGGGACCAAATAGTGCCCAGCTCCTTTTTTTATCAGAAGAGATGTGTGATCGCGGGGGACGAAGGGTTTATTTCGCGAGAAGGCAGAAAATAGCAACACACATGAGGACTGGGGAAAATAGAAATGTTGGTACTTAGAAAGTAGCGGTCGCGCACCATCCAGAGAGGAGGTATCTCCAAAGAATAGTTGGAAAGATGGGGGGGGGCTGGAAGACCAACGGCTAGCCTTCAAAGAATCTGTGTCCTTATAGATCTCCGAGGAGGGCTTGATTTTGAGGGACAGAAAACAGGACCGACTTCTGAGCGCAGAAAATTCAAGTTTCAAACGAAACTGAGTTAGGCGGTGATGCGCGTCCATTTTTAGGGTTAAATGGGGTCCTTCGGGTGACGACTAACGCGAGGAGGTTAAGAGAGGGAAGCTCTTTAGGCGACTCAAAATTAAAGAACTAAAGCTTACTTATTTTTCCTAAAAAGAAGGGGGGGGTAGGTGGGCAGGGGCTAGATGATAGGGAAGAAAAAAAGGAAATGGGGTCCCGGGGAAAGGGGGGTAGTAAATTGGGGGGGTAAGGGCCGCAAAGAAAAGGGGGGAGTGGCAATTCAATTCCGTTGATCGGAATAAAAAACTTCGTGGGAGGAAAAATAATCGGGGGTAGTAACGCGTCATCTCGGCATGCTTGAACAGGAAAGTCAACCCTAGAACAGGACGGAGTGCTCGGGGACGAGACTGGGGGGGTCGTTCGCACCGGTCAGAAGTTATAAGAGCCTCAAAAATCACCTAGGGCGCCCTGGTATAAAACAAGGGCGGCTTAAATATGGAAAGCCGATTGCCAAGAACCGCAAAAGAAAAAGTTCCTTCTACCAGCTCAGACGCCGAGAAAAGCCAGAACCAAATTGGGTACGACAGTTGAAAAAGCAGGGGAAAAGCGCGCAGGGAAGGAACCATAATGAAAAGGTAAAAACGTCCCACAGGTGCGGTCTATGAACAGATCCATGGGGGGAGGAAACGTCGCACTTGATGGGGGTCTCGCGAAAGAGGATCATCTTTTAAGTGAAAAGTGGCGGAAAACCAGGCGTCCCAAGGTTTGGTAAATCAAAACTAGGGGGAGACCGACCTGGTATCAGCGAGTATGTCTTACAGGCTCTAGGGGTAGCAGTCTCAACAAAAGGTAATGGGGGTCTGCTTGATGCATTGGATTCCTCAGCGAGCTGAAGGAAACCTGACAAATCACTTGGAGATCGAGCCGGGGGGGAAGAGAGTTAGGGGCATCAATGCATGTGATCTTTCCAAGCACTGAAAAAGGGGAAGCCAGCAAAAGGGGAGCCTGGAATTCCGCGGAACAACGGGGGAGGGAAGGTCGTTAAAAATGCGTTTGTTGTAAAAGGCAAGCTGTGGATGTGTCCGGAAGACGCCAACTCGCAGAAAAGGGTGAGGTTGGAACTGCGGACGAGGGAAGTCGTACTCAGATGGTGTAAAATGCCGGCATCCGGAAACAGCCGGCCGCAAAACTCTCAAAGAAGGACAAAGAAGATGAGGGCGGCTTGGAAGACCTGCGATCAGTCAGAGGAAGAGAAGAAAGTCAGAAGGAGCATGAAGGCGCGGGAATCTTGAAAGCAGATCAGTATCAAAGTTGCCGCCGTCACATAAAAGGGAACCGTAAGCAAACAAAGAAGAGCAAAATAGCCAGAAAGAAAAAGAACGAAGAAGAAGAAGCACGTGGAGGCAACGACCCGAATAATAGGGAAAAAAAAGAAGCACGTCCATCGCGTTTCTCGGGCGGGCGGGAGAGGGGGGGCCCATAGCATGGAAATAGCAAAAAAAAGCGAGGAAGAAACGAAATTAAAAGAAGGGGTAACAGGGATAGTTAGCAAGTCGGGTTTTCCGAAAAAGCACGAGAAGGAAGCCGGCAGAGATTTTCGCGAGCGGCAAGGTATTGAGACAAATAAAAGAAAGGCGAATCGGGTCATGAGTCGAGACAAGCGCGGACCGGAGGAAGAGAATATATCTACGGGAGGGGGGAATGCTCTTTAGTCCACTGCACTTCGGCCTGATCCGGTAAAACGAAACGAAAGCAAAGCAAAACCAAAACCAACCAGGGGAGGTTCATTGTGTTGAGCCCTTGCCAAGAGGGAGTTTGAGGGGGGGGACGCCGACCTTGGAAGGGATTGGATAAGGGGATAGAAAGGGGACGAAAAAATACTGGGACTGAAAAAACCAATGATGAAAGTCATCGGAAAACACGCCTTTAACGTTCAGGCTGAAAGGAAGAAACAACAGAGCAGGAAAAGGGCTGACATCAGACGCAGAGGAAGGATGTAGTGTGGGGGGAAATCCTAGAGGCCGAGCGTCTTGGGCAAGAAGAGAGGGGACCAAAGAAAGGAATTGGACGGCCGGAGGGATTGTCTAAGAAATGGGTGAGGGGAGGTAAGGAAACCTCCTCCAGCCGCATATCTGTGGGGAAAAAAAGCCGCTACCGGGGGGGCCGCGGTCCTGCCTGGAAGGGGTGAAAAAAAAAGGCTTGGCCAAACGCAGCACACTTTCGAAAGCAGTACCCTTCGCGCCAGAAGTCAACAAAGAGAAAGGGGAGTTTATGAGAGCCGTCTAAAAAACTGAACCGTGTCAGAGGAACGAAGGTCGCAATGATGGGCATCAAAAGAAAAAAAACACTTAGGGGGAGGAAAAAGAGATAAATATTGGTGAAAAAAGGACGAGAGGAAGGTTTGAAAGGCTGCAGAGGCTCCCCTAAAGAAAGAAAAAGTACGAGTTTTTGACGCATGTCCAATGTGAGAAACAGGAGGGGAACTTTGGGGCAAGCCGGATGACTAACATTTAAGCCACTAGCGACAGCCGGTACTCAGTAACCACATGGATTCGTGCTTTCTCTGGAGTTACATTACATGCGCCCTCAAAGGAAGGAACGGAAGGTCCATAACAAGTAAAAGTCAGTCTTGGGGTTACGGGGGAAACCGGGGCTCGGCAGACGCGGATATTCTGAAGGAAGAAAAAGCCTGCCTGTACCAGGATGAAGGGTCACAATGGGCCAGAGGAGGAGCTTACGGAGGGCAGCGGAAACTATCATTCTCTTCTGGGTAAAAGGAAAGAACCATATGGCGGGCCTAAGAGTCGAAGGGAGCCAAGGAAAGGAGATCAAGGGAGGCCCAAAAAAAATCGCGAAAAAAACAAAACCTGGGGGGCGAGACAAAAGGGAACGGCCTCCTTCTTATCTGGAGAGGGGAAGAAGGGACCAGGGTGGAAACATCGTGGATCCGAGGGAGAAGCCACGTCGACTATCAAATAATGGCCGCCGCTCGCTCGCTAAAAAAAAAGAAACATCCTGCACGGACCAAAGCGCAGTAAAGGAAATAGGGAGAAATACGGCAAGGACGCTACGTGCAGGTAAAGGCAAAGGAGACCACCACTCGGAACAGGAACCGGTCCGCCAAGAGATAGTGGGGCGACCGCGAGGAGAGAAGTTACCTCTGGACCGACAGCGCCGAAGCGGTAAAGGAAAGAGGGGGGGGTGAACGTAACGACTTCTTCCGGATTAAAAATCCCCCCACTTAAAGATGCCCTGGTAGTCTGAAAGGAACGTGGGAGCTATGATGGCGCGTTGGCTTTAGCGTGCGAATTTGTTGCAAGAAAAAAAGGCACGAGAGGATCGGAGTGGGGGGACTACCAGGCGAGGGAAAGAAAAAAAGTGAATTCCGAGAAATGAAAGGAAACTAGGTCGACGCAAAAAAGAATCTCAGGCAGGCCAACGTGACGCCAGATGATTCGTAGGATGGGAGGCCGGCCGTCTATAAAGGGAGCAGTGCATGGGGGGAAAAAACATTGAAACTTGATCCAGGGGGGAAGTCGTACAATGGTTTACTAACACCGACCACTTGCCGATCACGCAGTTTCCTAAAAAAAAAAAACAGACCAACTACAACGGTAAGGAAGTTGGCGGACGCCTGCTGGGGGAAAGTAACAGTGAATGTGCCACTTCAGACGAGCACACAATCGTCAAAGAGGATGCCAAGCAGGAAGAAGAAGGCTCAGCTAAAAATGGGGAATATGATTCTTACGGTTGCACGGAAGATAACTCGACCGGAGCCAAAAATTAAGCGAGCAGGGAAGGAAACTTAGGCAAGTGGGGTTATGGGGAATAAACATGAGACCTAACAATAAGAAGCTAGAACTCAGAAGAGAAAGACCGGACACGGTGTTCGCTGAAAAAAGGGCGAGGCGGTTTCTGCGCAAAATCCATCAGCTTACCCACTCATTCAGTCAATTGGAAGAAAATCAGAGGACCGAAGTGCAATCTCGCGGGGGGCAATTAGAAAGGAGGTTCGATCACATCCGTTAAACTGAAAAAGTGTAAACGGGGCAGGAACTTCGTGCTTTGGAGGTATTGTTCACGCCACAGTCCGGGGGAAGAAGGATTTGTTATGGTGCTGACGATCTTAAAACTCGGGGGAGCGGATCAGAGAAAACATTTGCAAGGTGGGAGCAGAACGGTGAAAGCTTGCTCCTGTCCCAATGACAGGGTTACCAGAAACTCAAAGGGCGAGGTTGGGGACAGGCAGATTCATTGGAAGGAGGCAATAACCAAAACGTGCGACTCTCTAAAAGGAAAAGATGAGGGACAGAGAATGGGAAGGGTCCGGAGCAGGATCAAGGGCTGCCGGACTCTTTTCTGGCAACGAAAAAAAAGGTTTTGGGGAGGGGAAAGCCGGGGAATGGCTAATTGGATATTGACAAACGCACCATATTTTTGAGGTTGATAAACAGGGAATACAACGGGAAAAGAGGACGTACGGGTGAGCAAAGAGAGACAAAAACTATGATGGAAAAAGAAAAAGAACCGAGGGTTTCAAAACTGGGAGACCCCGTAGACTCTCACCTAGTAAAAAGCGAAGAAATAGTAAAGAAGGGGAGGTCACACGGGAAGAGAGGGATTCGGAAAACCTCAGCCAAGACCTACCGCGATCTTTAACTCTTCTTAAAAAGGTGGTTGGAGATAGAGAAGACGTTGGTTTAGTTGTGGAGTCAAAAAAAAGATCATGTAAAAGAAACACTGGAAGGGAAGAAAAAATAATTAATGTCTTGGGGGACAGCCGCGTCGCAAATCGTTAAAGAAAATGTGTCCCGAGAATGGTGCGCTCGGAGTGGTGGGGGAGCGGGCATCCACCCCGACAAATGGAAGTGAAGGATATAGGGGTTTTGGGAGATCTGACCATCAAAACTCTCTCGAAAGAATCTAAGGGATAGAAAAACAGCCGGTTGACGGTTTTACAGAAAGCCTTAGATGACGGGTCCAAGACGACTTCTTTTGGCTAATAGGAAGGAAGGGATGGGGTGCATAAGGGGGGCCTCAAAAAGAAAAAAGAAGTCGGTGCTGTCCTAGGGAAATGGGGGGCCAACCGGCTTTAACGAAATTCAAATCTGTGGGAGGGCCCGCGGATTAGGTACGACTCCCGCGCGGCCTGATTTTCCTAAGGAGGGAGGCACTCCGGGGGGGAGAGTCAGTCTAGGACGTCTGGAATTCAAAATTTAGGGGGTGGGGTCATTGGGATCTCCATCTCTGTGAATACGGAACGCCCGTGTTTTATTGTGAGGGGCAAAGGGGGGAAAAGAGTCACCTCAATCTGGGGGAGTGGAATATAAGGCGTAAAAAGGCAAACGGGTTTCATAAACAATCTTCTCGGGGCCGACCATCCGGCCCACTTCAGCCAAAGCAAATGCTTAGACCCAAAAAAAACTACCGAAGAAAGAGAGGGAGTGGGCCGGGAGACCTTTTGAAGAGAAGCGGAGATTGTGAAAATCCCAAAAATCGCAATTACGGTTAAATCTGTGCAGGCCCGTCATAGAAAGAAAACTGTCAGAGGAAGATTTAGCAAAAGCGAAAAAGGGGTTGTAAATGCATGACGGACAAGAGCGTAGACAAAACCGATGCTCCCCACCGACGAACCCCATCCATTTGGAGAAAGGGGGCCGAACATACAACATCATCTCACCGTAATCTGGAAGAATAAGAAAAAAACTTAAGAAGTGCACCTAAGGGGGGGGAGAGAAAACCCTGGCCTCTCCTTAGGAGCATTGCAGAAGAACCTTCGTCAATGGGTATTTTTCTCTTAATAGAAAAATCAGGGGGAAGATTTGGGGAATGCGAGCACTCCGGACGTCCGGTTGGGCAAGCTCCTAACTCTTGGTTAAAGAATACCAGGGGTAAGGTTACTCGGAGCTTCCTAGATTCTTAAGTGAGAGGAGGCTCAAATGGGAGCTAAAAACCAGATTGTACGGCCGTCAAAAAAGTTAGGGGGTCATTGGTCGCTGTAGACTATAGACAGACCGCAGGGTCACCTCTCCATTGGATCGGGAAGATAGTGGGAATCAAGTGGAGGAAGATATAGTGAGAGGGGGAGGCAAGAAAAGGCAAAGTGATACGGAAAAAGACATGCGTCCTCCAAGAAGGAGATCTTTTGGTCCCCTACGAAAAAAGAAGTGGGTGGGGGGTGGAAAGGAAGAGCGCGAGCGGCAAGGGGGCGTGTTGGGGAAAAAAAAGGAGGAGGGAAGAAATTGGACGTTTCATAGGGACAAGTATGCCACATTTCAAAGGAAGCACGCCGTGCCGCAACTCTCAATGAGGGGGGACATAAATCTTCGGCGAATATACGAGATCGGAAAAACGTGAAAAAGGGGGAGGGGAAGAAAGGGGGGGCCCTCAGCCCTGGAAATTCATCGACGAGGGACATCGCTCAGTAAATAAGCAGAGGGATCCTTCGGAAAAGAGAGAGCCGGGGGAATCAACGACAGCCAAGCCAAGAAAGGGAAGAAGAAACAGTGAGTAATCGCTTAAAAAAATGCGGTGCCACAACACGGAGGCGCAAATCCTGATTAGGGACGGAAATCTCCGAGAAGTCTAGTCCGAGGAGCAGGCGCGGTCTCCAGAAGTAACGTCGGTATCCCGAGCGAGAGAAAAATCGAAGGTGGGGGGAATTCTTGGCCGGGACATTTATCAGGGAGGAAGATTGAAAAGAAAGAAGTTGACCAAGGAAGTCAAACGTTAGATTGACTGGGAGGGGGGAATCAAAGATACAGATGCAAGCATTGGAAGCTTACGGAAGCTGTTAGGAGGGAGGGAGAAGAGGGGGAAAAGGGTATAGAGACGTAGAAACTCCTTTAAAAAAAAGAGGGCACGAGGAAATTAGGGGCCTCGAATCCGGTCGATCGAGCAAGATCAACCTCGGCGGCTTTTGGTTGGTGCACACAAAAATTGAAAAAGGGGATTAAGGGGGGGGTTGGAGGTGGGGGGGGGGAAACCCCTTGGATAAAAAAAAACCCGTGGAGATCAAGTACAGAAATCCCTAATTTCCCAGCTCCGGAGTAGTCATCTTCAGCCGCGCAGGGGGTCCGTTCATGCTGAAATGCAGATGCCTGCAGAAAGGACTTCAACTACAAAAAGCTGCGCGAGAAAGAAAAACATATAAAGGAGGAATGAAGATATGGGACGCACCATGAGATCTCGATGCTTTGCAAAGCGAGGATACCCAAACATGAAAGGAATGGAGGAAGGGAAAAAAGAGAAATCCGGGAGAAGGAGGTAGGAAAAAAGGCGGTCAAGAGATACTAGAATTTGGGAAAGCGTCGAGATGGATCGTATATTGTCTACCTTTTCCCTCCGGAGGGAAAACCGAGTGCTGCCCACTTTTTCAGAAGACAGACTTTTGAAAAAACTGAGAAAACAAGGGGAAACGAGGGGGATGGGGGGCACAAATCCCGGGAAAAAGAAAAAAACGAAGGGAAAAAAACGTGTCAAACACGCCAACTTA
>Ga0179593_1424121_pt1 | contig 10267 bp, 10 predicted proteins | sample CZODoug2_1_08_16_FD_185931 | JGI IMG/M metagenome (GOLD analysis project Ga0179593, IMG submission 185931) | Vadose zone soil fungal communities from Angelo Coast Range Reserve, California, USA - CZODoug2_1_08_16fungal (PacBio error correction) | ecosystem: Environmental > Terrestrial > Soil >...
TCCTTAAGAAGACTCAACGACTGGTGAAGGAAAGAGAAAAGATGAAAAACAAGAAAAAAGTGGTAAGAGTCCCGAAACTCGAACGAATTAAAATGTTGGGTCGCCGGGTTTCTTCTGAGATGGGGAGTACTGCAAAGTTGAGGGAGGGACGCAAAACGATACATCTCGAGGAGCAAAGTAAGGGAGCGCGAACCTCAGGAGGGCAGCTTCCGCTGTAGAGAAACGGGGAGTGAACAAGAAACTGCGAGCTGCCCCAATGGGTATCTTATAGGGGGTAATAATCTTTTCTAGAGGTACGGAAAGCGATGGGAGCCGAGACCGGCGGACGGAAAAGATAACACAACGATGGGCTTAGGTAGTAATGACGTCCCTATGAGCTCACCAACTAGCAAGGTTAAAGAGTACGAGAGAAGGCGAAGAGAACGGATCAAAAGAACGAAATCACGCTAAAATCCATGAAAGGTCGTGAATTCGCTATCAACAGGAGTTCGGGGGTTTTATTATCAGTGCAAGAGAAAACAAATTGGGGGGGGCTCCATATTTTCATCCAAGTTTTAAGGCCAGAAAAGGAACATGAGAAGCGGACAACCTCCAGACAGGGGCCGCAAAGTCCGGACGGAGAAATTCACATGAGAGACACAAAGTCATTTCAACTAAGGAGGTTATACAGAGGGGGGAAACTGGAGGATTTTTGAGCAGGCATCCATGAACAAAACATAAAATGGTAAGGGAAACGGAAAAAAAAGGCATGGCAGCCAATCACCACCAGTTGGAGACGGGGACAACGGAAATTTGTGTTTCCATAAAAACCATGGGAAAAAAGCCAAGGCAGGCAGAGGGAAAGAAGCAAAAGAATGTAGCAGTCTAGAATGTCATGGGGAGGTCAAGGAAGACTCCAAAAGGTAAATCGCGAGCAAAAAAAACGATATATGTCAGGAGGTAAGGACATAAAAGATGTTTGAACTTCAACAGCGGGCAAAGGAGCGACAATAACCCATTAGAAGTCAGACAATGGGGAAGTAGGATTCGTATCGCGGGAGGCGAAGTGTCTCTATGTTGGGGGATGATTTTTGGGGAAACTGGACCAAGAGGAAGGAACTACCAGGTCTGCATGCATTGGAGCTTGGGGTTTTTGTTGGCGGAACAAACCAGCATTCTAGTCAGGCACGACAAAAGAATAAAAAGATGGGGGGAGCGGAAAAAAAAAAACTTCCAAAGGAAGGGAAACCGGGGAAGCGACGCGTGGACTGTTCTGAAACCGTAATAATATTGTTTCTTGGACACTGATGACATCGAAGAAAGAGAGTATACGGGGGAAAATGGGAGGGAGGGGGTGTGAAGTAGTAAAAGAACATCTTAGGGGAAAGGCCTGAAAACCGCTCATTTTCGATATAACGAAGTTGGGGGAGGGGAGGACAAAGAGGAGCCGTGACGCTTAAGGGGCCTTTCATGGGATCGCGGTAGTGCTTGCCACTCCGAGGGGCCCTTTCCTCGAGATCGGGTTAAGGGAGTTACTTATTGGGGGGAAGGGCGCAACCAAGAGCGCGAAGCATAAATAGGTCCCGGCGGTGCTTTAAGGCGTACAGCTACCCCATTCAGTAAAAGGCGATGAATAGGCAAGAAAAAACCTCTTCGGAAAAAATAGGTCCGAACATGGGGGCTAATTAAAACGGCTTAAAACCGGCCGACCCGCCGGCCGACAATCATCTCCAAAGAAGGATTCATCGAGGGGAAAAATCTTACGCTAGGGGGGACAAGATCGGGGACTTGTCGAAGTCTGGTTGGAACAGGGAAAAAGAGTTCGGGGTGGGCAAATCTGAAGGCGGTCTTGGTGTGATTCATTAAGACCAAGGGGAGGAAAGTATACGTGCCGGCGATAACTACAATACGAAAACAAAGACCAAACAACGTGGCGTCTTGGGTGAAGGGTCGACATACGGGGTTGAAAGGGAACCCGGCTGGGAGCGGGGGGACGGTAAGGGGCAGGAACTATCCCAAAACCTTGACGTGGGGCTATGATTATGGAATTGGATGGGAGGGAGAAATAATGGTCCTGAGCCAATTCGAGAGAACCAAAGAAGAAAACATGGGCGCTTACCCCTTACCAATATGGTGAGATCAAGGGGTTCCTCCCGGGAAAAAACGCTTAACAGGGAGTCGTCGCAAACTAATTTCCTCTTAAGAAAAACGCACCAGGTTTGGAGCAGGCCCAGGGGTAATCAAAAGGGCCCGAGCGGGGTAGGGTGAATACCGCAACAGGTGGTGGCAGTCGGTGATCAGTGCGAACATGAAAAGAAACGAAACGCCCGCCTAAACTCGCAGAATTGACGCGGAACCTTTCCGTTCCGAAAGGGGTTGATGAAAAACAAGAGGAGCCAAGCCTATGAAAAAAGAAGAAACAAGACTTCTTAAGGTCGATAAAAAAACGGATATTAGTTTAACAAGCGTGACAAAGTGATTTACCCGACCCTGAAAGAAACAAAAAAACAAAAACAACACGGAGGGGGGAAAAGAGGAAGAATATTCAAAAAGGGGACAGGGCGGCTTTCAATTTGGCACGAGGAACTATTGAGAGGAAAAAAGTTCCAAGAGCGTAATAGGAAGTGGGGGGTAAAAAAGGGGTGGGATCAAACAGGATAAAGGGAAGGTCGGCGGGACCGCGGGGTTTCGGCTGCCTGGAGGGTAGGAAGGGGGTGTGCTTCTGGAGGACAGATAACTTGCCCAAACAACTGAGCGGGGGATATGAACTAACCTTAGGAAACAAATGTTCCGTGGGAAACGGATTACAGAGGGGGGAAAGACGCCACATAAAAGAAAGGAGCGTGGTTGCAAGAAATTCGCTAATAAAGGGGAGGCGTATTTGAACATGACTCCGTGACAAAAGGGACCAAAAAGGGGGGAGGGGTAACGCTATGGCAAACGTGTATCAACTGGAAAGTACAGAGGAAAAGAAGAAGAATAGCCAATAGCCAAACTAGAGAAAAGAGAAGAAGAGACAACCTAGGCGTGTTTGCTCTAGAGGGACGGGCACGTACCGAAGGAAACGATCATGTCAACAAGATTAAAGGTTACTACTTGAACCGGGAAGGGGTCTAAACCGACAGACAGGCATGTTTTGTTGGGGCGGGGGCAGGGAAACGGTGAGAAGGTGATCCGCCCAGTAATACTGGGGAGAGGGGTCTAGTTCCTCAGCAACGAAAAAACAAAGAAAAGGAGGATGAACAAAGGGGGTGCGGCAAAACCAGAGGTTACGGAGAATTGGCAAACGCGCCAGAGAGGAAGAGACTGAGAAGAAAAGATGGGGTCTCTAGTGTCTGCCGGAGGGTTCGGACAGAAAAATGCAAAGGGTGTATTAAAAATGTTGGTTCGGAAATCTGAGGGCGGGGCTAAGGGCGGGGGGTTGCAAACACTTGCTCAGAGGTTCAATCTGGAGGTGAGACTGAAGAGTAACGACACGTCGCCGGACGTTAAGGAAAAGAGCGCGCATCATTGGAGAGCGCCAGAGGTCAAATCCCATCAGAAAAGGACGAAGGTATTAGGTCAAATGAAGATCAAAGCACGCCTTAAAAAAACGCCCAAAAATTACGTAGCGGACGTTTACATCCGTTAAGACGCACACATTCGTTGCGCGGACAAAGGAAGAAAGTCGGTTTCATGAGGCAATCAGTTATAGGGGGGTCAGTGGAGTAAGCAAATATAACTCAAACACCAGTTGACCCAAGGAGTACTCGGTGAGGGAGACAAAGTAAAGCCAAAAAAATAAATCAGAAGGAACGTTAATAAAAAAGACAAGCCAACTTCTGTTGAAAGGGTTGAGAAAAAAAGAGATACTTGGGGGGGGGTACGGACCCATGATAGAGAGGGCATGGTTTTTTGGGGTCTGAAAAAAAAAAAGAACAAGCATGCCGACCGGGGTTGAGACACGGGAAATATGGTTTTCGAGTTAACCCACAGAGACTAACCCTGGAAAGAGGACATGAGGGGCGATTTTCTACACCGAGGAAAAAAGCAAAGGGGACGATTCGGGGGAAATGGGGTGTGTGAGATGAAGGATTTTAATTAAAGGAGGAAACTGGACAGATATGTTTGGGTCGTTTTACGATCCTATGCGCGAGAGTATCTGAAGCAACTTAAGGAGACGAAAATGCTTTGCATTAGGGGGGAGGTGGGTAGCGCCGCCGGGCGCTCGGAAAATGGTTGGGAAAGCGGGGGGGCAATAAAGAAAACAATGTGGCAGGATGGGGCTGCTACCCTTTTTCATGAAGACAAGGGTCTCTGTCTTCTGTTCAGGAGGGCCGGCGAAAATCGAAAAGGGGGGAAAAGGATTAGAACGAAGGAGGTTTGGAAAAACTGCGTTGTGAAAGGCTAATAAACTGGGAGCCGGCGGAGGGGGGTCGCACAAGTCGGGTTTACAGAGGAAAGGAAGTTTGTTAACTGGAATAACCAGGGAAACGGTGGAAACAAATTGAAAATACTCCATTTTTGGGTAGAATCAGAACAAGAAATAATTTGTTCCGGAAAGGGAAGGAAGAATTGCCGATTGCTGGGTGGGAAGGTTGGAGGGAAAAAAGTGGGATGAACGGGATGCATTGAGACGGCGATTCGTCGTCGTGGTAGGGGACAACACGGAATGGGCGGGGGGGTCCCGAAAGGGGCAAAGCAACTAAAAAAAGAAAAAGGAAAAAAACCTCTGGCAATCCCTATTTGAGTAATGGACATCGAAGTCAGAGAGCAAGACAAGTTTTGGTAAATTTAAGCTCGAACAAATGCAAAACAGAGAGAACAGACGAGAGGCCCTGGACTGGTCAGGACCTAAAGGAAACCACTCAAGTGGGTGAAAACTGAGCGGAAGAGAGTTAGGTTGGCGGCGGGAGTTGGATCATTACGAGAATGCGGTAGCGCAGCAGGGGGGAAAAGGGGGAAAAAGTTTTTAGCAGCATTAATAAAACGAAACGAAGCAGACAGTTTAAAAGGAACGGGAATTCCCCTGAAAAGCGGGGGGATGACTCGGAAGAGGATAAAAAAAAAAAAAAAAAAAAAAAAAAAAGAAGGCGGTTCGTTGGGATGAAGCATTCATCTAGGGCCGGTCGGAGGGTGTTAGGGGCTTCAGAAAGGCAAATCTCGATACCACCCTTAGAGTGAACAGCGATAAAGGGGGGCCTTGACTGCCTGCCTAAAAGGAAAAGGAAAAATCTAGCGGCCCGCAATCTGACAAACGAATTCATAAGGGGGGGGGAGGAAAAGAGAAGATTACTAGAGAAGGGAGGCTTGAAAAAAATGGGGTCTCGTTAACCTGAAAAGGTCAATGGGTATTCCGGAGAAGGTAACCAGGGGGCAGCGAAATCCCAAAGGATGACAACAGTGTAATATCAAAATCAGCGGAACGACAAAATCATAGACATGACTGGAAGAGGGAATGAAGAATAGGCGAATTTGGACGGTCGGGAGGGTGGGAAGACGAGAACGTGTTAACGAAAGAATGTCGAGAAGTTTGGACTGACAGCGATCGACCCCTGGTAGTAGGAAAACGGCAAGGAGTCGGTTCCGGAACCTAGGTCAGTTAGGTGAATTGCCCGGGAGCCGGAAAAAAAAGCCATCTCCGGGTATACAAAGAAATTACTACGAGACTTGGGGAGGAAACGGTATAAACAAGCAAGATACACGCTAAATATAAATGGTGGAGATGATAGGCGGCCCACTTCGCTGTCAATAATTTGCTTTTGATGATGATCAACATTTGGTTTTGGAAGCTCAACAGAATTCCAATTAAAAGGTTGGAATACAAAACTTCTCAGCGGTACCCAGAGGGGGAGAAAGGCGCCTTCCTGCACTAATCTTGAGAAAAAGCAACGAAATAAGGGGAAGGTGAGAGAAGATGGGACAAACACCTGGGGGTATAAGGTTGGAGAACAGAAGCACAAAGAATAGAAAGGCCTAGGAATAGGCACAAAAAATAAATGGAAAAACTGGTTCAACGGAGAGGAAAACTACGTTGGGGGCCAAAATAAAAAGGGTAGGTCAGGCGGCAAGAGAAAAACAACAGCAAAGAAAGGAGAAGATCGTAGAATGTAAGGTTAGATCAGGATTAACGAGAGGGCTTAAAGACCGAGTAATAGATAGGAAAGTAAGCCAAGTCATATCTGTTTTACTTCACCGCTGGGAGAAGGAAGAAGAAAGAAACAGGACACACTAACTCGAGAATGGGGCGAAGTTGACGAAAAGATCGAATGGGGGGGAAGCGCTATGGGGGTGTCGGTTTGAGCGGAAAACCCAGAAAAGTCGAAAAAGGTCCTGGCAAGGTAGGGAGGGGGGGGGGGGTTCAAAACATCATGCTCGAGAAAAGGGCCTTCCAAAATAAAGCATTGGGGGGAAGTGCTACGGCAAAATCTGGACGGGAAAAACGCAGACGAGGACGGGGTGGGGACTTCTCACATAAGAGATGTTCACGGAGGGGAGAAGAGAACAGAGTAACGCGTTTACTGGGAAGAGTTCGTTCACAATACAGGCAGTGAAAGGAAAAAGGTACGAAGGTGGAGGGGAAAAAGTCAGGACGCTTGAATTTGAAAGGACATTCAGGAGCAGGCGGGCATGTTGCGGGGAAGAATGATGGGGGATTATAAGAGACGGGCTTGCCAGGGAGAAAGGGTTGGGGGGGGGAGAACCCAGATAAGAAAAAAGCAGGGAAAACCGAGATGATCGTTGACTAGTCAGAGGAGGTAGAAATTCGTCCAACGGGTTAAAAGCGCAAGTTATTTACCAGAAAAAACAGAGGCCAACTACAGATTAAAAAGGAAAAATGTTATAAAAGCAGGAGTCACCGGACAGCCAGAGACAAGGAAAGAATCTAACACATAGGAGCAGGATAAGGCGAGGCATCCAAAACGCGTTGGAACAATGCTCGGGGATGACAGGGAAGGCGATGAGGTGAAAAAAAAGGGATGAGGGGGAGAAAGAAAGCTAGCCCTTTGGGAGGGAGAGAAAGAAAAAGAGGAAAGAGTTGCGGAGGGAGTCAAGCTCAGAAATTACGAAAACCGCAAACAACTGGATGGAAAAGGTAGACAGTTCGGTTCAAGGAAGCTGGAAGAATGGGTACAGGCCGTTACGGTAGAGCGCAGAGAACCAAACAAAACGGCGGCACGGCTATGGAGGAGTGGGAGAAGGGAAGGTATAGAGCGGAGAAACCATACCGCACCTGAGACAACGTTCCACGTGGGCGAGACAACCGCCAAATGGGGAAGACGGCGATCCGGATGTTGACCGTCCAAACCCTCACCAGAAGAGAGTGACGCGCGAGTGCAGAGACGCAAACACGAGACTGGTGCAGGGGGCCCATAGTGTAGGGAAAAAAGGAAACGGGGGGGGGTAGGGAATGATTAAAAACCACTGGGGGGGGGGGGGGGGCTGGGGGATCGACGCCCGGAGTACCCGGAAAAAAACGAAAAAAAATCAAAAATTCAGCCGCGACCTTCACGTAACGGGAGAGGTTTATACCCAAGCTTGAGGAAACAGCAATGAGGCAGCCCAAGACCGAGTCTGGTGTCAAAAGGGAGCTTGATGGGGTACCGCGCAAATTAAGAGCCCCGGGAACTAGCTAGAAACCAGTATTCGGGAAGGAAAGATATAAAGCGGTTAAAAACGGCAGGGAAGCTGGGCCGGGGACAATCTCCGGCTTCTGAGAAAGAAAAAGAAAGAGCGGAGGGAAGTCTTTAAGACCTTGGGTTGAAGAGAAAGACATAAAAGGGGAAGGGGGGTAGCGTGGGAATTCTCGAGTGGAGGAGGGACGCGTCTGCCGGGGACGGAAGGGAGGGGAGACGGTCCCGACTCCAACCCACCGGAAAAAAAAAAGGGTAAATCCCTACCTGACAAGGTGACGTTTTCTGAGGAAAAGATGGGAAAGGCAACTCAAAAACACAGTGATCATGTGGGTGCAGGAAAAAGAAAAAGCGAAGGCGAGCTACCGGGCAGATCAAAATGAGCGAGCTCCCGGGAAACGGGCCAAATAAGGGTGCGACATGAAAACGGTGGAATAAGGATTGAAACGGGAGACGAAGCTGAGTCAGAAGACAAAACAGAGCCAAGGAAGGATACTAGGTTTGGTCCGAGCGGAAGTCCTGACCTTTCCGTCCCGAAGGGGTAGAAGAAGGGTCCTTACTTTAATCACGAAAACGAACCGCAGCAGGTTTGGTCGTTCGTAAGGGGGTCGAGAAGAAAGCCCGTAAGCTTTTTACGCTTGGGGAGTAGAGCAAAAACGAAAATAAACTCAGGAGGATGGAAGGCTAAGGAACTGACTGGGTGTGCGTTCGAAAGAAGCGCAATGAGAAATGCAGCCGAGAAAAACTTGCAAAAGAGCTTGGATCGCTGCGGGAAGAGACTATGTGGTACTGAAAAGTGTCTTCGTCTGTTTGAAATGCACAGTTTATAAGTTTAGGAAAAGTTTAAAACATGGGGAGAAATCTGCGGAGAGAGGGGTTTGCAGGGAAAAATCAAAGGGGCAAGGCAACCAGAATTTCATATCATTAAAAGGGGTAAATCCGAGGGAGCGCCAGGAAAGAGAAGAGAAGAAATGGAAGGCCCGATGGACGCGCATCTTCGACACTCAAATGCCGTAAATTCCCAAAAACAAAAGGAGGGGCAATGAAGGCGGTCATTAAACGGTAGCTGACCCATAACGTGGGGACTAAAATTTTAGTAGTTACCGTTTTACATAAAAAGTCGCCGCAGAGACGCACTTATGGCGGGGGAAGAGGGGAGGGAGAGGAGGAATTCCTTGCCTGAACGTTACAGTCAGGTCTGGGTGGTATCAAATGAACTCAAGAGACCCTTCACTGGGGGGAGCGAAAAGGGAATCACCGGGAAAAAGACAATCTCTATACGTTGCGAATCCAGGGGCCCATCAGGGGGTCTACAAAATGCAATGGGGGACCTTCACAAAAATGATGGTTTTCTTAAAAAAAATACGGCCACAGGATAGAATTCTGGGGGGGGGGAGAACAACAAAAGCTAACGAAGGACCAAATTAGGAACGCTGGGGGAGTGGGAAAACCAAAAGCTACTAAACAAAATACGACAAATTAGGAAAAACGAACAATTGAGAAGAAAGACCTACTATGAAAATTCTAAAGGAATTTTCTATGGGGTGGTTTTGGAGGATGAAGTCTACGGGAGGTTTTGGGGAGTAATCTGACCGAGAGAGTTTGGGGGTTGGAGCGGAAAGGGAAGAGGGTCTTGAGAAGAAACGAAAGGTACATACTAACAGGGTGGGGCAGAAGACTTGAGCGCGAAAAAAAGCAATGGGGTTATGAAAAAATCACATTAGTGGGGGCAAAGAAGACTCTTACCAAAAGTGGTGGCGAATATTGCTGCCATAAGGGGGGAACCCTATCCATGGTGTAGAGGTCGTCTGGTCTGAGATGACATCGTCCAGGTTAAAAAAAAAATATGTACTAAACTTCAAAAAGGTGTGCACTGCCGTGGGGGGTATCTCTCGTCGTTACTCAGGGATCCGGCCGGACAGGTTCACGGGAGGGGGAGGGTTATGAGAAGGGTGGCCGGGGGAGTCGAAGGTAACAGTGGATGGGGAAAGACGCCAAAAAATCGTATAGGAAGGACGAGATCACAAAGAAATAATTGTGCAGACGAATTTAAGATCTCGAACCCTCACATGATTTTTACTAAGTGGGGGTGTTAGGCGGTGGCTGTCTACCCATGTGGTAATCGACGCAAAAGAAGTTGACGACTCTTCGGCCGACCGACTGGAAGAACGGGCTTTGGATAAAACAGGTGAGTGATTCGGTGGTTATTCCAATGACCTCAGTGAACCGTATGAACAATGCGAATCGGACGAACCCCGGGAAGGCCGCTCTCGTGCGAAAGGAACTTTGAAAGTCGAAAAGTCGATCGGGCTAACTGGTTCTATGGAAAAAGAGCGAAGCGGTAACGTTAAAAATCGAGAAAAACCAGAGAGGCCGTGAACTGGTAGGGAGAAATGAAACTAGAAAAAATTCAAAGTCAAATAGGGGCTGGCCGCTTCTCTATGAGGGGGACGCGGGAATTTTGCATTTGAGCGCAAAGAGGGGAGGATCGACCCGAAAAAATTTTGCTCACAAGAATCCAAAGTGAACAAAAAACGAAAAAACGGTTTGGAAAAAACACTGAATCACTTCTGAGGTGATCTCGGGGGGAAAGAAAATCAGACCACATATTATTTTCAGATTGCCGGCAGTATGTAGGAAGGGGTTCCTGGAGGCGGTGATGACAGTCAATATAA
>Ga0179593_1160594_pt1 | contig 10266 bp, 13 predicted proteins | sample CZODoug2_1_08_16_FD_185931 | JGI IMG/M metagenome (GOLD analysis project Ga0179593, IMG submission 185931) | Vadose zone soil fungal communities from Angelo Coast Range Reserve, California, USA - CZODoug2_1_08_16fungal (PacBio error correction) | ecosystem: Environmental > Terrestrial > Soil >...
CTAGAAAAAGGGCCCTATATAACCGGCTGCAAACGGGTGTCGTCTAGAAATTCCAACAGTACAAGGAAAAGGGGAGGCGCTGTGGAACCCAAAATCAAAGGGGACACTGTACGAAAGAAAAGATAACGAAGGAAGGAAAAAAGGGGTGCAACTACAAAATGAAAGATCGCCCACCCGGAAGAACAACGACCTCATGGAAAAAAACCGAAAAAGACGCAAGGGCGATCAAAACAGTATTGCGGCACACTGGCAGGGGGGCGGACTACCGGGTACTATATGTAAAAACGAGAACGTTTGGGAAATGTGCGAGAAAGGGGGCTACAACGTAAAACCAAAAAGCACACCGCGGCATGAATCCAGAGGGGTGAAAGAAAGGTCTTGTTCTCAGAAGAAGTTCAGAAATGGACCGAACAAAGGAAAAGAGGACACATGGGGGGAAGGGCAAGATCGGTGGGAAGAATAGGCCCGGTGTACGCGACAGGAAAAAACGTCGTGTGTTGTTTGGGTGCCGGGCTCGGGGGGATAAGAAGAACAAATACCGCAAGTACTCACACTACAACAAAAAAACATCGCCCAGTGTACTTATGAAAGGGCAAGAGAGAACTCCGCGCCGGGGGCCAGGGGGAGGCAAAAAAAAAAAATACAGCGAAAAAAAAACCGCAGCGGTGGGCAGCGGGGGAGATCACGAGTCAACTGTCAGGGGAAGCAGTTGCACAATCAAGGGAGCAAAACTAAAATGTCTGTCATTGGGGGGGGAACAAAGGGGAAAAAAAAGGGGAGTAGTCAGTCGGCAAGAAAGTCCTTCGGCCCCCGTGGACAAAAAAAAAAAAAGCTTGGGAAGACCCCTAGGGAGATGAAAATGGCTGCCACAGAAAGAAAAGATTACCGTCCAAGGGGAACAACAAGAACCAAAAAAAAGTGAACTGGATAACAAAAAGAAAAAAGCCATCAAAACAAGGGAAAGGACAAAAAGCCCGCAGCTTCTAGGAAAAAAGGAAAACGAGAAAGACAAGGGAACGGAGAGCCACTAGCAAAAAAACCAAAACGATCTTACGCAGGTCCGGAGCAGATAATGCTTCCCGAAGCTACAGAGCACTACAAAAAGAGAAAGAGAGGCTTTTCCACGGGGTGATGGAAAAAAAAGGCAACTGTACACGGGCTGGGGGAAACAGCAGCCGACCAAAAACCCATCAAGAAATCGGGGGGGGTGCAATGCGGGCCTGGAACAGGGTCGACTAAAACGAAAGTTAAAAAGGGAAAGGGAACGAGTGGGGGGAAAGAAACGGAGAAATAGAAAGCAGGCTGGGAGAGGGAAAGGAAAAAGACGGAAAATGACCAGGCTCAAAAATCAGAATAAAAGGGAAAAGAACCAGCCCTCCTGTACAAGCAAGAGCGGCCGTACCGAAAAAGGAAAACGACCTGGGTGAAACAACTCGCAAAAGAAGGAGCAAAAACACCAAAACAAGGAAAAGAGATAGGAGGTCCTTCGAGTGGACGGTCCCACCCAGGGGAAAACGAAAAAAAATCGAGAGAAAAAAAACCAAAGCGATCGGGGCAGCGGCTGCCGCGTCAAAGGGCGGTCATGTACTGCTTAAACGAACAAAGTTCACCTGAAAGGCGAAGAGAAAAAAGCAGACGGAAAGAAACTGGTAAAAAGAATAAAAAAAAGAGTTCAACAAACGGCGATCCAGGCGTACAAGGTACGGGTTGTTCTTAAAAAGCATCCGGAAGCCAACACCCTCTCGGGGGGGGGGGGGGGGGAGAGAACAAAAATCAGCAAGGCCGCCAGTTAAGACTAAAAGCAGAAAAAAGCTCCTTTGGGTGGGTCCGGGAGAAAAGGGAAGTGTGGTACCGTCCCGCCTCTATCAGTGATCGAACGCGATTCATTCAAGAAAAACAAGAATCGGCCGGGGAAAAAGAATCCAACGGAGGAGAAGGCAAACTGTCCCTGGGAGGTGCTCGAGAAACAAGGGAAAAGGGTACGTACCACCTTTGGACTGGAATTGGAAGAGGGGGAATGATCAAAGTAAGAAACGGGAACACATCTAGGGAAAACGGGCAGCGCGTTCAATTGGGATGGGCAGCCAAAGTTGTAAAATACTCCCACTCAGGGGGTAATCCAACGCTCGTGGGAAAGAAAAAAAAGGAAAAGGGAGAACTCATAAGGAATCCCCGGCCGTGGTGGGAAAAGAAACCAGACGGCATCCGGCCCCTTTTAGCACAAGGTGGATGCAAAGGGCAAAGGAAAAAACATCGACTCGATATCCCCAAAGAGACCCACCGAAGGTGAGAAGAGAAGAGGGAGGCTTCACGCCCAACTTTTCCCGTCCAGTGAGCCTTGAAAGGACAGCAAAGAGAATGTCGTTGGGAGTGTGTGAGGGGGGCAAGTGGGGGGACCGAGGAGTTGCAGAGTGGAAAAGAAATAAACTTCCCGCCCCAAGACGTGAGCCTTGCATTCGTTCCACCTTCGAGCTAGGAGAAACTGAACCAGGAAAGATTCGGGCCCCATTCCCCAATGGAAAAATTAGTTTTCGGGAGGGGTGCTAAACGTTAATGAGGGAGGAGGAAGAGAAGAAAACAACCAAGACAATCTGGGGACAACAAACTAAGGCCTCAGCTGTTCCCCCTGCCCGGACAAGGAGACCTAAATGGTCAGACCAGACTTTGGTAAAACGGGACTGGTCAACAAAATTAGTCTGTTCCGGGTGACGCAAAAGGAAGCCATCGCCAAACCATGGAGTAAAAAGGGCACGGTCCGACAAAAAGGTGCATCCCCCGAACGACCAAGCAGTAATGGAAGATTGGGGGACGATACCAGAAGTGCAAAAACCCAAACGAGCTGGCTACGGCCATTCAGGGAGGGGAAGCCAGTCAAAGTGGGGGTTGTTGGGCAACAAAAGACAAGAAAACCAAGAAATTGGAGGACTGGTTGGGAACCTAGTTAACGACAAAACGGGTGAAGCCGGGGGGGGGGGCCCAAACGCGGGGTGTTCACTCGTGAGCAAAAAAAATAAGGGTCAGTCCCTAGGAAAACATAAAAGAGAGAATCCGGCCACCCGAGAAACAACGTAGGTCTGTCAAAACGCGCCGCTAAAGCTTTTCCCGATGGAAGATCGGGAGTCAAGAAACTGTGCGAAAGGAACCATGGGGGACTGGCGATCAGAAAAAAGAACACGGATGCAGTTGGGGGGGGGTAACACCATGGAAAAAGGGCCGGGCATTCACCGAAATAACCACCAAAAGGTGAGGAGGAGGTGGCAAAGAGGTGCCCGGTGGGAGAAAAAAGTTGCCGGGGGCAGGTCCTAGGGTGCTAGATAACCATGGGGGGGAGAAAGGACTGAGAAACCGGAACAGGCCCGAGGAAAAGGCACCACACCAGACGAATATAGCTGGGTTGGGTTGAACCAAATAGGGGTGGGGGCCCTAAGGGTCTTCCTAAGAAAAACAAAATAATCGTTCAAACGGGTGATCCAGACAAAATGTACCGGTATAGCTGAGGACGGGCAAACGTGGTTAAGTCAAAGACCATCGAGCTTCCGTGGCGACCCCCTATGGGTCCAGAAGGAAGGGAGAGATGCATGATCAGAACACAGGCAATCTTTTAGGAGGTCCAAATCCAAGTGACCCCACGGGAAGGCCAGGACCGCCACACAGGTGGAAGGCCAGGGGACCCACAAGGTAGCGGTATCTAAAGAAGGAACAGATCGTCAGAACCAGGGGGGAAAAACAAAGAATGGAACGGAGATCCAATCGCAAAGGGGGGGGGGGGGGATCCTCTTCAGACAAAAAAACCGCAGCGCGCGGACAGAAAAAAAGGGCGCGGGGGGGAAGGAGAAAGCACATAAGGGAAAAATGGGGGGACGTGTGGTCTCAGGAAAGGTCCACGGGGGGTAGACCAAGGTAAGATGGGCAAAAAGGAAAAAGCATACGGCCAGAGGTATAGAGCCCCGGTCAACACTTATTGGGGGGGGGGTCGTCAAAAAAACAGTATCGGCAATCTGAAAAGGGCATGGTCAGGGTGGTCAATCATCGAAAAGAGGCCCACTACAGAAGGGGGGGAAACTCTATCAGTACAAGTGTAAAGAAAAAGCACGGGGCAGTAAAACGACGGTGTCCGGCAACAAGGGACTGACCAGTTACAAGCTGGACAAGCAAAGACCCCGACGTAATGAAGGGAGCAGCGACCCGAAAGGAACCGTCGCGCAATGGGGGGAAAAAGTGGCACCGGGCCGGTCACGCAAAGAAAAAAGGGCAAAAACGGAAGATGAAAAGTACGAAAAAAACAGCATGATCTGTGTTGAAGATGTCTTCAAGGAAGAGAGGTGCAATGGCATCCGTAGCCCTCAAGTGGCACCGTTTGTCAACAAAGAAAAAAAGGAAAAAGGGGTAAAAAAAAAGCAACTTGACAGGAATCTTGCCAGATCACGCAAAGCAAAAGGGGGGGGTTCTATATCTAAAGGGGATGACAAGTTCAGCCTCACCACAGAAGAAAACATCCACTGACCAAGGGGGGGGGACTCAAAGGTCAGCACTCGGGGACAAAAGTCAGTGGCGCCCCTGTCTAAGCCCTGAGGGAAATCAGCATCGGGGGGAAAAGACCGCAAACTGGAAAACTCATGCAGGGAAAGGCTCCAAAATGCCCGTCTGGAGGGAGGACAAATGAGGGAGGAAACAAGGCAAACGAAAGACCAATTGAAACAACAAAATTGAAGGAGGTTCCGGGCCCTCTCTCCGGGGGTGGAAGAAGTAACCCTTGCTCCTCCGGAACACCATAGCCAAATCACAAAGACCATCAGTACCACGAAGTAAGTATGGGAGGGAAAAGGATCAGGAATCAATCTTCAGGGAAAAAAGACGCGGGGGTATCAAAAAACGAATTTGGAGGTGCAGGGGGGATAAGGGGGGAAGGCATCCGCAAAAGCGACTTAAAATATGAAAATTCAAGGGGGCAAAAGGGATCATAGGGGTACTGATGCTCATCGGGAAAGAGGAAAGAAAAGAAAGTCGATGGGCGGCCCAAAAAAGAACAAAAAGGGGGAGTAACGACCAGGGAAAGGAAGACAAAAAGGAGGTGAAAAAAGCAAGAACAAGGGGGAAGTACAGAGTGGGGACAAACAAAATCAAAAAAAACGGCGTGCATAAAAAGAGGCGCAGGTCGACGCCAACTGGGGGGAAGAAGGGGGGTGAAACCAAAACTGGTGGGTGCATTTTGTGTTGTCGCAGCGACGGAGGGAACGGCAAAATAAGGATTAAAGAAAAAACTGAAGGGGAAGATGAGTCTCCGGTCCGGTCCCGTGAAAAAAAGAGAAGAAATAGAGAACAGAAAACCGGAGGGCGGGACAGTCTGGGGCCAAATAAAGGTCCTATAGGAAGGGGGCAAATCAGGGGAAAAAAATTAGAAAACCCAAAGCGCCGGATCGACAGGGGAAAAATCGAGGTGGAAGTCAAAGGAAAGACCCAGAAAAGGGAAGTAAACAACAGTCATCCGAACCGCAACGTCTAAAGGAAGCTCAAACTTTAATAGGGAATTTTTGACGGATCGTCCGGGGGATGATCGCGGAGAGGGTTCCCCGGCATGGGGGAAAGAAACAGAGATCCCGAAGATTCGAAGCAAAAAAAAAAGGAAACAATGATAAGGAAAAACAAACCTGGGGAAAAGGAGGAATCCCGAAGGGGCGAGACCACTTTGGCGCAAAAAGATAAGAAAACTCAGCCCACAAAGCAACGAGTGTTTGGGGGATCCCATTCCCTTAGAAAAGGAGAAAAAGTTTAAACGTTTGGTTGGATGGTCAAGTAACAAGGAAAAGCGCTACAAAAACAAAAAAAAGAAATCTTAGAATCATAACAGGAGGGAGGGGGAGCGGGACTAGGGAAGGGAATCCTGTATATCAACTAATTTGGGGGCCAGGGGAAGGGTCAAGAGAAACAGAGGGTCGGGGAAAGAAGAGGGGAAGGAAGACAGCCCACTTAGAAAAGGATAAAAATGACAAGCTAAATTCCGTACCACTGAAGGGGTTAAAAGGGGGTCAAAATCCACTGGGAGTCTCGAGAAAAAGAAAAACAAAAGAAGAGAAAGGGAAAAGATATAGGATATTGTCTTATGTAAAAATGAGGTTGTCGAATGAGGGGGGTCCCAATTTATATTCAAACGTGGCTGCAGAAAGAAATCCCAAAGACCAGGGGGGGGACTTGACCAAAGGAAAGACTTAGATGAGGGGGGCCTAGGCCAGGGAATATTTCGCCAAGCCGCAGAAAGAGGAAGCAGATTGCGAGTGGTAGAGTTCGTGGGCTGGGAAGAAAACTTAAAGAATAAAGCTAACAGGGGCGCACCCCATCGGTGAAAAAAGGGGGGGGGGACGGTTTTTTCGCTTGGGGGACGCAAAGTGGGTGGCAGAAAGAAACAGTGGAAGGGAAAAGACTTGCGACTACGGGGAAGAGGTTGCAGGAAAAAAAAGCTTTCGGCTTTGGCGGGGGAGACGGAGATAGGGTTTCGGGAAAGAAAAAAGGAATTGGAGAGAAAAGAGCTACAGAGAAAATTCCGTCAGCAGGGGGTGCCGAGCAATTTAATCGACCTGGTCAAAGGACGCGTAAAGCTACGTCCTGGAACTTCCTTTATTGTAGGGTTGACATAACAAGGACCGAGAGATGGCAAAAAGCAGGGGCGCCAGCCGAGGGGGGCCTTGCGACGCTCTGAGGACTCATGACGCAAAGGAAACGTGTGTGCAGGGGGGGTGCACCTAATGCCTTGCGATGATGAAGATGGGACTGTCGCGTGGTGGTAGGGGGGAAAGACAAGGGGATGCGAACCTGCAAAAACCGGGTGTGGGAAACCATAGACCGGGGGGACACAGGGCAAGCGCGTTGTAAGATGGGGGGCCCAAAGGAAGATTGTCGACATTGTTTGGAAGGGTGGAGACGGCCAACGGTGGGGCCCGACAGAGAGTAGGAGACGAAGGGGCACATGGGCGCGAACAAAAAGAAGGCAAGACGAACGCACTGCGGTGAAATGGGGGAGGCATTGGCGACGCGCAACAGAAAAAAAAAAACAGTGGGTGGGTTTATTTTCTATAAAAAAGGGACGTGATCAAAGATTGATCCGAAGAAGGAAAATGGATACTATTTACAAATGAGGGAGGCGTAAACACCGAATGGGGGGGAGGCGGGCGCGAAGGGCAAGTAAAAGCGAGCAAAAGAACAACATGGAGAAAAAAAAGGGGGTGGAGTCCAGAAAAACCCGCGGGACGACGTTTATGGGTCGCAGCCCGGGGACGGAAAAACACAAATAAAAAATAAGGAGAGCAGGGGGGGAAATCTCGGTTTGGCAAGGGAGCGAAATATCACAGATTAGTTAGCCGGATGATGGAAGAGAAAGAAAAAAACCAGCGTCACAAAGGGGAAGGGTTGACGGTCGGGAGCTGAGAGTGAAAGCTGTTCTCGCAGACGAAAAAACAACTTTTCGGGGGAACCATCAAATTGATTTTTGCAAAAACAGGAGGAATTTAGGGTCCACAAGGGGGAAAAAAAAGAGGAGGAGCGGGAGCTACGCGGCAGGTCGGATGGCACGTATATGTTGGGGTCCAAACAAAATTAGTTACGGGGGGGAGCCAAAAAGGTCCAGGTGACGGGCCGGAACAGGGTAAAAGACCGTGCCCCCGGCTATGGAGCACCATAAGAACGGGGGACGGGGAAGGAAGGCGATGTCGTCCCGACGGCTCAAACTCGGTGCCTGGCAACAAGTGGGAACACGCTTGCTTGCAAGGGTAAAAGGGAGGACCAAAAAGGGGAAGGCTCACCGTGAAAAGAATCAACCCATCAATCAGTGGGGATAGGACTTCCGGGCGGGGAAGGAACCGCCCCGTGTGCCCACAACTCCCCTGAAAGGGGAGAGAAAAAGGGAAAACCGCAGGAAAGGGGGGGACGAGGTTGAATAAACGAATACAATGAACTTCGGCCTGCAAAACGGGGGGGAGCCAAAGGGGATCCCATGTTGATAAATCTACAAGGACGTCCACAGGGAGTGAAGGGGAAGTCTTCTTAACTCCGAGACCGAAAAACACCCTGTGACAACAGGAAGGGACCAAGGAGGCGGAAACCGAAAAGTGGGCCACCCCCTGAATTTCAAGAAATAGGGACACACAAGACTTGGTCAAGGGGAATAAACCCAACCGCAAAAGACAGCCGGAAAACCATTTCATGGTCTAAAAAAAAGTAAGCTCGAGTGGGAGAGTGGAATCCACGGGGGGAACAAGCCAGGAAAGATTCAGAAACTTGGTGACTATCACCGGTGCAGGAGGACTGGTGGGGAAGCAGAATTGACACGACACGGAAATGGAAACAAAATCGGTAATGACTGAGTCAACCCCGGGGCACAATAGGTCGCTGAGCCAGGAGATGACTCCAAGATACCCGTATGAATTCCAGCCGGGGAGAGGGTAGAACTCCATCGTAACAAACGGGAAGTATCTACCCCCTGTCCGGGACAACCGGACAGTTCAAGCCTTCAAAAGGCGAAAAGGGGGGTAAGGGGCTTGGATAACTTACACCAGGGGGGGTGACGTACAAACGGCTCGAAGGGAGGTTTTCAAATGGGGTCGAGCGACGAAAACTTTCCCTCGGCCGCCCAGAAAAACATCCAAGTTCCCTCCCACGGGAGCCGGCGAGGAAAAGAATAAAACATGCGGTAAAAAAATGAAAATGTTAGGGACCGGGAAAAGCGACGACCCGAAGGAGGGGAAAAAACCCTGCACCTGTAAAAGAGGTGTGGGTCCCTACTAAAGCTAAAACTTTTGAGGGTAAAAAGTGAAAAAACAGCCTAGAAGATCGAAGGAAGGGGCCAACAAAATAAAAAAACCGTTGCACTCGTGGGACCGAAATCCAGGAAAAGGACGGGGCCGCACGGGGTGAACAACTGGGAGGGATGGAGGCCAAACAACCCGTTCAATGGCAACGGCGTCCGAGGGTTAATAAGAAATCACTACTGACTCTGAAAGTAGGGGAAATGGAGAACATAATGCGGGGGGGAGAAGAGTCGAAAAATAGGCAGAGGGGGAAAAAAAAACTTGGGGGGGCCAAGGAACTTCGGGAACAGAGGCTAAAAATACTGCGAATTCCCCAAGCAACCAGAGCTGAGACCCAGAAGGAAACAGAACCCCACCAAAAAGTCTCCCGCTGCACAAAGGTAGGGGCGGGGGGGGGTGAAGTTCGGGCCCGTGTTCCGGCAAAGCACCTAAAAAAGAAAACACAGCAACAGGGGGGAACCTGGCAGAGAGGCAGGGGTGCAGGGGGAGCGAGATCGCAACGGTGGACAACGAGCGACCCGACAGGGATGGGTGTGCGGCAATAGGTGAGACACAGATCAAAATAGATATCACATCGAAAACCAAAAGAAAAATCCAAGACCATGAGCAGTGGCACTGTGTTAACCGTCAACCGCCGATGAAGGTGAACGTTGGGGCGAGAGAAAATCCCGAACAACCAACTGCTAGACAAGGCGCCCTCCAGGGTGGTTGCGAGGGGGGGGGTAGGAATCATCGATTAGCTGATGGGGGAAGGGAAGGTGGAAGGAACGGGCCGCACTATTTCAATGAAGGCTTTGCACAAACAGACACTGTAAGGCAAAAAGGAAAAACAGGGGGGTGAAATGGTAATGTCTCCCCAGAGTAAACTAAGTCATGGAACTTAAAAGAAAAAAGGGGGAGAGGCAGACAGATGTCCAATGGACTACGCCCGAAGGGAAAGACCCGTCGAAAAGAAGCAAGGCGCAATTATAAACCAAACCCAAGGCCCCAGAAAGGACAGGAATCCCATGCATTCGAGGCAAAATTCAAAGGACATGGAAAGAAGCAAAAAAAATATTACCGAGAAAAAAATTAAGGAAGAGTGAAAGGGACCTGGGCAGATAAAAAGAGACCACGAACGATCCCGAGCACGGAATCAAAAAAACAAATGAGAGGCTGCAAAAAAAGGGAATTCGTACGACTGGCATCCTTCTTAGGGGCTCAGACACACCAGAGATGCAGGGGGCAAGGAGGTGGGCCTTAGAGGAAGAAGTAACTACAAGTGAACGAGCAGGGACGAGGGGACCTTGGGTGAGAAAAGGGAACCAGCTCTCCTACTAAGGACTAGTCCCTTCCATTTGTGGGAAGGGTCCTGGCTCTTCATCAAGACAGACCTAAAAGGAGGGCCAAAAGGGGGGAGGAAACACTATACAAAAGTATAGGAAAGTAAGCCGGACCTGTAGGACCTTTGTGACCCGAAGAGGCCTCA